>JAEEGJ010002823.1_pt1 | contig 77027 bp, 69 predicted proteins | sample 8958761 | NCBI WGS metagenome assembly JAEEGJ01 (sample SAMN16246546, study PRJNA631951) | gut metagenome | biome: gut microbiome; feature: rumen; material: RS-attached | host: Bos | place: Iran: Karaj | collected 2018-10 | reverse complement strand
CTTCCGCTCGAAAAAGGTGTCCAAGATGAGAGTCGAACTCACACGCCCAATTGGGCACTACCCCCTCAAAGTAGCGCGTCTACCAATTCCGCCACCTGGACAAAAAGAGAGCGAAAGACGGGACTCGGACCCGCGACCCCGACCTTGGCAAGGTCGTGCTCTACCAACTGAGCTACTTTCGCATTAATTATGGTACTGTAATCAGTACCGACTCTGGTGAAGTTCAAAGAACGAGAGCGAAAGACGGGACTCGGACCCGCGACCCCGACCTTGGCAAGGTCGTGCTCTACCAACTGAGCTACTTTCGCAGTCAATTCTGACCCCTTTGCAGGGGTGCTTTCGAGAATTGCGGTGCAAAGATATAGCGACTTTTTGAACTGGCAAAATTTTTTGCCAAAAAAAATCGAATTATTTTTTCACACCGAGAAGGGTGAAGAACTCGTTTTGACGGTGAATGTCCTCAAACTCACCACTATACTCAAAAGTGATGGTTGTGGAGTCTTGTTTCTCAACACCGCGCATTTTCATGCACATGTGCTGTGCCTCGGCATAGACGATGACGCCGCGGTTGGGCAGGACACGTGTGAGAAGCTCGCAGATGTCGTGTGTCATGCGCTCCTGGACCTGCAGGCGGCGTGAGAAGGTGTCGACGATGCGGGCGAGTTTGCTCAGGCCCACGATGCCGCCGGCGGGGATGTAACCGATGGATACTTTGCCGAAGAATGGCAGGATGTGGTGCTCGCACAGGGAATAGAACTCGATGTCCTTAACGATGACGATCTCACTGCCCTCGTGCTCAAAGATGGCACTGTGGACGATGGCATCGGCGTCCTCGTTGTAGCCACGGGTGTTCTCGATGAGTGCCTTAGCGGCACGCATGGGGGTTTTGGCGAGCCCTTCGCGGTCGGGGTCTTCACCGATGAGTTCGATGATGGCGCGGTAGTGGCTTGCTATCTTTTCGGCGAGTTTCAGATCCTCGTCGCTGAATACCATTTTAATCATTGCTCCAGATGTTAATGTGGTCCTTGACGATGACCATTTCACGGGCGAACTTGGGATAGACGCTCTTGATGCGCTGCAAGGCGGCCTGGGCTTCGCGTTGGGTCTTGAAGTCACCAATGCGCAGTCGCCACGAGGGGGCCTTGTAGGAGATGTAAGAGCGGTACTGGGGGAACTTCATCGCGATGTCGCGGGCGCGCTTCTGGGCTGCGGCCTTGGCGGTGGCGTGGTTATTGTCGCTGTAGGCTTGGATGCGGTATCCCACTCCCCTTGACTCGATGGTCTGCTGGGAGGTGTGGGTGCGCTTGGGCTTCTTGGGCGTCAGTTCCTCTTTCTTCTTCTCGTCCTCTTTCTTTTTATCTTCGTCTTTCTTGGCGGTGTCCTTATCGTCGTCAAGCTCGTTCAGGCGCTCCTCTTCGCTTGAGGGGTCGGCCTTCTTTTTATCTTTTTCCTTGACCTTCTTGTCCTTGTTGTTGGTCTGCTTATTGTTCAGGTCGGCGTTGTTGCGTTTCACCAGTTCCTTGGGTGCATCAACTGTCACCTGACCGTTATTGTTCAACCGATCGGTGATTTGGGGACGCTGTGCGCTGACTGTCAGCGCAATAAGCAACATCAGACACAGGGACAAGCTGCGTATGTGTAATTGTTTCAACATTGATAGATATCTATTGGTCTCGAATTTTGCCGCAAAGATAGTGCAAATTTCCGTAACGGATATAGTTTTTAATAGAATTTAATGACGAACGTGGTGTCAGTTAGACCATACGAATAATAACTCACGCTAAGCCGCCAAGTCGCTAAGTCTTATAATTATTTAAATCTTAGCGGCTTAGCGCCTTAGCGTGAAGCCATTTGCGTTTCAATCGTTTAGAAGGCGGTGACGATGCCCATGAAGTCGCCTGCCTTGAGCGAGGCGCCGCCGATGAGGCCGCCGTCGATGTCGGGCTTAGCGAACAGCTCGGGGGCATTGCTGGGCTTGCAGCTGCCGCCGTACAGGATGGTCATGTCGTCGGCCACCTGTGCGCCGTACTGGTCGGCCAGCAGGCCGCGGATGAAGGCGTGGATTTCCTGTGCCTGGTCGCTCGTGGCGGTCTTGCCGGTACCGATGGCCCAGATGGGCTCATAGGCGATGACGATGTTTGCCATCTGCTCGGCGGTCAGGTGGAACAGGGAATCGCGGATCTCGGCGCCGATGACGTCCTTGAACGAGCCATTCTCGCGCTCCTCGAGGCTCTCGCCACAGCAGAAGATCACCTTCAAGCCATTCTCCAGGGCCAGGTCAACCTTGGTCTTGAGCATCTCATAGGTCTCGTGGTAGTAGCCACGGCGCTCGCTGTGACCCAGGATCACGTAGTTGGCGCCCGTCGATGCTACCATAGGAGCAGAAACCTCGCCAGTGTAGGCACCGCTGGTGTGGTCGGCGCAGTTTTGTGCGGCCAGGCCCACGTTGGCGTCGCTGATGACTTCCTTGACGGCCATCAGATGGGTAAAGGGAACGCCCATGATGACGTCACACTTCAGGTTAGCCTCTGCAGCAACAGCGGCACACACATCCTTGGCGAGCTGTACGCCCTCGGGCACGGTGGTATTCATTTTCCAGTTGCCCGCAACAATGTTCTTTCTCATGTTTCTCTTTCTTGATTAAACAATAAAAAATGTGATTTGATTCAATGCCACAAAGGTACAACCTTTTGTTGAAATCATCAAACAACCACCTTGGAATTATAAAACAACAGGAACAACAATAAACAACCTCAAAAACTTTTTCTAATGATTATTGGGGATGGGATAGGAACTCGATGATGGCGCTGGGTTGGCCGTCAATGTCGAGGGCGATGATGTAGCCGCCGTCGATGGGGTAGAGGTTGGGGGTGAGCATGTCGCCCAGCTTGGCGGCGATGCGGTACTCGACGCGCATGTCGCGCACCTCAAATCCCTCGGGGAGCAGTTCCATAGCGATGCGGACGTAGTTGGCGTTATTCATGTGGCGGTTATAGTCGATGTCGGCACGCATGACCATGACGGACTCCATCAAGTTACCCTCCTGCTTGGGCAGGATGATGCGGCGGCCGCGGTAGTTCATCTCCTGCTTGGGATCCAGCGTGAGCGAGGCGATGGCGTCATCGGCAATACGGGCGAGCTTGCCCGTGCCCAGGTCAACAAAGGCACCCATGCTCCACGTGCGGTAACATGGCTGTCCCTGGGCGTCGCGGATGAAGGTGTTGCGGAAGCCATACATCGGCATTACCTCATAGATGGAAGTTGTCACCGTCAAGTCCTCTTTGTAGCGAGGCACACGCAGTACTTCGACCTGGCGCGTGGCCAGTAGCTGGGTCATGTTGTTGTCGGTGAAGAACTTGCGGGCCGTAGGCTCGCTGTCAATCCACATCTCGGAACAGTCCTGCATCATCTGCAAGGCTGAATAGAGTTTCAATTTTCCCTCGCTGTCACAGCAACTGGTGGTGACTTTATAATTGAGTGTGTACATGAAAACGATAGTAGTTAAATGGAGTGCAAAGTTAGCCATATTACCGGGAATATGGGGCAAAGCTCACATTGTTAATATACTTTAAGGGGTTGGCAAGGGTAAGTTTGCCTGTTTTTTTGTAACTTTGCGGTCGATTTTGTGCAAAATATGCACAAGTCACTGTAAATAAATAGAATATCAACGTAACAACCATATAATCGAAAAAGAAACTATGGGTTTAAGAATCATTGTTCTGGCCAAACAGGTGCCAGATACCCGCAATGTGGGCAAAGACGCTATGAAAGCCGACGGTACCATCAATCGTGCCGCGTTGCCCGCTATTTTCAATCCTGAGGATTTGAACGCTCTGGAGCAGGCGTTGCAGCTCAAGGAGGCTCATCCCGGCTCGACCATCACACTGCTGACGATGGGTCTGCCCCGCAGTGCCGAGATGGTGCGTGAGAGCCTGTATCGCGGTGGCGATGATGGCGTGGTGCTGACCGACCGCCCCCTGGGTGGTGCCGACACACTGGCCACTAGCTATTCGCTGGCTCAGGCCATCAGGCACATGGGCGAGTTTGACATCATCGTTGGTGGCCGTCAGGCTATTGACGGCGATACGGCCCAGGTGGGTCCGCAGATTGCTGAGAAGTTGGGTCTGCCTCAGGTGACCTATGCCGAGAGTATCCAGGTTGCCGATGGCAAGGCTACCATCAAGCGCCGCATTGAGCGCGGTTTTGAGACCGTGGAGTGCCCGCTGCCCCTGGTGGTGACCGTTAACGGTAGTGCTGACGCTTGCCGTCCCCGCAACGCCCGCCTGATCCAGAAGTTCAAATATGCCGTGACGCCCAGCGAGAAGGCCGCATTGCCCGCCGACCGCCAGGCGCTGGTGGATGCCCGTCCCTACCTGAACATCAAGGAGTGGGGCGTGAAAGAGATTGAGGCCGATCCCGAGCAAATCGGTATGGCAGGCTCACCCACCAAGGTAAAGACCATCGTAAACGTGGCATTCCAAGCCAAGGAGGCTCGCCGCATCGACGCTGCTGCCGATGCCGAGCTTGAGGGTCTCGTTAAGGAGTTAATAGCCGACCACATTATCGGTTAAAACAACTTGCCGCTCGGCAAGTTGTGATTAGTGATTAGAGAATAGTGATTAGAGAATAAACTGACAATAATGGAAGACAAGAATAATCTGATAGTCTATTGCGAGTATGACGAGGGCCGTATTGCCGACGTCAGCCTCGAATTGTTGACTAAGGGCCGTACGCTGGCCACCCGCTTGGGCTGCCGTCTCGAGGCGCTGGTGCTGGGCGATAAGCTTGACGGCATCGAGCAGGAGTTGTTCCCCTATGGCGTTGACGTGGTCTACAAGGCGCAGGACGAGCGCCTGTTCCCCTACACATCGCTGCCCCACAGCAGCGTGGTGACCACCTTGTTCAAGGAGATTGAGCCGCAGGTGTGCCTCATGGGCGCCACCACCATCGGCCGTGACCTGGGACCTCGCGTGTCCTCGTGCCTGCACAGCGGCTTGACCGCCGACTGCACATCGCTTGAGATTGGTGATCACACCGATGCTGCTCAGGGCAAGGAATACAAGGACCTGTTGTACCAGATCCGTCCCGCATTTGGCGGCAACATCGTCGCCACCATCGTCAACCCCGAGTGCCGTCCTCAGATGGCGACCGTGCGCGAGGGTGTGATGAAGAAGGAGATTTTTGATCCCGCTTACAAGGGTGAGGTCATCAACCTCGATCCCGACAAATATATCGACCCTGCCAGCCTCGTGGTGAAGATTATCGACCGCGAGATCGAGCAGAGCAAGGTGAACATCAAGGGTGCCCACATCATCGTGGCTGGTGGCTACGGTATGGGCAGCAAGGAGAATTTTGACATGCTGTTTGAACTGGCCGACGTGCTTGGCGGCGAGGTAGGTGCATCGCGCGCTGCTGTCGATGCAGGATTCACTGACCATGAGCGTCAGATTGGCCAGACGGGTGTCACCGTGCGTCCTAAGCTGTATGTAGCATGCGGTATTTCGGGCCAAATCCAGCACATTGCCGGCATGAACGAGAGCAGTATCATCATCAGCATCAACACTGACCCCGATGCGCCCATCAACGCGATTGCCGACTATGTGATCACGGGTAGCGTCGAGGACGTGATTCCCAGGCTTATCAAGCACTACAAAAAGAACTCAAAATAATCAGCTATAAGGCATTAGGTTTTAGGTATTAGGCTTTAGTTTTCGCAAGCAAATCCTAACACCTAACACCTAAAGCCTAAAACCTAAAAAAAGATATGGCTAACTTTTTTACCGACAATAAAGCGCTCCAGTATCACCTGCGTCATCCGCTGATGAAGGAGATCGTCGCCCTGCGCGAGCGCGATTATACCGAGAGCGAGAAATTTGACTACGCGCCCCTCGACTTCGAGGACGCGATGGATTCCTACGAACGCGTGCTGGAAGTCATAGGCGAGATTTGCGGTGACATCATCGCTCCTAACGCCAAGGATGTTGACCTGGAAGGTCCTCACCACGAGAACGGTCGCGTGCGCTATGCCAGCGGCACCGAGGTGAACCTCAAGGCGCTCAACCAGGCTGGATTGATGGGCATTACCTTGCCCCGCCAGTATGGTGGCCTGAACATGTCTTCCATCCCTTATATCATGGCAGCTGACATGGTGAGCCGTGCCGATGCGGGCTTTGTGAACGTGTGGGGTCTGCAGGACTGTGCCGAGACCATCAACGAGTTTGCCAACGAGGACCAGAAGGAGCGTTTCCTGCCCCGCACGTGCAAGGGTGAGACGCTGGCAATGGACCTTACCGAGCCCGATGCCGGCAGTGACCTGCAGTCGGTGATGCTCAAGGCTACCCAGGACGAGGACGGCACTTGGCGCCTGAATGGCGTGAAGCGCTTCATCACCAATGGTGACGGTGACATTTCGCTCGTGCTGGCACGTAGCGAGGAGGGCACCAGCGACGGCCGCGGCCTGTCGATGTTCATCTATAACAAGCGTGACGGTGGCATGACCGTGCGCCGCATCGAGGACAAGATGGGTATCCATGGCAGTCCCACGTGCGAGCTCGTGTTTAAGAACGCCAAGGCTGAGTTGTGCGGTGAACGCCGCTTGGGCTTGATCAAGTATGTGATGTCGCTGATGAACGGCGCCCGCTTGGGTATCGCCGCCCAGAGCGTTGGTGTGAGCGAGAGCGCCTATCAGGAGGCCATCGCCTATGCCCGCAGCCGCGAGCAGTTTGGCAAGCCCATCATCAATTTCCCCGCCGTGAGCGAGATGATAGCTAACATCAAGGCTAAATTGGACGCTTCGCGCACGTTATTGTATGAGTGCACCCGCTTTGTGGACATGTACAAGTCGCTGGAGGCCATCAGCCGCGAACGTACCCTCACCCCCGAGGAGCGCAAGACAATGAAGGCCTACAACCGCCTGGCTGACGCGTTCACCCCGCTGGCTAAGGGTATGACGAGCGAGTTCTGCAACCAGAACGCCTATGACTGCGTGCAAATCCACGGTGGTAGCGGTTTCATGCGTGACTACGCTTGTGAGCGCATCTATCGCGACGCCCGCATCACCAGCATCTATGAGGGTACGACCCAGTTGCAGGTGGTAGCCGCCATCCGCCACGTCACCACGGGCACCTATTTGAACCAGATCAAGGCCTATGCCGAGCGCGAGTACAGTGAGGCTGTCGCTCCCATGAAGGCTAAGTTGGAGGCCATGACCGCCACCTATGAGGAGACGATGGAGAAGGTGAAGGCTGTCGAGGATCCCGAGTACATCACCTTCCACGCACGTCGCTTGGTCGAGATGCTGGGTCATATCATCATGGGCTATCTGCTCATTGGTGATGCTAGCCAGGAGCCCGACTTGTTCATGGACAGCGCTAAGGTTTATGTCAACATGGGTGAGGCCGAGGTGGCACGTCACGCGCGCTTCATCGGCGCCTTCAACCCCGCCGACCAGGCCGCTTATACCCGCCAGTAATTACCCGCTTAGGGTAAATGTAAAATACTAGCGCTCCTGTCACCGTGTGGTGGCGGGAGCGCTGTTTTTAGTTTTTGGCGTTGCCTGATGGGCCTTAATGGTCGGCGATTTCCTCGAGTCTGCTGAGGAAGGCGATGCGCGCACCCAGCAGCAGGGCGATGGAGCGCGGCACGATGTCAGTGAGCTCGGGCGTGGTGTCGGCCAGGATCTCGAAGGCGGCCCACACGCTGGTATCTTTCTTGCCGTCCTCGTCCTCCAAATCCATGGTGTAGAGCTTGACGACCTTGATACTGCTGTTCACGTCGTTCATTGCGCGCAGGATTGTCTCCTCGTTGTCCTCAGTGACCTCAAAGATGGCGGGCATCATGAGCCTGAAGTACTGCTCGTCATCCTCATCCTTGAAGTAGAGGAAATTGAAACCCTCGTTCTTGAAAGCTATGCCGAAAGGAGTCTCGTGGGGACGATAACCCTCCTCGGCCAGGTAATCCATCATCAGTTTTTTTAAGTCCATAATATTTTAGTTTTTAGTTTCTAGTCCTTAGTTGTTAGCTCTGTTTGGTATTGAAGCCCACGTGAGGCAGGGCGTTGCTGCGGGAAATGCCTTCCATCTTGTCGCGCATCTCCTCATACTCCTTGAGCAGCTCATTGCTGATTGAGGGCTTGATACCCTCGATGGTCTTGATGAGCAGGTCTTGGGTGATTTGCTCATGGTTAAAGGCGGCTATAGTGGCAGCCTCGTTGACGACATAGGCGATATCACTGGCGACGTAGCCCTCGGCCTTCTTGGACAGGATGTCGCTGTCAATATTCTCCTCACAGGGGCGGTCCTTAAGGTACAACTCGAACATGAGTTTGCGGGCCGTGTCGTCGGGCATGGGCACATACACCTGCTTGTCGATGCGACCGGTGCGCAGCACCGCCGGATCTACCTTGTCGGGGCGGTTGCTCGTGGCGATGACAAAGATGCCGCGCTTGGAGCAGTTGTTAAGCTGGGTGAGGAACTCATTGACCTCGCCCGCCTGATTGCCGCCGGTATTGTCGCCCGAACGGTTGGGCACAAAAGCGTCAAACTCGTCGAAGCATAGCACCGTGGGCGCATTTTCCTCGGCTTTCTTGAACAGGTCAGCGATTTTGCCCTGTGAGCCGTGGACGTAAATGGAACCCAAGTCACTGGCCTTGACTAGGATGAAATTGAAGCCTGTTTCCTCGGCAAATTTCTCAGCAAAGAAGCTCTTGCCACATCCGGGAGGGCCATAGAGCAGCATGCCGTTGGGCGGAGTGAGGCGGTATTTCTCGGCGAGCTCCTTGTCTTGCAGGATGAGGATGACGCGCTTGCGCAGCATCTCTTTGAGTTCATCCATGCCCGCGATATCGGCAAACCCGTTGCCGCCGCCACGCTTGATCTCCACGTCGGCACTGGTTTCGGTAGCATGCTTGGAGGTGGTGCCACCGCTTCCGCTCCAGTCAAAGGGGTCAAACGAATCAGCGCTGTCCTCAACGGGTTCCTCTTTCTGGCGTGTGGCGAGCTTGTTGCGTATCTCTTGGGCGATGTCGCTCTCGTCGCCCTCAATGAGGTCGTTGAGCATCTCGTCGACAGAGCCATAACGGTCGTTGTAACCCAGCGCCAAGCCGTTCCTGATGATTGCCTTGAGTTTCTCGTCTTCGATTTCATCGACGTTGATTTCGCCCTGTTCGCTGCGGGCCTTCTGCACCATCTTGATCTTCTCCTTGCGGGTCATCTCGGGCGTGAATTCTACTCCCCAAGGCTCCTTGCCGGTGAGCATCTTATAGAATACGCCTGTAGCGGCAAAGATGTCGTTTCGCTCGTCATATTTGCCCAGGAATGACTGTCCGCTCGCATAACGGGGATCCAGGTCGGCAGTGTCAAACGGCGCGTTGCCCATGAAGCAGTTGGAGATGTGCCCCATGTCAATCAGCTCGGCGATGCCGCCGGTCTTGCTGCTGAGCATGACGTTGGTGGGATTGATGTCGTTATGCAGGAGCACTCCAGGCGAGTTGTGGAGGTACTGCAGTCCTTGCAGCATCTCCAGGAAGATCTTAACGGCAGTTTTTGGGTCGAGTCTCTTTTTCTTCTTGCGCTGGAGCAGTTCGCTTAACAGCTCACCACTGAAGTAGTTGGCCACCAGGTAACGGCATTCACCCGCATCGTCGTTATAAGTGCCGTTGTCGATGCAGCTGATGATATTCTTGTGGTTGATGATCTGGCTCATGGCGATCTCGGTCACCTGACCATCGACGATGAGTTTTTCGGGCGTGTTCTTGAGCCGGTAGATCTTCAAGAAATAGGGGTTGCCGCTCTCGTCCTCGACGCGGTAACTCTCGGCATAGGGGTTTTCCTTGATGAGGTAAACCACATGCCAGCGGTTGTTGATGAGTTGTCCTTCTTTGAGAATCATATTGTCGTGTTTTAGCTATTTGTCGTTTTTTTCTTGAAAAAGAGGTGTTTGACAACCAAGTGGGAGCGGTTAAGCACCAGTACGGCGAGCAATCCAGCTAGATAGGCCAGCAACAGGGTAGTCATGATGCCGTCGGAATCATAGTCGTCGGCTAGTTCTACCAGATGGTCGGGCATCGTCACGCTGTCGAGCGAGCCCAGGGTGCGTTTCCAGCTGATGACCCCATCCTCGAGATAGACCACGGCGGGGTTGCCGCGAGCGATCATTTTGAGTTCGCTGTCGTCCATGTTGTAGATGGGATAGCTTGCCATCGAGATATCCTGCCATTGCTCGATTTGCTCGGCCGTGGCAGGTGTGAGGCCAATCACGTCCACATCGGTGACTTGAGCGGCGTCATTGAGTTCGTTCAGGGCAAATGAGTTAACGACACCCACCGATGGCAGGTCGGGGAACAGCAGCAACAGGGTGTTGCGGCTATCGGCTAGCACATCAATGGTGACGTCGTTGCCCTCATTGTCCAGGATGGCGATTCCATCCTCGCTATTGCCCGTCTGCATAATCACTTTTCCGCGTGGGCGGCGGGCATGATAGCGGGTCACATATTCCCAGCCGTCTTCCTCGTCGGGCAGGCTGTCGATAGTGAACTCCTGTTCCTTGCCGTCGCGGCTGTAGATGAAGATGAAGTCATCCTCGCCCTCGTCGCTGTCACTTATGGGGGTGGTGTTGACTAACCGCGTGCCAATCGGGTAGGGGCGGTAGTCGATGAGTGGCTGGGTAAAGTAGCCAAAGTAGGCCACCGCCATGACAAAGGCAAACGATAGCGCCATCACCATCCACTGCACGGCAGGTCCATAGACCCCGCGCACCGTGGCGTTGAAAAACAGCAGATAAATAATGCCCAGCAGGAGCAGAATGTTCTTGCCAAAGGTGGCCCAGTTGCTCATGTGCAAGGCGTCGCCAAAGCAGCCGCAGTCGGGTACGGCCCCAGTCACGGCCAGCCATAGCGTGAGCGGTGTCATCACCAGCATCGCCATTAATGCCAACCAGGGAGCGCTACGGCGGTAAGCACCCACAGCGAGTGCCACACCCAGCATGAACTCCAACGCCGCAATGGCCACAGCCAGGAACAGCGCCGTTCCGGCCCAGCCCTCCAGCCCCATGGCATTGAGGTAATCGGTGATCTTGTAAAAGGAGCCCCAAGGGTCAACCCCCTTGGTGAAGCCCGAAAAAATGAACACTCCACCCACGGTGATCCTCATGAGCACCGTGAGCAGGCGACACCACTTCTCGCCCTTGACCGCATTAACAAATGCCTTGATGGTCATTACCTTTTCAACTCTCGTTTATTGTTTTCTTATTGAAATCTTTAATCAATACCGGCAGCCGTCTCCTCGTTGTGCTTGATTAGGGCAAACACGCTGTAGTTGATCATGTCCTGGTAGTTGGCGTCGATGCCCTCGCTCACCAGTGTCGCGCCACCATGGTTCTCAATCTCCTTGGTGCGCTGGATTTTGGTCAGGATCAGGTCGGTGTAGCTCGAGATGCGCATGTCGCGCCACGCCTCGCCATAGTCGGTGTTTTTGGCGATCATCAGGTTCTTGGTGTCGGTGATCAGCTCGTCATAGAGTTGCAGGGCTTCCTCCTTGGTGATGTCCACCGTGTCGCTGTAACCCAGGCGCAGCTGGATGAGTCCGATGATGCCATAGTTGATGATGCCCACAAACTCGGGCCAGATGCCCTCGCCCACCTTGGTCTCACCATTGAGCTCAAGGGTGCGGATGCGTTTGGCCTTGATAAAGATCTGGTCGGTCACTGAGCGGGGCCTGAGAATGCGCCACGAGGGGCCGTAGTCCTTCATCTTGTTGATGAACAGTTCACGGCACTGAGCGATGGCCTCGTCATATTGTTTGCTGGTATTCTGCATTGTCGATCTTGAAAGATTTGGTTTAACTTACAAAATTAATGCTTTTTCCCGTGCAATGCCATGATTGTCGGCAGATTTTTTTCATTCTATAGAAAAACGACAGCCGCGCCCGGTCGTTCGGGATGCGGCTGTCGTGAATGATAGCTGTCGCAAATGGGTTGCGTTAGCGCAGGATTTTCTTGCTGGTGCGGCTACCGTCGCTGTAGGTGGTCACCACGATATTGATGCCGTCAAAGGGCTTGTCGCTCCTGACACCCATCAGATTGTAGTAGTGAACGCCAGTCACAGTGCGAGCGGTCTGCACTTCCTTAACGCCGGTTACGTTACCCATGCCACTGCCGTTAGAATCCTCGGCGGTGCCCATAAGCGGGAAGACGATGAACTTACTCGTGTTAAGGTCGTCATAGGGCACTATTGCCATACTTGGCACATCGTCATAATCGGCTCTTCTGGGAGCATTGAACACATGGTTGCCGCCGCCCTCATGATACTCGCCGTCATAACCCTCGTCACCGATGCCAGGGGTGTACTCGACATCATTGTGGTCTTTACCATAGGCATAGCGGATCAGGGCAAGGATCTTGTAGGCTTGACCGGGCTTGAAGATGCGGTACCAGGGTTGGCCACTGTCATTCACATGGTTCTCGTCTCCAAACAGTGACCAGTTGACCTGGAAGGCGCCATACTGCATGTAACCGTTGCTGAAGGGGCCGTAGGTCGTTCCCCATGCGGCATCGGGGTCATTGGGATCGCCCCATAACTGTCCCGTGCGGTTCCAGTTCATGGGTGCATAGAATGCACCGGGGGTTGAAGGCTCCTCGCAGGTGCTCGTGCCGACATTAGGATCGGAGTGGTCAAATACCGCCCAAGTGATGTAGGCAATTTCCTGGGGCTTGGGAGCCACATAGAACATCTTGTAAAGCTGGTCGGTCAAGACCTCGGTATAGTCAATAAAGTAGTTGCCGTTGCTGTCGATGATGTACTCACCAGTCTCCTCATCAACTGCCAAGTGAGGAACTCTCTTGTAAACGCCCTTGTAGGTGTCGGGGTTCCACTCGGGATGAGTGTAGCTGAAGACAACCGTATCGTTGAAGTGGGTCGTGATGTACACGTTCTTCTCATACTCTGGGGTAGCTACCGGTCGGGCGATGTTGGTGATGTGCATCTGGGGATTGACATTGTTCACCAGATTACCTGACATGGAATGACCGGGAATAATCTTGCCCACATAGCGCTTGAGATAACCTTCAGTCAGTTGCTCGGTGCCATGATAAGTCATCGTGTCGAACTGGCTGGCGTCGATGGTTACGTCGGCGTTGCTCTTGGCATTGGTGTTGTCAAAGTTGGGCGAGAGCACAATCTTTACCCAGTTACTCTGGTCATAGTAAGTGCGCTTGAGCTGTACCTGAGAGCCACCAGGATACTGTTCGCTTACCCAATGGGAACAGATGTCATAGACATAGTCAGTCGTTCCCTCGGCCAGTCTTGACTTGGCTGAATAGTTCTCCACGTCCTTGGCATAGAGCGCGCCCCTAACGTAGTAAGGGATCTCGTTGCCCTCGTGGTCAACGGCCTTGATCAGCGTGATGGCGTCGTCGTCATAGTAAACGCCAATCAGGTCATCCTCGACGGTGTATTTGGGTCCGTTGACGACACCGCCATTGATGATGGCGTTGAGCGAGTTGCCCAGATAGATCATGCCCAGGTAGTCGTAGCAGGCTCCGTTGTCAAACTCCATGTCACCGGTTTGCTGGCGCACGGCGTCACCGGCTTGACCCTCGGCCTCGCCGCCACGGCCATTGTTGAAGATGACACCGGTGGGCTCGGGCTGGTTGAACTCATCAATCAAGCCGAAGTCGTAGCACCACACCTCATAGCCATCTTTGTCATAGCCGGCAAAGGTGCACTTGCCGCCCGGATAGACACCATTATACTCAATTAACGGATCGGTATGCCATGCATAGCAGTAAACCGAATCCCAGCCAGTGGTGTTGGTGTAATAAACATAGTAATGTCCCTCGAGCATCGTAGCGCAGTCGCTAACGCCGCTGGTGGTCACGTCATAGTATTCGCGGGTCACATCCATTAGGCTGTCGAGGTGCTGGGCATTATCCTGACGGTTGAAGGTGGCATCCTCGTCAATCCATGTGAGCCAAACCTCACCGGCACGGCGGATGATGTTCTGTGACTTGTAGTCAGTCTGGTTGTTACGGATGAAGTAGAACTCGCAAATCGAGTTGGACACGCTCCAGGCATACCACTCCTTACCATCGTAGGTGATGGTGTCGTTCATGTCCTTGAGGTAACCGTCACCGCCATAGTCGTTACCGACCTCACCGTCATAGGTATAGTTGGTGGGACCATGATTAACAGCCCAGGTGTAGGCCTGGTCGTTCTGACTCTCCAGATTGAGTTTGTTCCAAGCGTAGATACCTCCGCGCTTCCCTGCAACCGGTTGGTTGTTATAGGTGCCGCCAGCGGCGTCAAGGGTCACGTTGGGGGTCTTCTGCAGGTAGATCTTGGTCTTAGTGGCGTCGTAGGTCTTGCGCAGCGTCACGGTCTTCTTGGCCTTGTTGACCACGACGATGTACTTGCCCGTAGTGCCATTGAAGTAGAAGTTGTTAGTGCTACCCGGTTTAAGTTTCTGAGCAAAATTAATCATCAGGTCGGTGATTTCATAAGACCCGGACTCGATGTCGGCACCCCATGCGCTATCATCATTCAAATCGGTCGAGAACAGGAAGAAGTCGCCCTGATTCAGGGTGATAGTGGCCTGATAGACATTACCATCGACCGTCGTCATTTGGTCGCTATTGGTCTGATAGTTCCAGTTCACGCCATGGGAGATGTACATGTCTTCATGACGGGTTGCCACCATAATGCGGCGGGTGCCGGGGTCAACATAGATGTCATAGGATCCGGCCTGCTCGACATACCAGTTGTGGTTGTCGCTGTTAACGAAATCATCGTATTTGATCCAGGTATCGAGCTGATCAACAGTGATGTTCCAGTTGCTCTCGCCGGTTGAAATCAAGCGATGGGCATTGAGCGTATCCCAGTCGTCGCTGGTTTCGGCTAGCTGGGTGGCAAATGCAAAGTTGCTCCTTGAGGTGAGCACGACGCGCTCCAGTTTGTAGTAATTGTTGTCCTCGTCCCATTCCATGGGGATGCCGTTGTTGGCTGCCCACTGTTGCGAGTTGGCGTAGCCAATGAGGTACATTTCGGTACGGGCGTCGGCTTGGGAGTTGGGGCCGTCAACAGTGCTGCCGCCACCATAGGTGAAGTAGTTGTCACCCGGCGTTGCGGTCAAGTCAGCAGTCTGGGCAGAGCCATTCTCGTTGAACAGCAGGCCCAGTGTGGCATCATAGCTGGTGAAGGTATAGGTATAGTACCTGTAGCCATTGATGATCGTGTAACCCGCGCTCTCGAACGAAGTGCCCGGCCACTGGGTCTTGTCGCCAGCCGTGTCCCACGCGTGGGTATAGACATTCTCCAAGTCCTCGGTGCCCGTGTAGCGCACGTAGATGTTGAAGGTGTTAGCTTGGTCGAGCTGGACGGTATTCAACTGGGCGGTAACCGTCTCGTTGTTGCTGTCATAGGTAATGGTCACGGTATAGGTGCCGGGAACCTCAGCGCTGAAGGTCTGGTTGCCGCTGTTCAGCGGATGCCACGTGCCATCAGAGCCATACACCTTATAAGTGTAGCTGGTGCCAGCGTTAGCGTGGAATTCACCCGAAGTCCAGGTGTAAATGCCAGTGCCGTTTCCAGTCTCGGTCATTTGGGCCGTGTTGGAGTTGGTGGCCCAACCATCGGGGAAGATGTTGGTGTCGGCACCCTTGACAAAGTAGTTAGTGACGGGCGCGGTGCCCTCAACCTTAAACGTCATATTGGCCACGTCAAAGGTGATCGTCACTTGGCCGGCATCAAGGGTTACGGCATAGCTGCCAGCGCCCTTTTGGGTCGTGGCCCAGCTACCCAGGGTCACGGTCTGGTTGCCGCTGGCGGGGCCATAACGATGGTTGCTGTTAAAATCGGTCCAGTCATTACCGGGTCCATCGGCAAATGCGAAATAGTAAGTACCTGGTGTGGTGACGTTATAGCTGTAGGTGTAAACTTCATTGACGTCATCATAGGTCATTGTTGTTAGGTTCTGGTAGCTGAATCCCCCAAGACCCAATTCATTGCTACCCGTAATGTAGTAGTCGGGAGTCGTCGGGGTGACTGATTTCTCGGTCACATTGACGGAGACCTCCTTGGTAATCACATTGAATGAGTAAACAACGTCAGCAAGGCCGGTGAAGCCAACCGAGTAGTTATAGTTGGAACTTGGCCATGCATTAGTCCATGCGTGGTCCTGCACTACCTTGAACTGGTAGTTGCCTGCCGTGACGTTCACGTCGGTAAAAGACAGTGTGTAGTTCACACCGTCGCTAGTGGTCATGTCATTATTGGCATCAGTTTGCCCCCACGATGAGCCTAAAATCTCGGTCTGGCTTCCTGCAACGGTGAGCGTCTTGAACGGGCCGAACAGCGACACGGCGTTGCCGCTCGTGTTGAAGATGTACACGATGCTCCACGTGCCGGTGGAACTCACACTGTAGTTGTAGTTGCTGCCAGGATAAGACGTACCCCAAGAGTGGTCCTTAGTGATCTTGAATGCATAGGATCCACCGTTGACATTGGCAGTTCTTGCCAGGTAATAGTAGGTGGTGCTACCCATGCGCACCATGTCATTGCTGGTGTTGCTCGGATCCCATTCGGTACCGAGTACTGCAGCGGGTGTGCCAGCAACGGTGTAGGTTTGAGCCTGGAGCTGCGGCACGGTCGCAGCAAGGCACAGCATCAGCGCCAAAAGCCTGAATGCTGTCGTTGATAGCATTTTCATCTTTTTCATTGCTAAGTGGTTAATATTTTGGTTATTAATAAGTAGTTTCAGGTTATTTCGGTCACTCGGTTTGACGCTCTTCATCAAGAATGATAAGTGCAAGCCAAAGGGCTACAAAAATAGTTCCAGCGCTTTTATAATAATGTGGTAACTCTCTAATAATTAACATTTTTTATTATGCAATCGTTTGCGTGTATTATTAAAAAGAGTGGGGATGCTGTTGTGCTTCCCCACTTCAGTTGGTTTTCATGGTATTGGAATTTTCGTTAGGCCGTGTGGAGGAGGTCGGCGATAGCATCGGCGGTTTCGGGGTTGTCGGCGAGGTATTGCTTGGCGGCCTCGCGACCCTGACCCAGGCGCATGTCCTGCCAGCTGAACCATGCGCCGCTCTTCTTGATGATGCCGGCCTCGACACCCAAGTCGATGAGCTCGCTCTCGCGGCTGATGCCCGTGCCGTAGATGACGTCAAACTCGGCCTTGCGGAAGGGTGGGGCGACCTTGTTCTTTACCACCTTGACGCGCGTCTGGGCGCCCAGGACACGTTCGCCGTCTTTGATGTGGGCTAAGCGGCGGATGTCGAGCCTGACGCTGCTGTAGAACTTCAGGGCGTTGCCGCCGGTGGTCGTCTCGGGGTTGCCGAACATCACGCCCAGTTTCTCGCGCAGCTGGTTGATGAAGATGCAGCAGGTGCGCGTTTTGGCGATGGTGGCGGTGAGCTTCCTTAGCGCTTGGCTCATCAGGCGGGCCTGCAGGCCCATTTTGCTCTCGCCCATCTCACCCTCGATCTCGGCTTTGGGGGTGAGGGCGGCGACGCTGTCGATAACAATCACGTCGATGGCGGCACTGCGGATGAGCTGGTCGGCAATCTCTAGAGCCTGCTCGCCATTGTCGGGCTGCGAGATCCACAGGTTGCGCGTGTTCACGCCGACGGCCTCGGCATAGGAGCGGTCAAAAGCATGCTCGGCGTCGATATAGGCAGCAATGCCGCCCATCTGCTGCGCCTGGGCAATGGCATGGAGCGCCAGCGTGGTCTTGCCCGACGACTCGGGACCGTAAATCTCTACGATGCGTCCTCGCGGGTAGCCGCCCACACCAAGTGCCTTGTCCAGACCGATGCTGCCGGTGGGGATGACGTCAACGTCCTCGACGCTCTCGTCGTTCATGCGCATGATGGCACAGGTGCCAAAGGCCTTCTCGATTTTGGCGACAGCATTCTGCATCACCTGCAGCTTCATGGGGTCCACCTCGACAGCGCTGGTGGCGTGAGGCGTGGTCTCGGCAACATGGTTGCTCACAATGTCGGGCGTGGCGATGCTCAGTACCTGCTGCCCGTCAATCATCACTTCTTGTTTCAACATTTGCTCAGTCATAGTTTATTAAGTTTTAGTTGTTAATCCTTAGTTGTTAGTTGATAGGGTGTGAAATCCTTTCACGCTGCAAAGGAATAACAATGGAGTGCCACTTTTTAGCACTATAAATAGAAAGAAGGTTAAATCATCGGGGAGGCACACACAAAACCATGGAGACGCAAAATTTTGCGTCTCTACAGAGCAAAAAATGATTATCTCGCTGAAAGTCCTTAATAAACTCACATTTATATAACGTGAGTTCGATGAATTTGTCGTTTGTCGATCAGGGCGTTAGCTACTCCCCCTCTTGGATAAGAGGGGGTGCCGCGGGAGCGGCGGGGGCGTTGATACTATCTTAGATATATTTTGAGGACAAATCATACTCCTCCGGCGCTTCGCGCCACCTCCCCTATCTTAGGGGAGGAGTTGTTAGACAGCACTTTATTTGTATTAATCACACATTTAATTAAGGACATCCGCACTCCAACAAAACGGAATGCGGATGCCTCTCTAACCTTTAACCTTTAACCTGTTCGCGTTGCTCGCAACGAGAACATTACCAACTGCCGCTGAGCAGGTAGTCGATGAGGGCGGTGACGTCGGCGATGCTCACATCGCTGTCGTTGTTGCAGTTGGCGGCATCGAGGTTGATGCCCGAGTCGTCGCCGCTGAGCAGATAGTCGATCAGGGCTGTCACGTCGGCGATGCTCACATCGCCATCGCGGTTCACGTCGCCACGCTTAGTAGCGGGTGGAATCAGTTCAACGGCCTTGATGGCGAAGTAGTCACCCTCGGGATTGACACTGCCGTCCTTGTTGTAGCTCCAGGTGAGCAAGTGGCTACCTGGGGACAATGATGAGGTCTGAATGGCCCAGCCGTCTGACGCATAGGTGCCAAAGGAGAAGACCATATTGCCATCAATCTCAAAACGGCACTCGTCATAGATGGCCGAACCTTCTTCACCTCTGGTTTGTAGCTGGAATCTCACTAAGGTACCCTCTTCTTCTACCCAAACGTAAGCAAATAGTGTCGACGAGCTATTGTGAACACCGGCGTTGCCCGAATGTGCCCACATCTCATAGTCATCATAATCTACGACCCATGGATAATTGTCGCTAGAGTAGAAGTGGATGTTGCCGCCTGGTACATTGAGCGCTTCATCCAGGGTGTAGATGCCCCTGATGTGGCTGAACTTGTTCCAGTAGTTGGTGTTTCGATAGGCATCTTGTTTGCCGCCAGGAACCCATAATACCGCGTTGTTATAGGTGGCTTGATCAAACATGGGCTCCATAAACTCCCACGGCTCCTCGCTCAAGCAAGTAATCGAGGTCAGGCTTGTGCAACCCTTGAAAATGTTCATGGAATAACCAGTGGTACTATTGAACCGGCAGTTCTTTCCGATTTCTACCGAACTTAATGATGAGCATCCATAGAAAACCAGCCCGCCTACGTAGGTGACAGCATCAGGAATGATTATTTTGGTCAAACCACTACAATTGAGAAAAGCTGCTGATCCGATTTTTTGGACATTGGCGCCAATCTTTACAGACGTGATATTGGGGCAATCAGCGAAAGCTTCTTCTGCGATTTCAGTGATGAGAAAGCCACAGGCTTCGTCTTCAACGGCCCAACTGTCGGTAGGATCTCTTAACACCGAGCCGATGCACTTAGCTGTGGTGCTGCTCGTGATGACATACATGAGGTTGTGCACGACAAAGTCATAGGGCAGTGGGTTGACGTTGTTGAACAGCTTCCATCCATTAGCCGCCTGATAGGCGCTATACGACGAACTTGGCACATTGAGTGTCGCATTGTTGTAAGTTTCGGTGGAGAACACATTGTTATCATACAGGCTGGGAGGGGTGGGGGCAAAACATGTTACGTTAGTCAATGCCGTGCAGCCACTGAACACTCCACTATTGATTGTTGTGGTCGAGCGGGGCAACGTCACTTCTGTAAGGTTTGTACAACCTTTAAAAGCATCAGAATAGATCGTTGTCACACCTTCGGGAATAATGATGCGACGAAGGTTGGTACAATCCTGGAATGAACGCATATCAATAAATGCTATCGACTCGGACAAACGTACATTTAACAGATTGGGGCACTTATAGCATACTTCGCTTCCTATATAAGTAACTGAGTTGGGGATATCGATACCGGTTAATCCCGTTTTACCAAATGCATCATATCCAAGGTAGGTAACACTCCAAGGGATGTAAATGTCGGTCAAATTAATGCATTCATAAAAAGCGAAATTGCCGATTCTCGTGATAGAATTAGGAATGGTGACACCAGTCAAGTCGCCACTATTGCGGAATGCAAAGTTACCGATGCGCGTCACATTATAGGTCGTGCCATCATAAGTAATAGTGGATGGGATATCCACATTACCGCTGTAACTGGTATAGGAGGAGTTGTTGTCGTTGTAGGTCACCTCCACAGCGTTAGTGCCAATGATGTTGAAATACAGGCCTGAAGCGGCAAAGTCATAGGCGCTGGCGCCCATGTTGCTGGACAAAGCCACGAGGAGGGCAAATGCCTTTAAAAGTAGTTTTTTGTTCATAGTCGTAATGATTTATTGGTGAAAGAAATTGTTATTGTTCGGCGCAAATATAATAAAAATGCTTGAAACAATGAAATAAAATAAAAAAAGCCACGGCAGCAGATGGCTGTCGCGGCTAGATGAAATAATTACTATTATGTGTTTACAAGGCGGATGCCTCACTAAACACTAACCTTTAACCTGTAAGTGGGCTTGCCCACTAGGTCTTAGAACTCGGCATTGTTAGGCGTGCGGGGGAACGGGATGACGTCGCGGATGTTGGCCATGCCCGTAACAAACAAGATCAGGCGCTCGAAGCCCAGACCGAAACCGCTGTGAGGCACGGTGCCAAAGCGGCGCGTGTCGAGGTACCACCACATGTCCTTCATGGGGATGCCACGGCGCTCGATCTCGCTCATCAGCTTGTTGTAGTCGGCCTCGCGCTCGCTACCACCAATGATCTCGCCGATCATGGGGAATAGCACGTCCATAGCGCGAACGGTCTTGCCGTCCTCGTTCTGCTTCATGTAGAAGGCCTTGATCTCACGCGGGTAGTCGGTGAGGATGACAGGGCGCTTAAAGTGCTCCTCGACGAGGTAGCGCTCATGCTCGCTTTGCAGGTCCACACCCCAGTCAACGGGGAATTCAAACTTCTTCTTGGCTGCCTTCAGGATCTCGATGCCCTCGGTGTAAGTCAGGCGCACGAACGGCTCCTTCAAGACGCTGTGCAGGCGCTCGATCAAGGTGTTGTCATACATCTTGTTGAGGAACTCCAGGTCGTCCTGGCAGTGCTCGAGTGCGTAGTTCACACAGTACTTGATAAACTCCTCGGCCAGATCCATGTTGTCGGTGATGTCGTAGAAGGCCATCTCGGGCTCGATCATCCAGAACTCGGCCAGGTGGCGCGGGGTGTTGCTGTTCTCGGCGCGGAAGGTGGGGCCAAAGGTGTAGATGGCACCCAGCGCGGTGGCGCCCAGCTCACCCTCGAGCTGGCCCGACACGGTCAGGCTCGTGGATTTGCCGAAGAAGTCCTTTGAGTAGTCGGTCTTGCCGTCCTCGGTCTTGGGCAGGTCGCCCAGGTCGAGGGTGGTTACCTGGAACATGTCGCCGGCACCCTCACAGTCACTGGCGGTGATCAACGGCGTGTGCAGGTAGAAGAAGCCCTTCTGGTTGAAGAAGTTGTGGATGGCAAATGCCAAGTGGTGACGAATGCGGAACACGGCACCAAAGGTATTGGTGCGCATGCGCAGGTGGGCCTTTGAACGCAGGAACTCCAGCGTGTGGCCTTTCTTCTGCATGGGATAGTCCTCATCGCATGTGCCGTAGATTTCTACCGTTTTAGCCTGTACCTCAACGGTCTGGCCCTTGCCCTGGGACTGGACGAGCTGTCCCTCGACGTGCAGGCTGGCGCCTGTGGTGATGGGCCTGAGCTCCTCCTCGCTGAATTTCTCAAGGTCAATGACGATTTGCAGGTTGTTGATGGTCGAGCCGTCGTTCAAGGCGACAAACTGCACAAACTTGTTGCCGCGCCTGCTGCGCACCCAACCCTTTACGCAGACCTCTTGTCCCACCAGTGCGGGGTCAAAGATGTCGACGATTTTTGTTCGTTTCAAAGCCATTGTTTTATTGTTGTATTTCTTTTTTATTCCGACACAAACACCCCACGCCAAGGCGCCAAGTGATATTGTTTGACAATAAAATTAGTCTTTGCGGCTTAGCGAGAGGCTAGAGTCGGATGTGTTGTTATGTTTATTCAAATGAATTCTGTTTCAAGAAGTTCACCTCTTCCTGGGTGAGGTAACGCCAGCGGCCGCGCGGCAGGTTCTTCTTGGTCAAGCCTGCGAAGTAAACGCGGTCGAGCTTCACCACGTGATAACCCAGCGCTTCAAAAATGCGGCGCACGACGCGGTTGCGGCCCGAATGGATCTCGATGCCGGCCTGCTTGCGGTCGGTGGGCGAAACGTAGCTCACAGCGTCGGCATGGATGGGACCGTCGTCGAGCTCAACGCCGTCGGCGATGTGCTGCATGTCCTCCTCGCTGATGGGCTTGTCGGTCCACACCTGGTAAATTTTCTTCTTGACATATTGCGGGTGGGCGAGCTTAGCGGCCAGATCACCGTCGTTGGTGAGCAGGAGCACACCAGTGGTGTTGCGGTCGAGTCGGCCCACGGGATAGATGCGTTCTTCACACGCGCCCTTCACGAGGTCCATGACGGTCTTGCGGCCGTTGGGATCGTCGCTGGTGGTCACGCAGTCTTTGGGCTTGTTGAGCAGGATATAGCACTTCTTCTCGGTGGTCACTACCTCGCCGTTATACTCAACGATGTCCTTGGGAGTGATCTTCATGCCGAGTTCGGTAGCCACGTTGCCGTTCACCTTAACGAGTCCCTTCTGGATGTATTCATCGGCCACACGGCGTGAGCAGATGCCCGCATTAGCCATGAATTTATTCAAGCGGATCTCCATGTTGGGATCGATAGCCGGCTCCTCATAAATAACGCGTTGGGGTTTGGGCGTGAAACGCATTTGGGGCTTAGGACCCTGCTGGCGCTTGGGGCGCTGCTGATAACCGCCTTGGCGCTGGTTGTAGCCGCCCTGGCGCTGGTTGTATCCACCCTGGCGCTGGTTGTAACCGCCTTGACGCTGGTTGTAACCACCCTGACGGGACTGGTAACCACCCTGACGGGGCTGGTAGCCGCCTTGACGATTGTAACCGCCCTGACGTTGCTGGTAACCGCCTTGACGGGGCTGGTAGCCACCCTGGCGGGGCTGATAGCCGCCTTGCTGCTGTTCGGGGTTCATCGGGTTGCCCTCAGCGTTGGGATCATGCTCGCCCATAGCTTGAGGTTGCTGGTAGCGCTGCTGATAGCGGGGCTGATAACCACCCTGACGTTGCTGGTAACCACCTTGACGTTGCTGGTAACCGCCTTGACGTTGCTGATAGCCGCCTTGACGTTGCTGGTAACCGCCTTGACGTTGCTGGTAACCGCCTTGACGGGGCTGGTAACCACCCTGACGAGGCTGATAGCCCTGACGGTTGTAGCCACCCTGCTGACGCTGCTGGTAGTCATCATGATGCTGGATGCCCTCGGGGGCATTGTTTTCGTCGCCCTGATTTGGCTCATGGGCTTTGTACTCTACTTTTTCGTAGCGGCCATTCTCCATGTTCTCGTCTAAATTCGAGCTAGTCTCACCGATTCTGGGTCTTTTCGGCTTTTTCAAATTATCGTCCATCATATTGCAAAAAATGGTTAGAGATGATTTGTAAAAAATGTAAAAATAAAAGCGTTGAATTGGCCTCGCGGCCGGTTTAATCTAAAAATGAAAACGTTCTCTATTGTGTAGATAATTCTATTGTTTAGATGCAATTCTCAATTTGTGGGCGGTGAGGGATTCGAACCCCCGACCCTCTGCTTGTAAGGCAGATGCTCTGAACCAACTGCGCTAACCGCCCATAGCTTTTCGTAAAAGCACCGCAAAAGTACTCCTTTCTTTCTGATTACCCAAATTTTAGGAGTATTTTTTAAAATGGGCGGACTGTGGTGAGCTTCACGCACTGACGGCCCGCCCATTAAATGTTTAAGCGATTAACCCTTTACAGGTTGGGGTTGATCTTGCTCCACTCGCTGATGGGAGGAACGATGCCTAGAGTAACCAGCTCGTCGCGCATCTTGCACAGGTGCTCATAGCTGGCGTCGAGACGGGCGTTCTCGCTGGGAATTCCCTGCGGCACCTTGTAGGATGCACCGTTCTCGTCGAGCGTGGTGTCCATTGCCATCATGATGTGGTTGTACTTGTCGTTGTTCACGTAGGTGCCTACGGGGTAGTTGAACTTCTCACCGCCCATCGCTGCACGGATCATCTCTACCGACAGGTAAGCGGGGCTCTGGAACGAGCTGCGGCCGCGAAGCTTGATGATCTGGGCACCACCCAGGGTGACGTCACGCTTCATGTGCTCCCACTCCTCACGGGGGAATTCGTCGGTACCCATGATGTCGATCAACTTGCGTCCTGCAATCTCGACATGGCTGCCGAACACTGCCATCTGCTCGCCGTGGCCGCCATAGGTGGCGCAGCCGGTGATTTGGCTACGCATCACGTTGAACTTCTTGGCCAGAGCGTTCTGCAAACGCGTGGTGTCGAGCGCGGCAAGGGTAGTCACCTGGCTGGGTTTCAAGCCGCTGTACAACAAGGTCACCAGACCCGTCAGGTCGGCGGGGTTGAAAATGATGACCACGTGCTTCACGTCGGGGCAGTACCTCTTGATGTCCATGCCAAGTTCCTCGGCAATCTTGCAGTTGCCTGCCAGCAGGTCCTCGCGGGTCATACCATCCTTGCGGGGAGCACCACCACTGGAGATGATATACTTAGCGTTAGTAAATGCTTCCTTAACGTCAGTGGTAGCAACGATATTCACATCGCCGAAACCGCTTTGGCGCATCTCCTCGGCCACACCCTCGGGTGAGAACACGTCATAGAGGCAGATGTTGTTTGTCAAGCCCATCATCAGGGCCGTTTGTACCATGTTTGAACCGATCATGCCAGCAGCGCCGACGATGACCAATTTGTCATTAGTTAAAAATGCCATTTTATTATATCTTTAAAAATTATGATTAATACCAATTTGAAATTTTACCAGTGCAAAGGTAGTCATTTTTGGGCACTGCCACAAGCAAATGGTTACATATTATGATTAAATATTGTGAAATATGCTGGCTTTGGTGGTGTGAAATCACGGTTTCAACCAACTAAAGTCGTGGGGTGGGGGCATGAAGTCTAAAAAAAACACTACCTTTGTCCCGGTTTTTGAAATCGACGCGATGGAACAGGAATTTGCATCACGGTTGTTGGAATCGGCGGTCAGCGAGTTCGCCAAGCTGCCAGGCATTGGGCGTAAGACGGCGCTCAGGCTTGTGCTGTACCTGCTCAAGCGCGACGAGCAGGAGGCCGTCAACTTTGGCGAAGCCATCATCAAGCTGCGTCGCGAGATCCGTTACTGTACGGTGTGCCACAACATCAGCGAGACCGAGGTGTGCCCTATCTGCTCCAATCCGTCTCGCGATGCCTCCACCGTCTGCGTTGTCGAGAATGTCAAGGACGTGATGAGCATCGAGAACACCCACCAGCACCACGGCCTTTATCATGTGCTGGGCGGACTCATCTCGCCCATGGACGGTATCGGACCTGCCGATATCGAGGTGGACAGCTTGGAGGAGCGGGTCAAGGCCGGAGGCATCAAGGAGGTCATCCTGGCCCTGAGCGCGACAATGGAGGGCGACACCACCAACTTCTATATCTTCCGTCGTTTGGCACCTTATCCCGACGTGAAAATCACTATTCTGGCACGTGGCGTGAGCGTCGGCAACGAGATAGAGTATACCGACGAATTAACCCTGGGCCGCTCAATCCTCAACCGCACCCTCTTTAGCGACACCTTCCACAAGGAATAACATTCAAAATGAAAACAATAAATTCAATAAAAACAATGATAAATTATTGATATTCAATTGTATTTGTTGTATTTATTGCTTTCTTTTTATTAGATTGTTTATAAGATGGCTGATAACGATTTTGCATATCGCCAGGAGGACGCCGAGAAGCGTCATCGCCGCCGCGAACAGGAACGGCAGCGTCGCCTGCGCCATGCCCGCGAGGAATACATCAAAAAGAAAAACCAGGAAGGATCACATTAAGCTATTGTTTTAGAGAAAACACTGTGGCTGTGTCATAATTCAACGTCGCAATATTTAACCGTGCTACGCACGGGAAATTTATACAAATTAATTAAAGAATTGATATAAAAATCCAATTTATTTTATTTAAATACAAATTTGTTTTAATTTCCCGCTCGTTAGAGCGGTTATTATTTCGGGCGAACATTTATGACACACCCTCCAGTTTTTAGTTGTTATCAGTAGTTTTTGTTGTCTGGTAATTGGTCGGCGAGGGCGAGGACTTGTTGGGTAAAGTCGTTGGGCGAGAGCTGGCATGATAGCCAGTGGATGGGAGTGCCGCGTTTTTCCATGCCTCTGAACCAGGTCATCTGGCGCTTGGCAAACTGGTGGATGGCGATTTCCAACTGGCGGAACATCTCTTCCTCGGTCAATTGGCCGATGACATATTGGGTGACAAACTTGTATTCCAAGCCGTAGTAGATGAGGTCTTCGGGGTCGATACCCTCGTCATTGATGAGGCGACGCACCTCGTCCACCATGCCCTCGTCCAAGCGGGCCCGCAGGCGGTGGCTGATGCGTTCGCGTCGTGTATCGCGGTCCACTTCAACGCCGATGACCAGCGCGTTTTCCATGGGGTGGGGCTCGGTTAGGGCTTTGAGTTCGGGATGCAATTCGTAGTAGCGGCAGATTTCGATGGCGCGTGTGGCGCGTGCCACGGTGTCAATGTCACTGTTGTTGCGGAGGGTTTTCATCGTCTTGAGCAGGGTGGTGAGTTCCTCCAATGACTTGCCAGCCAACTCAGAGCGAAGCTCCTCGTTGCGGGGCACGGGCGGCAGTTTGATGCCCTTGACGACGGTCTCGACATACATCCCCGTGCCGCCGCACATGATGACGGGCTTGCCGCGACCGCGGATGTCATTATAGACACGCTCAAAGTCCTCAAGAAACTCATACAGGCTGTAGCGGTAGCCGGCAGGACGGATGTCGATGAGGTGGTAGGGCACATCGTCATACTCGGCCAGGTCCTTGCCCGTGCCGATGTCCATGCCGCGGTATATTTGGCGTGAGTCGGCGCTGATGATCTCGCCGCCTATGGCCTTGGCCAGATGCACCGCCCGGGCAGTCTTGCCTGTCGCCGTCGGCCCCGTCACCACAAAAAAAACATCCCTATAATCCATCGGTCATTCCTTCAATTTGTATTCCACGAAATTTTTTTACAATGCGAATTACACAAATTAAACTAATTCAACGAATTTGTTTTTATTTTTCTAGCAGGTTATTGCTGTTGCAAACACGAGCAGTTTCTAAACTTGTGGAACCAAAATTCGCTAGAATTCCAAGTCGGTATCCAGTCACTTTTAGGTAATTTTTTACTTGACTTTTATGAATATCAGCAATTTGAGAAACTGCCTTTAGTTCAATAATGATTTTATTATAACAAACAAAATCAGCAACATATTCCTTTGTGAGAGTGACCCCCTTGTAATTGATTTGTAGAGGTACCTCACGTTTGAAGGGAATACCGGCCTTCTTAAATTCAATTGCCAACGCTTCTTGATAAACAGCTTCAAGAAAACCACAACCCAATTCTCGGTGGACTTCCATTAAACAGCCTGTGATGTCATATGACTCTTTTGGATAAATCAGCATGTAGAATTAGTATAATTCGTGAAATTCGCATTAGCCCCGCAGGGAAAATTATTTGAGGTACTGGTCGTAGAACTCAAGGGCGCGCTTGTAGACCACATAGCGGGCCGAGCAGTCGCGTATGCTGTGGTTCATGTTGGGGAAGACCATCATGTCACAGGTGCGGTTCATGTCCACAAGCTTTGATACATACTGCATCGAGTTGACGATGTGCACATTGTCGTCGGCGCTACCGAACATGATGAGCACGCGGCCCTTGAGGTTCTCGGCGCGGTTAAGCGGGAAGTTGCTGTAGCCCTCGGGGTTCTCTTGGGGTGTGCGCATGTAACGCTCGGTGTAGATGCTGTCATAGAATCGCCATGTGGTCACCGGTGCGATGCTCACGCCACAGGCATAGTTACTACCCGGCTCGCTCATCGCCATGAGCGTTTGGAAGCCGCCATAGCTCCATCCCATGATGCCGATGTGGTCAGCGTCCACCCAGGGCTGGCTAGCCATGTAATTGGCAGCAGCCACAGCGTCTTCGGTCTCATATTTTCCCAGGTTCAGGTAGGTAATGGACTCAAAATCCTTACCACGGAAACCCGTGCCACGGCTGTCCACCTCACACACGATGTAGCCTTGGGTGGCAAAATACTGTTCCCAGCCCATGCGCCAGCGATTGACCACCTCCTGTGAGCCGGGACCGTTGTAATGCTCCATAATGACAGGATACTTCTTTGACGGGTCAAAGTCCACAGGCTTAATCATGTAGCCGTTAAGGGTATAGCCGTCGTGCTCCATGGTGAAGAATTCCTTCTTGGGCACGTCCACGGCAGTGTAACGGCGAGCATACTCCTCGTTGAGCTGCAGGTCGCGCACACGCTTGCCCTTGCGGTCATAGATGCGGTACTGATGGGGGGTCTGGGCATCGCTGTAACAGCCCACATAATAACTGAAATCTCCGTTGAAGATAGCTGATGCGGTACCTTGGCCGTCAGCAGTTGAGGGAGCGAGGCGTGTCACCTTTCCCTTGGCATCGACATACTCAACAACACGGTTCAACGGACCGCAAGAGGCCTGATAGTAGAACCGTTTAGTGGCTTTGTCGTAACCGTAGAATTGGGAAATGATGCGGTTGTCGTCATTGGTGAGCTGGCGCATGAGGTTGCCGTCCAAATCATATTGGTAGAGCTGCATGTAACCCGAGCGCTCGCTGGGAATGACAAAGAAATTGTCCTCGTATTGCACCTGTTGGCTGGTCTCAGCATCAACCCAGGTGTCGGAGGTCTCGTGATAAACCTGCTTGGCATCGCCCGTGCGGGGATTGACAGCATAGATGCGCAAGTCGTTTTGGTGACGGTTCAGACGCTGCACCATCAGACGTTGAGGATCGGGGCTGAAGGTGATGTGGCAAACGTAGTCCTCCTCATCAAGGGGCACGTTTAACTGCTTGAAGGAGCCATCGATAACATCATAGCAGTGCACGGTCACCACCGAGTTTTTCTCGCCCGCTACAGGGTACTTGAAGTCATAGCGGCCAGGATAGAGCTCATACTCGTCCTTGGGGTTGCAGGTGCCCTGATAGATGACCATCGAGGCCATCTTCACCTGGCTTTCATCCCAGCGAAGGAACGCCAGCGAGCGGCTGTCACTCGACCAGTTCAAGGTGTTGAGCATTCCCAATTCCTCTTGGTACACCCAATCGGGCACGCCGTAGATGATATTGTTTTTCTTGCCGTCATGGGTGACTTGAACTGTCGTGCCGTCCTCCAGATTGCGCACAAACACATTGTTATCATTGACATAGGCTACACGCTTGCCGTCGGGTGAGAGGGTGGCGATTTCCTCGCCTCCGCCGTCACTCAACGACTTGAGCGTCTTGTTCTTCAGATCATAAACGTAGTAGTCTGCACTGAAACTGTAACGGTAAATCTCCTGTGAATTGTTCCACAGCAGCACATATGCGCCGTCGGCTGTCACCTCAAAGTCATCCCAACCCGTCACCAACTCATTGCGGGTGTCGACCAGCACGCTCTCGTTGCCCTTGGCATAGCTGATTCGGTTAATAGCATTGCCGTCGTCACTCAGGCGGTAAAAATAGCGGCCGTCGCTCTTACTGGGCTGCATCGCACCGATGCCGCGTGGCGAACTGCCGCGCAATACACATTCTTCAAGCGTCAGTGCGCTAGCGCCCAACGCCAGCACCATCATCATGATAATAAGAAATGACTTTTTCATAATCCGAGTTCCAAAATCTGGTTTGCGCTGTCTTTAGTGTTCACTTTTTCGATAATGTGCTTCACCACACCCTGTTCATCGATGATGAAGGTAGTGCGCACGGTGCCCATGTAGGTGCGGCCAGCCATCTTTTTCTCGCGCCATACGCCGAAGGCCTGGTTCAGCGCCGTGTCGGTGTCAGCGATGAGCGGGAAGGGCAGACTGTACTTATCGGCAAACTTCTGGTGGCTTGCAGCACTGTCCTTGCTCACACCCAGCAAAGCAAAACCTGCGCGCTTGAGCGCGCCATAGCCTTCAGATAGGCTGCATGCCTCGGCAGTGCATCCAGGCGTGTTGTCCTTTGGGTAGAAATAAATGATGAGTTTCTTACCGGCAAAATCGCTGGCTTTCACTTCGTTGCCATTGGCGTCCAAACCCAGGAATTCGGGAATCTTATCTCCAATCTTCATAGTGTCATTCAGTTTTAAAGTTTGATTAATTTTACAAAAGTAATAAAAAATCGGCAGTCTATTGTCAAGCCAACGAAAAAGCAATCACTTTTTCATTGAACATCTGAATAAATTGAGGCATTATTGACCCAGCATGGCACGCTGGGTAATAAAAATGGTGCCCTTTTGTCCTTGTGTCAGGTTTTTTAGTAATTTTGCATCCCATAATTGCAATTCTTCCACAGACGGTTGCGGAATTTTTAATTCATCAATGGAAATACAGAATACAACTAACTCACCCCAATCGGGACAGGCTGGCACAAAGCGTATCGAGTATATTGATGCCCTTCGCGGCTTCACTATGTTCCTCGTTGTGGTGTGTCATGTGTCATTATTTTGTTTTGGCGTGTTCGGGCGTGGTTACACGTATGTAGCCTTTGTATTGCAAGTAGTCATGCCTTTGTTCTTTTTCATCAGCGGCTTTGTGATGTATAAAGCTGATATGAAATGGAATGTTGGTCAGATAGTTAAGTTTTTCAAAAAGAAGATACCGGTTCTGTTAATTACACCTTTCATCTTCTTTGCGGTCTATGTGTTCACGTACGACAAGAGCATGATGGAAGGACTGTTTGAGGTGGGCAAGTTTGGTTATTGGTTCACCTTCGTGCTGTTCGTTTATTATGCTATCTATGTGACCGTTATGTCCATTTGTCGCAAATGGTGGGTAGACATTGTGCTGGTGCTGGTAGGTTTGTGTGTTTACTTTGTTGTTTGGCCGGGGTACAAGAGCTATGTCCCAGTGCCTGATGATGTTCTGTCATTACTAAGCGTAGACCGTTGGCATCATTTCATCTTTTTTGTATTAGGCATACTCACCAGAAAGCATTTCAAAAAAGTAGAGAATTTACTAGAAGGAAAATGGTTCGTGATGGTTTGTTTGCTATTTTATTTTCTCGATAACGCATTTGCCAAGGCTCTGCCAATCAATGGTGGGGTGGTACTGCCATTCCTGTCTTTTACTGGAATTGTGATTGTTTTCACCTTCTTCAGGAAGAATCAGGCCGTGTTCTCCAAGGAGCATCGTTTGGGCCGTGCCATGCAATTTGTTGGGCGCAGAACGCTCGACATCTATTTGATTCATTATTTTTTCCTACCCGAAAACCTCACTTTTGTTACCGTGTTCAAGGATCATCCTATGCCGGTTCTTGAGTTCTTGGCATCGTCGACCGTTGCAATAATAGTTATTGTCGCCAGTTTGCTGGTGAGCAACATCATCCGTCTCAGCCCGTTCCTGGCCCATTGGTTGTTTGGGGTAAAGCAGGTGTCAAACTGAGGATGACAGGCGATTAGCACCCTCAATCGCGTTAAATTTTGCGAAATATTTTTGCTATTTGCTATTGTTGCTTGCACATCTTATAAAAAATATCTAATTTTGCGGGCTAATTGCGCAAAATGCTGTTCAATGATTAAGAGATTATCGATAATAATGGCGATAGCTTGTGTGCTCATGAGCTGTGGTGAGTATAACAAGGTGATGAAAAGTAGTGACCTTGAATACAAGTATGCTTATGCCCAAAAAGCCTTTGAGAACAAGCGTTATGCCCAGGCATATACCATCCTGAGTGAATTGGTGCCTGTTTTTCGCGGCACACCTAAGGCCGAGGAGTCACTTTATTTGTTGGCGTTGAGCTACTACGAGAACCAGGACTACCTGAATTCAGGAATGTATTTCAAGCAGTACTATCAGCGCTACCCTCGTGGAGAGTATGCCGAGTTGGCCCGTTTCTACGCTGGTTATGGCTATTACCTCGATTCTCCTGATGCCCAGCTCGACCAGAGCGAGACCATTAAGGCCATGGAAGAGTTGCAGGCTTTCCTGGATTACTTCCCCAGGAGCGATAAAGTGTCGATAGCCCAAGCTGCAGTCTTTGAATTACAGGACAAACTGGTGCTCAAGGAGTTGCAGAATGCTACCCTGTATTACAATTTGGGTAACTACATGGGAAACAACTATGAGAGCGCTGTGATAACTGCCCAAAACGCTATCAAGAGCTATCCTTATAGCAAATATAAAGAGGACTTGCAAATGTTGGTGCTTCGTGCGCGCTTCAAAGAAGCCAGTGAAAGCGTTGAGGAGAAAAAGCAGGATCGTTTCCGCTCGGTGATTGACGAGTATTATTCATTTATCAATGATTTTCCTGAGAGCAAGATGCGCAAGGAAGCTGACAATATTTTTAAGATTGCCAACAAGTTTGTGAATGGTAATTAAACATAGTAAACATCATCAACATAATATAAGTTAAGACATGGATTACAAAAAAACCAACGCCCCGCTTACCACAACTGTGCATGACATTATCGAGATGGCTGAGCCCACTGGCAACATCTATGAGACCGTATGCATCATCAGTAAGCGAGCTAACCAGATTGCTGCCGAGATGAAGTCTGATCTGGAGAAAAAGCTCCAGGAATTTGCAACTATGAATGACAATCTTGAGGAAATCAGTGAGAATCGTGAGCAGATCGAGATCTCGAAGTATTACGAGAAACTCCCCAAGCCAACACTCATCGCAACCCAGGAGTATCTTGAGGACAAGCTCGCTTATCGCAATATAGCCAAGGAGAAAGAGGAGTTTTAAGTCTTTTCTTCGACACATTCAAGACAATAGATATGATGAGGGTGGTGCCATATTGGCTCCCCCTCTTCTATACATGTAATAGGCCTTCTTCTTTATGGGGGAATAGTAAATCAATCACTAAAACAATCTCTAGACATGAAATTTGACTTTTCCGATTTCAGCAAAAAAAGAAGTCAGTTGATGGGCATTTCGATGCTCTTGATTATGATTTTTCATTGCGGGTTGTATTTAAACTCTAGATATACGCCTTTTTGCGTTGTCGGTGTAGAATTCTTTCTGGTGATTTCTGCGATTGGACTGTTTTTCTCTCTATCCAAAAACCAAGATAAGCTAAGTTTTTACAAGAAGAGGGTTTTACGAATCCTCCCTACCTATCTCATCGTAGCAGCACCATATTTTGCTCATAACCAGAAATTTGAAATAGGTAATTATTTGTTTAACCTCTCGGGCTTGTGTATAATCGATGACCAACGCTATTTCTGGTTTATCGGGCAGATATTGATATGTTATTTGCTTGCGCCGTTTTATTTCGGTCTGATGAAATACAAACTATCCATCTTAATTCCCTTCATTACGTTGATAGTTTGTCATTATTTGGGACTGCTGTTCCCAACATTGGCCATCATGCTGAATAGGTTTGCCATATTCTTCTTAGGGTTTCATTTGGCTGCTTTGGTTTATAATAAGAAGGTCATAAACAGTTGGCTGATTTTACCTGTTTGTTTGCTTTCTATTGTGCTGATTCCGATTATTGGCAATATGGAGATATATGAAGGGTACCAAAGGATAGCTTACTTCTTCCTTTCCATTCCGGCACTTGCAGGTATGGTCATGTTATTAAACAAATGTCCTTCTGTTATCGATAAGTGTCTTGTGTTTGTTGGCGGGATCACTCTGGAGATTTATTTATTGCATGAACGCATTTGTCTCAGGGCTATGCAATTGGTTTTTGGCCCGATTTCGGGAGCTGTTTTGAGTATCCCATTATGTATCGTTTTGGCCTATTTGCTGAGCATACTCATGAGAAAGATCAATCATTTCCTGTTCTCATCTGATGTGCAGTCTTGATACGACTAAAGCCTAATAAGGGCTATCGTTTTGACTGTTTTGCGGTTTTAATGGGCCTTGGCGATAGCACATTTTTTCGAGTTCACTTTATAGAATTATGGAGTTGATTTGGGTGTGAAAATATCAATTTATTCCCATTTTTCTTGTAAAATCATAAAAAGGAGTGTAAATTTGCCGAAATTTTAATCAATCTATAAGGTCATGGAAGGAGCAATCAAGGTATTGATATTAGCTGGATTGTATGTGTTGGCATTTTTTGTGGTAGAGTGTTTGGGCTTTTTGCATCCATTTGGTTGGACTTATAGCGCTGTCTTTTTGGCCGTTGTTGGTGCATGGCCCTATTTCAAGCTTTGCCAGCGTTTCCCCATACCGTGTGTAGCCATTATCTGCGCTGTGCTGTTGCTCATGTTCAATTTCCTGATTGGCGAGGGGCATGAGTATTTTGCCATCGGCTGCATCGGCTTTGGCTGCATTGCCGAGGTCCTTCGCAAAGTGTTCGGTAATTATAGGGGCAGGATGGGCGTGATCACTAGCTATGCCGCGATGTCACTCATTCCTTTCTCGATGAGCATTGTCCTTTGGCTCGATTATGAAACTGCCATGCAATTGGTGGTTAATCGCATGGGTGACATCTATGCTGCTGTTATGGGACGCATGCTCTCCAAATACATGCTCTTGGCTATGATTATTCTCACGCTTATCTTTGCCGTTACGACAATGTGGATTTTGACTCGCAATTGGCGCCCTCGTGATCAGTATCATTTCATGAGGGAAGAAAGAAGGTAGTTCATCAGAGTTGAATAAAAAACAAAGGCAGAACCCGGTTAGGGCTCTGCCTTTTTAGACGTCTATAATGATGATTTCATTATTCGGCATTAGGTTGCACGGCATTGACCGACTCGGGCTTTTTCTCGTTTTCAATCTCTTTATCGATAGCCTCAAATTTGCTATGCATGCTCTTGTACTCGGGTACAAACTCTTTCATGGCATAAATCATCTCATGAACATCGCCCTTAGAGGCAAACTCGATAATCTTGTTAATGTGAGCACAAACATCCTGATACTCATAAGTCTTAACCTTGGCAACCATGATCTTCTTATTGACGGTTGCAGTGGTCTTCTCCTTATCGTTGAGCAATTCCTCATAAAGTTTCTCGCCAGGACGCAGACCGATTTCCTCAATTTTGATGTCAACATCGGGCTTGAGACCGGCAAGCGAGATCATGCGGCGCGCCATGTCGTAGATCTTTACAGGCTCACCCATATCAAAGATGTAAATCTCACCACCGTTACCCATGCAGCCCGCCTCAAGCACTAGCGAGCAGGCTTCAGGTATCGTCATAAAGTAGCGGATGATTTCCTTATGGGTAACAGTAACGGGGCCGCCCGAGGCGATTTGTTTGCGGAACAGTGGGATTACCGAGCCGTTGCTGCCCAGCACATTGCCAAACCTGGTGGTAATGAACTGGGTTTTCTTTCCCTTACGCTGAGCGTCAAAGAACAATGACTGGCAATAAATCTCAGCCAGACGCTTGGTGCAGCCCATCACATTGGTCGGATTGACCGCCTTGTCCGTCGAGATCATCACAAACTTGTAAACATCATATTTAAGTGCCATGTCAGCCACGTTGCGTGATCCCATTACATTGGCAAGAATGGCCTCGGTGGGGTTGATTTCCATCATGGGCACATGTTTGTAGGCCGCTGCGTGGAACACATAGCAAGGACGGTATTCTTTGAAGGCTTCTTCAAGGCGGGCACGATTTCGTACATCGCCCATGAACAGCACGATATCGGCCTTAGGATGAGCTTTTCTCATCTCCAACGCGATGTCGTGCATCGGAGTCTCGGCCTGGTCAAACAGAATGATTTTGCTGGCATTGTAGTTGGCTACCTGTCTGACAATCTCACTGCCAATAGAGCCACAAGCACCTGTGATGAGCACACAGGAACCGTTGATGTGCTTGCTCACCAGCGGATTGTTCAGCACGATAGGGTCGCGACCCAGCAGGTCCTCGATCTGCACTTCTTTAATATAGGTGGAAATGCCTTGCTCGTCTTGGCTTTTAGAGTCATCCTGCTCAAACTCGGCCACCTTATTCATGGCCAGCAAGGGAATGTCATTTTTGATAAAATAGTCGGCAAAACCGCTACTCATCAGGTTATTGCTTTTAGCATCAAAAATAAGCCCCTCGATATTGTTTTCTGCGAACATGTCATTCATGGTCGCGGGATCAAACTTATAGACTCTCAAGCCGTTAATTTCTGAATTGCTGGCATTGGGGTTAATGCTGAGAAGTCCTACTGGCAGGTATTTGCCACCAATCTCGCCTTTAAGAGCGTTAGCCAGGAATACCGAGTTGAACGTCGTGCCCAAAACTAGCACTCGTTTGCGCCCCTCGGTAGCACTGTTCATGCGCATGTATAGATACTTGATGCACAATCGCTCAATCATCATTACCGAGAATGATAATGCACCGATAACCAGAATGTTCCAGAATTTCGTGAGTTCTTGATGGGTTATCGCTAGCCATATGGCATTGATAATTGATAGGATAATCGTGGCGATCACCACAACCATGAAGATTCGGTACAAGTCCTCGATAACCGAGAGCCTGATAACGCAGGTATAACTCTTTGAGATGTATGAAACAATAAAATAAACGCCAACAACGATAGCACCAACAAACAGTGTGTTCAATGCGGTTGTCACAATGTGCAACGAATACATATCGGCAATCACTGTTGCTACATAACTGGTTAGGACAATAAGCATGTCCAGCAACAAGATGATCCACCTTGGGGTGGTTTTTACCTTAAATGACCGGAGAATCCTCAGGTCCATCAATTTATTTAGCAGTTGTTCCATCTGTTAGTGTTCTCTTCTCATGTTATCTGATGAATGCTATCGCATATCCATTAATCACATGAACTTGGTCGATTGCCAATTGTTTCATGCTAATGTGTTGATACACAGGAATATCCATCAATTATGTGTTTTAAGGGGGATTAGGCCCGTAAAACATAATCAAGACCACAAAAGTAGCTATTTTCTTTGAATAAACAACTATAACCTAAAAAAATCCAATGTTTTCAATAATCGATGAATGAGCCGTTGCGTCTGCAAACGTTAGGTTAACCTATGTTATTTCGATGATTTAGATGTTAAGAATGCAAGTTTTAAGGCTTATTCTTATAAAAAAAGTGTATTCATTCATTTGAGTTAAAAATAAAATGTCTAATTTTGCACGTTTTTAAGTAACTTCGATAGAATGGACTGTATCATACGCAATTATAGGCATCTCATAATCGGGGTGTTAGCAACGCTGATGATGACTCTAAACACGTCATGTGGTGATGAGCCCGATGGCTGTGAAGCCGATATTGAGACCGTGACCCTCCATGTGTCGAGTCCAGAGCGCTTTTTCTTTCAGGCGACTGACTCGATGCAGGTTGTCCTCTCAACCGATAGCGTTATTACGTTTGCCGTGCGAGGCGATGCCGACGTGACGGCTCTCGCGCCCGTCTTGACGCTGTCTCAAGGCGCTACAGTGATACCGGCGAGCGGCACCACCCATGACTTCTCTAACGGACCGGTCATTTACACAGTCACGTCCCAGGACGGCAAGTGGCAACGCACTTATCGGGTGAACATTGTTCCCACACTGGTTACTGTTGCCGACACGCTGTGTTATGACTTTGAACATTATGAACTGGAAACGGCCACTCAGCGCTACTACCAGTGGCATAACGTCTTGCCCGACGGTTCGCTGGGCAATGACTGGGCAACGGCTAATGCCGGATACCGCATTTCGATGAGCACGGCATTGCCCGAGGATTATCCGACCACCCCCTTGGCTGATGGTTATGATGGTGCTGCAGTGTGCCTGATGACCCGCGACACTGGACCATTTGGACGCATGGCTAACAAGCGGTTGGCGGCAGGAAACATGTTCTTGGGCACTTTTGACATCAGGATAGCAATGAGTGACCACCTGCATGCTACTCGTTTCGGCATACCATTCACCAGCCGTCCTGATCATTTCACGGGCTACTACACCTATGAGCCTGGACCAACGGTTCAAGATTTCTACGGCAATCCTATTGAGGGCCGCGTTGATTCGGCCGACGTGTATGCGGTCTTTTACCGCAATCACGATGCCGCGGGCAACGAGGTGGTGCTTTACGGTGACAACGTGCTGTCAAGCAATCAGATTGTGGCTATTGCCAATTTGGGATATTACAAGCCCACCACGTCGTGGACAGCTTGGGATGCGAAATTTGTTTATCGAGAGGCAATTGACGAGCAGTTGCTGGCTAACCGCGGCTATAGCCTGGCCATCGTCTTCTCATCGAGCCGACGGGGAGGCGACTTTATCGGTGCTATCGGTAGCCGCTTGTGTGTGGATAAAGTTCGGCTCATCTGCACGCATGAAGAATAATAATATAAGTTGACAATGACCAACATAAAAACAATCCTTTCAGTTATACTGTTTGTCATTACCACGACAATGGGTGTGAACGCCACGGTGCTCGATAGCTTGAGTTATGACGTGCGTTTGGGATATGCCCTGGGTGGTACTGTGCCTACCCATATAAGCAACGAGATTCGTGGCATCAACAGCTACAACCCCGGTTTCAACTTCACGGTTGCAGTCGAAGCTTCCTATCCGTTAAACGAGCGCTGGTCGCTGCACTCGGGGCTGCGTTTCGAGCTGGGCAGTATGGATGTGGATAGCCGAGTTAAGAATTATGACATCGAGGTGGTGCGTGGCGAGGAATCGCTTAAAGGAATCTTCAACGGCAATGTGTGTATCAAGACGACGCAGCGCAGGCTCACCCTGCCCATCCAGGCCGCTTATAGCTTGAGCGATAAGTGGACACTGCGAGGCGGCTTTTTCATGGGATGGCTCACTAATCGTCGTTTCTGGGGATGGGCCTATGACGGCTACCTGCGTGAGGGCACACCTGTGGGACCCAAGATTGAGATGGGGTCAGAGCCTGGCGACCGTGGCGACTTTGACTTTGACGCCAATATGCGTCACATGCAGTGGGGCTTAGATGTGGGCGCTGACTGGCAGATTCACCGCCACTGGGGGGCTTTTGCCGAGTTGACTTATGGCCTGAGCGGCCTGTTCAAGAGCGATTTCCATTCTGTGGAGACCCTGCGGCCCTTGTATGGCACGCTGGGCATCATCTATCGCATCAAGTGAAAATCATTAAATAACATAGAAGAAAAATGAGAAAATTTATCTTTGTGATTAGTATGGCATTGATGACTATCATGGTCAGCAATGCATCTAACATCGTTTTTAACGGCACTTGGACTGTTACCATGAATGGTAATACCCAGACGTCCAATGACGGTGAGGTGGTCATCGAAACCAACCCCACTGGCGTGGACAATATCAATTTCGTGATTCCTCCTTTTGGCATCAGTAGTGTATCACTGTTCTCAGTCCCCGGTGCCACTGTTAATGGAATTACCGTCTATAGCGCTGAGCGTGATGTGCAATTTGGTGGCACAATGAAGCATGCCATCGTGCTTGCCCGCTACATTGACGGAATGATGACCGCCGAGATCAACATCCCAGGCGAGATCACCGCAAGATTTGACAACGTGTACGATCACTTCCAGTTGCCCAACAGCGGCTTTGAGGCCTGGACAGCCAGCACTGGCGAGCCTGACCGCTGGCACGGATTCAAGAGCGCTGGCGGTACCTATGCCGGCACTTCGGCAGCTCTTGTAAAACTGGAGAAAAGCCAGGACGTTCGCACTGGCGCTACCGGCTATAGTGCCGTGATGACCGCTAATTCCATCATTGGCATCGTTGCAAACGGCACCATGACCAACGGCCGCCTCATGGCCGGTGCGATGAGTGCCTCCAGCCTTTCTAACCATGCCGAGATGGACAAGACCTCGACTGAGACCGACGCCAACGGCGACCTGTTCTACATGCCCCTGTATGCCAAGCCCGACGTGTTCAACGTGTGGATGAAGTACACCCAGGGCACTGCCAACGCCAACAACAAGGCCAGCGTCAGTGTGAAGACTTTTGATGGCACCTACTATCAGGAGCCCGTGGATATGGAATATACCAACCTGTCGGGCAGCATCGTGGGAGGTCAGATCCCCGCTGGTGACTGGACTCAGTATTCCTTCCCCTTCGATTATGACAGCTATGCCGCCAATGGAGCTGCCAGCGAGGCGATCTTCGTCACATTCTCGACCAATGGCAATCCAGGCCAGGGCAGCAAGAACGATGCTCTCTACGTCGATGACATGCAGCTCGTTTATCTGGCTCAGATGACCGACCTGCGTTACCAGGGTGCGACCCTGCAGGGCTGGAATCCCGCGGTTACCGACTATACCCTCGTCATGGACGGCGACCCCAACCTTGACGACTTCACAGCCGACGTGACTGGCGCTAGCGCCGTGGTCACCAAGACCATGGAGCAGACCGACAACGGCTACCGCATCGCCATTAGCACCGTTTCGGGCGACCTGCAGACAGCTACCTCCTATATTATTAATGTCCCTGCTACAGCCGGCATGAAGGGTGATGTGGACAATAGCGGCACGGTTAACATCGCCGATGTGACCGCCCTCATCGACTACTTGCTCGCTGGTGGTGATGTCAATGAATATAATGCCGATGTTGACGGTAGCGGTGCAATCGATATTGCCGATGTGACCTCGCTTATCGACTTCCTGTTGACCGGCAGTTTTCCTGCAAATTAATCACTCAAAAAAATAGAATAGCAATGAAGAAATTATTTTTAATGTTTGCAGCTGTTTGCTGCGCTATGGCACTCAATGCCACTTCCTATGGTTGTCATCTCAAGGTGACCATCAATGGCGAGAGCACCGAGCAGGACCAAGTGCCTGTCGAGGTTGTCAAGAACGGTGATGTTTACACGTTGACACTCAAGAACTTCATCCTTATGGCTGAAGGTATTGCTTTGCCCGTGGGAAATATTGAACTCGCTAATGTCGAGGGTGTTGATGAATATGGATATACCACCATCCGTTTCAACGGTCCGGTCAGCATCACTCCTGGCGATGATCCCAATTATGGCGAGGGTGAGTGGATGGGTCCCCTGTTGGGCGAAGTTCCCATCGACATGACTTCACGTTTCATCAACACGGCAATCACTGCCAACATCGACATCGATTTGTCCGAAATGTTAGGCCAGGTGATTGGTGTGTCGATCTTTGGTGTCGCACCCCAGCTCAAGGGCGATGTCAACGAGGACAACGAGGTGAACATCAGTGACGTCAACAACGTGATTGACATCATCGTCTCCCAGTAAGGTAGATATTAGATAAAAAAGCAAGGGCAAGGCTCAACGATGTGATGTCGTTAAGTCTTGCCCTCATTATATGAGGATATTACGCTCCAGCATGTTTAGAATTTCATGTGCTGGTGGGGGTTGAATTGTGCGCTTCGGTACTTCATCGGGTCAGGATGCGCATGTGGGCCTTGGGGTAGCGCAATACCAGGCAAGAGGCCTCGGTCATCACCAGTGCATCAACGTTGCGCACGCCGCTCTTCTTGAGGTTCAACTGCTCGGTGCTGAAGGGGATGTGGGTGTACTTCTGGATATACTCGGGATCGATGACGATGCCGTTTTCCTTCAATCCCACCTCGTCAAACACCTCGCTCAACAGCAGGTAAAGGCAACCGAATTTACTACGTAACTCAGCGAAGTCTATACCCCATTTGCTCACATGCTGGCCGGCATGGATGATGCGGGTATATTCAAGTTTGCTGATCTTGCTGATCAAGCCGCTGCCGCCAATCAGGATCTTACGCTTGCTGCCAGTGTTGCCGGTAAAGGCCTCGCGCATCAGGTTCACCAGCGTATCCTCGTTTAACTCGGTCGTCGACTCCAGATAGAAATTCTTGCCCGCCTGGTTCCAGATTCCGCCAGTGAAATAGACGTGCTCTTTCTTGTAGGGGTCCCATATTTGGCGCGCAACGCCAAAGAGGTAGGACTTCTCGATGCCCATGCGCATGTCATAGACCGCGGCCTCCTCCTGGTCGCTCATCGTCCAGCCCACCTCCTTGTTAGACAGGCGCTGCAAGGTGGACTGCTCGACCTGCATCTTAAAGATTTGGCACAGGTTGCGGCTTTTCTTGGGGAGGGCCTCAAACTGGGGTGACTGCACATCGAGTTCGCTGGCTGCACGACCCATGCGGATCAGTCTGACACCACTCGAGATGGCGGGAAAACAGTTGGGCACACCAGCGATAGTGGGACCATTCACGGCCATGACCGCAACACCTTCGTTAGTGCGGTTGATGACATAGAGCATGAGATCCTGACCGCTCTCGGTCACGCCGTTACTGTCATAGCCCGACACGTTCTGCACCAGGATAGTGTCGGTGGGGTCAAACATGTCGTTGTTATTGGTGTGGATGACAATGATGGGTGTTTCGTCACCCTCACTCACGTCAGACGCGGGAATGGAATCGGTCAACTTAGTGACTGTCGGCTTGGTGTCAACGCTGTAATAATCGACGACCATGCTTCCCGCGTGTTTGCTGCCCGCATATCTCGAAATCTGGTCGATGGGCGTGGACATGGGGCGGATTTTCACGATTTGCTGGTCAATCTCGTTGAGCAGCAGGTCAGGAGAGCCTTCGCGGGCAAGTTCGGTGGTTAGCGGTCCCTCGACGACATGTTTGCCGTCCTCAACACCAGCGATGATCATGCCCACTGCCAGACTGGCGCTACCGCCATCAGTGAGGCACGAGGACAAGATGGCGATAAGAATCATGGTGATGACAAAGATAACTAATTTCTTGTGGTTGCTGATCCAGCGCAACGCAGTTTTGATTTTGATAACGTTCATGGTTTTTGAAAAAGTTTAAAGATTAAAGTTTGTTGTTTTGTGATTAGTCCCAGATGCTGCGGTGGCAGTAGCGGGGAAAGTTGATGGATAGGCCCGCATTGTTGCTATCCTCTTCGGGTTGCGGGTGCAGGACTGCTTCGATCTTCTCGTTTCGCCCACGTAGATAGCCGGCCGCGTCGGCATTCTGCACGTCATCATCGTGGGTGATGCCGTGGACGATGGTAGTGAGCAGTTCAGTCGTTACCGCGTGTGGCTCAAGGCCAGCGGTGAGTTCGGTGAGCCGTTTGGTCGTGCTTTCGTCCAGCCCCATGCTGCCTAGTTTGTCGGCAAGGGTGGGGGAGGCGGTCGGCATCTCTTCAGGCTCTTCATCGGCGTGAAAAGGTGGTGGAGTCACCGTTTCCTGTTCAGGATGATCTTGTGTTTCCATGTTGATAATAAATAATTAAGGTGAATAATAAAGGATTTATATAATCGACGCCTTAGCGTGACTTCAACCCAATTAGAGCAATGCCTAAGTCATCTGATGTGAATGCTATGTCATAATTCATCAGCTGGAATATTAACCGCCCTTCGGGCGGGAAAACTTGAGCAAATCGAAGGCCATGAAGTTTACTTCAATGGCTGAGATGCCGCCAAGTTTCGGGAAATTAAAACAAATTTTGTATTAAAATTGATGTAATTGAAATTTTTATAATAATTTTTTATATTTAATTTGTTTAAATTTCTCGAGCGAAGCTCGATCAATGTTTCAATCGAGTGTTTTGCAGCAATCTCTCGTTTTCTTGTGGATAACTAACTGAAAAACAATTAAACTAGAGTCTCTTGGCATTGCTGTGCGCTCGCACTATCATGAGGCCAATGCCCCCATTTTGCGGTCACGCTGGCGGCGGAAGGCCTCAAATGTGTCAAACACGTCACTCAAGGCGATGTTGGCATTCTCGCTTTGCAGTTGATAGACGCCCGCGCTGTTCACCGTGGGATTCTTACCCTGCAGGGCGCCGCTCACGCCGCTGATTTCCTCAAACAGCTTCATCTGCAACTCAATCATCTGGTAGGCCCCGATGTTTGTCCCGTTACTGCTCACCTGCTCGGGCTTGGCCTCGCTGTAACGCGGGTTGTAGGGCAGCAAGCCGTTGGCGCTCGACCAGCAACGGCGCGCGTCTTCCCAGGTCCAGCAGTCGGGCAGGGCGGTCTCGGGGAACAGCAGCACTCCCTTAGCACTGCTGCGCATCACCTGATCCAGCAGCGAAATCATGCGGTTGACGTGTTTCTGGGTGTCAATCAGGTCCTCGACCACGGCATGCACCTCGCCGTCGGTGAGCGGATAGAGCTTGATGACAAACGGATGGCTGCCGTGGGGCCAGGGTGAGTCATACTCGCACAACAGGTCGCCCATCGGGCTGTACCACCGGCAGTGCCACATGGTGGCGATATCCCAACATGTGGATACCTCGGGTGTGTTCTTCAGGCGGTGCAGAGCGCTGGCGGGCTCAACGGTGAGGGTGCCCTCGCGGCGGTTGTGGCACACGACCACCTCGCGGCTCTCGAGCGTCCACACCTCGATGGCGCGGCACTTGCCATCGGGCGCATGCCAGAAGTCGGTCCCCAGTTGCGAGTCGGCACCCAGGCGGGTCGTGAAGTCGATGAGGCGGCTCTCGGCGTTGTCGGTGTACAGCCGCCTCACCCATGCGGCCTTGCGCGGATTGCTACCCGCCACGCGGCGCAGCAGCTGGGCGATGTTCAGGTCATGCAATTGCCCGATGAGTTCGCAGTCCCAGGCGCGGGTGTCGCCCATCGTGTTCACAAACAGGCGGTTCACGTTCACGTTATCTACCCTCACTTGCTCATCACGGCCCGGCTCATTGGTGGTTTCAACCCGCTGGATGCAACACCCCGAGATCAGGAATTCCTCCAGCGCGCGGCTGTCTAGTTCGTCGAGTTCATTGTGTTGGCCGATTAGGCTCAAGGGAGTGGGGGAGCTCTCGTCGTCCTTCTTGATGTACTGGGAACGGAAACGGCCCACGATCGTCTTCACCATCTTCCTGATCAGGTTATTGGTGATGCTTTCACAGCCCTGGTGGGCTAGGTGTTCGCCCTCGGTCATCAGGTTGCCTTGGGGTCCCCTCACCAGGTCGCCCCATTGGTCTCCATAGGTGAACCGCTTGTTTCTGAGCCGGGCCTGCCGCAGCCCAGCCGCGTTCATCCACGCCTGGTAGGCTGCCCTCAGCACCCGTGTGTGCTCTTCATGGTTTGTTGGTGTCTTCATGGTTCTTCTGTTTTTTTAAATTCAAAGTTTTGTCGCTGGTCGCATAAGGAGTTAGAAGTTTGGAGTTAGAAGTTTGGAGTTAGGAGTTAGAAGTTAGGAGTTGGCCTTTCCTAAAGCCTAAAACCTAAAGCCTAAAACCTAGAGCCTAAAACCTGCGAGGCCAGCGAGCATTAATCACGCTGCAAAATTACGTGCCCCGTTTCTTCCCCCACCATGTCAAAAAGCAACCATCCTATAAAAACCATTGTCATCAGGCAAAGGAAATGTAATTATTTTCATATCTTTGCAGGAGAATCAAAATTATAGACAAAATGGAGGAGTTTGTTACAACATTGCACGAGGACCTGCACCGCTACCTGGTGCAGCGCGGTGCCGTGGACGAGCGAATGCCCGAGTGCCCCGACGTGGAGGCCAAGTGGGCCGCTATTGCCGAGGCCTACTTGCCTGACGGGGCACGTGAGTTTGCCGAATATCCCATCGCCTCGCTGGGCTGGATGATGTTCATCGGCATGGCGGTGGCCAAGTACTGGGACACCGACTGGGAACGCTATGCCGACGTCGAGGACCTCTACACTCCCATGCGCGATAAGCGCGGCTTTGACAACCTTGACGAGTACATTATGGACGAGGTACTCGACGTGCACAGCGATGCTGCCGAGCAGTTGCAGGAGCTGGTGGGCGACTGTGCCGAGCGAACCAAGCGCGCCTTGTTCCGCTTGGATGTCGAGCCAGGCACGGCCGAGGCATTCAAGGCCTATATCGTCTGCCTTCAAGCGATGTACCAGATGGGCATGGCCGTGCAGCTCAAGACCATGGGTTACCACATGACAAAGGTATGATAAAGGCTATAGCTATTAGGTGTTAGGCTTTAGGCTTTAGGCTTTAGGTAATGCCATCACCTAACAACTAACAACTAAGGACTAAAAAAATGAAAATACTACTTATCAACGGTTCGCCCCACGAACGGGGCAACACCTATCAGGCCCTTAATGAGGCCTCTCAAGCCCTTGTAGAGCAAGGCCTTGAGACCGAAATCGTGTGGATTGGCACCAAGCCTGTGCGCGGTTGCATCGCTTGCGGCACATGTGCAACGAAGGGCGATGGCCACTGTGTGTTTAACGATGACCTGTGCAACGAGGTGATTGACAAGCTGAACGCTGCCGACGGCCTCATCGTGGGCTCCCCGGTTTACTACGGCACCCCGACTGGCAACGTGCTCAATCTGATTCACCGCATGCTCTTTGCTGGGGCACAGGTAGCAGGCAAACCCGCTGCCGCGGTGGCCATCTGCCGTCGTGGTGGCGCAACTGCCGCCTTCCAGACCTTGCAGATGCCGTTCCAGATGGTGAACATGCCGCTGGTCACCTCACAGTACTGGAACATTGCCTATGGCCGTGAGCCGGGAGATGTCGCGCAGGATGCCGAGGGCTTGCAGACGATGCGCACCATGGCCCGTAACATGGCCTGGATGATCAAGCAGTTCAAATCAGGAACCGCCCAGTCACCAGAGTATGAACCCTGGCAGGGCACTCATTTTATCCGCTGATGAATACCGACCACGATCCTATGGGCCGTGCCATTGCCGACTATCACAAGAGTGGTAAGGCGGCACGGCTGCGGGTGTTCTCGCCCATGTTTGAAGAGGACGAGATCCCTGTTGTTACGCTCTTTCGCCCCTTTGACGACATGCCCGCTCTGGAACAGGAAGCGTTGCGTGCTGCCACTGGTGCCATCCTTGACGTAGGCGCCGGAGCAGGTTGCCACTCGCTAGCCTTGCAGGCGATGGGCAAGCAGGTGACTGCCATCGACATCTCGCCCCTCGCCGTTGCGACGATGCGCGAGCGAGGAGTACTGGACGTGCGTGAACAGGACTTTTTCACCCTCGATGGCCAGTATGACACCATCCTTATGCTCATGAACGGCATCGGCATCGTGGGCACGCTCTCCTGTATGACAGCGTTTTTTATGCAACTCGACACTATGTTGGCTCCTGGTGGCCAGGTGTTGTGCGACTCCAGCGACATCTGCTACATCTTTGAGGAAGAGGACGGTTTTATCGACCTCACGGGCATTGACGGCTACTATGGCGAACTGACCTACCAGATGCAGTATCGCAATGTCAAGGGCGAACCCTTCCCCTGGCTCTTCATCGACCCCGAGACGCTCATCGAGCAGGCCGAGGCCCACGGCTACCGCTGCGACATCATCGCCCGTGGAGAACACTACGACTACCTCGCCCGCCTCATCCGCCGCTAGCAATGTGTCTCCTTATTTATCTTGCTTTTGTGCCCATATTTATCATTTTCATGAAAATCTCATGAATTAATGGTAAATTCACGACAATTCACGTGAAAAACAGAGCGTACCAGCAGTAAGGCCTCGCTTTAGCGTGGCCGTTTTGCTACCATATGCCCCAAAAGTTGCTTTTTGTCGTTAGCCGTAGTACCAGCTTCTTGAATCGCGCTTAAAACTGTTGGAAATGTTACAAAAGTTTTAAAAATGCGGCGTTTGTTAAAATAATCGTTTGAATAAATACATTATTATCAAAAAATATTGTACTTTTGTATTTCAAAATTGACGACAAAAGATAACGATAAGCACTAATGAAGTCAGACAGCTTAGTCATCATTCCTACTTATAACGAGAAGGAGAATATTCAGGCCATCATCCAGGCTGTGCTCAATCTTGTTGAACACCAGTTTGATGTGCTCATTGTTGATGATAACTCGCCCGATGGCACAGCTGCCATCGTTGAGTCGATGATCAATGAGAATCCCGAGCGTATCAATATCCTTAAGCGCGCCGGAAAGTTGGGCCTGGGCACAGCCTATATCGCTGGCTTCAAGTGGGCTTTGGATCACGGCTATGAATACATCATCGAGATGGATGCCGATTTCTCCCATCCGGTAGAGAAACTGCCCGAGTTGCAGGCCACCTGTGCCACTGGCGGAGCGGATGTGGCGGTCGGTTCAAGATACATTTCAGGCGTAAATGTCGTCAACTGGCCGATGGGTAGGATGCTCATGAGCTACTACGCATCGGCCTATGTCCGCCTCATTACCGGCATGGAGGTTCGCGATGCTACCGCTGGTTATGTTTGCTATCGTCGCGAGGTGCTCCAGTCTATCAATTTGGATGCTATCGAGTTCAAGGGCTATGCGTTCCAGATCGAGATGAAGTTCACGGCTTACCGCATGGGCTTCATCATCAAGGAAGTGCCCATTGTGTTCATCAACCGCGTGTTTGGCACGAGCAAGATGAACAGTAGCATCTTCTTTGAGGCCTTGTGGGGCGTGATCAAGCTCCGTTGGGACTCCATCTTCAACAAGGCGCGCTTCACCCGCCAGCCGGCACCGCGACAAATTACCTCTGGACAGTAACACAAAACCGGTTTGATTCACATTCTCGACGAATCAAAGCGGTTTTTGTTTTTGGCATGATTATTGCCGCTAGAGGAGTGTGCAATTGTGAAAATTGACTGAACATGGCTAAAAGTAAACCCAATACAGGTCTCACCGCCGACCAAGTGATTGCCAGTAGGCAAGAGCACGGCTCAAACGTGCTCACTCCTCCCGCCCACGAATCATTGTTGAAACAGTTCCTGAAGAAATTTGACGACCCGCTCATCAAGATTTTGCTTGTTGCGTTGGGCTTGTCGGTTGGGTTGTCGATATATGAGTTTTTCTGGCTCAAAATGGGCGTGAGCATCCTGTTTGAGCCTCTGGGTATCTTCATTGCCATCGTGCTGGCAACGCTAGTGGGCTTCTTGGTCGAGGTCAATGCCAATAAGAAATTCCGCCTGCTCAATCAATCCGATGACCACGTTAAAGTCAAGGTCGTGCGTGGTGGACACATTACCCAAGTGCCGCGCTGTGACATCGTTGTGGGCGATATTGTTATCCTCGAAACAGGAGAGAAAGTGCCTGCTGACGGCTCCTTGATTGATAGCTTTAACCTCACTGTTGACGAGAGTTCCTTCACTGGCGAACCATCAGCGTGGAAAACCCACGACAAGGCCTTGGCGGACACAGCTACCGAGGCGACTTATCCGGCCAACGTGTTGCTACGAGCAAGCACGGTCATCGAGGGCAATGCCACCATGCATGTGGACAGAGTAGGTGATTTGACCGAATATGGCAAGATCTATCGTGATGCCCAAATCGATAACAACATCAAGACCCCGCTCACGCAACAGCTCGACCGTTTGGGACGTACCATTTCCCATGGTAGCTATATCATGGCAGCTCTGCTCGTGATTGGGCGTATCGTTGAGTATTTCCTTGTGGGAAGTGAGGGCGTTGTTGCCGATGCCCAATACTTTATCGAGACGGTGATGCTGGCCGTTACGCTCATCGTTGTTTCGGTACCCGAGGGCCTGCCCATGAGCGTGACCCTGTCGCTGGCATTGAGTATGCGCAAGATGCTTAAGCACAACAACCTGGTGCGCCGTATGCACGCCTGCGAGACCATGGGTGCTGCAACGGTCATCTGTACCGACAAGACCGGCACGCTCACCCAGAACAAGATGCAGGTCTATCAGGCGCGTTTCTATGGACTGCCTGATGGCGACAAACTCACCGATGACTCTTCTAGCGAAATTGTAAGGGAAAGTATCGCTTGCAACAGCACGGCCTTCCTCGACGACAGCGACCCGTCAAATATCGTGGCACTGGGTAACCCCACCGAGGGTGCACTGCTGCTGTGGCTCCAGGATGCGGGAATCGATTATATGACCGTTCGCAACGAGGACGACGCGCTGGCCCAACTGCCGTTCTCGACTATGACAAAGTATATGGCGACCGTTATCGACAGTACCACGGGCAAGCGCTTGCTTCTTGTCAAGGGCGCTCCAGAGATTGTCATGAACATGTGTGACACGGTGGATGGTGGCGTATCATTCAAGCAAGTCTCTGATGAATTGACGGACTACCAGTCTAAGGCGATGCGCACATTGGCTTTTGCTTGTGCCGAACTCAATAGCGACATGTCTCCCGATAAGGCCATCAATGACTTGAAAAACGGCAAATTGTCGGGACTCACCCTGCTGGGTATTGTGGCCATCAGTGACCCCGTGCGACCCGATGTGCCGGCAGCTATCCAGGATTGCCGCAATGCGGGCGTCAAGGTAAAGATTGTCACTGGCGATACGGGAGCAACTGCACGCGAGATTGGTCGCCAAGTGGGCTTGTGGACCGACGAGGATACTGCCGATGCCATCATTACTGGACCTGATTTTGCCGCGCTTACCGATGACGAGGCTGCCAAGCGTGCTGCCGCCATCAAGATCATGGCGCGGGCACGTCCTGATGACAAGGCCCGACTGGTGCGCCTGCTCCAAAAGCAGGGCGAAGTGGTGGCGGTCACCGGAGACGGAACCAATGATGCTCCGGCTCTCAATGCGGCTCAGGTGGGCATGTCGATGGGCGATGGCACCGCTGTGGCCAAGGAGGCCAGCGATATCACCATTCTCGACAACTCGTTTGCCAGCATTAACAAGGCGGTCCTGTGGGGACGCTCGCTCTACAGCAATATTCAGCGCTTTATCCTGTTCCAGCTCACGGTAAACGTGTGTGCTTGTTTGGTTGTTGCCGTTTGCTCGTTCTTCAGCAAGCAACCGGCCCTCACCGTTACCCAGATGTTGTGGGTCAACCTCATCATGGATACCTTTGCTGCCCTTGCCTTGGCGTCACTGCCGCCCAATAGTGTGCTCATGCGCCAAAAACCGCGCAACTCCAAAGCAAGCATCATCACTCCTGTCATGATGCGTTTCATCATGATTTGCGGTGTGTTGTTCGCTGTGCTCATGATCGGATTGTACTACTATTTCGTGAAGGACGCCAATGGTGGCCGTGTATTTGTTCGCGGCATCAATCCAAATATCAATCCTCATGAGATGGGAATCTTTTTCAGCGTGTTTGTCTTCCTTCAGTTCTGGAATATTCTCAATGCCAGGGCATTCGCTACAGGTAAGTGGGCATTCAATAACATAGAGGACAGCAAGGTCTTTTGGGCTGTGGCTATAGTCATCTTTGTGGGTCAGATTGCACTTGTACAGTTTGCTTCGCCATTGTTCAACTGCGCTCCTCTTGACCTGAAGACTTGGATATGGATCATCCTCGGCACATCTCCGGTATTCATCTTTGGTCAGGTGGTGGCCAATGTCAAGAACGTTGATGCCCTATCTTCCCGAGGATAATTCTTGCTTTTCATTTTGACTCCATTTTATCTGCCAAATCATTTGGTCGATCCTTGTCTTCGTCTAATGTCTGATTGGGTTCTTGCCATTATCTGTAGGTTGGAGACCATAATTAGAAAACTTTTCACTATCTTTGTCGGTTGAATCAATTTTTTAATGGTCATGCAGATATATCGTTTCAATAGTATTCTCAAGCCCGTATTGTGGGGTGGTGATGAGATGGTAGCCTTCAAGGGGTTGCCGTCGTGTGATGAACCCATTGGCGAGAGTTGGGAACTCTCGGGTGTGGCTGGCCGCGAGACGGTTGTTGCCGAGGGGCCCGACAAAGGCTTGACGCTCACTGAGCTTGTCCAGCGGTATGGTGCCCAACTGGTGGGCGAGGATGTCTTTAGCCGCTTTGGTACCGAATTTCCACTACTCATCAAGCTCATTGATGCGCGGCGCGATTTGTCGGTTCAGGTGCATCCCGATGACGAGTTGGCCAAGAAACTACATGGATGTGAAGGAAAAACCGAGATGTGGTATATCCTGAAGGCTGATGAGGGTGCTAAGGTGTATGCGGGTTTTAACCGTCCGATGTCGCCCGAGGAATATGACGCTAGGGTGGAGGATGGCTCGATTCTCGATGTCATTGCTGCTAAGGATTGCAAGCCGGGCGCTGCGTTCTTCATCCCAGCGGGACAAATCCACTGCCTCGGCGCGGGCAATATGCTGGTCGAGATCCAGCAGACGAGTGATATTACCTATCGTGTGTGGGACTATGGACGCCGTGATGCTAATGGCAACCTGCGCCAACTTCACACCCAGCAGGCTCGCGAGGCCCTCAACTATAATGTTGTTGACAGTGAGGTCAATTATGGGCCGGTCACTGACTCAGGTGTCACGACAGTGGTCCAGTGTCCCAAATTTACCGTGCAGCACATTGGGGTTGATGGCGGCTTTACTTGGGATTTGCCTGGAATTCACTCATTTGTTGTGCTGGTGTGCATCGATGGCGAGGTAACTGTAACGGTCGAGGATATGGAGCCTGTCAAGCTACGTCAAGGTGAAACCGCCCTGGTGCCTGCTATTGCTGCGGCAATAGCCTTTGAAGGCAAGGCTCGACTGCTTTCCGCTATGGTGTGATGCATAGTCTTACCGATGATTGAAGATTAAAAACTGATGATATGAAAAAAACAAAATGGATTGTAGGCATCATTGCCGCAATAACAGTTATCCTCTTGGCCCTTGCCGCTCCTTACTTTTTCATGGGAGCGCCCACCGAGGGATTGGTCAAGGTGCGCAAGGGTAGCACCATCGACCAGATTGCTGATAGCGTCAAGGCCAGTGTGGACGTGAAGTTCGGTGATCGCGTGGCTACGATGCTCAGGCTGATGAACGCCAAGGTAGAGAACCGAGAGGGCGCTTATCGCGTCACTCCAGGCACCTCGCCCTTTACTGCTGCCCGGCGCATTAAAAATGGTGTGCAGAGTGGTGTGAAGTTCACCTTTAACAACGTGCGCACACTAGACGAGTGGGCCCAACGATGGGGTGACACTTTCATGGATGGTCCTGATTCAATGCGTGTGGCCCTCAAGGACAGTGCCTTGTGTGCCAAATATGGCAAGACTCCAGAGACCATCGTTTGCTTGCTGATGCCTGACACTTATGAGTTCTACTGGGACATCTCTCCTGAGAAGACCCTTGACCGCCTCAATGACTACTACAATGATTTCTGGACCAATGAGCGTAAATCCAAGGCCGAGAAATTGGGCCTGACGCCCGACGAGGTCTCCACCATTGCGTCAATTGTTGAGGAAGAGACAAGCAAGGCCGATGAGCGCGGCAAGGTGGCTCGCCTGTATCTCAACCGTTACCAGCAACACATGCGCCTCCAGGCCGATCCGACGGTTAAATTCGCCTTAGGCGACTTCTCCATCAAACGCATCACCCAGCCTATGACGCAGGTGAAATCGCCTTACAACACCTATCGTGTGGACGGTTTGCCCCCAGGCCCTATCCGCTTGCCCGAGAAATCGACCATCGATGCAGTACTCGACGCACCACAGCACGACTATCTCTACATGTGTGCTCGTGCTGACTTCAGCGGCTATCACGATTTCACTCGTGATTATGCCTCCCATCTTGATAACGCTCACCGTTATCAGGCTGCTCTTAATAATCGTGGTATTAAGTAACCTGTTAAAACTGTCGAACCAATGGAAGAGAAACTCATTATTTTCGACAAATACCCTAACACCGTCGACGCTAATATCGTCAAGGGTGCCCTTGAAGCAAGCGGTATCCCGGCAGGGGTGATTGGCGACAGCACAGCCAGTGCCATATTGATGGCGCCAGTGGCCGTCGTTGTGTTCCGGCGCGATTTGGAAAGCTCTATCCGCGCCCTATTTGGTAGCGAGGAAAACTATGACGATTATAAGGACGAGATGGATCTCTTCGCCTTTGAGAACTGGCAGGCTTGTAACAAAGTCTTCTGTGAATTGGCGCTGAGAATTCATCCCGAGATTGGCGGCAAGCAATGCCGTGACTTGTATCGTCGGGCCAAGGATGCACTCGAAGCTGGAGATCTCAAGACCCTTGAGGCCATTCGTGCTCATATCTGATTCTTAGTATGAAAAGACTCCTGACCTCAACACTGCTGCTTTACATCGTGATGCTCGCGCTGTTCACAACGCTGATAATCGCCGTGCACATGATACCTCGCAGCGCGATTGAGCCTCAGGTCAAGACTTCAGCTAAGATTTTCACCGAAGAAGGGATTTATCCGCACAAGGTTTCAATCGACGGTCGTCGGGTACTTGTCGATAACTATACCGACTGCTACATGCATGATGTCGCCTATTGTGCCGATGACACTCATCCGGTCGATGCGGCCATGCGTAACTACCGCTACCGAGATAATGTTGATATTACCGTATCATTGGAGCATCTCGTGAGTGGTAACCTGCTCAATGAGCCCTTTGAATATGGCAAGTATTGGCATGGTTATCTGGTGACCTTGAGACCTCTTCTCACCGTGATGGACTATGGGAAGATAAGAATACTCAACGGCATCGTCTTGGGTATATTGTTCTTCATTGTCCTTGTTTTGATCACCCGTCGCCTGTCCTTTGGCATCACCTTGTGTTTCTTGGTGGCATTGTTCATGGTGCACTCGGGCATCATCCCCTGGTCGTTGCAATTCTCGACTTGCTATTACATCACGTTTGTCAGCATAATAGCGTTGTTGGGCTTTAAGTGGCTAAGTGCCACTTGGCACCGTTTACTGCTATGCTTTTTCGCAATCGGTGCTACAACGTCCTTTTTTGATTTCCTCACTACGCCCATCATGACACTTGGTGTACCGCTGACCATCATGATGCTCAAGGATGAAAAACGGTGTAAAATCAGGTTTGCTTTGGCTCTATGTGCTGCATGGCTCATGGGCTATAGCGTGATGTGGGCTTCAAAGTGGCTCATGGCCTACCTGCTTGTTGGCTATAATCCACTGGCTGAAGCGTCTCAATCCATAAAACTCCATTCAGTTGGCAAAGGGGAAAACCAGATGTGGTACTATTGGCTGAAATTACTCGACATCTTCCAATCCCGATGGTCAATCCTCACTGCTAAAGGCTTGACCCGATGGGGCATAATGGCTGCTCTAGCCATTCCGGCATTACTGGCCCATAAAGACCGTTTTGCATTTAAACGATCCGCAGCCCTGGTGTTTGTCTCCATGTTAACACTCCTGTGGTATATAGTGGTTGCACGTCATTCCTACACTCATTTCTATATCACCTCCCGTGCGTTGCTCGTGTGGTGGTTTGCAGCCTTGTGCTTCTTGTATATAAATATTGACTTCAAAAAGCTGAAATCCCATGTCTTCAACAAGTTGTGAACACCATGATGCCCGCGTTGCGGTATTGATACCCTGTTATAACGAGGCCATTACCATTGCCAAGGTGGTGGGTGATGTGCAGCGCGCGTTGCCTTCTTCTCAAATCATAGTCTGTGACAACAATTCGACTGATGACACTGCTAGGATAGCCAAAGAAGCCGGTGCAACAGTGATTAATGAGCCTCGGCAAGGCAAGGGGAATGTCTTGCGCTCCCTCTTCCGCAGCATCGATGCCGACTGCTACATTATCATTGACGGTGACGATACCTATCATGTGGACCAGTTGCCTAAAATGGCCGATATGGTTTTAAGCGGCGAGGCCGATATGGTTATCGGGGACAGGATATCATCGTCATATCTGCAAGTGAACCAGCGTCGATACCACAACTCGGGCAACCTGTTGTTACGGTTTCTCATCAACAAGATGTTCAAGAGCTCAGTTCCCGACATCCTTTCCGGGTTGCGGGCTTTAAGTCCACTCTTCGTGAAGAATTTCCCTATCCTGTCTAAAGGTTTTGAGATTGAGACCGAGATGACGATTTATGCCCTTGACAATAATTTTATCGTCCGTTCGATACCTGTGGCCTATAACAACCGCCCCGAGGGGAGTACTTCAAAACTGAACACGTTCAGCGATGGGTTCAAGGTCATCAAGACGGCTTTCTCACTGTTTGTTCATTTCAAGCCCTTATTATTCTTCTCGATACTGGCTGGCGTTTTGTTCTTGGCAGGGGCGATAGGGATGATACCTGTGTTTGTGGAGTATTTCTCGACAGGTCTTGTGCCTAGGTTCCCAACATTGATTGTCTGTGGTTTTACTATCCTCTTATCCCTCCTGCTTTTGGTGAGCGGCTTAATTCTTGAAGTGGCCAATACGCGGCACAAGCAACTTGTGGAGATCTTGATGAACAAGAGATGAGTTTACGATGAGGCATAAATTTGCCGCTGTTGATATACGATTAGGTGCTGTTTTTTCGTTATATAGGTACATTTTTGCAGATAAAGAACTAGACAATATGACAACCTGTTTGCGTCACCTCATATTGATGGCCGCGTTTTTCGTGGCTTTCCAGCTCATGGCCGATGACAACTCGACCACGGCTTATAACTTCCTGGACGTGCCTGTCTCGAGTCACGTCTATGCCCTTGGCGGGCACAACCTGACTGTCATTGACGATGACATTAACCTTGTTGAACAGAATCCTGCTTTGCTGGGACCGGAGTTTGACCATCAAGTCGGGCTCAACTACCTTCGCTATATTGGAGACACCAACTTTGCGGGCGTTCGTTACGGTCAAGGGGTGAGTGAGCATGGCGCTTTTGCTGTGGGTCTGCAGTACTTCGGCTATGGAGACATCCAGGGCGCAGACATCGATGGCACCAGGACGGGTACGTTCAGCGCTAGCGACATCGCTTTTAACGTGACCTATAGCCACGACATCAGTGAGCGTATCCGTGGCGGTATCACCGTCAAGTATTTGTATTCTAAATATGAAGATTACACGGCAGGTGCTGTAGCTGCCGATTTGGGTATCAATTACTATAACCCCGATAACGAGTTCACCGTGTCGTTAGTGGCCAAGAATCTTGGCGGTCAGGTGAAAAAGTTCAACGAGTATAAGGACAACCTGCCTTGGGACATTCAGGTGGGTGCGAGCAAAATGCTTGCGATGGCGCCCATTCGGCTGCATGTCACCGCCTATGACCTTACGCGATGGAGTTCTCCATACTATAAAATCGCCGATGTCAATAATCCCAAGAGCGGCTTTATCGAGGAAGAGTCCTTTGGCAGCAATCTGTTGCGCCATTTAGCCTTCGGTGTGGATATCATCCCCAACAATAACCTCTATCTTGCAGTCGGTTACAATTACCGCACGCGTACCGATATGGCCACTTACAAACGTGACTTCCTGTCTGGATTCTCGGCCGGTGGTGGCTTAAAGGTTAGGGCTTTCGGGCTCGGCGTTGCTGTGTCACGCCCTCACACGGGTGCCATGACCTTTATGTTTAATCTCACAAGCTCAATAGGCGAATTGTTAAAGTAATCGCCTGACAGTTTGTTGTTTTCTGTTCCGTTAAAAGCTGATTTGGCGATACAAAAGAAAATATTTTTCAAAAAAAACGGCCGATTTGCTTGCAGGGTCAAAAAAAAGCACTACCTTTGCACTCGCTATTGAAAAATAGATTTCAGCTAGCTTCCGGAGAGGTGGGTGAGTGGCTGAAACCAGCAGTTTGCTAAACTGCCGTAGGGGTAACTCTACCGCAAGTTCGAATCTTGTCCTCTCCGCAACCGTGAAACGGAAATCCTTAATTTGCAAGGATTTCCGTTCTTTTTTTCAATTGGTCCCCCGAAAGGGTCCCCCTTCAGGCCTACCGAAGTTTTTAGTAAACTTTAACGGAAATGATTATTCTGTAGCCATTAGTTTGTCTCTTTTTCCCAACGAAAGTTAACGTTTCTCTTGAATCGTGGCCAACTTGCTCTACTTTAGACGTCGATTGTTGCAAATCTAACAAATACTATTTATATTTGCAGGGATATTACTGCTTAGTATTCTCTATCACGTTGAACGTATTGAATAATAAATATAATTCAAATGGAACCGTCATCATCTAATTTCATAAATGATTCTTTTGATAGAATGTGTGGTGTAGGCATATTGCCTTATCTAAAGGCTGGGATTAATCGCCTATTATATCCACAAAAATACATCCTTAAAGGAAATGTGCAAGTGGATAAAGATGACATTATATTAGACGATGACAGACGGGATGAGGCAGTATTGAGTTTTTGCGAGTTAGTCTTTTCCTACTATGGCTGTCTACATATACTAGACAGCGTAATATCCAAAGCGCTTTGTGGTCACACATCTGCATCAATTATTATGGGTGCCATTAACAAGCGTTTTAATTTTGTTAGAAAAAAGAAATATGCAACTTTTCATGAAGTTCATAAATTCTTTGTTAATCTTAAAGAAAAAGATGATCGAGCTCGTATACTTCAACTTTTTCAATTCAGCGATAAAACCATTATTGAAATTCGAGAACTTTTAGAAGAAGATGATAGATACAAACACCAATTGCCGAAGACCGAGGATGATAACTTCGAAAAAGAGTTTTGGTATTTAGAACATAATGACTATGAGATTTCCAATAAAAAAGAAAATGAAGTAAAACCATATTCTGAAGACAGCCATCGTAGGTTTAGTAAACTAATCAAGCGCGGAGTCTATCTCCCATTATTTTTTGCTGTTCAAGTTTTCAATCATATCATCAAATCGAGATTAAGAACTGATCATTTCCTTTTAGATTTTGCTTTTGTTTCGGGATATGACTACAAATTAAACACGTTGTCTCTTTATGATGCGTTCTCCAAAAGAACACAACGCTATTTCGACCCTCTTGAAACGTATTTGTTCTTCTATAATAACCCGTCCTTTTCAGATTGCAAGTTTACAAAATGGGTAGATGAATGGCTTGATGATTTTGATTCGTTTGTAAAAATAGATGAATTCCAGAAATGGATTGATTATGAATCAGATGAATTTGAAGAAGATCTTAATGATACTATATTTAAATTAGAAAAAGATATCATAGATTTCCTTTTAACCAGAGGATGGAATTTCATTGCCTATAGTCAGTTTAATGAAAATACAAATATGTACGTATCGCCCAAAGAGGACTTCAAGAAATTTGTTGGAGATGAGTTGAAGCGTCAGGCTGTAAGGTTTTCTATAATTCAGGAATTTATTCCTATTCCTGATGGAGAAAGAGTCTCAATAAATTGGTGGCTAAGTAAGACCCACTACCACACAATCTTCAATAAACTTGTTGAGTATTATTCGGCAACGCATTTAGATAAAGGACAAAAACAAACACCCTTACAAGAAGCGGAACCATCTGCAACGAAGAAAAGCAATGACGATGAACAACAAAACATTCCTGTTATTGTCATCGATAAAGATGAAGCACACAAACAGTGGTTTGTAAGGGTTCATGAGAAAAAAATTAATGCACAGCCTGATGAATGGAACAAGAAACTATATACTTGTCTTGACGCGTTATACGAATCGCTAGTTAAAAATAGACTAATGTGTGAGTCATCGAATAAGGAATTGTTTATATATCGCTTTTCTGGCTTTAACATCCCAGAGTCATTCAATCCGCAAGAAAAAATAAGGTGGGAAGGAAAAAATGTTCTGCTCGGATTCATTGTGCGATGCCTAATCACGTATACTGGGACCGATGCTAAAGGTTTAGGTACTGTAGCAACATTTTTTGAAAGCAAAAGAGGTAAGAATGTAAATCTCGCAACAGCAGAGTTTATAAGCAAAGAAAAATATAATCAAAATCCAAACATGTATCCAGTTCTCTCACATGCAGTTGAAATTCTAAAAGAATGCGGATTTGAAGAGGTTGAAGCCACTTCAACAAGAAAAAGAGATAAATGAAGCATTAGATAGTCCCCACACGGGAATCTTTATTACCGGCGCTGTAACGAAGAGTTGCGGCGTTTTTTTGTTGTCTGGATATGTGGAACGAGATAATCAGAACACTATCTGAATAAAGCCGAACGCTCCCGAATCCATATAGAGATGTCAAAGCAGACCATCGGAGCTAAACTTCAGTTCTTGTTTGTGAACACCTCGATTTAACCTGACTAGATTTACCCTTGACTATTTTATTGAATACGCCTCAGAAGTTTATTGAATTTTATTGAGTTTTATTGAGTATACAAAATTTTTATTGAGCTTCAAAATACTTTATTGACACATGTAAATGTTTGGTTCATAACAATTTAATGATATATCTTTGCTAGCGAAAATAACAATTTAAATTATTTTTATGCAAAAACATACATTACTTATTAACGCAACCGTCGAGGACCTCGTTGAGGCTCTACAAGAAGGATTAGGTTTGGGACGCGATACCGTACAAGAGAACGCGCCTCAAATGAAGAAACATTATGTATACGGCATTGCCGGGCTGATGCAACTGCTCGGCTGTAGCCGCGCTACTGCATGTCGAATCAAAGCAAGCGGTGTGCTTGACCCCGCCATCTCACAGCAGGGCAAGATTATCGTGATTGATGCAGATCTTGCTCTTGACCTCCTCAATGTCCAGCAGAAGCGTAAGGGCAAACTCCGCTACGGCAACAACAAGAAGTCGCCCAAGCCTTCCTCTGGCGCCGCCTAATTGACAAATCCACATAATTAATAAAAGGTATGAAAAAGAACAATCCAATGGGCGAATTCCTTCAGGTACAGCACCCGAAGAACATCAGAGCTCCGTGAGCTAAGGGGCAAGCTACTGGCCCCACCCTAACGGCAGCAAGAGTTCTTTGACATCGTGGGCATACCGGTTACTAAAACGGCTGGGTGGTGCTCCCCCTGTAGTAAGCGAGCATATCAACAACGCCGAGAAGACTGAGACTCAAACCCGCGAGCAGGTCATCCACGGCATCTTTGACGAAATGTAATAATAACTATTAACACGCCCCTCGTTGTTGGGCAGCCGTCTGGCGGCGAGGGGCTTTTAAAACAACAAAAAAAATGAAGAAAAATGATTGCCCTACTGCACAGGCAGAAAACGTGCAGAAGAAGTTTGAATTTATTCCTACTCCGTTACAGATGAGAACCGTCACTAGGAACGTATACGAGGATATCATTCAGGCCAAACTACGGGACTGTAATCGTCACCTGATGAACGATGAATTCGTTGAGGCCCATCGTGACCTGCAATGTATTATCCACATCTACGAACCAGCTAGAGTTGCTCTTTACAAAATGCTCGCCTATGAATTAGATGGAGAGGAACTCAACCTTAGCTTGTTGGTTCATCATATGCGCAATGCTGCAGCTGACGGACACATCCCTTCGATGCGTCTGTTGGCGAATCTGTACGAGGCTGAAATTATTGAAGACATATATGGTGAAGCGGAATTGTGGATGCTCAAGGCGAGCATTCTTGATCCCGCCCGTGAATGGGATTCTGACCTACTCAATCCCGAGATTACACCCAGACATTCGCTGGTAAAAGATGTTCTAGAAGCCCTTGATGAAGGTATGGACTCTTTTTACAATAACGACGAAGCTGCGCAAAAGGCAACGACATGTGCAATCTCTCTCCCGCTTGAAAGATCTTTCATCGAAATTCTTGGCGGTACGAATTGCGAGGCACTGATTGCACAAACTCCCGAACTCCTGCACAAGGGTGAGTACGACAAGGTTGAACGTCTTCTTAAGCTGGCTGGTGAGTACGACTTTGTAGCTGCCAACATATTCGCCGCTCAACTCTATGACGGAATTGGCAGAAAAGAGGATTTCTTCGACTGCATTGAGATGGCTGCTTCCAATGGAAACGTTCCCTGCATGTTCACCTTGTCCGCTTGTTATCGTTGTGGATACGGAGAAGAGAAGTCCGAAGACTACGCCGATGCCTGGTATTGGATGGCGTGCCAGTATGATATTGACAACCGTGGTCTGAAGGAAGCCATCCTTTTGAACGTATAATTAATGCTTTCTAATCGCTTTGGGGGCGAACCCCCAAAGCTTAATAACAAACAATTTAATATTTCTTATTATGGGATTAAATATTAGCAAAGGAAACATGTATGACTTTATCTCTCACACATGGAATGTTCTGAAAGGCAGATGCTTACATGCTTGCATCTACTGCTTTATGCTTGCTATGGCTCATCGCTTCAACAACATGAAGGACCTCCATCTTGACGAGGCTGAACTTCGTGTCAATTTGGGCAAGGGTAATTTCATCTTCGTGGGCAGCAGTACGGATATGTTTGCTGCAGACGTTCCTGCTGACTGGATTTTGCAAGTGTTGGACTATGCAAACAAGTTTGACAACAGTTATTTATGGCAGAGCAAAAATCCTGCTAGAATTTTGGAGTTCATTAATCATCCCGTGTTCCAGAAGTCAGTAGTCTGCACAACAATTGAAACCAATCGTTGGTACCCCGACATCATGAACAATGCTCCTCTTCCCGAGGAAAGGGCTAAAGCTATGGCCGCTATTTCGGCCATTGGCGTCACCACTTACGTAACATGTGAACCCTTCATAGCCTTTGACCATGATGCTTTGATTACTCTGATTCGTGCCTGTAACCCTGCTCAGGTCAACATTGGCAAGAATAGTGTCCGTTCAGTATGTCTGCCCGAACCGACTCGTGATGAAGTTCAAGCATTCATAGCCGATCTCAAAACCTTCACCAATGTGAAAGTTAAGTCAAACGCATCTGAATGGATGTAAACTAATACAGCCTGGGGCTCTCAACCAGGGAGCCCCTTTATAAAACAGCACAGAAATGAATCAACAAATCTACAAGCAAACCACTAACAATAAAGACAGCATACTACCGGGAGCAATCCTAAGAACTATTATTAATCATAATAAAATTGAAAGATATGTATAACAGGAGTAAGAAGATTTCTATCATCATCCGACACCACAAGTGCGTGGATGGAAAGAGTAACCAAATGACAACTATTGGCGAGAGTAACACATCTGACTGTGTTATCAGTTTGCCTATGCAACAGCCTGATACTATATTTTTTAAACTGCTATACAGGGCTGTATTAGCACTAGCAATCGTGAGGCGCTGGAGTATCTTTAAATGTCATTTACTGAACAGGAGGAAAATGAACTCAACTCCCAATGGCATGCTTCAGATGACTGACACACGTATTGAGGTGGAGACCATTGAAACCAAGCCGAAGTCTAAGTGCAAGAGCAACAAACGTAAATGAGTGTATGGTCAGGGCGCCGGATACGTGATGAATGGTGTGATTGCTTCTGCATTAAACAATTAGAATATGATTACCATTATGACGAGTGGTTGGGAGGCCTATGGCCTTACCTCCACGGGCGGTGTGGTTTCGCCGTCCTCACGAAAAAAGAAACTGTCGTGTAAATTAACTGTAATGGACTCTAAAGTGAAACACTATGGCAAGAAAACCACTTATTTATAAGCAAGGAGACACTGAACTGAGAGCCAATTCGACTAGGGAGATGAAGGAGTTGGTTGAAATTATCAAGGACAAAGATATTCCCAGAAAACACGAAGTAAAACTGGGGGGCGTCACTTCCTCTGGATATGGCGACGAAGGGGAGAAAAATGCGTGGAAGTGGGTTCTCGGTGGAGGCGCGTTTCTTGGCCTAGGTGTTCTCGGACGTTTGTTATACCAAAAGTATATCAAAAAGAACAAGCCTCGTCAAGTTCTTCCTGCCTCAGCTCCTGCTCCCGTAGTTGATGTGCCATATGAGGTGGTTACGGAAACACAGGAACAGCAGGAGGAAGAAGTTGCAGACAAGCCTGTGCGTATGGATTGGACCGAATGGTTCCCACAGGAGTTTGGCCCGATGCCCGAACTGCCTTCGATACTTGAGTACGTTGTCAGTCGTAGCCCCAAGGGTTATGAGGCTCCAATGGTATTTCATTTGCTCTGTGCTTTTGCTGCACTGTGCTTCTCAAAGGTAAGAGCAAAATACTTGGATGGTAAGACTCATGCTCCCAACCTGATGGTGATTATTGAAGGCAACTTTAGTGCGGGTAAAGATAAATTTTCTACCGCATTGCATGCTCTCTTCAAGCGCATCATTGAACGTGACAGGGAAAAATGCTCATCATATGGAGAAGGCACTATTCTTCAATATGTTGGTGTTGGTACCACCGATTCTTGGCTCGTTGATGCACTTGCATATAATAATGGGGTCCACATGTTCATGTTTTCCAATGAAGTTCTTGGTGTAATAAACAGCATGAGGAAGAACAACGGCTTGACATTTTATCATTTGCGCCAGGCATTTGATAACGGATATGTATCTCGTTATAACAAATCAGGTTCGCCACAAGGACAATTTCCTGTATTCCTGGCCATCTCAGCAACAGGGACACCAGGCGATACAAACAAATTAATGGCAAAAGAGGTTGAAGGTGGTTCTACTTCTCGTTTTATTTTTACCAAGATTCCAAATGTTGGACGTTACCTTGAGTCATTAGTTCTTCCGGAAGATAAAGAACTCGAGGAAAAAAGGAATCAGATTGATGACTGGAACAAGACTTACTGTTACCACCATGATGATTCAAGTGACCGTGACGTTCCCGCAGAAGAGTTTCCCATTGATTTGGACTATGTGAACGATCCCATCAGGTCGTGGATTAATAATGATCAATGGACAAGAGCAAACGGGAACGATAATGACCCTCGTGTTGGTGCTCGTGGTAGAATGGGAGCTATCGCGTTCCATTGTGCTATGGTTATCCACATGCTTTTCGGTTGCCCTGGACCAGATATGGCTCAGACTCGCCGCAAAGTTGTTGACCTCACCATCTATCTCGCTAACTACTGCATGGAGCGATTCCTGCACAAATTTGGTGACATTCAGAAGGTGCAGCGTGAACTCAACAACCAGGCTGAGATAGTTGAGACCACTTCAGATTCAAGCCGGGAAACAAAACAATCTTCTCCCCAATCTGACGAAGACAATTACTCTGGTGGGTTATCTAAAGCCACTGTAAAGAAGATGGCGGCGATGCACGTTCCAAACGTTGTTGGCTTTGGGGCCATTGCTAAGGCTTTTGGGCTCACTGGTGAAAAAGGCAAAAAAAAGGTTCAGCGAGCAATAATCAAATATCGGCAAGAACTGAACGAGCAGCAAGGCAAATGATTCTTTAGGGGACAGTCACGGGAGACAAGGGCCGACTGTCCCCTTTTTTCGGTTCTGTTCGTAATATCATAACTATCTGATTATCATATGGAGACAAGGGTGACAATGGCTGGGACAAAGAGGGACGGGCGATGTCTTACCCACCGCCACGGGATAAGTAAAAAATACCGTCAAGAAAGGGTTAAGAACTCTTATATATAGACAACATATTTAACGCTCGGACCTATGGACTGCTGACCGAAATGAGAGGAGTCGGCGGGGTGGTCTGAGATACAATAATAAAAGACATAAGATGGACAAGGACCCGCTATGTGAAGAGCAAGCGGGAAACCACCATCACGGACGTTGACCCGTTGGTATGAACCGTAACCTAATGACGTTACTCCTTCACATCAATGGCGAGTTCGATCGAAGTGCGATATCAGTGCCGAAGAGGCGTTGGTGTCGCACTTCTTTTTTTCGGCTCCATTGAAACCTTACTGCTGATAACCAAGTAAATATAAATCAGCGACATCCAAAAAAGTCAGCCGCTTTTTTAAAAATCTAGAAAATGGCTGATTTTTTCAGTTACAAAAAGTGCTTTTATTTTTCTGGGACATGGGCAAAAACAGTAATTCCAGAAAAATAAAACGATGTTATCGGATATAAAAAGCTTTAAAAACCACACCCAAATTTGTCTATTTTCAGGAAATAACTATCAAAAAATCGGACTTATTTCCTAAGAATAAGACATTTTTTGTTCTGAATCATGGGGATGTCTATTGATTTTTATGACTTATCCCCACGTTTTAGGTTATTTTTCTGCGTTTTTGTTTGAATTATCGTGAAAAGTGATACCTTTGCTTCGAATAAGAACCTATGCTTAAATTCATTTCAAATAGTGAACATTATGGAGAGGTGCTTGGCCGGGTGCAGTCTGTGAAGCGCTCGTTGTGGATTGGGACGGCCGACATTAAGGACCTATATGTGGAGATGGGCAAAGAGAAAAAGCCTTTCCTGGCGCTGATTGCGTTGCTGATTAGGCGAGGTGTAGAAGTGAGGCTGATTCATGCCAAAGAACCTGGGCCGAACTTCCGCGAGGACTTTGACAAGTATCCCGTGCTGTATGACCGGTTGGAGCGTGTGCTGTGCCCCCGGGTTCACTTCAAGATGCTGGTCTTTGACTGCGAGGAGGTGTATATTGGTAGCGCTAACCTCACGGGTGCAGGCATCGGCATGAAGAGCAGCGATAAGCGAAACTTCGAGGCTGGCATCCTTACCGATGATCCACAGATCGTCGAACAAGCCATGAAGCAGTTTGACGACGTTTGGATAGGCAAACACTGCAAAACCTGCAAGCGCAAAGACTACTGCCCAGACCCCATCGTATAAGGTTTAACTGTCAACCCAATTTAGGCGAACCATAAAAATAGTGTAAACCAACTTAGTTAATCGCTCTCAATTCTGTCAACATTTTCTAGGGATAGTCAACCTGCTCAAAGGCTGTTAAGTGAGTTTTGCTTTTGTGTGCCAGAATATGACATTAGGCTATGCTACCTTTGCGGCATAATTGTCAATCGATGGTCATGAAAGAGAATATCTATTTGAGAAAAATCAGGAAACGAGAAAGGGATTGGGACACCAATGTATATCCGTTTTCCATTCCTGTGATCAGGGATTTCACTGAATTTCGATTTGAGAAGTCTGTTACTTATATCATTGGAGGTAACGGATCTGGGAAATCGACGTTACTTGAAGCAATCGCCGTCTTGCTGCGGATCAATCCTGAGGGTGGCTCCCGTCATTTCAACTTCCATACTGAGGAGACACACTCGGCGCTTCACGAGGCACTAATTGCCTCGCAAGCCAGTCTGAGTTATAATGATACCTATTTCTTCAGGGCAGAGAGTTACTACAATGTCATCACCGAAATCAATCGCCGTGGTTTAAACATGTACTATGACTATCTTAATTTCCACGAATTCTCCCACGGTGAGGGCTTTATGGCACTGCTGGAACATCGATTGAACGGTAAAGGCATTTACATCTTTGACGAACCTGAAGCAGCACTATCTTTCCAGAACCAGTTGCTGTTCTTGTTATGGATTAAAGATGTGGTCAAGAAAGGCGCCCAAATTATCATTGCCACCCACTCTCCCGTCATTCTATCCTATCCTAACGCTTCCATTCACGAGATTAAAGATGGGAAATTGGTTCTTACGCAGTATTGCAACTGTAGTGTCTATCGAGACCTATATGGTTTTCTGCTCAATCGTGAGGGTTGCCTCCACGAACTAGGCCTCATTAGTGACGAATAAAGTGAAAAATGCGGTACCCTGATTGTTTACAAGGTACCGCAAATTATAGGAAGAAATTTTCCATCGCGTTTTAGGTATGCATCCCACCAGATCGCAATTCATTAACACGTGGAACTATATCGCGTTATTTCCTCCATTTCTTGTATTTGTTCCACGCACCGCGTTTGCGCATAGCGTCGAAGTCGGTCAAAAACGCTTCAAGGCCTTTATTCTTCTCAATCGTCCATTCTCCTTCAGGCTCAATGTCGATTTTCAGGGTATCCCGCAGGTAATCCACGACTTTGTCCAACTCGAATGTGGTGATGGCTGCTTTAAGGACATCAATGCTCAAGGTCAGACTCTCTGTATCTTCAAATGATGAAATCAATGTGAAGGCTGGACGGTCATTCTGAGCGGACACTACGATGAACCTAGGTGAACTTGCATCATTAGTAATATGATTGCCCATAAAGCAGCCTCCTACTACCCCATCAAGTTTGTACTCATCGATGTGATACATTCCAACTATGGTCATGAGCATGACCCACCAGTATTCGTCAGCCACATCGTGCAGATGGTGCCGCTGGTGAATGATGGCCCACAACATCCTGTCTGGGTCTGGGTTTGGCATGTCTCCGTCCATCATGCTTTCACGGTATTCCTTGATTTCTTTCATCGCTTTCTTGTATTCGCCACCAGTGATTTCATCCGCAGTGTAGTTCAGACTGCTTGTTCGATTGGATTTGATGGGATTTCCGAATTTAAATTCCCCCTTGTCGGTGAGGCGCATGAAGTGAGCGTTGATGTCTGTCAACGTGTAGAGCCAGATACAATAACAGTAACTACGCATGAACTTGATGACAGCTGGGGTTTCATACGCCAGGTAAATAGTTATGGCCTCCGCTATTTGTCTCGTACTTTGATGCAATCTATCCTCATCGATGGCTTCATTAAGCTGATTCTCGAGTTCTCTGAAACGTTCTTCCTGGGGGGATGTTAGGTTGCTCCAAAAATCAAAGCCTAAATCCCATTTGAGGTAGGCTGGGAGAATCTTGTAGTCTTCCAGCATGACTTCTGCACGCTCCCGCTCATTGGCGATCGAGCTATAGGCCTCGGTCACTTTATCGACTTCCACAAGAACAGGTACAGCGGCTGACAACTGCTGGAATTCATTGAGAGTCTGCGACAGCAACTTGACTTTAGCATCCTCTTCATTCCCCTCGTCATCAACAATATGCAATGAGCAGTCAATCAGTTCCTTGTAAATGCGGTTAAAGGCATTCAGGCAGTTCTCTGCCAATTCCCGCATCTTTACCTGATGCTGGTCAAACAGTTCATACAGATAGTGACTCAACTCGATGTGCCGGCCATCATTTAACGTATAGTTGACTGCCTCGTGACGCAGTTTTAGGGCCATCATCTGCCTCAACCGGTCAATGAAGTCTGGCATCTTGAGGCATGCGTTCTGGACTGACGCTTTATCGAGTTCTTCCAATTCTTCAGCTTGTTGATGAAGCTGATCGTTTATCCACAGCCGCCAAGTCTCATCAAGCGGCACATTACATTTCAAATGATGTATCATAAGCTTATTATTAGTTGTTATTATTTAATAGTCTTAGGCAGAAAGAGGGCTATAATATACTGAACGTTCTCCCCGCCATTTCTTCATCTCTTTTATTGTTCTCTGAAACATAACGTTTTCATTATTAATGATTAGTATTTGGCATCAGTTCAAAGAACAATAGTAAAACCTATTCTGAAAATAAACCCGCTATCCGTCCTTGAACTTGATGTCGTTGTCGCGTATATGGATTTCAGGCGTTTTCAGGCGGATTTCCTCATCATTGCATAGGCGATAAACCTCGTTGCGGATGTATTCTCCGAGTTGCGTTACATTGCGGGAGTTGGCGCCCAGGTTGAACAGATTAAGCGGCGATCGTGACGAACTCTCGATGATGACCTCGCACGACTGCGTGCCCGTGGCCACCACCCGCATCTTCACCCGCTCACTCAACGGTGAAATGAGCCAGCCTCGCCGCCCCTCAATGGTGAAGTGATCATCATCACACTCCACCGCACCGAACCGCGTCCGCCCATAAAACACCCGTTTCACCGCCGTGTAAACCCGCCGAGCATTTTGCTCAAAGTCTACTCGTTCCGCCTGCATATGATTTAAAGAATAATTGCTGCAATGACTGCTATTAGAATAACAATAATGGCAATCAAGCGAAATACAACCATATTCATTGGTTTCTTGCTTTGACTCGTAGCCTTGTATCATTTGAATTATTCTGTAGCAAACTGGCAGAGGTCGCTATTGATTCCTCCACTTTCTCGTACGGATAGAAATTTACTTGAAGTTTCCATTCATTTGAGACTTCTTCCTTTATCATAGATGAAGTGTCATAATTTCCCTTTAATCCGCCCTTGGCAACAAGTGCATTAAATTCAGCCTCAACACTTGTCTTTTCTTTATTGGAAATCAACGAACTTTGTTTCGTTGATATAGTGATGTTGTGAGACAGCACATTGCCCTTCGATAATTGCAAGGCTAGTTTTTGCCAAGATTCTCGATGAGGATACCATGAAACTTCTTTAGGAACATGAGGCGGAATGCTCATCTTTGAGAAAGTTTGACCGACCATACAATCATTAATAATCTGCAAGAATTCAGAATCTTCAATAGAATATGAACCTTGGGCTTTTCCTCCAATGCTTTTATATTCACCTCCAATCTCGGCACCCGCATTTATTGTTGTGTCAACTTGAGTTTCTACCTTATTAGTTTCTATTATTGATACATCTTTGGCCCATAGACACTGTAAGACATACCTCAGTTCCTCCATCTCGTCACGGAACATGTCCATCTGATAGGTGTCAAGCGGCAGATACAACTTGTCCTTATAGGGGTGGCAAACGTAAATATTACCTACAATCGGATGCCCTTGTGGGAATCGCATTTCTGTAGGTAGATATTTTTCAGGTAACACCTTGAGATTATCAGGAAGGAATACAAAATCGACATCAGAAATAACGATAAATTTTCGTTGACGATAAGGTAATTCAAGAAAATGTTGTGAAAATTTGGAACTGCGCTCATCAAGTATATTTATCATTTCTGCTTCTGTTGCCCAATACGGTAAATTCTCACGAAAATGCAGCAATTCTTGAAGGCCTTTATAATTGTCAAATGGCGATCGTCCTTCACCCATAATTACTCCCTTAGTTGCATGTGCATCTGGATAATCCAAAATTTCCAATGATTTATTGATGGCATCAAGGGCTTCATTTTCTTTACCACTTTTATACCTAATAAAAGCTAAAGTGTCATATAGACTGGCTTTGCATAATGGGTATTCTTCTTCAGCTACTTTAATTTGTAATTCACGATCAAATCTGTCTAAATGAGATTTACTTTTATTCGCGAGGTCTTTGCTTCGCTCTTGGATCATATGCACTTCCTGCTCGTGTTCATACTCTTTTGTCTGATCGTCCTCCTTATAATCGGTACCCCATTTATTTCCACAAGGACAAACAAATTTGTAATTATCACCGAAAACTGCTTCTGCTGCTCCTCCAAGAATACCTGCATACATGCCAACAACGCCAGCGACTGTTCCTAGCTTATCTCCGGCCAACGATTCTCCGACTTCGATACATGCATCAGTAGTATTGAGCAATCCACGAGCGAAACGACCTAAAAGGCCTTCTTTTTTGGTTTCAATCCATCTGCCACATTTGGGACATCGTTGTATCATAACAGCATCAGTTTATTCGTTCAACGTTAAGGTAAGTCATGTTGAGAGCGCCAGCACGGCGAATATCGATGCCGTATATGCGCATAAAAGCGTCGACGACGGGTTGTCCTCCATTTGAGAGTACAGGATTGCTCATGGATTGGGTAACGACCTCGACTGACATGCCGGGCTCGATGCGGATGCCGTTGGCATTCTTCATCTGCTTGGTGGTTATTAGGAATCTTGCCATAGTCTTTAATAAGGTTCATGTTTGCCGACTGGCTCCTCGTCGTTGGCGGGTTGTTGTTAATAAGGTTGATTCATAGGCATAAAAAGAAGCGTGGGAGTCTGTACTTGTTACCCGTCCCACAGCTTGAGGCTCTAGCATTGCCCATTAAGGTTGAACGAGCAACGCAGAAGCCCACGCCGAATATGCTTCAATGCCACGCCGTTCACACGACGATAGCAAATATACATATCCCACATCGGACATCTACCGTTGCTTCATTCTTGACCTTAATAGAGAATTTGCTAGATTCCAAGCTGTCAAGAACAAAGCGTCAAGTAAACGCCTTTCTTTATGTCATGTGTTCCCTGCCATACACCTACCCCCATTCGGAAGCGGACTTCTGCCAAAGAACAACCGCAAATATACACATAATTTCACTTCAAAGCCCATTTTCGCAGCATTTTTTCATCAAAAGGCGTTTAAGAATTTGATTCCGCCAACTTCTTGCGTTAAAATATAACACCCCGATTCTGACTAAAGTTTAGTTTCTTACATGTTGCAATTCATGGGAGTGAAAAAGAAAAGCAGCATTGCCGCTTTTCTAATAATTGTATTTACACGATTACTATCCTTTCATTTCAGTTGATATCGGTTAATGAGGATTGAGACCTGCTTGGCGGTGAACTTACCTCCTCTGCTGGTCGTGAAACCCTCGTTGTTAAGTATTCTAGCCATTTCGCTCAGGTTGTTGGTTTCTCTTACCAGGATTTTCAGCATTGCAACCGCTCTCTTGTTGTGAGGGTTGTTAGCTGCTTTCTCCTGATTCGTTTGCCGGCTGTTCGAGATAGCTTTTTCCATATTGCCCGTCAAGTTTTCAGGTTTACCAAGTTGACATCCTTGCTCCTTTTTCACTTGTAGGGCTGCTCTGGTACGCTGACGGATCAATCCAGCCTCATATTCACTGATGGCCGCGATGATAGTCAATACCAGTCTATTTGCTCTTGGAAAGTCACAGAATACGATTTCTATGCCCGAATCCAAAAGCTGGCTCGTAAAGGTCACGTTTCTTGATAGTCGATCCATTTTCGCTACAATTAACGTTGCCTTCATCTTCTTGCAGAGTTCCAATGCTTCGTGTAGTTTAGGACGCTGTGTTTTTCGTCCTGATTCAATTTCCACAAATTCAGCTATCGGTTCCTCTCCGCTAAGATAGTTTCTGATAATTTCTTGTTGTGCTTGTAATCCCAATCCTGACACACCTTGCCGTTGCGTCGAGACTCTGAGATAAGCCACATATGCATTATTATCCATTGTTTGAAATATATTAAACGAACGTTTAGTATTGTTCAAGAATAGTGGGACTCTCCAAAATTGCTTGGAAAATCCCACTATCTATCATTTTTCCGTTTCTGTGATAATTCCGTATTCTTGAGAGATGCGTTCCTGATAATTCTCACATTTCTCTATTTCACTATCCAGAATAGAAATCAGATTGTCAACGAAGATGTGTTCTATCGTTTTCAAAGTTTCACCCTCTTCAGAAATGAGCGTTACTTCAAAAAGATCTTCTCCTTCGTTCAATACCACTTGGACAAAGCCAGTGTGAATGAATCCTTGTACATGGAATTTCACTCCAACTTCAACGATATTAATGCTTGCTGGGTTTATCCCCCAACTCATTACCACAAAAGGATTGGTTCTGAAGATGCTGAGAATATAACCAGCGATCACCTTGCTATATTCTTCGTCCATGTCACTTCCTCCTTTTGTTAATGTCCGCGATTAGTTTCCGGTTAAGAGCATTGAGGGACTTGTAGATTCTCTCATAGCTCTTTTCATACTTAGTGCCCTGGAGTCTTAATCCGGCACTCACGAGATCATTACCGGCATTGTAGATATCCCTTTGTGCCAGGCGTAATTCTCTCAGTCGGTCTTCTTCTGTAAAAATCATAATCGTTCAGTTTAAGTAAGTGTTGTTTACTACGGTCTTGTAATAGCTTCCGGGGCCAGGTATTCTCACTTTCTTGAAAACCAGTTGCCACCAGTCGCTCTTTAGGTCAGGTTTCTCATTCATCAGCATCTCAACGATAGCCGGATGAATTGGGTAACAATACTGGAGAGCGCGTTTGCGGCTACTCTCACTGAGTGAGTTCCAATACTTCAATGTCATTTTCTTTGTTTTCTGTGCCATTGTTGTTTCTGTTTTATGAAGAAGGCCCCCACATGTTGAGTTTTGTGAGAGCCTTCATCGGTTAATACTATGTCCGCCTCAATCAGATAAAGGGGACGGGTTGCTTACTCATGATTTCCGCTACAGCCTTTGAACCTTCCCATGATGCCCGGTTCCTGAGGTCGATGTAACGGTTCTTCTCGTCCGCCATCCATAAGATTGTCTCTTTGATCAGGCGGAAAAGGTTCTGTTGCAAGGTGGGATGCATGAAACGGATTGACTCGGTAAACTTCTTGTAATCAAAGCCATAATCGTTCAATGCTTCCTCGAGTTGCTTAGCCGCTTTATATTCACGGCTGTTTTCTAATTCTGCTTGTGTCATTTCGTTTGGTTTTTATGTACTTGCTGTCAATCTCAATCAATTGCTCAAGTACAAGTTCGCTATTAAACAATACTGATCTGCCTATTCGAATTACTGCTGGTGATTGGATATCTTTTCTTGCTACCATTCTACAAGCAGTCGGTACCGAACACTGCAGAAAATCAGCTAATGCTTTATAACCACGAAGCAGGTTCGTTGTTTTCTGCGGTACAATATCAGGAGTGTCAATAGATTTGATAGCTGCAGTGACGATTTGGTAAATATCCTCGCCAGTCAAATCCACACCTCGTTTCTCCAGCAATTCTTTCGGTAATTGGATGTCATCAATAATGTCTTGCATAATATTCTTCCTCCTTTCTCCAAAAATCCAGGTCTGCTTTTACCATTTCGTAGGTTGATTTCAGCTCAGTCCTGTCAAGTCTGGGATTGTGTTGCTGATATGCCGCTTCTACTTCCCCAAACGTCAAGTCGGGATAGGTTTGCAGCAGTTCGTAAATCTCATCGTAGTACTCATAGAAATAATCGTCGTAGAACCCCATCGAATAATCGCACTGATGTTGGTATGTTCCAGTGCAGTTCTCGATGATATGCACGACGAATGACAAGCAATTAAGAAGGTCTCGTTTTACCGTAAATTCATGATCGCTGTGGGGGTCATAATAGCCACAAGAAACATTAATGGCTGAAACCCCAAGACCATTCTCTTTAAGGGTAAGTACATCAGTCATCATTCCTTCCTCTAGATGATAACCGAATTGCTCATGTCCGGTAGCCTCAATAAATTCCTTAGATGCTATTTCAGTGGAGCAGATGGAAGCGATAAGGTCATCACTCCCTCTTCTATCACACTGAATCACAAATCTGACGTCATTGAAGAATTCCATGTTGGCCTTAGAACTTCCAACACATCCGACTTCCTCTCCAACGAAAAATGCTGCTTTAATGTTCTGGTATTTCGATATGCATTTCAGTGATACCCAGACTCCGTTTTTATCATCAGCCCCTAATCCCTCAAGTCTTTTATTCTTGGGACTATAGCCGAAAATGATGTCCTTGGTCTCTATTGCCTGAAAATCACGTGAATGAATGCTTTGTACTTGATCTATGTGAGCGACCAAGCACGGGTAGGTGTCAGCAATACCTTTTGTGATATAAATATTGCCGACTTCTTGATCTAATTCAACTTTCGCTCCCGGTACATTGTTTCTAATCCACCAAAGCAGAAATTTGATCATCTTCTGTTCTTTTCCACTCTTGCTGTGAATGGAATAAAGTTTTTTAAGCAGTTTCATATCTCACTAAGCTTCAATAAGAGCCTCCTTCACGACTTCTACATTAAGGGGTTGCTCAGTTTGTTCATTAATCTCGTCATAAAGTTGGTCGCCTATACGGAACAGGATTTCACAGTTCACAAAGACATCCACCATGTCGATGCATACATTTTGTGGTTCGTAGATACTGAGTTCTGAGTTCCAAGCATTATAGGTAGTGAGATCCTCAGCGTTTTCATAATATTTTGAATCCAACGCTGAATAGAACCAGTTGTCCTTCTTGTACTGGAGTTCAGCCTTCTCCTTGCAACCTTGACAACAGTAGTATTCCTCTGTCAGTTCGCTATAGAAAAGCTCGTCACGATAATACTCAGGTTCCAGCATACGGGAACCACATTCACTGCAGTTGGTGAGATCGTCCTCGCTGTGATAGTAGTTGTCCTGGAAATACTCAAAGTCCTCCATGCAGTCGGAATCACAGGTAATTTCAGATCCGTGATAATACACATCACAAATCTCATACGCGTCCCTGTCTTGATATTCTGCATAATACATCTCCTCGTCATCATCTTCAAGTTGTCCGTTGGTTGTATCGAGGTTGTAGCTATAATCACTGTCAGTATAGTTATAAGCCACATTACAGTCCAGATTGTAGTACTTGAAACTATCCTGATACGAAAGCTTATCGCCCCAGTCCAAGTCAACTTCAATACGGAACTTCTTATGTGAAAGTGAGTTTCCGTCTACATCGACAAATGCTCGGCTGGAACCACAATCAGCTCCAACTTGCTTGTAACCATCGATTTCTCCGGCTTTAATGAGGGCATCTACAAGTGCTCTCTTAAGAATGTCACTTTGGTCTTTAGCATACTGACGTTCTGCTAATCTCCATACTTTATCTTCCTCGTCGAGTACCTCAGTAAAGATAATGCAACGAGCTAAGATAATCCCGTCGTCATCTTCTACGAGTCTAGCGGCTTTAGCTTTCACACTGTCTCGATAGAAAGAATGAAAACCTCGGTCTGTCATGCAGCTATTAAAACCGCTCGAACATGCTTCACCACTGTAAATCTCAGCGAAGTCATGATCCACAATCAAAGTGAAATTGGGTAAGGTACCGGCAATGTAAACCTGCCAGTCTTGACTAAACTCCTCACAAAGCCATGTCTTAACTTGTTGTGGTAAAGCTTGTCCAATGTTGGTTTCGTCGATGAGCTTGGAATAGAATCGTCCAGCTCTCATCTTGAAAACTCCGTCATTGTTGTCGTGATTGATATAGCGAACAAATGCGATTGAACCATCTTCTGGAACACCATTGTAGGCATCGGTCTCATAGGTGTCCGAGTGAAAAGTGGTTGCGTTCAAAACTACAGTATACTCAAGGCCCTGATGAACCCCGGCATCTGCAATCATCTTCGTTAACGTGGTCTTCATTTCCGGCATACTCTTGATAGCCAGAAGCGACCAGTCATCACGTTCCCTGCAATAAGCCCATACAGTCTTACTCTTCAAAAGGGCAAGCAGGATCTTGTTTCTTCTGCTTTTCACATTGTTACTGTGCTCTTGGATTCCGAATAGTTCTTGGAATTCCTGAGCGTTCTTGAATGATTGAATCTTGTTCATTTTTCTAGTTCTTTAAAATGTTGTTTGATAAGTTGTTAAATGAAAAAAGGAGGACTCACGTGTAATTGTGAATCCTCCTCGGAATCAAGGCTAATACGGCTGATTAACTGATGAACCAGCTATACCCGGAATCTTCGTCTCGCAGCCCTTCAGCTATGCCGAGACTCGTTGTAAGTGCATTGGCTTGTCTT
>JAEEGJ010002822.1_pt1 | contig 77053 bp, 80 predicted proteins | sample 8958761 | NCBI WGS metagenome assembly JAEEGJ01 (sample SAMN16246546, study PRJNA631951) | gut metagenome | biome: gut microbiome; feature: rumen; material: RS-attached | host: Bos | place: Iran: Karaj | collected 2018-10 | reverse complement strand
ACACCAAGGGGGATCACAGCTGCAGGTACAGCCCCGGTCTTCCACCGGGTTCCCTTGCATCGGCGCGGCTTCCGGCCGCCCGATTACCTAAATCATAGCAAAGGTATGAATTATTATGATATCCTATACCTAAGGGATATTGTTTTTTGAAACGGTTTCTATTTTATTCGTTTCACCGATATGCCTTTTTTGCTATCTTTGCACCGCTTTTCGGTGAGACAAGGACCGGCGGTCCGCGTCTTTAAAAGGGAATCCGGTGAAAAGCCGGAGCAGTGCCCGCTACTGTAAGATTCACCCGCAAGGGTTGCCAGGAAAGTCTTTGCCACTGTTTCCTCCGGGAAATGGGAAGGTTCCAGGAATCGAGTCAGGAAACCTGCCGGAATGTACGGTTAACAGAGTTCCCGGGCAAGGGCTCTTTAATGGGTTTATTTTTGTCACAATATGTTTAAGAGCTTTACTGGTTTTCATCTTGTGGATGCCATCCACAAGATGGGCGTAGAATTCAAGCAGCAGACACGCTGGCTGAAACACAAGTCTTTCTCCTTGTTGCTGGTCGCTGCTGTCACCATCACCTTGTTTCTGATTCCGGCCAGTGCCTTCGGCATCGAAGGGCTGACCATCGTCCAACAGCGCATCATCGCCGTATTCGCCTTCGCCACGCTGATGTGGATCCTCGAGCCTGTCCCGGCCTGGGCCACCTCCATCGCGATCATGACCCTGCTGCTCTTCTTTACCTCGGATTCCGGCGTCAAATGGATCTGCCAGCCGGACCAGGTCGGAGCCCTGCTCAGCTACAAAAGCATCATGGCCTGCTTCGCCGATCCGGTGATCATGCTCTTCCTGGGCGGCTTCGTGCTGGCCATCGCGGCCACCAAGACTGGCCTGGACGTCCATCTGGCCAAGATCCTGCTCAAGCCGTTCGGGCGGAAGAGCGAGATGGTGCTGCTGGGCTTCATGCTCATCACCGGCCTGTTCTCCATGTTCATCAGCAACACGGCCACGGCGGCCATGATGCTTACGTTCCTGGCTCCGGTATTCAAGCAGTTGCCTGCAAACGGCAAAGGCCGCATCGCCATGGCCCTCAGCATTCCCGTCGCGGCGAACCTGGGCGGCATCGGCACGCCGATCGGCACGCCTCCGAACACCATCGCCCTCAAATACCTCAACGATCCCGAAGGCCTGAACCTGAACATCGGTTTCGGCCAGTGGATGCTGATGATGGTGCCGCTCGTCATCCTGCTGCTGTTCATCAGCTGGCTGCTCATCAAGAAAATGTTCCCGTTCACCCAGAAGACCGTCGACCTGGTCATCGAAGGCGAGATGAAGCGCGACCGCAAGACCACGATCGTCATCGTGACCTTCATCGTTACCGTGCTGCTCTGGCTGCTCGACTCCGTGACAGGCATCAATACCTATACGGTGGCCTTCCTGCCACTGGCTGTTTTCTGCACGACCGGCATCATCGACCGGCGCGACCTGGAGGAAATCAACTGGTCCGTCATCTGGATGGTGGCCGGCGGTTTCGCCCTCGGTTACGCCATGAACGCGTCGGGCCTGGCCTCGCTCGTAGTCAAGAGCATCCCGTTCGATTCGTTCTCGCCGGTGCTCATCCTGATCCTGTCGGGCCTGATCTGCTACGCCCTGTCGAACTTCATCAGCAACTCGGCCACGGCTGCGCTGCTCATGCCGATCCTCGCGGTTGTCTGCAATGCCATGGGTAACAAACTCGCTCCCATCGGCGGTACGGCCATCGTGCTGATCGGTGTGGCCATCGCTGCCAGCAGCGCCATGGTACTGCCCATCTCCACACCGCCGAACGCCCTGGCTTTCGCCACGAACCTTGTGAAACAGAAAGACATGGCCAAGATCGGCCTGATCGTCGGCATCATCAGCATGGTTCTTGGATACGTCTTCCTCTATGGATTCGGTACCCTCCGCTTGATATAGAGGCTATTTCCTTTTTTCATTATAGTGTGTGCCGGCCCCGCGACCCTGCCATTCGCGGGGCCTTTTTAACAGAAAGAAATGAGAAACTTCCTTGTGACAATCTGCATCCTGCTCAGTGCCGTCTGCGGACAGGCCCAGGAGAAGACGGCGCTGCTGATGGTTCATTTCGGAACGACCTACGATGATACGCGCGCCAAAACCATCGACGCCATCAATGCAAAGGCGGCTGAAACATTTCCGGAACTGACGATGCGGGAAGCCTATACCTCCCGCATCGTGATCCGCAAGTTCAAGGGCCGCGGCATCGATAAAAAGACGCCGCTGGAAGCGTTGCTGCAGTTGCGGGCCGAAGGCTTCACCCGCGTCATCGTGCAGAGCACTACGCTGCTGGAAGGCGCCGAGATGGAATCGCTGCGGCGCGACGTGGCCAGCGTGGAGCGTTTCTTCAAGGATATCCGCGTGGGCGCTCCCCTGCTGTACAACGTGGCGGACTGCCAGCGCGTGGTGGACATCCTCGCCACCCGGCATGCCGGCGCTGCTTCTGACAAGCAGAAAGCCCATGTCGTACTGGTCGGCCACGGCACCTACACTCCCGCCACTGCCACCTACAGCCAGATCGACTACATGTTCATGGCACAGAGCCATCCCCTCTTCCACGTAGGGACCCTCGAAGGCTATCCGACCTTCGAGACGATGCTCGAACGCCTCAAAGCCGCCAAGGCCCGCCGCGTCACGCTGGTCCCGCTGCTCTTCGTCGCTGGCGACCACGCCACAAACGACATCGCCGTCGACTGGAAGGAAGCCCTCGAAGCTGAAGGCCTGCAGGTGAGCTGCTGTCTGGAAGGCCTGGGCGAAATCCCTGAAATACAAGACATCTACATCGAACACATCCGCCACTCCCTGCAGGACGCACCCGTGGACATCATGAAGAAGAAAGAGGAATATGCCGCAGGCCGGGAATAAACGTACAAGACACCTGACGCTATTTGCCGCAGCAGTCATCCTGCTGCTTGCAGCGGCATGGCTTGTCCTGCTTCGCCCTACCCGCATCCTCGTAGCCAACGCCACCCTGGCCCAGCAGGCCGACGTGGCACTCAACAACGACAGCCGGCACATCCGCCTGCGCTTCGTCGACGCGGACGGCCTCTGCGCCGACGGCAAGCCGCTTCGCGGCACCGATGCTGTGGTCATCTTCAGCCGCGGCCTCTATCTCGACGACACGCAGACCGCCGCGCTACGGCAATCCGGCCGACGGGGCGTGACCATCTTTACTAACACGCTCAGCAACCAGCACGTCGACATCCAGTGCGGCCTCACGGAGGAACAGCGCCAGACACTTTCCGGCTATTTCCGCAACCCTAGTGCCGGCAACTACCGCAACGGCCTGCGCTACCTGCGCCATATCGCCACGCCGCTGCGCATCGGCGACCAGGAGGCCGGAGCGCCCGTACCGCTGCTGAAAAACATGTACTACCACCGGGAATACGGACGCTACTTCCCTACCCATGAAGCACTAACGGATTATCTCAAAGAAAAGGGCCTCTATCATGAAGGGGCGGCCAACGTGCTTTTCATGTCAGGACTGAATTTCCCGATGGAAGGCAACCGGGCCCACGTAGACACCCTGATCTCCCGCCTCACCATGGAAGGATTCAATGTCTATCCGCTGACGGCCGACGGAAAGGCCCGCGAACAGATGATCCGGGCCCTGCACCCTGATGCGGTGATTTACCTGCCGATGGGACGCCTGGGCGACGACGATTTCATCGGATGGCTGCACCAGGAGAACATCCCGCTCTTTACGCCCTTCCCGCTCATCCAGCCGCACGACGAGTGGATCGACCCGCTCAAGCCCGTGAGCAGCGGGACGCTGACCGCCCGCGTGGTCGTGCCGGAAATCGACGGCGGCGTGGGAAACTACTGCATCGCCACCCAGAACGAGAGTCCGTCGGGCTTTTATCTCTATACGCCCGAACCCGAACGCATCGACGCCTTTCTGGCATATTTTACGCGTTACATGGCGCTGCGTGACAAACCCAACCGCGAGAAGCGCGTGGCCATCGGCTATTTCAAGTCTCCTGGTAAGGATGCGCTGATTGCCAGCGGGATGGAGGTCATCCCCTCGTTGTACCGCTTCCTGCTGCGCTTGCGCGAAGAAGGCTACGATGTGAGCGGCCTGCCTGCAAGCGAAGAAGCCTTCCGGCGGCTGCTCCACCGCGAAGGCAGCGTCATGGGCTCGTATGCCCCGGGCGCACAGGCCGAATTCCTGCGTACCGCCCATCCCGTCTGGCTCAGCCGGGAGCAATATGAAGCCTGGGTACAGGGGACCCTGCTTCCGGAAAAATACCGGGAAGTGGTGGAACGCTATGGCCCGGCTCCGGGCCGGCTGCTGGCGCGGGGCGACAGCCTGGCTGTGGCCTGCCTGCAGTTCGGCAACATCCTGCTCTTCCCGCAGCCACGGCCCGCCCTGGGCGACGATGAATTCCGGCTCGTACACGGTGCCGGCATCGCGCCGCCGCACAGCTATCTGGCGCCTTATCTTTACCTGCAGCACGGCTTCCGGGCCGACGTCCTGATCCATTTCGGCACGCACGGGAACCTGGAATTCACCCCGGGCAAGAATGTAGCCCAGTCGCAGGCAGACTGGTCGGACGTCCTGGTCGGTCCGCTGCCGCATTTCTACTATTACACGACCGGCAACGTCGGCGAAGGCATCATTGCCAAACGCCGAACGCATGCAGCCCTCGTTACCTATCTCACACCACCTTATGTGGAGAGCGGAATGCGGCAGCACTACAGCGGATTGATCGATGACATCCACCGCGCCCTGGCTGCAGGAGGCAGCGACCAGGCCCTCGGTCTGCGGATCAAGCGCGAAGCCGTCCGGCTCGGCTTGCACCGCGACCTCGGGCTCGATTCGACGCTCAGCGTCCCCTTCACGCTTGTAGAGCTGGAGCAGCTCGATACCTTCACCGAAGAAATCGCCGACGAGAAGATTACCGGCGCTTATTATACGCTGGGGAAGCCGTATTCCGACCGCGACCTAGTCACAACGACGCTCGCCGTGGCCGCCGATCCGCTGGCCTACGAACTGGCGCGACGCGACCGCGACGCCGGCCGCATCACCACAGAGCAACTGCAGGACTTCGACTACCTGCACCGGCACTATCTGCCCACAGCGCGACGCCGCATCACGGCTCTGTTGCAGCATCCGCCGAAAGACACATCCACCGTCGCGCCGGAGCTCCGCCCGGCGCTGGCTCATCGGAACGCCCTGGCTGCCTCGCCCCGCAACGAACTTGACGCCATGGTCCGGGCGCTGGCCGGCGGTACGATTCCGCCCGCCCCGGGCGGCGATCCCGTACTCAATCCCAACGTACTGCCGACAGGCCGCAACATGTTCAGCATCAACGCAGAAACCACGCCCAATCCCCAAGCTTGGGAAGACGGGAAACGCCTGGCTGAAGAAACGCTCCGCCGCTACCGCGAGCAGCATGGCGACTATCCCCGCAAGGTCAGCTACACTTTCTGGGCCGGCGAATTCATCGCTACCGAAGGGGCCACGCTGGCCCAGGCGTTCTGGATGCTGGGCGTGGAGCCGCTGCGCGACAAGCAAGGCCGCGCCGTAGACCTGCGCCTCATCCCCGGGGCCGAGCTCGGGCGTCCGCGCATCGACGTACTGGTGCAGGTTTCCGGACAGCTGCGCGACATCGCCGGATCGCGGCTGCGCCTGCTGACCGATGCCGTGAAACTGGCCGCCGAAGCGCTGGAAGAAGGCTGGCCCAATTTCGTGGCTTCCGGAACGCAGGAACAGGAAAAAGCGCTGCTGGACCGGGGCCTCTCCCCCGTCCGGGCCCGCGAACTGTCCACGATGCGGGTGTTCGGCCCGCTGAACAGCGGCTACAGCACCGGGATGCTGGGATTTGTAGAGAGCAGCGGCAGCTGGGACGACGAGCGCGAAATAGCGGACGGGTATCTGAACAATATGGGCGCCGCCTATGGCGACGAAGCGAACTGGGCCGGATTCGAGCCGGGCTTGTTCGCTGCCGCGATGTCCGGGACCGACGTGGTCATCCAGCCCCGGCAGAGCAACACCTGGGGGCCGCTTTCGCTCGACCATGTATATGAATTCACGGGAGGCCTCTCACTGGCCGTCCGCAGCGTCACCGGCAAGGAGCCGGACGCCTTTTTCGCCGACTATCGCAACCGATATACACGCCGGCTGCAGCGCGACCGGGAAGCCCTGGCCGTAGAAACGCGCGCCACGATCCTCAATCCCACTTTCATACGGGAGAGGATGAAGGGCGGCGAAGGCTCTGCGCAGATGTTCGGCGAGCTGTTCCGTAATGTCTTCGGCTGGAACGCCACCCGGCCTTCGGCTGTCGATCCGCAACTGTATGACGATCTGTACGATATGTATATCCTCGATGCCGGCAGCCTGGGCATCCACGAATACCTGCAGGAAGTCAATCCCGCCGCTTTCCAGGCCATCACCGCCGTGATGCTGGAGAGCGCGCGCAAAGGCTATTGGAAGGCCTCGGACGAGCAATTGCAGACAACGGCTGCCCTTCACGCAGACATCACGCGGAAAGCTGGCGCCGCCTGCACGGAATTCGTGTGCGGCAATCCTAAGCTGGAACGTTTCATCGCGGACCAGCTGTCCGCCGAGCACCGTGCTTCCTACGCAAAGACGATGGCCGCCGTGCGCAATATCGCAGCGACTGATGCACAGGAGGTCGTCCTGAAAGAGAACCGCCTTTCGGATCCGTCGCAACAGCCACAACTGGCCCGGCACGCCGGATGGGTGGGCGCGGCGCTGGGCCTGGCGCTCTTTGTTTTGCTGATCCTGCTGCTCCGCAGAAAACACCGTAATGCCTGATGGAAATCCTGATCACCCTCATCGCCCTGCTGCTCATGCTGAGCTTCCTGCTCAAGGGTTCTTTCCTGCCTCGATGGGGAGTGGTGGCGGTCAGCTTGTTGCTGGCCGTGGGCGTGCGGCTGGTCATTCCCTGGCTGGCCGGGCAGCCGGCCGCCACGGTCAACGGCTGGATCTCGGCGCCCGACCGGATGCTCGACGGAGCAGTCTGCGTCGTGCTGGAAGTCGTGTTGATGATGACCTTCTGCTTCTCGCGGCCCGTAGGTCGTTTTTACTTTTTGCGCTGGTATCCTGGATTGCTTGCGTTCCCGGCGGTTTGCTGGGCGTGGAGCCAGCTGCTTTTTTCCAGACCGGGCATCGATTTCACACGCTTCGCCTGGCTGTCTGCTTTCTGCACGCTGGTCGTGGCCCTCGGCGGGTCGTGGGTGGTCCGGCGTTTTCTTCCGGAAGAGGATGTACGGCTGGAGGGATTGTTCCTTGTCAATTTGTTCCTGCTCCTGCTGACCGTTGCGGCCACGGGAGCCATCACTTTTTGAATCTTATTCTTTGCTTATGGAAACGATATCGAATGCCTTGTTCTGGATCTCCAACGGCCTGCTGGTGCCGGTGGTCGTCCTCCTGCTGCTTTTCCTGGTCCGCGCAGTAATCCTGGCCGCTGCCTTTTTCGGTGAATACTACCACCGTCGCTCACGTCAGCAGGAACTGACGGCGCTGCTGGAAGGCGATGCCGCGCAACTCAGGCCGGGACTCGAGCGCCTGGCCGGCCAGACCAGTTCCGACCGGAGCCCCCTGCTGCGGACGCTCCGCCAGCTGCTTGTCCACAGCGACGATGCCGCCTGGCGCGAACGGCTGCTGGCCAATTATGAAGTGGATGCCGAGAAAGAACTGGGCGCTTCCCGGACGCTGGCCAAACTCGGCCCGATGCTCGGCCTGATGGGCACGCTGATTCCCATGGGTCCCGCTCTCGTAGGCCTGGCCGCCGGCGACCTGGCCTCGATGGCCTACAACATGCAGGTGGCCTTCGCCACGACCGTCGTCGGCATGCTGATCGCCGCCATCGGCGTCGTCACCCTGCAGGTACGCCAGCGCTGGTATGCCCGCGAAAGCAACGATCTGGAGTTCATAGCACAAAAACTGAGCGATGAGAAAGCATAGAAACCGCCTGCTGCATGCCGACGGGGACGTCGATCCCATGTCGACCGTCGCCAACCTCTTCGACGTGGCCATGGTCTTCGCCGTGGCCTTGATGGTCGCACTGGTAGCCCGCTTCAATATGACGGAAATCTTCACGAAAGACGATTTCACCATGGTCAAGAATCCCGGCAAGGCCGACATGGAGATCATCACCCGCGAAGGCAACCAGATCAAGCGCTACACCCCCAGCGAGAACCAGGAGCAGACCGGCGCCCGCGGCCGCCGCGTCGGCACCGCCTACGAACTCGAAAACGGCGAGATCATCTACGTCCCGGAATAACTGTCATCCCGAGCATAGTCAAGGGATCTGAATTCATCGTTTTTTGTTATCTTTGTTCTATGGCAACACATCGCATCTACACCCGCACCGGAGACCAAGGAACGACCGGCATCCACGGCGGCGCCCGCGTCCCGAAAGACGATATCCGCATTGAAGCCAACGGGGATCTCGACGAACTCAACTGCCAGCTCGGCGTCATTCGTTCTATGCTGAGCGAGCGTAGCGGCGGGTGTTTTTCGGAGCCGCGAGCTTTTTTTCGCGAGTGGGACGAAAAACAGAGCCGCAAAGCGAGCGAGACGGATACCGGAGCCACGGAGCGAGCGCTATTTGACGAAATCCTGCATACGATACAGAAGAACCTGATGACCGTCATGAGCCAGGTGGCGACACTGTCGGCCGACAGAGAGAAGAATCCCAATCCACTGCCAGAAAACCTCGTCACCGACTGCGAAACGACAATGGACCGACTGACCGAAGAGGCCGGCCCCGGCCTCCATTTCCTGTTGCCCGGCGGCACCCCGCTCGCCGCCCAGCTCCAGCTGGCCCGCGCCACCTGCCGCCGCGCCGAACGCCACCTCTGGACCCTGCACCGTCAGGACCCCGTTCCAGAAGAGATTCTTCAGTATATCAACCGCCTTTCAGACCTCCTCTTCGTCATGGCCCGACACGAACTCGCCCGGCAGGACTGGCCCGAAGAACAATGGAAAGCCTTCGCCTACAAGAACCAGCAATGAAGGAACATCTTCATCCAGTCATGTTTGCCGGAACCGGCAGCGACGTGGGCAAAAGCATCCTCGCCACGGCCTTCTGCCGCATCTTCCGTCAGGACGGGTACAATCCGGCGCCGTTCAAGGCCCAGAACATGGCCCTGAACTCTTTTGCTACGCCCGAAGGGCTGGAAATCGGCCGGGCGCAGGCCGTCCAGGCCGAAGCCGCCGGCGTCCCCTGCCATACCGATATGAATCCCTTGCTGCTCAAGCCCCAGAGCGACCATACCTCGCAGGTCGTGCTGAACGGCAGGCCCATCGGCAATCGCGACGCCTATGACTATTTCCGGAAGGAAGGCCGCGCCGAACTTCGCGAAGCCGTCTATGCCGCCTACGACAGGCTGGCTGCCCGACACAACCCCATCGTCATGGAGGGCGCCGGCAGCCTCGCCGAGATCAACCTCCGCGACAGCGACCTGGTCAACGTGCCGATGGCCATGCACGCCGGCGCCGACATCATCCTGGTCGGCGACATCGACCGCGGCGGCGTCTTCGCCAGCGTCTACGGCTCGATCATGCTGCTGCGGCCCGAAGAGCGGAAATACGTCAAAGGCATCCTCATCAATAAGTTCAGGGGCGACCTGCGGCTCTTCGAAGAAGGGCGCAAGATGTTGGAGGAGCTCTGCGGCATTCCCGTGCTGGGCGTCGTCCCCTACTACCACGACATCCACATCGAAGAAGAAGATTCCGTGGCGCTGGCCGCCAAGAGCGCCGCGGCCCAACGGGGAAAAATCAACGTGGCCGTTGCATTGCTGCGTCACATCAGCAACTTCACGGACTTCAACGCCCTGGAGCGCGACCCAAGGGTGCATCTGTTCTACAGCAACAACGTCGATGAAATCGCCAAGGCCGACATCGTTATTCTGCCGGGCAGCAAGAGCACCCTCGACGACCTTTACGAGCTGCGCCGCAACGGTGTAGCGCAGGCCATCCTGCGTGCCCGGCGCGAAGGCGCGTCTGTGCTGGGCATCTGCGGCGGATACCAGATGATGGGGGTCCAAATCCGCGATCCGCAGCATGTGGAAGGCGACATCGAAGCCATGCCCGGCCTGGGCCTGCTGCCCATGACCACCGAGATGCTGGGCAGGAAAGTGACCCGCCAGGTGCGTTTCACGCTGGCAGACGGAGGAGGAACGATGGAAGGCTACGAGATTCACATGGGCAGGACGCTGCCTGTGGAAGGCAGTACTTTCGCTCCGCTGAACCGGCTCGAAGACGGTCAGGAAGACGGCTGCATCGCAGACGGGAAATGCATGGGTACCTACATCCACGGCATCCTCGACAATCCGGCCTTCATCGACCGCCTGCTGGCGCCCCATGCCGGCAAACTGGCGGAAGCGGCCTCGACCTTCGACTATCATGCTTTCAAGGAAGAACAATACAACCGTCTGGCCGACCACGTCCGGAAACATGCAGACCTGCCGCAACTCTACGGCATCCTTTCCAGATAGCGCTGCCTGAGAATAAGGATGTCTTCGTCCGTGAGGCCCATGGGACCTTTCAGATAGGCTTCCATCGAGCCGTACTCTCTGTCAATCCGGTCGAGCGTCTTGATGAAAATCTCTGTGTTGCAACCCAGTATGGATTTAACTACTGCGATTTCATCTTCCTTGCCACCCAGGAGCCTGACCCGGCGGCAATATTTCTTCACGTCCCGCTCATAGACTTTGTTGGTGGCGTCGAAATCGGCCACGATGGTCTCCTTGTCCGCGCCCAGCGCCGCCAGTAACAGACACGAGGCGATGCCGGTACGGTCCTTTCCCTGTGAGCAGTGGTAAAGGACGGCGCCATTTTCTGTATCCAGGACTTGACGGAAGAACCGGGCGAACTGCCGCTGGCACTCCGGATTGAAAAGAAGCATCGGATACATTCCCAATGCAATTTTCTGCGCCTTCTTGTTGAAGGCAGCGAAGACGACGAATTTCCTTATTTCAAACTTTTTCTCGCCCGTAAACTTCTTTTTCTCTTCTTCCGTCATCTCGGCCACAGCATTGCCGCTGCCATCAACGGGAAGGGCGACATACTCAGCGCAAGGAATCATCCGGTCGACCGTCCCCTGCTTCTCCGTCTCCATCCGGAAATCGATGATCTTTGTCACGGGAATCCCCGACAAAAACTGCAGGTCCTCATCCGTAGCACCGGCCAGGTGGGCCGTCCGGATGAGCATCCGGTCTTTCACTACCATCCCGTCCTTGACGACATAGCCGCCCAAATCCCGGGCATTGACGATGCCACGGACCGGAAGGAATTGCTGTGAGTAATTCATTTCGTCAGTGCTTTGGCCAACTGCCCCAGGAAAAAGCGCTCGGAGAAGGTCAGATGCTGGATGTGCCCCAGCAGAAGCACGTCCAGGCCGGCGAAGCGCTTGCACTGATTCTTGAATGCATCCAGACCTTCAGGCCCGTTGTATGCGAGAGCAAAGCTGTTCCAGAAACGGACCATCTGCTCTCCAGTCATATGGGCGATATCCTGCACGCGTTTCCTCTTCGAGAAGATATTGCAGAACAGGTAGAAATGACCCAGATCAAACAGGGGAAGCCCGTGCGTTGCACGGCCCAGGTCTATCCAATAAGGCTTATCATCAGCCAGGATGAGGTTGCTGAAAGTGAAATCACCATGCAACAAGGTGGAAGCATCCTCCAGCCCTTCCACAAAGGCACGCAAGCGCTGGAGCGTTTTCCCGCTGATCATCACAGTCTTATCAAGCACTTCCAACATCAGCGTCTTCATGGACGGAATCCACTCCGAACCAACAGCCGGGGTACCGTGCAACTGTTTGGCCAGCTGGGCCATGCGGGCGGCATACCTGTCAATGGCATCGGGATCCTCGCCACTCATCCGGGAAAGAGATTTCTTCCCTTCAATCTGCTGGCATTTAATGCCATAATCCTCCCCCACGCGCACAATTCCAAACATCTGGGGCGTGGGAACTCCCAGCGCGAAGATGGCCTTCGATGTGTAGAATTCTTTCGATATTACCTCCAATGTGCCTTCAGAAAGCGTATGATTGCTTACTTTCAGGAGAATATCCGGTTCGTCGGGATTGGTGTAAACAGAGCCGTTTCCACCTTCGCCCACTTTGGTCCAGGCGCTGATATCAATATCTTCGTACTTCATCATGTTGCCTCATATTCATTAATCAAGGCGCAAATTTAGGTTTTTCCGTTGAAAATGAAAGCCTTGATCAAATGTTACTTTGAAACCGGGCTGTTTTTTGCTATTTTTGTAAGGTATTTTCCAAGCAATGATCAAGGGACACGGCGACGATGCCTATCATTTTGAACGTCCGATGGTGGCGAATTTCAGTTCCAACGTCTACAGCCATGTAGACATGGAACCTTTGAAAGAGCATCTGCGCCAGCGGCTCGACAGCGTCGGCCATTATCCCGAGCCGGAGCCTTATACCCTTGAACGGGCACTGGCCGGACGACTGGGCATCCATGCCGCATCCGTCTGCGTCACGAATGGTGCCACCGAGGCCATCTATCTGACCGCCCACGCGTTTCAGGACCGTCATTCGACGATTCTTGCGCCGACCTTCAGCGAATATGCAGATGCGTGCCGCTTATATGCTCACTACACGCCTCTGGAAAAGCCCGCCAAACGGAGCGAGATGCCGGATCAAGTCCTGCATGACGTATTGTGGTTGTGCAATCCGAACAACCCGACAGGCGGAGTCATTCCGAAAGAGCAACTGGTAAAAGCAATCGAAGAGAATCCGGAGACGATGTTCGTCATCGATCAGTCCTATGGATTCTTCACGAAGGAAGAACTCCTGACTGCGGCAGAAGCCGTCCGCTATCCCAATGTCATCCAATTGCATTCGATGACCAAACGTTACGCCCTGCCCGGCCTGCGGCTTGGATATGTCACTGCAAACCCGACGCTGATCGAACGCATCCGCGCCGTCCGAATGCCCTGGAGCGTCAATGCCCTGGCCATCGAGGCGGGCCTGTACCTGTGTGAGCATCCCGAAACCGGCCCCATCGACTTGGAGGCCCTGCTTGCTGAAACACAACGGCTTCGCAAGGCACTCAACGCAATCCCCGGCCTGACGGCCGAACCGACGCAGACCCATTTCTTCCTCTGCCACCTGCAGAAAGGCCGCGCCGCCGACCTCAAGCGATGGCTGGCCAAGAAGCACGGCATCCTTATCCGTGACGCATCCAATTTCGAAGGCCTGGATGCCGGACATTTTCGCATTGCCACCCAGACGCCCGAAGAAAACGACCTGCTGGCGGCGGCTATCCGGCACTATCTGGAGGAACAGCGATGAGCCGTGTCTTCGCTTTGCTGGCCGGATGGGTCCTTGACCTGCTGCTGGGCGATCCCGCCTGGCTGCCCCATCCCGTCGTGGGTTTCGGAAAATTGATCGCTGCCGGCGAAAAGCGCTGGAACAAAGGCGAAAAGCGTCGCCAGAAAGGCGTGATGCTGAGCCTCCTTCTTGTATTGGCCAGTTTCGGCATCACCCTGGCACTGCTCACCGGCCTCCGGGATCTCGGGGCAATGACCGGATGCGGCGTATGGCCGGAACGCATCGCCGAAGCCATCCTGATCTTCTACTGCCTTGCCGGCACCACCCTTATCCGCGAAGTGCGCGAAGTGTTCCGCGCCGTAGACCGTTCGCTGGAAGAAGGCCGCGCGCAGGTTGCCCGCATCGTGGGCCGCGACACGGCCCATCTCTCAGCGCAGGAAATCCGCACCGCCGCGCTGGAGACCCTTGCAGAAAACCTCAATGACGGCGTCATCGCACCCCTCTTCTGGCTGGCACTGCTCGGCGTGCCCGGCATGGTGGCCTACAAGATGATCAACACGCTGGACTCGATGATCGGCTACCGCAATGAAAGATATCGGGATTTCGGCCGTTTCGCTGCAAAACTGGATGACGTCGCGGGTTGGATTCCCGCCCGTCTCACCGCCTTCCTGATGCTGCTGGTGGCCGGGAAAATAAACAGGACGGCCTGGGTCCATGAGAATGGCAGCAAGCACCTGAGCCCCAACTCCGGCCATCCTGAGGCCGCCCTGGCAGCCATCCTCGACTGCCGCTTCGGCGGCCCCCACGACTATTTCGGCGAAGAAGTCTGGAAACCGTACATCGGAGAGAACGACCGTCCGCTGACGACCGCCGACATGCAGCGTGCCGTCCGCGTCAACCGCTGCGCTGAAATCACAATGGTTGTGCTCACCTGCGCCGTTCTTCTGCTCAAAACAGCGTGGCACCTAAGCTTCTGACATTCAGCCAGAAAACGAAAATCGATTGCGTAAAATGACGCAACCGATTTCATGCAAATCACTGATTATCAACACTTTATGCGCCACGTGAAATCACGGCCGAAAGTAGAAGCGTCCGGTTTCGGGGTCGATGACCAGGTTTTCAGGCGAGCCCGTCTGCAGCCGGCCCGGCTTGGACATGAGCCAGACCCGGTCGGCGACACGGAGGGTAAGTTCCAGGTCGTGCGTTGAAAGGAAGATGGTCTTGCCGAAATCCCGGGAGAGACGGCCCAGCAGACGCAGAATCTCCACCTTGCTGGGATAGTCGAGGAAGGCCGTGGGCTCGTCGAGGAAGATGATAGGCGTCTCTTGCGACAACGCTTTGGAAATCATCACTTTCTGCCGTTCTCCGTCACTCAGGGTCTGAACCATGCGGCCGCGAAGGCCGGTGATGCCGACCATTTCCAGCGCCTTCCCCACCTTCGCCCGGTCTTCGGCAGACAAGCGACCCCAGAATCCGGTGTAGGGACTGCGGCCCATCCCTACCAGTTCTTCGACCGTCATGTTCTGCAAGTTGCTTTTTTCGGTCAGCACTACGCTGATGACCGTGGCCAGTTCCTTCTCCCTGTAAATGTGCAGAGGCTTGTCCAAAACAGTTATTTCGCCCGAAATCGGAGGCAGGAAGCCGGACAGCGTACGAAGCAGCGTCGATTTGCCCGCGCCGTTTTCGCCGATCAGGCAGGTCAGTTCTCCGCTGAAGACAGTCTCGGTAATGCCCGTGCAGACAGTTTTCACGCTATGCCGGGTCGTGTAGCCGATAGCGAGGTCGGCAAGGCGGATGGTCGGCTCGCGTTTCATTCTCCCATATCCTCCTTTCTGCGTCTGAAAAGAACGACGGCTACGACGGGCGCACCGATGAGCGCCGTCACGGAATTGACAGGAAGCGCGCCTTCAAAGCCCGGCATCCGGGCAATGAGGTTGCACAGGAGGGCCAGCGCAGCACCCGCCAGCAGCGTTGCCGGCATCAGGATACGATGGTCGGAGGTCCGGAAGATGCCCCGGCACAGGTGCGGGACAGCCAGGCCCAGGAACGAGATCGGGCCGCAATAAGCGGTCACGATGGCTACCAGCACCCCGGCAGAGACGATGACGGACATCCGCGCGCGACGGACGTTCAGGCCCAGGTTGCGGGCATAGCCATCGCCCAGCAGCAGAAGATTCAAAGTCTTGACCAGCAGGAAAGAAAGCGGCAGCAGGATGGCCATGATGATAACGAAGGTCATCACCTGGCCGCCAGAAACGCGGGCGAAACTGCCAAGACCCCATACCACATAGGCCCGGACGTCTTCCTCGGCGCTGAAAAACTTCAGCACGCCGATGATGGCCGTCGCCACATAGCCGATCATTACACCAATAATCAGCAGCGTGACGTTGCCCCGTACTTTCTGCGCCACCCATACGATGAGCAGCATGATGGCCAGGGCGCCAACGATAGCTGCAATCGTCATGGCGAACTCTCCCATGTAGCCCAGCCGGCTCAGGGCCACGCCGCCCAGGCGGCCCGACAAAAGCACGACGAAGGCCACGCCCAGGCTGGCACCCGAGCTGACACCCAGCACCGATGGACCGGCCAGCGGATTGCGGAAGACCGTCTGCATCTGCAGGCCGGCTACAGAAAGGCCTGCACCCGCCACAAGCGCCGTAAGGGCCTGGGGGAAACGGGATTTCAGGATGATGTTCTGCCAGATTGTATTCTCCGCTTCCCCGCCCCAGAGGATTGTCCACACCTGCCCGGCCGGCACGGAGACCGAGCCCAGCAGCAGGTTGAGGAAAAACAGGACGAGAATGGACACGCCCAGCAGAATCATTCCGACGGCGACCGGGCGTTTCATGGCAGCAGCTCGTAGAAGACCGGCTGGTAATCGGCCGGAAGAAGTTCCGGATGGAAGATATGGATCAGGTCGGCCAGCACCACGTCGGGCTGGACCGGCATGCTCTCGTAGAAAGGTTTCTCCCGCATGTTGCAGTAGATCACCCCCTTGTTCTGGAAGGCACAGAGGTCGGCATAGCGCGCGTCCTCGGCCTTGAGTGCATCGTAGCTGAAGTTGCCGTTGTAACTGTTGACGATCCGCCAGTATTTCGCGTCGGCCGTCTGGCTATAGACGGTCTCGAAATCGAGATTCAAGCCGCCGGCATTCGTGTCTTCGGGCAGGAAATATTCGCCGCCCGCATCGCGGAAAATCTGGGCCAGGAAGCTGCGTCCGCCACCCACGTACCAGTTTCCGCCATGCAATTCGCCGCTCAGGACCACGGGCCGCTCCTGCACGTCGGCGGTAAGGGCTTTCAGATGGTTGTAGCGCGCTTCTATCTCATCGAAAATCCGGTTGGCCTTCTCCTCTTCACCGCAAAGCAAACCCACGAACTTGATCCATTCTGCCTGCCCCAGCGGGGTGGTTTCCTGATAGCCCAGGTGCGGAACCAGCGGAACATCCACACCCCGGAGCGCCTCGTAACCGCCTCTTTTGAAAGGAGAGATGAGGATAACGTCAGGATTGAGGGCCAGGATCACTTCATTGTCGAAGTTGCCTTCGATGCCGATCTGCCGGGTACGGCCATCGGCGAGCCTTTGCCGCATGTCAGGATTATGAAGATGGCGTGTACTCGTGATGCCGGCCACACGGTCCAGCTCCTCCAGACAGATGAAATTGGAGAGTTGCAGCGAAGTCATGCAGACCACGCGCTCAACCGGGACTTCCAGCACGGAATAACCGGATGGCACCCGCACGTGATCCGAACCCCGCGGAACCAGCAGGAAGTGAAATGATTCGCCTGCCTCGCGAAGCGGATCCCTGATATCCACCAGCACACCCGCATCCGTATAGCTGACGCTGAATCCCCGGGCATGGCGCGGGGTCACCAGGCCCGCATTATCTTCCGCGACGGAATGCACGGCAACAGGCTTCTTCTCAGCCCCATTTTTACAAGAAACTGCCAGCAGCAGAATTGCAGCCAGCAGGAAGTATCTGTTGATGTGTCTCATATTCAATCCCATAAACGCAAAACATCGGTTTCTCCCCAATAGAGATGCGTGTAACCGGCCATTACGTTCTTGTAGCGATACAAGGGAGTGGTTACCTTTTCTCCCCATGCATCGAATTGCTGCGCCACAGATGGCAGCACATCCGGACTCTGCAGCTTGGAATAGTGGAATTCGTGGCCGCGCCACTCCCTCCCCGCCGCATCTATCAGACGGCGGTAACCCAGCTGGAGCCGGGCTCCTTCCATCGTAGCGGTAAATGGCAGGACACCGCACATCCGGAAGGAGCCTTCTCCAACACACACTATAAATGAAGAAAGGTAAATCATGCCTCCGCATTCGGCCAGGATACGGCCGCCCGCTTCAGCATAAGCGGACAACTGTTCCATCGTACTCCGGCGCATCGACAGTTCGCGCACGAAAAGTTCGGGATAGCCGCCCGGCAGATACACCAGATCCGCGTCGGGCAGCGGATCGCCCGCCAGCGGACTGAAAAAAGTCAAAGGGCCCTTCTCCGCGAGCCGGTCGAGATTTTCCCGGTAAAGGAAATTGAAAGCGGCGTCGCGGGCGACGGCCACCCGCATCGTTCCCCGGACCGGAGGCAAGGACGCGGCCGGTGCCGCGAACGGACAGGTACTCGCTTCCATCAGACCCTGCAAATCCAGATGCTGTTCGACCAGGTCTGCGGCCCGGTCGATCCACAGATTCATCTGCTGCTCCGCGGCCAGGGTCAGGCCCAAGTGCCGTGACGGAACTTCCAGTCCTTCCGACTTCGGCAGGAAACCGAAACAGCGCAGGCCGGCGTCATCGCAGGCCTGCTGCAACAGCCGGGCATGGCGTGGCGAACCCACCTGGTTGAATACCACGCCGGCCATCCGGAGCCCGGGAACGAAATCCCGTACGCCACGCAGCAGCGCAGCCACCGTATAGGCGGCGGAACGCGCACTGACCACCAGCAGGACCGGAATGTCGAGCAGCCGGGCAATATCCGCGCTGCTGCCTTTCATCCGGTCGTAGCCATCGAAAAGCCCCATCACACCCTCCACCACGCAGGCATCGGCCTCTGCGCCATAACGGCCATATACTTCACGAACGTGCGTACCGGAAGCCAGCCAGGTATCCAGATTCACGGAATCGCGGACCGTGGCCACGGCATGGAAGCGGGTGTCTATATAGTCGGGACCGCACTTGAACGGCTGCACCTGCAGGCCCTTGCGTACAAGGGCCCGCAGGATACCCATCGAGACCGTGGTCTTGCCACTTCCCGAATGCAGGGCGCCGATCAGCAGTTGCGGTTTCATTCTGTTTCAGTGCAGGCTACTCGACATCCATCGCCCGGATGATGTCGAAGCAGAAGCCCTTGGAGAGCTCCACGCCCTTTTCCACCGCTCCGGTCTTGCAGTCATAAATGTAGATGGTCGGATAGGTGGCCTCGGCTTCGCCTTCCACCTCGCCGCCGACACCGATATAGGCCTTGTCGTTGACCACGACGCTGCGCTGCGAGAAGCGTCCGCCGCAGTACTGCAAGTCGGCTCCGTTGTACTTCACGCGCTCACGGGAGCCGTTGGCCAGGTTGATGATGGAATAGAAGTGGCTCTTGCTGTCGATTTTCGTTCCAAGCGCTTCATCACGCGAATAGCTCAAAGCCTTGCCGTTGCCCAGATACTGGACGGTCAGGAGCTTGCCTTCCGGATTGGGGAAACCGTTCCAGGAGGAATCAAAGGTCTTGGAACCCGCGGGGATGCGGCGAAGGATGCCCATCTCCTGATCGTTCACCGTAATCATGCCGGCCACGTACATATTGTCGGCCTCGTCGTACATGATCATGCTCTGCATCAGTTCGCCATAGGCGCTGCCGGCAGTCTCCTCCATCACGGCCGACGGGACGTCCGTGTCGGATTCCACCTTCATCGTCGCAGGATCGATGACGGCGATGTGCGTCACCGAAGTGGCGGCATCCGACTGGCCGGCTTCCCGCTTGGTCAGATAAAAATAGTACAGTTTCTTGTCGCTCTTGCGATAGGTCAGCAGGCCTGCTGTAGAGAACGCGTTAAATCCTTCAGGAAGTTTGATGTCGAACGTACCTTCGGACTGGACAGCCAGGTTCGATTCGGAGAGCTTGGACCAGATGATCTTTGTGGCCTTGTCGGCCGTTCCCACGATGACGAGCGAGGTGCTGTCGCCGATCCAGGCGTGCGTATATTTGCGGGCAGAATATACGTTGTCCTTGAAAGGGACTTCTGCATCCTCGACGATGCGCTCCTCTCCGGCGGCGTTACGCTCGATGTGGAATTTCACGAAGCCGCCCGTAGCACGCTGGGGCACCTGGTAGTAGTATTTGCCCCGGGTGATGCTTTCCAGCGTATAATCTTCTGTAATGTCGATGCCCTTGCCGGTGAATTCCACGCGCGGCTGGTCAGCCGTCAGCGCGGGGACGCTGCGCACGTACGTGCCGTTTTTGTTTTTCGACATGCCACCGTGCTTGACAGCGCACACGAACAGGTCAAAATTATAATCTTTCACCACCGGTTCCGGCTCCGGCTCGGGCTCCGGAATGGGGTCAACACAGCATACAGTCATGGACATCATCGAGATCATCGCGATGGCCAGGACGAGAAGTTTTTTCAATTCTTTCATATCTTTATTTGATGTGTTAATTTAAATAATTATAGGAATAGTCTGAATTTTAAAAAGAAAGCACGGCCAGGCTTCTGCAGCCTGTAGTTATCGAAAGCAAGCGCGTTGAACAGATTGGTACATTCCAGCGAAACATTGTAGCGTCCCCCGTGCCAGCTGTACAGCAGCGACGCATTGGTGATGTGCTGGGTCGGGACTTTCGATTTCGAGCTGGCGGATCCGAAAGCCTCCCAGGTCAGGTAGAACCAGTGTACATACTGATAATCGGCCGACAGCCGCAGGCGGCTGTCCCGCAGGCCGACGTTGCGGAAGGTATAGGCGGCCTCCGCATTGGCGTAGGCCCAGGGACGGTTCGGAGTCCGGTTCCGGTAGGTTACAGACAGGTCGCCCGACTGGGTGTATTTCCGCATGTCGCGATTATCATCGTAGCTGGCGTTGACAGCGACGTGGAGCTTCCCGGCCCAGTCGTAACGGATTTCACCGTCGACGCCCTTGATATGTACCGCCGCTTCGTTCACATACTGCATCATCCCCTCCGTCTCATAGATGGTCGCCCGGATGTAGTTGTCCACGAGCCGCACGAAGCCGTTCGCCTCATAGGAAATGGCATGCCCGCCCCCGAGGTCGAAGGTGCCGAACAGGCCCAGGTTGAAGTTGTCGCTGATTTCAGGCTTGAGGGCCACGTTCGCATAGATAGTGGAACCGTTGCCCAGCAGCTCGCGGGAAATGGGAAGCCGGACACTATGTTCATAAGAGCCCTTGACGGCCAGTTCTTCGAGGAAGAGAAAGCGGGAACCCAGGCCGCCGCCCAGGTAGTTGTTCGTGGAACTGCCCTTCGCCTGGTCGGAGCCGGTGATGCTGGAAAGTTCATCCTGGCCGATCTTCAGGTGGTTGATGTAATCCTTGACGAAGAACGTGTTGTTCAGGCGGCCGGACAGCAGGGACTGGTCGTAGGAAAGGCCGAGGACATGCTTGAACAGCACGTCGTCGGTCGGATTAAAATCCTTGTCCCAGGCATCCTCCTGCCGGTTGCCGGCCCGGTTGAGCAGGTAGTTGAGCGCCAGTTCGTGACCCGGGGCCAGACGGTAGTCCAGGCTGGTACGCACGACCGTCATCGGCCGGTGGTAATGGCGCAGGGTCTTGCCGCGACCGCGGATCTCGCTCTTGCCGCCATCAATGTAACTGCCGTCCCAATAATACATACGGTAGGTTGTATCACAGGTCTGCGAGTGGTCCCAGGTCTGGGATACGGAAGCCAGCAGATGCAGGCCTTCCGTGAGGAAACCGGCCTTCTCGTAACGCGCGGAGGCGCTGATCGATTTCGTATGGCGATCCGCCATTCCGATTACATGGTCCTGGGTCGCACCTGTCTGGATGTCCTTGTCAATCTTCGAGACGGAAACCGACACGAAGAAATCGTCCGCCCAGCTGCGGTCCTGCACGCCGGCCTCCAGCTGGCCGAACAAGGACAGGTAATCGTCATGGAAGCGCGGCAGGTCCTTGATGACAAAGGCCGTCCGCTCTTCGTTGCGTACCTTCACGTCACGCATGATATAGTCATTCTTCGAGTAGCTGGCGCTGATGACGGGCTTGATGACCAGCCCGGTCTTCCTGCCGGTGTACTGCGCGCTGAAATCCGCCTTGTGCGTATGGAAGGAACCGATGCCGTAGGAAAAATCCAGATAGTTGCGGGTGCGCCGGTTGGTGACGATGTTGACGGCGCCGCCCAGGGCGTCACTGCCGAAGCTGGCGGGAATCACACCTTTGTAAATCTCCACGCGCTCGATGATGTTGACGGGCAGGTTGGCCAGGGTCATGCCGCTGCCCTTGGCGTCGAGGGGCATGCCGTCCAGGAAATAACGGATCGAATTGCCGGACATGCCGTTGATCGACAGGTCGAAGTCGCTGCCCACGCCACCCTCTTCCCGGATACGGATGCCGGCGGTCTTGTCGATGGCCTGGGTCAGCGACTGCAGGGTGCTGGCCTGCAGACGGATGTTGAGTGCTCCCACGGCGAAGGCTCCTTCGCGGAGTTTCTGCTCCCGGCTCCGGGCCGTCACGGTGGAGTGGCCGAGCATGAGGGTATCGCCCAGCGATCCCTTCACCGACAGGCTGTCCTGCCCGAGGAGCGGCGTACAACATCCCGCAAGGGATATCAATAGAACCCAAAAGCGTCTGAATCGCATCTATTCCGGAAGCTTTTATTACCCGAAAGCTTCAAAAACACCCGTTTCCGGCAGGTCTTCTGGCTCGTCCCCGTTCCGGCGCCTTCCCGCTCTGGGCAGTGGCTCTTGAATGCCGAAACAAACGTGTGGGACTTACAGCAGCGGTGTCTGCTCAGGTCTCTCACCTGATTCCCTTTTCATCCGGACCTCCGGCAGGAAGTCCAGGACACCGGAAACGGCCGCAAATATAGTAAAAAAAATAATAATGCAATTCTTGACAATTCATTGTGATTTTATTATATTTGCAGGGAAAAAGCGATTATATCGTTCAAAAAATAACAAAAACAATTATAAATCTTAACAACTATGGCAGTTAAAGGAACTATTGTCGTTGACACGGAGAGATGCAAGGGATGCAATGTCTGCGTGGTCAACTGTCCCTTCGGTGTCATTGCGCTCTCCCACGAGGTCAACAGCAAGGGCTACAATTTCTTGAACATGGTGGAACCCGACAAATGCACCGGCTGCGCAAGCTGCGCCACCGTATGCCCCGACTCGGTCATCACCGTCTATCGTGTTAAAATTTAAACTATCGAAAAATATGGCAGAAAAAGTTTTGATGAAGGGCAACGAAGCCATCGCCCATGCAGCCATCAACTGTGGTGCGGACGGCTACTTCGGTTACCCGATCACTCCCCAGTCGGAAGTGATGGAGACCCTGATGAAGGAGAAGCCCTGGGAAACCACCGGCATGGTCGTCCTTCAGGCAGAAAGTGAAACCGCCTCCATCAACATGGTCTACGGCGGTGCGGGCTGCGGAAAGAAAGTCATGACATCCTCCTCGAGCCCGGGCATCAGTCTCATGTGCGAAGGTCTCACCTACCTGGCCGGCAGCGAACTCCCCTGCCTCGTGGTCAACGTGATGCGCGGCGGCCCGGGCCTGGGTACCATCCAGCCCAGCCAGGGCGACTACTTCCAGGCCACCAAGGGCGGCGGACACGGCGACTACCGGCTCATCGTGCTGGCGCCGGCCTCCGTACAGGATATGTATGATTTCGTGGACCTGGCCTTCGAGCTCGCGTTCAAATACCGCAACCCGGCCATGATCCTCGCCGACGGCGTGATCGGCCAGATGATGGAGAAAGTGGAGTTCCGTCCCGCCAAGCCCCGCCGCACCGACGCCGAAGTGCATGCCCTCTGCGAGTCCTGGGCCACACTGGGCAAACCCAAGACCCGTGAACGCAACATCATCACCTCACTGGCACTCGACCCGGTCGTGATGGAAAACTTCAACATCAAGCTCCAGAAGAAATACGCCGAGATCGAAGAAAAAGAAGTGCGCTACAGCACTTACAAGACCGAAGACGCCGAGCACCTCATCGTGGCCTTCGGCTGTATGTCGCGCATCTGCGAGAACGTGGTGGACATGGCCCGCGAACAAGGCATCAAACTCGGCCTGCTACGCCCCATCACCCTCTTCCCCTTCCCGAAGAAACCCATCGATGCCCTCGTGCCCCAGCTCAAGACCATCATGTCGGTCGAACTCAATGCCGGGCAGATGGTGGAAGACGTCCGCCTCGTGGCCAACGGCCGCGTCCCCGTAGGCTTCTACGGCCGCCAGGGCGGCGTGGTCCCCAACCCCGACGAGATCTACGAAGCATTCCTCAAATTCATCAAATAAGCAGGACGACCTATGGACATCAAAGATATCATCAAGCCCGAAAACAAAGTTTACGGCAAATCGTCGGTGCTGACCGACAACATCATGCACTACTGTCCGGGTTGCTCCCACGGCGTGGTCCACAAGCTCGTGGCCCAGGTCATCGAGGAGATGGACATCCAGGACAAGACCATCGGCGTGAGCCCGGTGGGATGCTCAGTGTTTGCATATAACTATCTCGACATCGACTGGCAGGAAGCCGCCCACGGAAGGGCTCCGGCCCTGGCCACGGCCATCAAGCGCCTCAACCCCGACAAATACGTATTCACCTACCAGGGCGACGGCGACCTCGCATCGATCGGCACCGCCGAAACGATGCACGCCTGCAACCGTGGCGAGAACATCGTCATCATCTTCATCAACAATGCCATCTACGGCATGACCGGCGGCCAGATGGCCCCCACCACCCTGCTCGGGCAGGTGACCGCCACCACGCCGTACGGCCGCAAGGCAGAGCTCAACGGCTATCCGCTCAAGATCACGGAGCTCCTGGCCCAGCTCGAAGGCACCTGCTACGTCACACGCCAGAGCGTGCAGAACCCGGCCGCCGTCCGCAAGACCAAGGCCGCGATCCGCAAGGCGTTCGAGAACTCCATGATGAAGAAAGGCACCTCCTTCGTGGAAGTGGTCGGTACCTGCAACTCCGGCTGGAAAGTATCCCCCGTAGAAGCCAACAAGTGGATGGAAGAGAACATGTTCCCATTCTATCCGCTGGGTGACATGAAAGACAGATAAAAAACAGCGACAAACATGAAAGAAGAAATCATCATAGCCGGATTCGGAGGACAGGGCGTCCTCTCGATGGGCAAGATCCTCGCCTATGGCGGCATCATGCAGGACCAGGAAGTATCCTGGCTTCCCTCCTACGGCCCGGAGATGCGCGGCGGCACCTGCAACGTCAGCGTCGTCCTGAGCGACAAAAAGATCAGCTCCCCCGTCCTCAGCAAGTTCGACACGGCCATCATCCTCAACCAGCAGTCGATGGACAAGTTCGAGAAACAGGTGAAACCGGGCGGACTGCTCATCTACGACACCAACGGCATCACCCGCCATCCTGAGCGCAAGGACATCACGATCTGCCGCCTCGACGCAGCCGAAGAAGCCATCAAGATGGGCAACGCCAAGGCCTACAACATGGTGGTCCTGGGCGCCTACCTGAAAATGAAACCGGTGGTTACGATGGACAACGTGCTCAAGGGCCTCAAGAAGTCCCTGCCGCCGCGTCACCACAAGCTCATTCCGATGAACGAGCAGGCTATCACGGCCGGCATGAACGCCGTCGAAGTCGTCCGTTAGTCCTTCCTATTCGTGAGTTGCGAAGCGCTGGTCCGCCAGCGCTTCGTATTTTGTGCCGGGCCGTCCGTAATTGGCATACGGATAGATGGAAATGCCGCCGCGCGGCGTGAAGATGCCCGTCACTTCAATATATTTCGGATCCATGAGCTTGATCAGGTCGTTCAGGATCATGTTGACCGTATCTTCGTGGAAACCGCCGTGGTTGCGGAAGCTGAACAGATAGAGTTTCAGCGACTTGCTCTCCACCATCCGATGGTCGGGGATGTAGGAGATGCGGATCTCGGCGAAGTCGGGCTGTCCTGTGATCGGGCAGATGGTGGTGAATTCCGGGCAGTTGAAGCGTACCCAGTAATCGCGGTCGGCGTGCTTGTTGGAGAAGGTCTCCAGCACCTGAGGTGAATAATCGAAAACGTAGCCGGTCTTCCGGCCGAGGGACTGCAGGCCCTCATTCTTTCTATCGTCGCTCATGATCGTTTCAGTCTGAACGGGTTGTATGAAACATTGTAGTCGTAGGTATCGATGCCTTCCTTCTCTTTCAGCTTGCGGGAAAGCAGTGAGGTAACCGGCAGGATCACAATCTCATAGAGCGTCTTGACGGTCACCTGCGTCAGGATGATGCCGGCAATGGCCCTGGCAGGCAGCACGCCGGCGAAGGCCAGCGGGTAGAAGATCAGAGAATCGCCCAGCTCGCCCACGAGCGTGGAAGCGATGGCGCGCCAGCCGAAGCCCCGGCCTTTCGTAGCCACTTTCATCCATGACATTACCAGCGCATTCAGGTACGAGCCGATTACAAAAGCCAGCAGCGATGCGGCGGTGGTACGCGGCACCAGTCCGAACAGCTGGTTGAAAGCGTCAGCGACAGGCTGGCTCTCCGGCGAAAGCGGCGCAGGAAGCCACGCCACGATCTGTGCGGCGACTGCGACGAAGGCACTCAGGACAAAGCCCAGCCAGATGACGCGCATGGCCCGGCGATAGCCGTACACTTCCGTCAACAGGTCGTTGATGACGTAGGATATCGGAAAAATGATAACGGCACCGGACAATTGCAGGGGCAGTTTCCCCACTTGCCACAAGCGCGGAACGAACAGGTTGGAGGCAATCAGGCAGACACAGAATGTGGATGCCAGCGCCACATAGACAAACGAAGGCCCACCGGGCCTGGAAACAGAATTTTCAGACATGCATTCTTGTTTTTATAGTGGTACCAAGCACACTTGCTGCAGGACTGACCCGCAACTCGGCGGCAAAGATATAAAAAAAGTAATTATTAGCACGGAATAATTATCTTTGCACAATCATCTTATGAAGAACATACTACTGATCTTGATAGCTTTTCTCCTGTCGGCTTTCAGCGTGACGGCTCAACAACCCTACTTCAATACGGAAGAGGGGCAGGTTCTCCATTACGAGCGTTTCAAGACAGGAGCGAAAAAGCCCTTCCAGACCACCCGGATTGAATTCGATTCGGTAAGAAACACCCCGGACGGGCAACGCATCTACCACGACATGCTGGTCAAGAAAGCCAATGGCCGCGCCAACTACGGCGGCAACATAGCCATGATCTCGGACATCAATCGCCAGAACGACGTGTCGATGGACCTGGGCCAGACCATCACGATGATCATAAAAAACTACTTTCCCAACGCCAAGACCCGTTCGGAAGGAACGCAAGCCATCATGCCGGCACGGATGCAGCCCGGTGACGCCCTTCCGGAAGCACACGCCGTCGTCCGGGCAGGCAGCCTGAAATTTACCGTCGACGTCACGGAACGCACCGTCCTCCGCAACGAGACACTCACCACACCCGCAGGAACTTTCAACTGCGTGGTCATCCGCGAGCACAAAGTGGAGAAAGGGCCCATGTACATCAATGATAGATGGAGTCTGAACTGGTATGCCCGGGGCATCGGCTATATACGCCACGACAACCTGGACAAACATATGGAAGTGGAAGAATCTGAAATTCTCGTCCGCATCGAACCATCCCTGAAATGAATTTTCCCCGATTTTTCCTGTGCCTGTTTCTTGCCGGCCTGGGACTGGCATGGCCCGTCACCGCACAGGAAATACTGGAAGGAAAACCGGAAAAAGCTCTTGCCATCGGCTGTCTGACTTACCGGGATACGTCAGGACAACTGTTGCGGGTCCGGGAATTCTCCTATGAACTGGATACGCTGACAGGCGAGGCTGTCGTCCGGGAACGCATCAGCGACACATCCGGGACGAAGGCCGTCATTGTCAACAGCTATGAAGGAACGCGGCTGGCACAGAAAGAAGAATATGACAAGGACGGGCAATTCCTGAAGCGGACCCGCTACAAGTTCGTCACCTTTGCGGAAGAAGCTTATCCTTCGCTCATGACGGTCGAGACCTTCCAACCCGATTCCCTCGTCAACGGCAGTCAGATACGCTATTCCGATACAGCGGGCTATCATTTCCCTTTGGAAATCATCCGCTGGACGAGCGGGAAGCCTGCCGACCGCATCCGGTACACCTACCCCTTCTGTCCCCCGGCCCATTACGGGCCCATGGCCGATTCGCTGCTTGCACGCGGCATGCCCGGTGCCATCCTTTCCGTGACGCACTGGCGCGATTCCGTCCGAACCGACTCGACAGCCGTGGTTTATGGCCATTTCCCGGGAACAGACACATGCTATCTCCGCCCCGCCGCCCTGCTCTACGCCGAAGGAACCGATGTGCCGGACACTTGTGTCCGCTACATGGCTTACGATTCGCTGGGCTTGCAGCCCGTGCAGATTCATGACCGCCGGGGCACGGGATTCCGGTCCATGGACCCGCGGCAGTTCCGATGGATGGCTCCCGATCCGGCAACGGAACGCATGCGCATCCTGCGCGCCTATGATTACTGTGCAGCAGACCCCTGGCTGCGCGTCGATGCAGCGAAGGGCGACAATTTCCTGTTCGACGAGACCGGATCCTTTCTCTGCCGGGTCCAGTCTCCGCTCGTCAATAACCAGGTCATTTTCTGGCAGGGATACGGCCTTGAACCGCTGTCCGCCCGCTTCGCCGACCCCGTTCACGATCCCGGTTCCATCGGCATGGACACGCAAGTCAAACTGGTGACGCCGGAAATGATCCGGACCAGCCTTGACAAAGCCGGCGCTTTCGTTCCCGCCCATCACGGCCTGTTCAAGGGAAGCTGGTACATGTACCGCAACAGCAAATATGGCGGCCTGCTGGACTTTGCCGTCAACGGACAGCACGACATCATCGACCGGATCTTCTATATCACCCGGACCAGCGTCGAAGGCAACGTGGCGCACAACAACTACAACTACGGGAATTTCCTATGGGGAGCGACGGCCTGCGAACTGGGCATTCCGCTCTTCCTGTCGCGCCTCGGCGCCCATTTCAACAACTTTTTCCTCTCCCCTGACACCAAGGGAACCTTCGATGCCAAGGACGACCAGTTCTCCATCCACGCAGGCTATCACTGGAAATAAAATTTGGTAATAAATTGAAACAAGTTTAAAAAAAACCACTATATTTGCAGCATGAGAAATCGCAGGAATAATAACTGGCACCTCCATAATCACCACATCCGGCCGATGCGGTAAGCCAGTTTATTTTATTGATTGACAATTAATTAATAATAAATAATACGGGACTTGCCGAATACGCAGGTCCCTTTTTTTGTGTTGCTATGAATCTGTTACGAATGGCCATCCAGGCCAAAGGCCGCCTGAACGAAGACAGCGTGGCACTGCTGCGCGACATCGGCATCAGGATCGACGACAGCAAACGGAAATTTCTCGCCCAGGCACCCGACTTTCCGCTCGAAGTGCTCTATCTGCGCGACGACGACATCCCTCAGGTCGTGGCGGCCGGAACGGCCGACCTGGGCATCGTCGGCCTCAACGAAGTAGCCGAGCACAGTCCGGACGGCACTCCGGAAGGATCCTCGCTGCAGATTGTCCGTCAACTGGGATTCGGCGAATGCCGTCTGTCCCTGGCCGTCCCCAAATCAGAAGACTGCGACGGTCCTGCCTGGTTCAGCGGCAAACGGATCGCCACCTCCTACCCGAACATCCTGCGCCGGTATCTGGCCGACCATCAGGTAGAGGCCATCATCGAAGTCATCGCCGGATCCGTCGAAGTCGCTCCGGCAGCCGGGATCGCCGATGCCATCTTTGATATTGTATCATCCGGCGGAACCCTGATTTCCAATGGATTGAAAGAAGTCGAGCGGGTCTTCCCCTCCGAAGCCGTTTTGATTGCGGGCGCTTCGATGACGGCAGAAAAACAATCGCTGCTGAATGAGATCCTCTTCCGTATCGATTCGGCGGTCGTCAGCAGCAAAAAGAAATACCTGGTGATGAACCTGCCCGAAAGCGCCATCGATGAGGCCGTGGTGATCCTGCCCGCCATGCGCAGCCCGACCATCATGCCTCTTGCTGCCAAAGGCTGGTACGCCATGCACGCCGTCATCGAGGAATCGCTGCTCTGGCAGAAAGTCCGCCAGCTGAAGGCCATCGGGGCAGAAGGAATCCTGGTACTGAGCATTGACAAAATCATCCCGTAGCCATGGACATCCTGCTTTACCCTCCGCAATCACAATGGGCCTCGCTTTGCCGGCGGCCGCTCCAGGATGATCCGCAAGTGCGGACACGCGTCGCTTCCATTCTGGAACGCGTCCAACGCGAAGGCGACAGCGCTTTGCGGGCCCTGTCCGTCGAGATCGACGGGCGGGACGCAGCCCTGGAAGTCACTCCGGAGCAACTTCGTGCCACTGCCGCACAAGTCAGGCCGGCCGTGCAGGAAGCCATCCGGCAGGCCGCCGCCAATATCCGGGCTTTCCACCTGGCCCAACTTCCCCAGGAAATCCGGGTGGAGACCATGCCCGGTGTCTGCTGCATCCAGCGGCCGGTGCCTATCCGCCGCGTCGGCCTGTATATCCCCGGCGGTACGGCGCCGCTCTTCTCGACCGTATTGATGCTCGCCATTCCCGCCGCGCTGGCAGGCTGCCGCGAAGTCATCCTCTGTTCTCCCGCGGGGGATTCCGGAGAAATCGCCCCGGAAGTGCTTTATGCGGCACAGTATTGCGGCGTCCGGCGCATCTTCCGCGTCGGCGGCGCACAAGCCATCGCCGCCATGGCCTACGGGACAGAAACCATACCTCAGGTCGACAAGATTTTCGGCCCCGGCAACCGCTATGTCACCACTGCCAAGCAACTGGTGGGCGAACAGGCCGTTGCCATCGACATGCCGGCCGGCCCCTCTGAAGTCATGGTCATCGCCGACGATGCCGCCTCCCCGTCATTCGTGGCGGCGGACCTCTTGTCCCAAGCCGAACACGGGCCCGACAGCCAGGTGATGCTGGCCTGCCTGTCGGAAGCTTTTGCACAGAAAGTACTTGCTGAAGTCGAACGGCAACGGCAGCTCCTTTCACGTGGAAAGATGGCTGCCAAGGCCCTGTCACACAGCTCCATCATCGTCTTCCACAAGCTGGAGGAAGCCGTAGGACTGGCCGAAGCCTATGCGCCCGAGCACCTGATCCTCGCCCTGGAAGATCCCTGGAAAGCAGCCGACTGCATCACGGCGGCCGGCAGCGTCTTCATCGGATCCTGGTCTCCGGAAAGCGCGGGAGACTATGCTTCAGGGACCAACCACACCCTCCCCACCAGCGGATGGGCCCGGTCCTACAGCGGCGTAAACGTCGAGAGTTTCATGCGCAGGATGACCCTGCAGGAAATTTCGCGGGCAGGATTGGAACGGCTGGCCCCCACCATCCGGAATATGGCGACGGCCGAAGGGCTCGACGCACATGCCCGTGCCGTCGACATCCGCATGGCTGCCGCTCCGGAACAATCCGGTCCGGACTGTTCCTCGTCCGGCGTGCAATCACTGATGCGAGCCAATATCCGGGCCCTGACGCCCTACTCTACCGCGCGGGACGACTGCTCCGGAGCGCCGGAAGTCTTTCTGGACGCCAACGAGAGCCCGTACAGCACAGGATGGAACCGCTATCCGGATCCCCGGCAGCGCATACTGAAACAAGCCATCTCCGCTTTCAAGGAAGTCCCTGTAGAAAATATTTTCCTCGGCAATGGCAGCGATGAAGCCATCGACCTGCTGTACCGCGTTTTTTGCGAACCTGGAAGAGATCAGGCTCTCATCGTCTCGCCCAGCTACGGCATGTACAGCGTAGCGGCACAGACCAATGACGTATCCGTGTGCCCGGTTCTTCTGGAGGAAGGCTATGCCCTGCCCGCAGCCGCCATCGCTGCCGCCACGACACCCCGCACCAAGCTCCTGTTCATCTGCAGTCCGAACAATCCCACCGGCAACGCATTTCCGCCCGAAGAGCTGGCCGCTGTCATCCGCGCCTTCCCGGGCATCACGGTATTGGACGAAGCCTACGCCGACTTCAGCGCAAAAGGGTCCCTGCTTCCCCGCCTGGCCGAATTCCCCCGCCTGGTCATCCTGCAGACCCTTTCCAAAGCCTGCGGGCTGGCTGGACTCCGGATCGGGATGGCCTTTGCCGCCCCGGAAATCATCCGCACTTTCGACCAGGTGAAATACCCTTACAATATCAACCAGCCTGCCCAGGAACTGGCTCTGGAAGCCCTCCGGCTAGGAGCCACCCGTCACGTAGCCGAAATCTGCGAACAACGGGAAATCCTTGCCCGCAAGCTTCCCGGATTCTCCTTTGTCCGGAAGGTATATCCCAGCGACGCCAATTTCCTGCTTGTGCGCGTAGACGATCCGAAACGGGTCTACGACCATCTGCTGGACGACGGCATCATCGTCCGCGACCGCAGCCGCGTGCAGCTGTGCGAAGGCGCACTCCGCATTACCGTAGGCACGCCGGCGGAAAACCGGCGCCTGCTCGATTCCCTTGCTGCTTTTGAAAACCTCAACCCCTCTGACCCCTCATGAAAAAAGCACTCTTTATCGACCGGGACGGCACCTTGCTTGTCGAACCTGCAGACGAACAGATAGACGCACTGGAGAAATTCGCCTTCGTTCCGGGTGCCATTTCCGGCATGAAGGCCCTTTCCGGCCTGGGATACGAGCTGGTAATGGTCAGCAACCAGGACGGTCTCGGCACGCCGGCTTTTCCGGAAGAGACCTTCCTCCCCTGCCAGCAATTGCTGCTGGACACCCTGCGCGGAGAAGGCGTAGTCTTCGACAATATCTTGATAGACAAAAGCTTTCCGGAAGACAACGCACCCACCCGGAAACCCCGTACCGGCTTGCTGAAAGAATACATGGACGGCAGTTACGACCTTTCTGCCTGCTATGTGATCGGAGACCGGGAGAGCGATGTGCGGCTGGCTGCGAACCTGGGTGCCGTCGGCCTGCAGCTGGGACCGCTCAGCTGGGAGGACATCGTCCGGCGCATTCGCGGCGGCGTCCGCCGTGTCACCGTCGCCCGCAAGACCGCCGAAACGGACATCAGCGTCACCGTCGACCTCGACGGCCAGGGTGACTCCCGGATCGAGACCGGCCTGCACTTTTTCGACCACATGCTCACGCAACTCGTCCACCACGGCGGCATCTCCCTGTCGCTGCGCTGCCAGGGAGATTTGGAAGTGGATGAGCACCACAGCGTCGAGGATACGGCCATCGTGCTGGGCGAAGCCCTGCGCAAGGCACTGGGCGACAAGCGGGGCATCGGACGCTATGGCTTCGCCCTCCCGATGGACGAAAGCCGCGCCCTGGTCCTGCTCGATTTCGGCGGCCGGAGCGAACTGGTGTGGGACGTGAGCTTCACCCGGGAATACGTCGGTGACATGCCGACGGAACTGTTCCGCCACTTTTTCAAATCGCTGTCCGATGCGATGCAGGCCAACCTGTACGTCCAGGCACGCGGCGAGAACAACCACCATCTGGCCGAAAGCATTTTCAAGGCCTTTGCCCGTTCCCTGCGGCAGGCCGTCTCGCGCAACGTCTTTTCCTATGAAATACCCACCAGCAAAGGTTTGTTATGATAGCCATCGTCGATTATGCAGCCGGAAACATCCGCTCGGTAGCCAACGCCCTCGAGCGACTGGGCGCCCATTATGAAGTGACAGCCGACCCACAACGCCTGCGGTCCGCCGACCGGGTCATCCTGCCCGGTGTCGGCCACGCCGGCCGCGCCCTGGAAAGCCTGCAGGAGCAGGATCTCTTCCCCGTCATCCGCTCGCTCCGATGCCCCGTGCTGGGTATCTGCGTCGGCATGCAGGTGCTCTGCCGCGATTCCGAAGAAGGGCCCGTGCAGGGCATCGGCATATTCGACGCCCATGTGCGTCGTTTCCCCGATGAGGCGGACATCCGCGTCCCGCACATGGGATGGAACGCGCTCGGCAACCTGGACGGCAAACTGTTCCGCAATATTCCCAGCGGTGCGCACGTCTATTTCGTCCACTCGTATTATCCGACCCTTTGCTCGGATACGACGGCCACCTGCCGGCATGGTTCCACCCTTTTCAGCGCCGCGCTCCGCTATGAGAATTTCTACGGAACACAGTTCCATCCGGAAAAGAGCGGAGCGGTCGGACAACAAATCCTCCAGAACTTCCTTGCCCTATGACCGAGATCGTTCCCGCCATCGACATCATCGACGGACGCTGCGTACGCCTGACCCGGGGTGACTATGCGGCGGTCAAGGTCTATGATGCCTCTCCCGTCGATTCGGCACGGCGTTTTGCCGACTGCGGCGTCCGCCGCATCCACCTGGTGGACCTGGACGGCGCCAAGGCTGGTACGCCCTGCAACCTGACGACGCTGGAGGCCATTGCGAAAGCGGTTTCCTGTGAACTGGAATGGGGCGGTGGCGTGGCGTCAGAAGCTGCCCTCCGGCAGCTTTTCGACGCCGGCGCCACCCACGCGATCATCGGCAGCATAGCCGCCCTTCAACCGGAACGTTTCGCCGAATGGCTGGCGTGCCATGGTTCCCGTATGATTCTGGGCGCCGACGTACGGAACGGCCGTGTCGCCGTGCGCGGCTGGCAGGAGGAGGCGCCGCTGACGCTCGACATGCTGCTCCGCCGCTTCACGGACGATGCCGGCACGCCACTGCGTGAGGCCATTGTCACGGACATTGGCTGTGACGGAATGCTGCAAGGACCCTCCCTGGCCTTATACGGCACGCTCGTCCAAAACTTTCCCATGCTATCCTTCACAGCCAGCGGCGGTGTCTCCTCCATGGACGATATCCGCTCCCTGGCGGCCGCCGGCATACCGAAGGCCATTGTGGGGAAAGCCATCTATGAAAATCGTATCACACTGAAAGACATATCCTTATGGTCGCTAAACGCATCATCCCCTGCCTCGACGTCAAAGACGGAAAAGTCGTAAAGGGCATTCATTTCGAAGGACTCCGCCAAGTCGGCGATCCCGTGGAACTGGGAGCGGCCTACGCCCGCGAAGGTGCCGATGAGCTGGTCTTTCTCGACATCAGCGCCACCTTCGAGGGCCGGAAGACTTTCGCTTCTCTGGTGGAACGCATCGCGCGGGAAATCGACATTCCTTTCACCGTAGGCGGAGGCATCGCTTCGCCCGACGATGCCGCCCGCCTGCTGGATGCCGGCGCAGACAAGATCTCGCTCAACTCCGCCGCGCTCGCCGACCCGTCGCTGGTCAGTCGCATCGCCGGCCAGTACGGCAGCCAGTTCGTGGTGGTGGCCATCGATGCGCGGAAAACCGGCGGCGACGCCTCTCCGTTCTGGACCTGCACCACCCACGGCGGACGAATCGCCACGGACCGCGAGCTCTTCTCGTGGGCACGCGAGGCACAGGAGCGCGGTGCCGGCGAGATCCTTTTCACATCCATGGACCATGACGGCACCTGCCAGGGTTTTGCCTGTGAACTGTACGCCTGCCTGCACGAGAGCCTGTCCATTCCGGTCATCGCTTCCGGCGGTGCCGGATCCCTGCAGGACATCGTCGAAGTCCTGACCACCGGAAAAGCTGACGCCGCACTGGCCGCCAGCATTTTCCACTACGGAACCCTGCGCATCCGCCATGTCAAGGAGGCACTCCGGGATGCCGGCGTACCCGTACGTCTTTCCTGACACATCATTGAACGAACCATGCAATACGACGATTTCAAACTCGACAAGAACGGCGGACTGCTTCCCGCCATCATCCAGGACGCCCGCACCGGCAAGGTGCTGATGCTCGGCTATATGAACCGTGAGGCTTTCGAAAGAAGCCGTGCGGAAGGCCTGGTCACTTTCTGGTCCCGCTCACGCCAGTGCCTGTGGACCAAAGGGGAAACCAGCGGCAACTTCCTGCACATCCGGGAAATGTACAAGGATTGCGACGACGACACGCTACTCGTGACCGTCATCCCGGACGGCCCGGCCTGCCACCGGGGTACACGCAGCTGCTTCGACACGCCCGATGCCGAAGGATTCCTGGGTGAACTCCAGGCGCTTATCCACAGCCGGCACGAAGAACTCCCCGAAGGCTCCTATACGACCCGTCTATTTATCAAAGGCGTCAAGGCCATCGCCAAGAAAGTCGGCGAAGAGGCCGCCGAGACGATCATCGAAGCCGTCGACGGCAACCGCGACCGCTTCATCTATGAGATGGGCGACCTCTTCTACCACCAGCTGGTGCTGATGGAGCAGATGGGCGTCTCCCTCGCTGACATCGAACAAGAACTGGCCCTCCGTCACAGGGTCCCTTCCTCCCCGAAAGAAAACAATTAAAACATATCCATCATGTCACTCATCATTCCCAAAGACTACCGCAACCTGCTCGGCGGACTCGAAAACACCGAGAAAGCCATCAAGGCCGTAAAAGACATGTTCCAAAGCAACCTGTCCGCCCAACTGGCGCTTCTGCGCGTCACCGCACCCATCGTGGTCCTTTCCGGAACCGGCATCAACGACGACCTGAACTCCGTGGAGCGGCCCGTCTCCTTCCCCATCAAGAGTCTGAACGAACAGAAAGCCGAAGTGGTGCATTCCCTCGCCAAATGGAAAAGGCTCAAGCTCGGCGAGCTCGGCACCCGACCCGGACGCGGCATCTACACCGACATGAACGCCCTCCGTCCTGACGAGGACCTGGACAACCTGCATTCCATCTATGTGGACCAGTGGGACTGGGAGAAGGTCATCCGCAAGAAGGACCGGAACCTGGCCTTCCTGAAGATGACGGTACGGCGGATCTACGAGGCCATCAAGGTCACGGAGAACCGGCTCTATGTCGAATTCCCGGAGATCGAGCCGGAACTGCCTGAAGAGATTTTCTTCATCCATGCCGAAGAACTGCGCCGCCGCTACCCGGAGCTGACGCCCAAGGAAAGGGAGAACGCCATCGTCAAGGAGCACAAGGCGGTGTTCATCATCGGCATCGGAGGAGCGCTCGACGACGGCACCATCCACGACGGACGTGCTGCCGACTACGATGACTGGAGTACGCCCAACGAAGACGGTTTTCTGGGCTTGAACGGCGACATCCTGCTGTGGAACAAACTCCTCGACTGCGCCTTCGAGGTATCCAGCATGGGCATCCGTGTCGACGAAACCGCCATGCTCCGCCAGCTTGATATCCGGGGGCAGTCGTGGAAGAAAGATCTCTATTTCCACCGGAAACTCCTCGCGGGGGAGCTTCCCTACACCATCGGCGGCGGCATCGGTCAGTCGCGCCTATGCATGTACCTGCTGCGCAAGGCCCACATCGGAGAAATCCAGTCCGCCATCTGGCCGGAAGCCATGCGGGAAGCCTGCCTCCGTGCCGGCATCGAATTAGCCTGATAGCGCGGGGAACTGTCAGCTGCGGCAGATGACGCTGCCGCTGGCCTGGTGGGTGGCCAGGATCAGGACTTCGGAAATCTGGACGTGGGCCGGGGCCTGGGCGGCGTAGAGCGCCACGTCGGCAATGTCGTCGCCTGTCAACGGCTGAATGCCCTGGTAGACTTTGGCGGCACGCTCCGTGTCACCGTGGAAACGGACATTGCTGAAATTGGTTTCGACCAGGCCGGGCTTCAGGTTCGTCACGCGGACCGGTGTGTGCGCCAGGTCGATACGCAGTCCGTCGGACAGCGCTTTCACGGCCGCTTTGGTTGCACAATAGACGGCCCCGCCGGCATAAGCGGCGTCACCGGCCACCGATCCGATGTTGATGACATGGCCGCGCAGGCGCTCCACCATCCCGGGAACCACAAGCCGCGTCATGTAGAGCAGACCCTTGACATTGGTGTCGATCATGGTCTCCCAATCGTCAAAATCTCCGGCATATTCGGGCTCCAGGCCCAGCGCCAGGCCGGCATTGTTGACCAGGACATCGATCTCGCGCCAGGCAGCCGGCAGCGAATCGAGCGCCCTTTTCACCGCGTCGCGGTCACGCACGTCAAAACACAGCGTCAGCACTTCGACACCGAATTCTTTTTCCAGTTCTCCGGCCATCACGGCCAGTTGTCCCGCGCGCCGTCCCGTCAGGATCACGCGGTATCCCGCACCGGCAAATTTCCGGGCGCAGGCGGCGCCGATCCCGCTGGTGGCGCCGGTTATCAAAGCGATTCTTTTCATATTGCGAAGTTAGCAATTTTCGAAAGAAATGTGTATATTTGTATGATTCACGTACTTGCTACCATGAAAAAGACCCTCTTCCTGGCATACGGACTGCTGTGCTGCCTGACGCTGGCGGCCCAGCCCGATACCCTCAAAGAGCCGCAGAAAAACCATCAGTTCAGCATCAACGCCTCACACTGGACGCGAGGTGAGCTGCGTGCCGGCGGACTGCCGAACAAGAAAGGCGATGACCTGGCCGTCTTCGTGATGAGCAGCACCATGCTCCAGTTCGACTACCAGTACAAGGGACTGGAATTCATGTTCGCGCCCAAACATGTAGGTATCTGGGGATCTTCCGGCAGCGGCGGTATCATCCTGGAAGAAGGATGGTTCTCCCTCCGCCACAAGAACGGCTTGTTCCTCAAGCTGGGACGGCAGAAATTTGCCTACGACGACCAGCGCATCATCGGTTCCGATGACTGGGTGATGGTTCCCGCCAGGCACGATGCGCTCAAGGCGGGCTGGGAATCCGGCAAGCACAAGCTTCACTTCCTGTTTGCCTACAACCAGAACGATGAAAACGTCAACGGCGGCACCTATTACGTCGATGGTGACCAGCCCTACAAACTGATGCAGACGCTCTGGTATCATTTCGATCCCCTGCCGCAACTGGGCGCCTCCCTGCTGTTCAACAACACGGGCATGCAGTACGTCAACACAAAAACGACAGACCCGTCGTTGATCGTGGACCGTACCCTGTACCAGCAGTTGTTCGGTGTTTATATTGACTGGCATCCCGGCCCGTTCAGTATTCAGGGATCCTATTACCGGCAGGCGGGTCGCAGCGAGGGCGATCTTCCGATCAGAGCTTGGATGGCAAGCGGTGAGGCCGCCTGGACCGTGAATTCCCACATGCGCCTGAATCTGGGCTACTTCTACATGAGCGGCGATCCCAATTTCTACGTACCTCCGGAGGGAGGCATCGGCATGGCACGCAAGACGGAAGTGCGCGGCTTCAATCCCATCTTCGGTTCGCACCACAAGTTCTACGGGGCCATGGATTTCTTCTACGTGACGACCTATTACGGCGGAAATACGCCTGGCCTCCAGGACGCCCACGTCGGCATGCAATGGAAGCCCATCAAGCAGCTGGAGATCGATGCCGGCTACCATTACCTGGCCACCTGCGTCGACCTCAACGTGGAAGGATACACCAGGTCGCTGGGCCATGAACTGGAATCCGCGATAACCTGGAACATCGTGAAAGACGTGTCGCTCCAGGCCGGTTATACCTACATGCACGGAACAGAGACCATGAGCATCCTCAAGCGGACCAGCGACTTAAGCAAGAACCGCCTCCACTGGGGCTGGATCATGATTTCCGTCACGCCGGAATTCTTCAAGTTCAAGTTCTGACGCTTTTCGAAAAATAGTGTATCTTTGCGGCAGATTACAGGCGGGTGTGTTGTAATTGGTAGCCAAGCCAGACTTAGGATCTGGTGCAGTGATGCGTGGGGGTTCGAGTCCCCCCACCCGTACTCAGTCTATTTTTCCAAAACCAGCAGGGCCTAGTCGTCGCGGGAGCGGCGGGAGACTTCATGCAAGCCCAGGGATGCGGCTTTTTCCAAGAGCAGCGGGATGTCGGCGGTATAGAAGCCGCTGAGCATGGGTTCGGAGAACTGTTCTTTCGGGATGAAAGCATTCATGAAAGGCTCTTCGACGGTAAAACTGTCAAAACCCAGGTCCGCGATTTCGGCATTTAATCGTCCTGATATTGGCGAAGCGTAAGATCGATTACGTATTTTTGCGCAATCGATTTTTTTTTGAAGAAACTGCAACAAACGCTCCGCCCCATCGTTTTATAGACAGCATGACAAGAAAAGAGGCCACATCGTTTTACCAGGCACACAGCCGGCGGCTCTTCAACATGAGCTATCGCATCGTCTTCAATGCGGAAGACGCCGAGGAAGTGATGCAGGATACGATCCTCAAGTTCGTGACCATGCCCTGGCGGCCGATGAAAGAGGCCCAGGTGTCGGCCTGGCTGGCACGCACCTGCATCCGGGCCTCCATCGACAAGCTGCGGCAGCGCAGGCGCGAGTCCCTGTTTCTGGAGGAATATGCCCGCGAGGCTGCCACGGACAGGCCGGATGATCAGGAAATCCCCGCCGGCGTGTCCGCGGCCCGCATCCTCGCCGCCATGCAGCAGCTCCCAGAGCCCTGTCGCCTGGTCGTGTCGCTCGTGCTGGCAGAAGGCCTGGACTACGAAGAGATTGCTCAGTATACCGGATTGAAACAAAATACTTTGCGCTCGCATTTCCTGCGCGGGAAACAGCGCCTGGTCAAAATATTGGAAGAAGATGGAAAACCAATTTGACATCTATGAACTGCCTGAGGGAAACGAGGATCGTTTCCTGGCGAAATGGGATGCCGCTGCCTCGCAGGGGCGCCGTAAACACTTGACGCTCCGATGGACGGCCCTGGCTGCCGCAGCAGCAGCCATCCTGCTCCTCTTCCTGGTCCCGGCCGGCAACCGGCACTTCTTCGGTGCACATACGCCGGAAGCTGTCTACTGCGCTTATCTCGACAAGGTCGGCCTTTATTACGAAAGGCTGGGGGAGACCGGTGCTACGGAAGCCGGCGAGTGGGAAGCTGCCCTCAAGGCCCTGACCAACGAGACGATTCCGCTCTTCGACCAGCTGCCGGACGAGATGCCCCCGCGCGAAAAGGTCAAGGTGCTGAAGCGGTATTATGGGGAATTGCTCGACGGGGCGGCCCAGCTTTGCAAAGATTGGAATATATAACAAATAAACCATACAGATCATGAAAAAGACATTCCTTCTGCTGACCATTGCCTTCTTGGCCGCCAGCATTGACCTTTCTGCCCATGAGACCGACGGTCCTGTCGAAACAGCCGCCGTGGAGACTTACGAGCAGCACTACGATTTCCGCGATTTCACAGCCCTGTCGGTTGCAAACGCTTTCCATGTGGATTTCGCTTTTGCTGACGACTGGTCGGTGGACATCTCCGTGCCGGATTTCATCGAGCCGTATCTGAAAGTCAACTGCTCGGGCGACAAGGTGCGCATCGGACTGAACAAATTGCCGGTCGACATCCAGCGGAAACTGAGCAAGACCAGTGATGCGCTCCACGCTACGGTACGCATGCCGAAACTGCTCTCGCTGTCGCTCTCCGGGGCCGTACACATGACGGCCGAAGGCAGCCAGGAACTGGAGGGTGAACCCATGTCCATCGAAATGAGCGGAGCAAGCAAGCTCGAATCGCTGGTCACTTCCGGGGACGGAATCCTTCATCTGGAACTCAGCGGCGCCTCCAAGGCCGGCCTGCAGGCTGATTTCAAACAAATGAAGATCGGCGTGTCCGGCGCCTCCAAGCTCACGCTGGCCGGCCATGCGGACAAGGTCGATGTCGACTGCTCCGGCGCTTCCGGCTGTGTGCTGGATGGGGACTTCGCCAATGCGGACGTCGATGCGAGCGGATCTTCCAAGGTCACCATGAGCGGCAGCAACGGAAGCCTGACTGTCGAGTTGTCGGGCGCGACCAAGTTCGAATCGACCGGTGAGACGGCACGTGCTGACCTGGAACTCGCGGGTGCCTCCAAGGCCCGGCTGACCGTGACGGAAAAACTGCACTACGAACTCTCCGGTGCCTCCACCCTTCGCATCAACAATAAAGGCGCCAGGGTCACCGGCGAGCAGAGCCGCGGCTCGAAGGTCGAATACGAGCGCTAGATCATCGAAGCCAGGTTGGTCGTGAAGAGTTTCACGGCTATGGCGATCAAGATGATACCGAATATCTTACGGAGAATATAAATGACGGTTGGGCCGAGCACACGCTCGACCCAATCGACGTATTTGAGCACAAAGTACACCACCACCATATTGAGGGCGATGGCCACGATAATGTTCTGGATGGCATATTCCGCGCGCATCGAGATCAGGGTGGTCAGGACACCGGCGCCGGCGATGAGCGGAAAGATGATGGGAACGGCGTTGGCCGCGGAAGCAGGTCCGTCGTTGTTGATGATCTCCCGGCCGAGGATCATCTCCATGCCGTAGATGAAGATGATGATGGCGCCCGCAACGGCGAATGAGTTGATCTCCACGCCGAACAGGGAAAGGAGCCCTTCGCCTGCATAGAGGAAGGCCACCAGGATGACAAACGAGATGAGCGAAACCCGCAGCGGACTGATCTTCGCCCCTTTGCTCCGCAGGTCGATAATGATGGGTATCGACCCCGTGATATCGATGATGGCGAAAAGAACGATGAACGCGCTGATGATTTCCTTAAAACTGAAACTCATATCCCTGACGATTTTGTGCCGCAAAAATACAATAATTTTCTATATTTGCAGATTGTCATCCTGAGCTATGTGAAGGATTCACAAAAGGAAAAGTGTAACTAAATCCATACAAAATGAGAAAGAAAATCGTTGCCGGCAACTGGAAGATGAACACCACCGTTGCCGAAGGTGTCGAACTGGCGAAGGGCATCGTCGCCAAAGTCAATGACATTTCCAAGGGCGTCTCGCTCATCGTCGCTCCGCCTTTCACCCATCTGGCATCCGTGGGAGAAGTCCTCAAGGGCAGCCCCGTCGCCCTCTCGGCCCAGGATTGCGCCGACCAGCCGAAAGGCGCCTTCACCGGCGAAGTTTCCGCTGCCATGCTGAAGGGCGTGGGCTGCGCCTACACCATCCTCGGCCATTCCGAGCGTCGCGAATACTACGGTGAGACATCGCCCAAACTCGTCAAGAAGATGGCCATGGCCTTCGAGAACGGACTGAAAGTAATTTACTGCGTAGGCGAGAAACTCGATCAGCGCGAGATGGGCAATCATTTCGACGTGGTGAGCCAGCAAATCTCGGAAGTGCTCTTCGACCTGACCCCCGAGCAGATGAAAAACGTGGTGATTGCCTATGAGCCCGTCTGGGCCATCGGTACCGGCGTTACCGCCACCAGCGCCCAGGCGCAGGAAATCCACGCTTTCATCCGCGAGACGCTCCGTGTCCATTTCGGCGAGAAAGTAGCGGAAGAAACGACCATCCTCTACGGCGGCAGCTGCAAGCCCTCCAATGCGAAGGAACTCTTCGCCTGCCCCGACATCGACGGCGGCCTGATCGGCGGCGCTTCCCTGAAGGCCGACGATTTTATCGCAATTGCACAAGCCTGGTAAGCAAGACTGCTTCCATAAAATAACAATCCCCTCTGCGGAGGGGATTGTTATTTTATGCCTGATTCTTCAGGAGCCGCAGGCAGAGGAGGGTGAGGTCGTCGTTGGGGATGACGCCGGCCCGGTGGTGTTCGACGGCCAGTTGCAGGTCGACGATGATGTCGTGTGCATTCTTTTGGGCCGATTCCGTCATGATCCGGAGAACCGCATCATTGCCCAGAAGATCCTTATGCTCGTTCTCGGCCTCGTTAAGACCGTCGGTGTAGAGCAGAAATACGCTATCCCGGATATCGGACAGGCTTTCGCCGGAGAATTCGCCGCCATCCCAGACGCCGAGCGGCATGTTGGCGTGTTTGAGCGGGAGGAATTCCGCCGGCTCGCCGGGCCGGACGATCACGGGCGGGTTGTGGCCGCAGTTGCAGAAACTCATGGCGCCCGTCTTCAGGTCGGCCCTGGCGATGAACATGGTGACGAACATGCCCTGGTCGTTGTCCCGGGAGAGGACGGAATTGATCTGCGTGGCGATGTTCTCCGGCGTATGGCCCTGTTGGGCGATGATACGGAACAGATTGCGGGTCACGGCCATGAAGAGGCTGGCGGGAACGCCCTTGCCGCTTACGTCGCCGATGCAGAAATAGAGTTTCTCGTCCTGGATGAAGAAGTCGTACAGGTCGCCGCCGACCTCCTTGGCGGGCGTCATCGAGGCGAACAGGTCGATGTCGTCGCGGTTGGGGAAAGGCGGGAAGATACGGGGCACCATGCTCATCTGGATGTCGCTGGCCACCTTGAGCTCGTTCTCGATGGAGGCCTTCTGCGCCGTCGTATCCTTTAACTCGCAGACGTAGTTGACCAGGGACTGCTGCATCTCGGTGAATGACTGGCTGAGCTGCCCGATCTCGTCGATGCGGCCCTCATCGGGCAATTCCTCGTAGAAATTGCCGCCGGCGATGGTCTTGGTCTGTTCCGTGAGCTTGCCCAGCGGCTGGAGCTCGTGGTTGATCACTCGGTTGATGAAGTCGAGCATCAGGATCAGTCCCAGGAAGAAGATGATCAGGACAGCTTTCAAGAGCCTTTTATAGCCGCTCAGGATGTCGCGCTCCGGACAGACGATGGCTACGCTCCAGCTCGTTTCGCCAAGCGGCTTATAGAGGACGTAGCAGTTTTCCCCGTTGATCTTGAGCTGTTTCATGCCTTCCTCGCCGGCCTGCATGGCCTTGCCGAGGGCATAACGGTCTGGATCTTCGTGATCGAGCGTTTCCGTAAAAATGGTCTGGAAGAAAAGCTTCGTGGAGTCGGGGTGGACGAAGAAAGTGCCGCCCCGGCCGGTCATGATGCTGTAGGAGTTGGGGTAGGGCTTGACAGCGGAAATGGTGTTTGAGAGCCATTCCAGCGAGAGGTCCACGGAGATGGTGCCTATGTACGTTCCCTTGTTGTCCTTGATCGGCTTGCAGTAGGAAGCGATGATGTCCGTTGAATAAATGTTATCGGGATTGTTATCGAAGAAAGGCTCGGTCCAGCAGGGACGGTCGAGCAGCTTGGCCAGCTGATACCAGTCGAAAGTGAAGTATTCGTAGTTCGGGCTTCCTTCCTGCGTGCTCAATATCTCGCCGTTTTCCCGGAGGCTGAAGGCGGAGAAATACTTGCCGCGTTCGGGGAAATAATAAGGCTCGAAGGAGATGGAACAGCCGTTGAGATCCGGGTTGTTCTCAAGAATCCGGCGACTGTAAACCATCATCGAGTCGGGTGCGTCCAAGTGGCGGGCGATCAGCCAGTCCGTATTGTTGGTGGCCACAACCACGCGGTCGAGGATGTTGGTGACGCGCTGGACGGTGTTGTCGAGCACCTGCTCGGCGCGGTTGATGGCTTCCGTCCGGACGGATCTCCGGGACTGGGAGAACATGAAGCCCAGCGAAGCGAGGAAAACGAGGCCTGTAAGGATGGCGATCCAGAGGCTGATTTTGGCTGTCAGGGACTGCCGGAAGAAACGTAATAATCTTTTCATGGCAGTCTATCGGGCAATAAGTTCATCATAAGGCACTCCCCGCAGCAGAAGTTGGTTTTCCAGCATCAGCGAGTTGGCCAGTTTGACCATGTCGGGGCGCAGGCGGTATTCGCGTTGACCGGATTCCCGGTCTACCAGCAGGCGAAGGATTTCTTCGAGCATCAACTTCTGCATGACGCGGTTGGTGGCGATATGGTTCCGGGTTACGTAATCCATGACGATTTCCAGTGTCTCGTCGGGATGCTCGACGGCCCATTCCCAGCCGCGGCGGCTTGCTTCGGCAAACTTCCGGGCTTGCTCCTTGTGGCTCTCGTAATATTGTCGGGTCATGTAGACACCGTCTTCCTGCACGTTGTAGCCATGCTCGCAGAAACGATAGGTGTTGCTGTCAGAGACCTTGAAGCCTGCTTCCAGCAGTTGGTTGGCTTCATTGTAGCTCATGGCAAGGGTCGCATCGATGGCACCGGACAGAAAGAGATTGAGCCCGGAGTTGAAGGGGATCCATTGGTAGTCCAGTCCTTCCTTGAGGCTCATGCAGATGGCCATCTGATCGAAACCGATGGACCAGGTGCCGACCCGCATGCCTTTTTGCAAAAGCGGATCCTCGTCCTTGCGGGATACGATGACCAGCGAGTTGTTCATCGATGTCTGCAGGATGTTGACCAATGGGACCCCGCTGTCAATGATTTCCAGAGCCTGGCAGAGTTGCAGCGTAGTGGCCTGGCTTTCATTATCGCTGATGCGGCGCAGGGCAGTCTTCGAGAGGGAAGGGTGAACGATTTCGACATCGAGTCCGGCTTCCCGGTAGAAGCCCTGTTCATAGGCTACATAGTAACCCGCGAATTGCGCCTGGGCTGTCCACTGGGGTGTAAAAATGAATTTCTGGGCCTGTGCCGTCCATGCGCCTGCCAGCAATAGAAGGCAAGTGAGGGCCCGGATGAATCCGTTTTTCATAGGTGTGGAATGTAAGGGTTTTACAAACGCTTGTCTGTGTTTGACACAACGTTTGAGTTGTAAAAATAGTTTAAATTTGCTGATCTTCAAAAAATAATGCTATATTAGTGGATCATATGGTATTCGTATTATTATGGATTATATAGCAGTACATATCAGGCTGACGCCTTTCCGGGAGGAATGGGCCGAAATCGTCGAAGCGGAAATCGCGGACCTGGGATTCGACAGTTTTACTGTCGAAGAGCCTTTCCTGAATGCCTACATCCCGAAGGAACAGTTTTCCGAGCCCATGCTCAAGACGCTGCTCAGTGCCTTCGATTCGGCAGAATTCCAGGTGTCCCATACCGTGGAGCTGGTAAAGGAGCAGAACTGGAACGCCGTGTGGGAAAGCAGCTTCGAGCCGGTCGTGGTAGGAGATGAAGTCACGGTCAAGGCCGTCTATCACAAAGACCTGCCGAAGACCCGCTACAATATCGTCATCGATCCGCAGATGAGTTTCGGCAGCGGGCATCACCAGACCACTTCGATGATCATCGAGCAGTTGCTCGAAGACCGGAAAGCCTTGAAAGGGAAGGCGGTGCTGGACATGGGCACCGGCACCGGCATCCTGGCCATCCTGGCCGCCAAGCTGGGCGCCGCCGCTCCCGTCCATGCCGTCGACATCGATCCGCGCTGTGTGCTGTCCGCCAAGGCCAACGCCCGGCGCAACAGGGTCCCGCACAAGATCATCACCGTACTGGGCGATGCTTCCGTGCTCATCCGCGGCCAGTACGACTGGATCCTGGCCAACATCAACCGCAACATCCTGCTGTCCGACATGGAAACGTATGTCCGGGCGCTCAAGCCGCAGGGCGGCCGCATCCTGCTCAGCGGCTTCTATACCGCCGACATCCCGCTGCTCCTGGAAAAAGCCGCATCCCTGGGCCTGCATGAAGTCTCCCGCCGCTCCCGCGACGACTGGGCCCTGCTGGTTTTGGAAAAATAATGTATCTTTGCAGCGGATTAACAGCGGGTGTGTTGTAATTGGTAGCCAAGCCAGACTTAGGATCTGGTGCCGAAAGGCGTATGGGTTCGAGTCCCATCACCCGTACAACGCCATTCAACTCATTATGGCTCTTATTTGAGGTCGAAACGGGCGAAATGGATGAAAGGGCCAGCGATGAACAAATCATGGAAACAAAGCCTCACTGGAGTCCGGACGCGGACTATGCATCGTGCCCTTTCCTTATCAGGAGAATGGACACGGTCGGGTATTACAAGCCGGCCGAGACGCCGGCGGCACAACTGCCGCTGATAGGCTTCATTTATGTCATCTCCGGTGAAGTGCTTGTGGATGTGGAAGGTACTCCGTTCTTGTGCCAGCCGGGGCAGCTTCTTCTGATTCCGCAGCAGCACCCTTTTGCCATTCGGTATTATCGGAGTGCCATCGGGTATACCGGCGGTTTTGCACCGTCCATCCTGCCGGATTCCAAGCCGCTCCGCTTTCTGTCCGCACCACTCCACCAAGGCTTCTGGTTCGACGAAGGGGCCTTTATGTCTGAGCTGTTCAATATGCTCTCCATCGCCTATGAAAGAGGAGACAACAGTTTTGTAGGGAAAGAGCTGGACCTGCTCCTTTCGCGGATCAAGCCCAACCTTCCTGCAACCATCCCTCCGGCCGTCAGTTCTTTCCTGGAGGCCGTATTCGACCCGGGCAGCATGCCCGGGACCATCGCTTCCTATGCCGCCCGGGCCGGCATCAGCGAGAACTATCTGAGCCGGCTGGTGAAACAATCCACGGGCCGCAGCGTCGGCGCCTGGATTGACATTGTCCGCATCCAGCGCGCCAAGCGCCTGCTTTCATCCACAAACCTTTCCATCATCGACATCGCGGCTTCCGTCGGAGTGGAAGATCAGTCCTATTTTTCGCGCTTATTCAAGAAAGAGACGGGTGTGACACCATCCTCCTTCCGAAAAAAGATGCAAGGATAATCCTAATTCCATCCAATATCAGCCTAAAATATCCCGCTGCTTATAGCGAACTTTGCGTCGCAAAAAAGCTGTGGCTATGAACTTCAACGGAATCATTGTAGGGGCTGCCGTGTTCCTGAGCATCGGCATCTGCCACCCGGCCGTCATCAAGCTGGAATATCATTGGGGAAAACAGTGCTGGTGGATCTGGCTGGTCGCGGGCCTGGGGTTCTCGGCCCTGTCGCTGTTCGTGAAAAATAATATCCTGTCCACCATCATCGGCGGATTCGCCTTCTCCTGCCTCTGGGGCATCGGCGAAATGTTCCTGCAGGAAAAGCGTGTGTTGCGCGGCTGGTTCCCCGAGCACCCTGCCCGCCACGAATACTATGAGGCACGCCGAAAAGAAATGCAAGGGAAGTTATGAGAAGTATCGTCTTGACAATCATCTGCCTTGTGCTGGCAATGATTGCGTCGGCTCAGGAGAAGAAAATCCTGAACGGTTTTGACGGAGGTATGATGGTCCACACCGGCCTTGGAAGCCCTGCTCAGCCCGATCGCATGCTGTCGCAAAAACCGGACGATTAAATGCCGAACTCGCGGGCGTGTTTCTCGTAGAGCTGCCGGATGGCCTTGGCCAGACGTTTCACGCCTTCGACAATCTGCTCGTCGGAGGCGAACGAGAAGTTCAGACGGGCCGTGTTCTTGCCGGAACCATCGCAATGGAAAGCTTCGCCGATGACGAAGGCCACGTTTTCCTTGATGGCTATGTTGAAGAGCTCGCGCGTATCATATTGCTTCGGCAACTTGAGGAAGAGGAACAGGCCGCCGTCGGGGTTCGTCCATTTCACGCCTTCCGGCATGTACTGTTCGAACGACTTGACCATCAGCTCTTTCTTGCGTTTGTAAAGGGCGCATGTCTTCTTCAGGTTCACGTCGTAGGCACCGGAGGCCAGGTACTTGGCGGCGACCAGCTGCGAGAAGGCCGGCGTGCAGAGGTCGGCCGACTGCTTGGCCACGATGAGCCGGTCGATGACGTTGTCGGGGGCGACGACCCAGCCCAGACGGAAGCCCGGGACAAAAGTCTTCGAGAAGGTGCCCAGCATGACGACACGCTCCGGGTCCATCGAATACATCGAAGGCACTCGTTCGCCGGAGAAACGGATGTTCTTGTAAGGCGTATCTTCTACGATGAGCAGATCGTATTTCTGGGCCACTTCCACTGCGTATTGGCGCTCTTCGATTGACATGGTCTCGCCCGACGGGTTCTGGAAGTCCGGGATCGAATAGAGGAATTTCGGCTTCTTGCCCGTAGCGCAGAGCACATTGCAGGCCTCGTCGAGGCCCAGGTTGTGCCGCAGGCCGTAAGGCTGGCCCTGATAGGACCAGAATGCCTGCAGGGCACCCAGATATGACGGCAGGCCGCAGACGATCACGTCGCCGGGATTGATGAAGACGCGGGAAATCAGGTCGAGGGCCTGCTGGGAAGCCGTCGTAATGAGGATATTCTTGACCGGGATGTCAAGCCCTTCCTCCCGCTTGTAGAGTTTTGAAATCTCTTGCCGAAGCGACAGGACACCGTCGGTGGAGCCATACTGCAGCGCAGCGTTTCCTTCCTTGTCAAGCACTTCCTGCATGATGGCTTTCAGTTCTTCAAGCGGAAACGTCTCCGGGTTGGGGAAACCGCCGGCGAAAGAGATGATCTCAGGACGGGTCGCCACGCTCAGCAGATCGCGGATCTGGGAACGGCGCATGCTCAGGGCATTGTTGGAAAGAAGCGGTGTAATATCCATGATTTTAAAAGATTTATTTCATTTCTTTTGCAAATATAACAAATCAAAAGCAAATACCCTAATATTTCATCATTATTTTAACTGAAATTTTTTATTCCGCCGCTTTATAAAAATTCGTTATATTTGCAGGATATGAAAAACCTTTACTTGATCGACGGCCATTCCCTGATTTTCAGGATGTACTACGCATTCCTGCGCAGGCCCATGATCAATTCGAAGGGAGAGGACACCTCCATCCTCTTCGGCTTTACCAAATATCTGCTCGAACTCATCGCCCGGGAGCAGCCCACACACCTGGCCGTCATGTTCGATCCCCCGGCCAAGACCTTCCGTCACGAACTCTATCCGGAATACAAGGCCACCCGCACCGCAACGCCCGAACTGGTCAAGGCGGCCCTGGAGCCCCTGACCGAAATCGTGCGCGCCCTCGACATCCCCGTGCTCATGAAGCCCGGCTTCGAGGCCGACGACGTGATCGGCACCCTCGCCCGGCGCTACGCCGCGCCGGACTGCGATGTCTTCATGGTAACGCCCGACAAGGACCTCGGCCAAATCGTGGACGACCACATCTACCAGTACAAGCCCGGAAAAGGCGGCGGCGAGAACGAGATCGTCTCGAAGGAAGCCATCTGCACCCACTACGGCATCGACGACCCGATGCAGATTGTGGACATCCTGGCCATCTGGGGCGACGCCGCCGACAACGTGAAAGGCGTGGACGGCATCGGAGAAGTGGGCGCCCGCAAACTGGTTTCCAAATACGGCAGCCTGGAGGGCATCGTGGACCATCTCGACGAGCTGTCGCCCAAACAGCAGGAAGCCTTCCGCGCCGCGCTCCCCCACCTGGGCCTGAGCAAGCTCCTGGTCACCATCAAGACCGACGTGGACATCGACACGGACGAAAACAGCCTGCAGCTCGGACAGCCCGACGCCCAGCAGGTCGCCGCCCTGTTTGACCACTATGAATTCAATTCCCTCCGCGGTCTCGTGCCGAAACTGGCACCGATTCCCGAAAAGAAACGGGAAACCCTGCACTGCCAGCCGGTATCCGCAGAAGCCATCCTGCAGGAGGCCCGCCGCAGCGGCCGCGTGGCCGTGCGCATGGGAGACCCGGTCATTCTGGCCTGCGGGGAGAACTATTGCAGCCTTCCGCTCGCCAAGGCCGCTCCCCTGCTGGCCGACACGGCCATCGAAAAGAGCGGTTTCGGACTCAAGCATACAGCACTCAAAGGCCCGCTCCATGACGTGGAAATCATGCACTACCTGCTCAATCCCGAGCGGAGCCACAAGCTCGATACCCTTGCCGCAACCTATCTCCATGCAGACCTGGCCGAAGCGGCGCAGGACGGACAGATGATGCTCTTCGACTTCGAAGACAAGTCCGCCGCCCGCGAATGCGTGGCGACCGGACTGCTGGAGCCCCTGCTGCGCAAAGAGCTGCAGGAACAGAATCTCTGGAATCTCTACACCCGCATCGAGATGCCGCTGATCGGCATCCTGGCCCAGATGGAGGCAGACGGCGTGAAGATCGACCCGCAGCTGCTGGGCGCGTACAGCCGCGTGCTATCGAAAGAACTGGTGCAGATCGAGCAGGAAGCCCGTGACCTGGCGGGCGAACCCACGCTCAACCTGTCGTCACCCCGCCAGATCGGCGTGGTGATCTACGAGAAACTCGGCCTGAACCCTCGCGCCAAGAAGAACCAGCGCGACAACTATCCGACCGACGAGGAGACCCTCACCGAGATGGCCGACCGCCATCCCATCATCGGCAAGATCCTGGAATTCAGGGCCGTCAAGAAGCTTCTCTCGACCTATATCGACCCGTTGCCGTCCCTGGTCGATCCCCGCGACGGAAAAGTTCACACTACTTATACCCAGGCCCTTACGGCCACGGGACGCCTCAGCAGCGTCAAGCCGAACCTGCAGAACATCCCCATCCGCACCGAACGCGGCATGAAGATCCGCGAGGCCTTCGTGCCCAGCGATCCGGACGGCTGGATCGTCTCGGCCGACTACTCGCAGATCGAACTGCGACTGATGGCACACCTGAGCGGCGACGAACACCTGGTAGCCGGTTTCTCCCACGGCGCCGACGTACACCGGGCCACGGCCGCCCGCATCTTCCATGTCTCTCCAGAAGCCGTGACAGCCGAGCAGCGCCGGCACGCCAAGGTGGCCAATTTCGGCATCATCTACGGCATCTCCGCCTTCGGGCTGTCGCAGCGCATGGGTATCTCCCGCACCGAGGCCCGCGACTTCATCGCAGAATATTTCAAGAGCTATCCCGGCGTGAAGGCGTACATGGACCGCGTCATCGCAGAAGCCCGTGAGAAAGGCTATGTAGAGACCATTTTCGGGCGCAAGCGTTTCCTGCCCGATATTAACAGCAAAAACGCCATCGCCCGCGGCCTGGCCGAGCGCAACGCCATCAACGCCCCCATCCAGGGCAGCGCCGCCGACATCATCAAGCTGGCCATGATTGCTGTCAGCCGCCGGCTTGAAGCCGAAGGGCTGCGCAGCCGGATGGTGCTCCAGGTCCACGACGAACTGGTGTTCGACGTGGTCGCCGAGGAGCGCGACCGTATCGTAGAAATCGTCAAACAGGAGATGGAAGGTGTCTGCACCCTGAAAGTCCCCTTGATCACCGAATGCAACTATGGCAAAAACTGGAGAGAAGCCCACTAAGGTCCGGATGGAGGACCACGCCCTCGTGGAACTGGCGATCAAACGCGACCAGGGAGCCTTCTCCAAGCTGCTGGAGAAGTACCGCAGCTCGCTGATGACCCATATCCTGAAATATGTGTCGGTCACGGAAGATGCCGAGGATATCTGCCAGCGCAGCTTCGAGAAGGCGTTCATGAACATCGAACGCTACAATCCCCAGTACGCCTTCTCCACCTGGCTCTACAACATCGCCCAGAACGAAGCCATCGACCATCTGCGCCGCAGCCGCGCTACCATCAATTCCGTTCCTATCTCGTCGGAACGCGAAGCGCTCGAAGTCCTCTCCGGCAGCACGCCCGAAGAAGACTTCATCGTGGTCCAGGCCGTCCGCGACCTGATCAACGGCATCCAGAACCTGCCAGAAAGTTACCGCCAGGTCGCCGAGCTGCGTTTCATCAAGGACTACGCCTACGAAGACATCGCCCGGGAACTCAACCTCCCCCTGGGTACCGTCAAGACCCGTATCAACCGGGCCCGCAAACTGCTGGGAAAAATCGTGGAGAACCCTTCCGATGGAAGCGCTGACTAAATATTTCCCCCATCTGAGCGAGCGCCAGCAGGCGCAGTTCCTCACGATGGAAGAGCTCTACCGCGAGTGGAACGCGCGCATCAACGTGATCTCCCGCAAGGACATGGACAACCTGCTGACGCACCATATTTTGCATTCTCTTGCCATCGCGAAGGTGGTTTCGTTCCCGGCCGGCAGCACGGTGCTCGACGTGGGCACGGGCGGCGGCTTTCCCGGCATTCCCCTGGCCGTCCTTTTCCCGGAGGCCCGCTTCACGCTCTGCGACTCCATCGGGAAGAAAGTGAAAGTGGCCCAGGCGGTTACAGACGGGCTGGAGCTCTCGAACGTACGCTGTGTGCAGGCTCGCGCCGAAAGCCTGCCAGGTTGCTTCGACTACGTGGTATCCCGCGCCGTGACCGATCTGTCCACCTTCTACCCCTGGGTGAAAGGCAAGTATTCGAAGGCCATCTGCTACCTCAAGGGCGGCGACCTGGACGCAGAGATCGCGGACTGCATCCGGCGCTGCCGCCTCGACCCCGGAAAGTTCTATGTGGCACCGATTTCCAACTGGTTTGACGATCCCTGGTTCGAAGAGAAGAAGATTGTGATAATCTCCCAATAAAAATTTGTAAATTAAAGGAAAAGCCTTATCTTTGCGCTCCCAAATCAGAATACAAGAAATCTGCAGATATGAAACGTACATTTCAACCTTCCCAGCGCAAGCGCCGCAACAAACACGGTTTCCGTGAAAGAATGTCCACGCCCAACGGACGTCGCGTCCTTGCTGCACGCCGTCGTCACGGCCGCAAAAAACTGACCGTTTCTTCCGAGGACCTTTGGTAAGAACGAGTCGGAAAGAACTGTTGGAGCTTTATGAGGCGCCCCTGCCCGAATTGCAGGCGGCGTCTTCTTTTGTACGCAAAAACCTGAACGGGGACCGTATCTGGTACAACCGCAACTTCCACCTCGAGCCCTCGAACATCTGCGCCCACCGCTGCAAGTTCTGCTCCTACCGGCGCGACAACGCATCGCAGCCCGGTGCCTGGAGCATGTCGCTCGACGAGGTCATCCCCTACTGCGAAAGCAAATTCGAGCCGGGCATGACCGAGATCCACATCGTGGGCAGCGTCCAGCCCGACAAGCCCTTTGACTATTACCGGCAGATAGTGGAAAGGGTGCACGGCTTCGCCCGCGAACACGGCACACCGCAACGCCCCGTCACCGTCAAGGCATACACGGCCGTCGAGATCGACGACATGTGCCGCTACAACCGTCTGACGGCCGAAGCCTGCCTGCAGCGTCTGCAGGAAGCCGGCCTGGAAACCATGCCGGGCGGCGGCGCTGAGATCTTCGCGCCGGCCGTCCGCCGGCAGCTCTGCCCCGACAAGTGTGACGCGGAGCGCTGGCTCGACATTCACCGCACGGCCCACCGCATGGGCATCCCCACCAACTGCACGATGCTCTTCGGCCACATCGAAAGCCGCGAAAACCGCGTCGACCACCTGCTCGCCCTGCGGGCGCTACAGGAAGAAACCGGCGGCTTCAACGCCTTCATCCCCCTGAAGTTCCGTTCCCGCGACAACCAGCTCTCCAGCCTGGGCGAGGTATCGGACGAAGAAGTGCTGCGCACCTTCGCCATCGCGCGGCTGGCCCTCGACAACATCCCGCACATCAAGGCCTACTGGCCCATGCTTGGCAAAGACCTGGCTTTCGAAGCCATGGCCTGGGGCGCCGACGACCTGGACGGCACCATCAACGACTCCACCCGCATCTACTCCCTCGCAGGCGCCGAGGACCAGCGCCCCACCCTCACCGTCGCCGAACTCCAGGCCCGCGCCACCGCCGCCGGCTGGAAAGCGGTGGAAAGAGACAGTTTCTATCGGGTTCTTTCCTGATTACGCGTGGTACACGCACTCAGTATCGTATTGAGATTCCCGCGTGGAAGACATTCTGGTTGCCGGGAGCGATGCTGCGGTAGTGCCAACCGACAGTCAGGCCAAAGACCCTGTACCAGATGCCTGCACTGATGCCCATGCGCCATCCCGCGTTCGCATACATGTTGTCGGTATGACGCGTACCACCGACGGGCGTATAGTCTGTGCCGTCTTCCAGATAGAGCGGTGACCCTGCCAGATACCGGTTGTGCCGGATACCTATTCCGACACCTGGCGAAACAAAGACGCCGGCCTTCCAGTCGCCGAATTCATGCATATAGCCGATGTTCAGCGAAGTGACCGACTCGGCAGCATGGGAACGAGCCCAGATCCAGGAAGCAGGTTTTCCGATAAAACTACCATCTTGGCCGTAAACCGTTCCTTTCGCAAGCCGCTGGACGTCAAAAGAACGAGATAGGCCCCATGAGAAGACATGGCCGTTGCGCCAGGGGCGGAGACGAAAATCCACCAGATCCAATTCTCCGTACAAGCCGGAAGACCGGATCGGCGATTCCACGTTCCGGTAACTGTAACCTGCCTGGATACCGCCGAATGCTACGACGGACCACTTGGGCTTGACATTCTTTTTGGTGACACCGAAGAGCGGTGCTTCGAAATTGAGTTTATCGTTTTGTGCACTGGCAGACAGCGCGATCAAGGCTGCCATCAGCGAAAGAAATACATTTTTCATCTTCTTATCTTTTATTTTTATTGTTTTTCAAACATCGAATGCAGATCCTCCAGAGTGGCCGATCCCTCCAGGTAGAGGATGGTGATCTTCCAGACAAACCCTTCGGGCCGGGCCTGGTAGCAGAGGTAGCGGTTGATCTTCCGGTCCGGTTTGAGTACGATCAGCGCATAGGTCAGCAACGCGCCTTCCTTCTCTGTCTCGCACGAAACGGCGGTTTCGGCATCGGCGGTCACCAATGCCGCCACCTTCAGGGCCGTGGCCGTATCTGCCCGGAAGGAAATCCCTCGGTAATAATCCAGTTTGTAAGTGGCCATACCGCCGCCACGAACCTCTGTCGTGACCATCCGCTCGGTAGGGACCACTTTCCCTCGGAAAACGGGGTAAGTGTTCAGGCCCCGCTGGGCGAAGGCCGTACCACCAAGCAGGAGCAGCATCGCAAAGCAAAGTACTGTTTTTTTCATCGCTGGAACATTTCAAATAATTGAACCTCTGCAGGTGTGTCACCCGCGAAGAAATCGGACAGCGAAGACGCCACGGACGCCATGATCGCCTCGCTGTCGTTGGATTGCACGCCATACGCATAGCTGACGCAGCGTTCATCGGTGCGCTGTGCCGAGCGGAAAAGGAGGCTCAGGCTGACGGCCAGTACTGCCACGATGCTCGCGGCCGCGGCCGTCCAGGAGTAGATACGCATGGTCCGCTGCTTGCGGGCCTTCCGCTCCCGGCCGACGGACAGGTAACCGAGCACGCCCCGGAGTTCCGTGAAAGCTGGATCATCCACCCGTGCCGCATACAGAGCCAGATCCCGCTCCTCTTCCGGCGTGGTCTCCGCCTCCCAGTAGCGTTGCAGTAGGATTGTATATTTTTCTTTATCGGTCATCTTTCAAAGCGTTTTTCAGGGTTTCTCTCAGTGTTTTCCGGGCGCGGGAGAGTTGCATTCGCACAGCCGCTGGCTCCATCTTCAATTCTTTCGCAATATCGTCCAGGGTTCGCCCGCCATATTCTTTTTCCTCCAGTATATATCGTTGTGTTTCTGTTAATTCTGTCTGGATTTTCCGGTTCATTTCGGCGTAGGCCTTTTCTCTGTCTGTGGGATCGGGGCTGTCATCCACGAAATCCTTCTCCAGAGGAACCGTTCGCGCTCGTCGCCGCTCGTTGAGACTTGCATTCCGGACTGTCCGGGCCAGCAGCGCTTCAGCCTCCTTCTCCGATCCGATCGGATACTGCCGTCGCCAGAGCCGCACGAAGCTGTCCTGCAGGACATCTTCCGCCCCGCCGGGATCCGGCAGCATCCCGCCGGAGATCCCTTTCAGCTTCTGCCGAAGCCGCACGAATGCATCAGTCAGATAATCTTTCGCCATTCTACTTATATAACACGCGAAGGTTGGAAATGTAACAAGAAATCACCCATATGTAGATGCAAAACAAGGGATCATCGTTGCGTCGTAGCTGATCAACCCGAAATTCGTTGTCCGGGATCATTGTCGCTACATGTCATATGACGGTGTTCTGTCTGCTCAACGGGGTCATGATGGCGGGGTTGTCCAGAGAGGCCGCTGCTACAAGTTATTGCAGCAGGTAATGGTATGGACAACTATTATCGGGTTGCCGTCGTCCACGCCGGAATCTCTATCCGATATTAATCTCCGGCTCTTGCTTCGCAAGAATATGAACCATTTCGCGGGGCGTTACCACGAATGGTTTCTTGGGAAAATGCTTCGTGTTGCCAGTCACCAGATAGGCATCGTCCTTGCTCATCTTGACTTCGTAAAAGACGAGATCTTTGGGATCGGGGAAAGATTCGTCGACGTCAGGCGTCCTTTCGAGGTTCAGGCCATAGTCAGTAATGGCCGATAACGCTGTATCGATATCTTGTGGATTCAAATGAAATTTCTCCCGGGAGAGTACTACCTGATACTCTTCGATGATTTCGTCGTTAAAGACTGGGGTGATGTCTCCAGAAAAGACATTTGCCAGCACTGTCAACGGAGCGGTACCCGGATGCTTGGAAATCAAAGCAGATACGATGACATTCGTATCAATGACTGCGTAAATCTTAGTGCCCTTTTTCATCTCTCACCGCATTGATCTCCTCGTTTATCTCCTCCAAACTCATATCTGCGGCTTCAGATGCAAGCGCATTTTCCCGCATCCGCAAGAAGGCTGCCCAGCCCTGACGACGGATGTCAGCTTCAGAATCGGCCTTGATCTCAAAGGGAATCCTGCGTTCCCTGACCACGGCCTTCATGAACAGATTCAGGGCTGCGCTGTTGCTCAGCCCGAATTCATCGCATAGGATATCAAAACTCTTCTTGAGTTGTTCGTCCACTCGTATAGTCATAGAAGTCATATGGCGATCATAATTTCATAAAATGTATTGCAAATATAATGCAAAAATAAATACAATTGAAAATAATTTTTCAAACTTGTTTATCAAAATTATTTCGTAACTTTGTCGGGTTATGGAAGTAGACCAGAACAATAAACCGACCGGACGCTGGATCCTTACGAATCTGGCGATGGCAGTGGCGCTATTCGCCGTGCTGCTGGTCATTACGCAAGTGAGCCTCAAGGTCATCACGCGGCACAATCAGGTCATCATCGTGCCCGATTTCACCGACCTTTCGGTGGCCGACGCCAAGATCGTGGCCAAACGCTACCACATCCGCACCGAAGTCACCGACTCCGTGTACGTGAAGCGGATGGAGAAGGGACACGTATTTTCGCAGAACCCCGCTCCGGGCAGCAAGGTGAAGAAAGACCGCAACATCAAGCTTACCATCAACGCGCACAGCACCAAGATGGTGAAGATGCCCAACCTGGTGGGCTATTCGCTGCGCCAGGCCAAGGCAGAGATCCTGGGCAGCGGCTTGACCATGGGCCGGCTGATGTATCGCGAAGACCTGGCCACCAACAACGTGCTCGACCAGTTCATCGCCGGCAAATATGTCGCCCCCGGCACCGAAGTGGAGGCTGAATCCCCCGTCGACCTGCTTCTCGGCCTCTCTCCCGACGAAAGCGATACCTATATCCCCTACCTCGTCGGTTTCACCCTCCCTGTGGCCAAGGACAACCTCTTCGAGAATTCCCTCAACCTGGGCAACGTGAGCTACGACGAGACCGTCCAGACCTATCAGGACACCCTCAGCGCCGTAGTCTACCAACAGAATCCTACCTACAGCGCCGGTGCTCCCGTGCGCATGGGCACCACCATCAACCTCAAGCTGACCACCAGCCAGGCCAAGATCGCCGCCCGATGAGCGAAGACCTGCAGCCTGACCTCTCACCCGACATCCTGCCCGAAGACGAACAGCAGGAAATGTTCGAGCATTTCCGCATGGAGGTCGACAGCGGCCAAGCACCACTGCGCGTGGACAAGTATCTGTCTGAGCATATGCGCGACACCTCTCGGCACCGCGTGCAGCTTGCCATCGACGCTGAATACGTCCGCGTCAACGACCGTGTGGTCAAGGCCAACTACAAGGTCCGGCCGCTCGACGTCATCACCCTGATGATGCCCTACCGGCGCCGCGGCATCGAGATCAAGCCTGAGCCCATCCCGCTCGACATCGTCTACGAAGACGACGACCTGATGGTCATCAACAAGCCCGCCGGCCTCGTGGTCCATCCGGGGCACGGCAATTATTCCGGAACGCTGGTCAACGCCCTGGCGTACTATCTGGGCGTCCATCCCGACCCCGAGGGGGACGAGCGCATGGGCATGCTCGTGCACCGCATCGACAAGGACACCTCGGGACTGCTGGTCGTAGCCAAGGACGACGCGGCCCAGATTGAACTCGCCCGCCAGTTCTTCCACCACACGATCGAGCGCCGCTACTGGGCTCTTGTCTGGGGCAACATCGCCGACGACGAGGGTACCATCGACGCCCCCATCGGGCGCGACCCCAACGACCGGCTGCGCTTCCGCGTCTGCGCCGATGAGAGCCAGGGCAAACACGCCGTCACGCATTTCCGCGTACTGGAACGCTTCGGTTACGTGACGTTGGTGGAATGTGTGCTGGAGACGGGCCGCACCCACCAGATCCGCGTCCACATGAACCACATCGGGCATCCCCTCTTCAACGACGCCCGCTACGGCGGAGACCGCATCCTCAAGGGGACCCTCTATACCAAATACAAACAGTTTATCGACAACTGCTTCGCACTCTGCCCGCGCCAGGCCCTGCACGCCAAGACGCTGGGCTTCGTACACCCGCGCACAAAAAAAGAGATCTCGTTTGACAGCGAGATCCCTTCTGACATGTCCGCCCTTCTGGAGAAGTGGCGGCGATATGCGGGTTCCAATGTTCTCGAAGAAGAAGATTGAGATTCCGGGTCAAGCCCGGAATGACGATTAGAATCGACGGCCGGGACCGCCACCCCATCCGCCGGGACGTCCGCCGGGACCCGGGCCGCCAGGACCGCGCATGCCACCGCGGTTGCCGCCGAAGGTACCAAATCGGTAGGTCAGGCTCAGCATGATGTAACGGCCAAGGGTATTATTACGGGTATCCTGTACGTAGTTGTTCTGGTTGCTACGATAGGTATTCTTGGACTGGTTCAAGATATCGTAGGCTTTGAGTGACAGCGTAAACTGATTCTTGAACAACTGTTTGCTGATTTCAGCATTCCAGACGAAAGTCGGATCGTTGAACTCGGAATTATAGCCGTCGTAACGGGTGTAGCGTGCATCGGTCGAGATGTTCAGCACGTTGGGGATCTTGGCAATGAACCGGGCTTCCGCATTGCTTGTCCATGTGGCCGGATGATTGTTCTCAGACACCGAATACCAGGACTGGGAGAAACGGGTGCCGCCACCGATGGAAGTCTCGATGATGTCGTCACGATACGAGAAGCGGAGGTTCTCGGAAAAGCCGGCGGTCCGGGTCGTGTTCTGCGTATAGTTGGCCAGATTCAGATAGGAATGCTCGTCATATGCATCGATGTCGTCGTTGCCCACAAGAGAAACGCTGGTATTGTAGTTGGCATTGGTGAACGACATGATGGAGAAGCGGCTCTTGGCAATCGGCGTGTTGAACATGATGAAGGCACGGGTCGACCAGGATCCCTTATCGTTGTTCATCGGCACGGTGTAGTTGACACCTCTGTCGTCAATCCAGCTCGCATTCACGATGTTGTTGGTATTGTACGTAAAGTTCAAATTGGCGTTGAACGACGCGTAGGTCTTCATGTTCGTGCGGTTGAACATTACCATCATGTTGTGCGAGAACGAGGGGTTCAGGCCCAGGTTACCAAGGGTCTGGCGCTGCGGGTTCGAGTTGTCGGGCACAGGCATCATCTGCGTCAGGCTCGGCTGCTGGGAGTTGCCGCGGTAGTTGATGCGGAGCATTGTCGCATCATCGAAATTGATGTCGACACGCGCGTTCGGCGACCAGTTCAGCACCTTGAGGGTGAGGGTCGTATCACCAACTGTTCCATTGACGGTATGGTTGATGGTCTTTTGCGGCTGCAGGCTGGCGCCGAGGGTAAAGTTGTATTTTTCCTCCTGTTTGCGGAAGTTCAGGCCGATGTTCTGCCGGTGTACCCGGTTGGTGATGTTGCTGCTGTACATCGGATCCTTCTCAGTATATGCGCCACTTGCACCTTTGTCAAAAGTCTCCTTCTTGGAAAGCCTGTCCGTAAAGTTGTACATATAGTTGGCTTCCAGGTAGAAGTTCTTACCCAATGGCTCGGTGTACGAAACGCGGCCGTTGACTCCCTGCGACTTGGTCTTGGTCTGGTACATCTGGTCGACGATCACGTCACTGCTCCAATAAACCGGATTCCCCGTTTCAGGATCGTTTCCGATGTTTGTAAAAATCCGGGTCAGCGACTGGTTGTATCCCTCCATATCACTGTTATTGAAGTTGTAACGGGCATTGACAGATATCGTTCGGCCGGGCTTGCCCAGACGCTGGCGCCACAAAATGCGGCCATTGGCACTCTGGTTGTGGCTGTCTCCAAATGAAGCACTGTTACCTTCATTAACACGTGTCTTCTTTACGCCGTCAGCGCCTCGCCAGGTATCGAAGGTACTTGCTTCATCGAACGAACCCCAGCCTACATTGAAGTTGGGTTCGAAAAGCAGCGATGTATTTTTCGATATCTTCCAGTCTGCACGCGCACCGGCACGGACGCCCCAGGTACTGGTGGTGGTATAGCCGTCCTCATCAGAAAACACAGAAGAACCATCTTTCTGCAAAGTTTCACGGGCCGTCGTTTCTTTCACATAACGTTCGTTGCCGTTGAACATGGCGTTGCCTGTAATCTCGGACTGGTTCTTCCAGGTATGGCTGCCGTTGAAACCGGCCATGTAGGACGTGGACTCGCCGTTGCCGCCCCAGCCGAAACCGCCACCCATTCCGCCACGCATGCCACCTCCACGCATATTTCCCATTGATGAGGCCGCCATGTCGTTGAAACCTCGGTTGTTGGTGTTGTTGGCGTTGCCGATGAAGGCCAGCTGGTTGGTTTCGGTAAAGTTGGCCACCATCGCGGCGCCCTGGTAACGGATCTTATTGTCGGAAGGCTGTACGTCATAGCCACCGCCACCCATCAGGTTGCCGAACCAGCCGTTCATCATGCCCTTGCGGATACCCAGGTCAAGCACCGTCTCCTCCTCACCGTCGTCGATGCCGGTGAACTGGGCCTGCTCAGACTTCTTGTCGACCACGCTTACGCGCTCGATGATATTGGCGGGCAGGTTCTTGCTGGCGATCGTCGGGTCATCCAGGAAGAACTCCTTGCCACCGATCTGGATCTTGTTGATGGTCTTGCCGTTAGCCGTGATCGTGCCGTCGGAGCCGACTTCGATGCCGGGGAGCTTCTTGAGCAGGTCCTCGAGCATGTCGTTGTCGCCCGACTTGATCATGGTCACGTTATGGGTGATGGTGTCTTTCTTGACGGTGATCGGGTTACCGACGTCCGAGACGGTGGCGCCCTTCAGGAAATTGGCCTCGACGGCCATCTGCTTGGTTCCCAGATCCGTATCCTTGTTGATGGTAATCACTTCCTCGTAGGTTTCATAGCCCATGAGGATGGCGGACACCTTGTACTTGCCGGCGGGAATGCCCTTGATCTCGGCCGCGCCCCGGTCGTCGCTCTGCGTGTACTTGAGCACCTGGGTCTTGCCGTCGGGCGTCAGCGCCACGGTCGCGTAGCCCACGGGCTCTTTCGTCGTCTTGTCGACCAGTTTGATTTTCAGATTGTAGTTCTGGGCCTGTGCGGCGACGGCCCCTGTCACGAAGAGCAGCATCAGAAGAACTGCCCGGAAGAAACGATATTTCATATAAAAATTAGTTGTCTCAATAAAAAATCTTCTACTTAGACTGCTTGCAACAGGGAAAGTTAAAAGGACTAAACGGTTATTTTTTACTTTTTTTCAACCTTTTCGCCCTCTTTTACCCTACCGGGATGCGCTTCGATGAATGACTTCCAGTTTTTCGAAGTGCTGGTGTCGGTCAACGGACTGGTGAGCTGGTAGTAATGGCACATCGCAATCGCCAGAGCGTCAGAAGCATCCAGGAACTTCGCATCGAAGGTCGTCTTGAGGGTTTTCTCCATCAGCAGCTTCACCTGCTCCTTCGAGGCGTCGCCCCGGCCTGTAATGGCCATCTTCACTTTTCGCGGCGCATATTCAAAGACTGGAAGCTGGCGGTGCAGCGCCGCGGCGATCGCCGCGCCCTGCGCCCGCCCCAGCTTCAGCATCGACTGCACGTTCTTGCCGTAGAAGGGCGCCTCGATGGCCAGGTCATCGGGCGTATAGCGCTCGATCAGCGCCCCTACCCGCTCGAAAATCTGGCTGAGTTTCAGGAAATGATCCTTCTCCTTGCGCAGGTCCAGCACACCCATGTCCACATAATGGACGCTCTTTTTATCTACGAGAATGACCCCGTAACCAAGAATGTTGGTTCCGGGGTCGATTCCCAGGATAATCCGTTGCTGGTCTGCCATCAGATGAGGTCGAATCCAGTGTATTTGCGGAGCACCTCCGGCACTACGATGTGGCCGTCCGGCGTCTGGTAATCTTCGATGATGGCGGCCAGGATGCGCGGAAGCGCGAGGGAGCTGCCGTTGAGCGTATGGGCGAGCTGGGTCTTGCCGTTCTCGTCCTTGTAACGGAGTTTCAGGCGGTTGGCCTGGTACGACTCGAAGTTCGACACGGAGCTGACTTCCAGCCAGCGCTGCTGAGCGGCGGAGTAAACCTCGAAGTCGTAGGTGATGGCAGAGGTGAAGCTCATGTCACCGCCGCAGAGGCGAAGGATGCGGTAGCGCAGTCCGAGCTGCTGAACGAGGGTCTCAACGTGGGCCACCATTTCGTCGAGGGCGGCATAGGAGTTCTCGGGCAGTTCGAGGCGGACGATCTCCACCTTGTCGAACTGGTGCAGGCGGTTCAGGCCGCGCACGTCCTTGCCGTAGGAACCGGCTTCGCGGCGCCAGCAGGGTGTGTAGGCCGTCATCTTCACGGGGAAGTCCTCACGTTTGAGAATCACGTCGCGGTAGATATTCGTCACAGGCACCTCAGCCGTCGGGATCATGTAGAAACCGTCGAGCGGGACGTAGTACATCTGGCCTTCCTTGTCGGGCAGCTGGCCGGTACCAAAACCGGAATCTGCATTGACCATGTACGGCGGCTGGTATTCCAGATAGCCTGCATCGGTATTTTTCTCAAGGAACCAGGAGATCAGCGCACGCTGGATCTTGGCACCCTTGCCTTTATAGACGGGGAATCCGGCGCCGGTAAGTTTCACGCCGAGGTCGAAATCGATGATATCGAGATTCTTGACGAGTTCCCAGTGCGGCAGCGCGTTTTCAGGAAGATGCGGCTCGGGTCCGCCCATCTTGACGACCATATTGTCTTCGGCGGTTTTGCCTTCGGGTACGAGTGCGCAGGGCAGATTCGGGAGCAGCACCACGAGGGACTGCTGTTTCTGCTCGGCCTCAGCCATTTTTTCTTCGAGGGACTTGGACTTCTCCTTCAGTTCGGCAACGGCTTTCTTGGCTTCTTCAGCGTCGTCGCGCCGGCCCTGTTTCATCAAGGAGCCGATTTCGGCGGCCTTGGCTTTCTGCTGGGCCAGGCAGGCGTCGAGTTCGGTCTGCGCAGCACGGCGCTGACGGTCCATATCAAGGATTTGGTATACGATTTCTTTGGCGTCGAAATGCTTGACCTGCAAGCGTTCGATGACGAATTCGGGGTTCTCGCGGAGGAGTTTGAGGGTTAACATCTTACTGTTCGGTTTATAGCGGCGCAAATATACAAAAAAAGAGGAAAACCTGTCCGGTCTTCCTCTCTTTTATCGCTCTCAAGTCGAAAGGGCTTACGCTTCTGCTTTCGGCATCGGGACGACGGACACATAGGACTTGTCGCCCAGTTTCTTCTTGAAGGAGACAACACCGTCTACGAGTGCGAACAGGGTGTGGTCCTTGCCCATACCTACGTTCTCGCCCGGATAGTGGACGGTACCTCTCTGGCGTACGAGGATATTGCCGGCTTTGCATACCTGACCACCGAACAATTTGACGCCCAAACGTTTGCTTGCGGATTCACGGCCGTTCTTGGAACTACCTACACCTTTTTTGTGTGCCATAATTCGTTCTTTTTTTAATGGTTAGTTAAGCAATGCCTTCGATCTGGAGTTTGGTCAAATACTGGCGGTGACCGTTCTTCTTCTGATAGCCTTTGCGACGTTTCTTCTTGAAGATGATCACTTTGTCTGCCTTGCAGTGTTCGACGACGGTAGCCTTGACGCTGGCGCCGTCCACGTAAGGAGCACCGACTTTGACGTCACCCTCGTTGTCGAGAAGCAACACCTTGTCGAAAGAAAGAGCCGAACCGACCTCGGCAGCCTGACGGTTGACGAAGATCTGCTTGCCCGTTTCCACTTTGAACTGTTGTCCTGCAATGTCTACGATTGCGTACATAAATTAATTTTTTAAAAAATTAACAACCGGAAGCGGATAGCCTGTAACTATCTCTTAATCACTAGCTTAACGGTTTTCTAATCAATGTTTTGGGATGCAAATATACGCATTAAATCCTAATCTGCAAAACTTTGCGCAAGTTTTTGCCCTCGCTGCCAGCCTTACTCCTCCCCTTTGTTTTTCCGGAAATCCTTGAACCCCATCAGCAGTGCCACGATGAGCGCGATGGCAATGAAGAAATGCGCCAGCTTCTGCGCACTCTCCTTGTCCGGCAGGAACTGCACCATCACCAGCAGCACCGCCCCGGCAATGACGACGGCCCAGATGGGCCCCATAGTAGATTTCATCCTTGACATACAGGTATCTTTATTTTGTGTCGTCGTCGTGGAAAGGATTTCCTTGCGGTGCTGTACTGGCGACATAACGAAGCGCGTTGACAAACAATAAATTCTGCGTAGCATCACTGAAGCATTCGTCCCCGTGTCCCATGTTGATGTAAACCATCCTGTACCTGGTATTGCTCCAAACTACCGGGAAGTCTCCACCAAAGACGATATCCTTCAGCCCCAAAGGGAAGTTGCGGGGAGACAAAGAAACCAGAATCCTGATATCCGGATTAGATCTGGGATCCGGCTGCCATTGGTAGAACTCTGTAGCTGGAGCTACGTACTGATCTGGAAGATTTCGGGTGATAGCATGATCGTGCCCCTCGATGTCCACCAACGCCGGCTGCGGCGGCCAGTTATTGCATAAGAAACGGACACCGCCCATAAAATCATGGAACCAATCCCAGCCGGTGGACAAGTCATTGTAGCCTGCCCCGTGAAAACCCAGCCATCCGCCGCCGTTTTCCATGTATTCCTCGAACAACGCCCTTTCTTCGGACGTTTCCGGCGCCGCATTGGGCATGATGATCAAGTTGTATTGTCCCAGGGCTGCAGAGTCCTCCAAACGGGAGGAAACATCCAGTATCCAACCTTCGCCATAAGTCAGCCGATGGAAGAACTCGATGGCCTGACTAGCGAACTGACGATGGGCCTCCTCCACCTGATCGGAATAATACAGCAAAGCCTTGAACCGAGGCATATTCCCTGCATAGCTGGCAGGACGAACGTCAGAGGCAGAAACATAGTCAGCAGCAACTTGAACCGCGTGATTGCTGCGACAGGCCGACAAAAAGCCGCCAAACACCAGCAGCAACATATATGTAAGAATGACGGTCCGAATGGAGTCAAAGATGGTTTTCGGTTTAGGCATACAATAGCGGATTAGGTTGTAAAGATACCAATAATCGGCTTTAAAGCAGCACGGCTCCGACACCTTTTTTCTCGTCATCATTTTCGTCAAAGAGGCGCAAGACGATGGTCTCCCTAACGCGTTGAAAGCCTATCAGCTTGCGCCGAGGGCCGAAATCAGGGGTCGGCGCAAGGACGCCATAGCCAAATCGCGCCAGAATGCGGCTCGTTTCGTGCCATCTTGGCGGAATTCGACAAGGCTCGGGTGACAGCGCCGTTTTCCCCCGCCCCTTATCGTCATGCCCGACGTCACCCACAGCCATTCTGTGGCCGTTGTGAGGCAGATTATTGCACTAACGTAGGCAGAGGCTTGATACTGTGACCGCCAATGGTAATGTCAGTGAGCGTTATCTTGCTGCCAACCTCCTGATTGTCCCATCTGTAAGTATAATTGAAGGTGTTAATAGTCATATTACCAGAACCCACACCCAAGCTTTCGACGCTAATCACGAGGTTGTCTCCATCCCTTCGCATAGTAGCGGTATAATAATTGGCAAAACTTCCACTGATGGAGACAGTACCAAACACACTACCATTGTAAGTTGCCGATAAGGTCAAAGAAGTCCCAAACTTGATCACGGTCGTATTGCCATCCACGAATGCGTCGGCCAGTGACGGACCCACACTCCTGGTAATGTTATAGATGTGACCTTTATTGAGCTCTGTGTTGCCGGGGAAGATGATTGTATTACCACCCACTGTCAGGGTAAGATCTTTATAAGAACCATCTTTTACAGCCATAGCAAAAGTTGCTACGCCATCCTTATCAGTTTTTGCCTCTCCAATAATCGCATGAGCAGGATCGATTCCGAATGATATCTAGACATCCTTCGCATTGGCAGTCAGTCCACCGATTCTGAAGTTAAGGATAGCATTTGGGGGTTCCAGGACAAAGCCGTCGAGCGCGTAATAAGTATTCGCATACTCATGGCTGAACTGCTCCACAGCCTCCTTCTTCGTGGATACAAAAGCCTTGTCGCTATCAAACTCAAGCAAATCCTCAGAATCTGGACCATCTATAATTATATAGCCATAGTCTTCATAGCCGGCAGGCAGCAGCATGGCAAATGCCAGCGTCCTGAAGATATTCTTTGCTTTCATCATTCTTCTTCTATAAAGGCAGGTGATTTCGGCTTCAAAAGTAACCATAATCACAGAATAATCATTTCATCTCCGTTCACAGAAATTCTATCTGCGTTCACAAAGGAAAAAACTACATCATTCTGTTCAGGAATTCAATCATCCTGGCGTTGACCTCCCGGGATTCGGGTAGGTCGACGTCCGTGACATTATGGACGTGCCCCACTTTCTTGTCATCCGATGAAATATCCACGAAATCCAACGGACGGTCCAGAGCATCGCAGTCTGCCTTGATCAGGAGCGACTGGCTCCTGATGAAATCGTTGGTACAGGTCGACACGAACAACGGGCCGTGATAACTGCCTATGTATGTGCGCGGCGACAGGGACGTCATCCATTCCTTGTCTTCGTATCTCGGGCCGAGGAACCAAGCCAGGGCCCCTCTCGTAAACAAGCCTGCATTCGCGAAAGAGGCAAAATCATAGGCGGGACAGTTCAGGAGAACGCCATGCGGCACAAAGGCAGAAGGGCGAACGGGAAGTGATTTGTCTTCAGCCCCTTCCGCCATATACAGCGCCAAATGCCCGCCGGCCGAGTCGCCGGTCAGGAACATCCTGTCCTTGTTGAGCCCAAGCTCTTCCGCGTGGACGGCAAGATAGTCAAGCCCGGCAGCACAGTCAGCCAGTTCATCCGACACATCACGTTGTCCATCGTTCAACCGGTATTCCAGCAGCACCACATCGTAGCCCTCCTTTAGGAAAACCGATGCAAATGCACGGTTGTTTTCCCGCCGGCCACCCACATAGAAACCACCGTGGATGTCAATCAGGACAGCATCCTTCCGGACAGCCTTGTCCGCATAGTAGATATCAAGCACCTGGGAAGGATCCCCCTTCTCCACATAAGGGATGCCAATCCGCTTGACGCATGAATCCGCATAAAAAAGATCCGTCGATGTCATCGACCAAGCCAAGACCATCATTTTCAGCACCGGCTTGCCAATCTTTACTTGACCGCAGCCTGACAGAAGAAGCATCATGGCCAGCGCTGCTATTATACATGATTTGATAGAACTCCGAGACATGTCGTGTTATTTATCTGATTCAAGGCAGAATATCTGTTTTCCCTTCCGTCGGGCATACGCCATCTCCGACCGCGTATCCGGATAACGCCCGCTTGTGCAAAGATACAACATTCCGTCGATTTCCGTCAACTTGTGACACCGCTGGCGTCGTCGGGGCTAGGCCAGAGCGATGCTGCGTGTGTCACAGTTTGGCGGACGCCATCCACGCGCTCCGGCGGGAAGGTGCGATTCTGTCGCTCATGCGGCGAAAAAGGAGCTCCCCCGGTCGCTGGACGGCTAACTCCTGTGTCTACTGGGGCTCCGCCCCAACCCCTGCCGCTCCGGTCTGCTATCGCACAGTCTCTTGATTTTCTTCCGCCAATATTTTAAGGTCACAATTTGTTACCTTTTGTTGATTTTCAATGCGTTATGTTTATAGAACGGTAACTAATTCACCTATTATGCGGAAATCTTCTGCGGAAATCTCATCGATGTTAATCGAATTATACTTAGAATTCAAAGGCTTTAATTTAATTGAGGAGTGTTGCCAAGTGCCATTATCAGCAAAAGATTTTTCGCTTGAATATTGCTTGATTGCATAGCTTCCGCCATATTCCGGATCGAACGATGTATGATTTTGAACCAAGACTATTTTCCCCTCTCTGCTTCCAGCCGGATTCGCTCGAAACACGCAATAATCGCCATCATGAATCTTTGGTTCCATTGAATCCCCGACTGCCTTGACGACAAACATGTTCCGATTCAGTCGACCCAGTCCATCAACCCGAATCCAACCAAGTTCTTCAACATCCTCCCCATCTCCGAAGTATCCACAGGCCGCTTTTAAGGAATAGTAAGGAAGGAAATCCAGATATTTAACATTGTCAGCCACGCTGGCTTCTATACGGATTTCATCAGATATTTCATCCGTCACGGTCAAAAGGCTTGTCAGATGATCAGCAAGCGCTTTGTCACAACAAAACACATAACAGCCTTTCATGCCTCTGGTCATCAATGTGCGGTAGGTATTCTTGATGATCTCATCAGATAACTGGATCGCTCGGGTATCGCCATTTTTAATACGAGACTTCAAGCCGCGTACGGCAGAGTCGGCACTTGGATGAGTAAAAACATCTGTGATGACGCGGCCTTCGCGATATTTAATGTCTGGACCCAGAATGACACCGACGTAATCTAATTCCAACCCCTGACAGGTATGGATGCATCCTATTTGGTTGATAGAATGCTCCCCTATTATCCAAAGATTTCCATCATTGGAGAGATTCCACTTTTTCGAGAAATCATGCTCAGGAATCACGATATCCGGTTCTGTCAAATCATTTCTATGCCATTCCCAGCAGTATCCGGCAACAAGTCGGGATTTGTTCCGTCCCGCATTTTTTTTGACAATGCTGTCAAACAAATCATTTGGATTATCAAAGATTCTGAAGTCATAATCTGCGGTAGAGAGATTGATATTAGCTGTCTCGCTAATTTGTAATGCATTATCAAGCCATGACAAATAGCCATCGGAGCCATTGCATCGGAACTGGGACTCCAGTTTCATAATATGGACTCTGGCTCCTGATTGCTCTGCAATCGATTGAATGGTTTTAGTTGAACCGATGTCACGGATGTGTATCCGTTGCTTGTCATCTATGAAAAAGACGATGAATTTGGCAGCATGAATAATTTCCCGAATTTGGTTTTCACCTTGATTCCCATACATACCGCTCTTTTCAGTAAGACGATGCGCTTCATCGGCGATTAGAGCACCCATAGCGTTTTCCGGCGTATCAATAAAACTCCCACTACCCACAAATAGATTATTGATATAAGTACGTCTGAATGACCCACTAAGTTTGGCTGTATAAACGTCTCTTGGAGCTGCATTTTTTGATACATACTGGCAGACAATTCCTTCCTTGGTCAACTCAGCCATCAACTGAATCGCAAGGACGCTTTTTCCTGTCCCAGGGCCACCTTGCACAATCAATACTTGTTTTTGCCCGTTCTGTGCCTTTCTTGCCAAGTCTAAAGCATTCTCATACACCACTTTTTGTTCATCAATCATCACAAATTCCGGATTTCCCTTTACCATCGACACCAGGGAATCGGCAAGTTGTTTAGAAGGACGGAGTTCTCCGTTCTCAATGAGCCATAGGAGATCTTCTTTAGCTTCTTTCCGAATATGCTTTTCCAGGAAAAGTTGTAGTTTTCCGGCATCGCCTTTCAGGAAGATTGGCGCTTTGCTCATATAGTCTTGATAGCGGACATCTGAAATGATGGAATCATCTTGATAATTATGGAGATATGCACAGGGATTGAGACGGATATCGCGTTGCTGTATAGCACTATTATAGTTCTCTAGCATATAAGCATAAGACCATGCTTGATAGGACGGATGACTGGTTTCGGCTTCTCCGTGCTCAAAGCGGGTTACAACCAGGTCTGGCTTATCTGAAAAATGAGCCTTTTCCCATTGCTTGAGTTCTATAATAACAATATTTCCTCTGCCGTACTCGTCATTGCCGCCAACAATAAAGTCTATCCGTTTGGAAGTCAGGGGAATTTGATACTCTATTGCAACACCAGCATCGTCTGGTAGCTGCTTGGTGTCCATTACCCGGTACATATACTGCATGGAGTTTTTCCATGAACGCATTTCATTAGGAGACGTATGTCTGCCCAAATGAGCAAAGAAAGCGTTGTCTATGTTATCGGCTATCGTATCATCGAAAACATCTTTAATAAATTGCTTCTTCGTTGCGTGATAGATAATCATAACTCATTATACTTTTTTGCACTTCCTCTTGCTTTCTCCACGGGATACTTTTGGGCGTTGCGTCGGATTTTTTCAAGCATGATTTCTTTGATGTCAAGGCCATATTTGTCGGCCATTTGAAAGGCGTAATTGAGAACATCGGCCAGTTCTTCCCGGATCTTTTCGGGATTGATATCTTCAGGGTTTTTCCAAAGGAAACATTCCAGGAGTTCGGAAGCTTCGACGGAAAGACCGATAGCCAGGTCCTTTCCATTATGGAACTGGTCCCAGTCCCTTTCCTCGTTGAAACGACGTAACTCTTCCAGGATTTGCTCAATATCAGTCATAGGCTAAATCTCTTGAAGTCCAAATTGTTCTTTCAACTCCCCAGAATGCTATGGACATCCTGATCAAGGAAACGATTGAATGTTTCGCTATAGTAAAATTTTCGCATCTGGTAGAGTTGGGATAAATACAAAGATAATAAAAAACTTCCATCAAAGCGCGCTCGCGGTTTCAGCAGCAGAGAAGATATCGAGATTTACAGCTTTTCCAAAGTGCCAAAATGACACTTTGGATTGCACGCTCTTTTCGGCAGTTCAAATGTTGCTCCTATCGGAGTCAACCAAAAACAGGAAAGTCACAGCCCTAGCCACCCGCGGCTGATAGCGGGAGGGGCCCATGCGCAACATGGGAGGGAGACGCGAAGCGTCGGTCCGACCCGGGCCGAAGTCGAGAGCACGACCAAAGGAAGTAAAGGCAAAGCCGTCCGAGACTCGTGGAATGGAAAAAAGCTAATGACAAGTCTCGAACTGAGGATACAAATTTAGTATCTTTGTTTTTTAAGAGTGAAACTAGCAATCTGGGTATTCTCTATACAGTATAATTTATGTCTATTAAGCCTCTCACAGTACACGGTAGTTGGTGGGTTCCTGAAGGAAATCTTCGATTCAATGGAAGTCAATATACAGGAACATTGACATATACTGGAGCAGAGCCAACTGTTTTGGAGATTTATCACGAACCGACAGAAGGTCTCATTTCACGTAAGTATATGCAGTATGATGTGATATGGGGGAAAGATGCTAATGGCGGTTTCTATACTCTATTTGGAGCCGTAATGATTCAGCAGCATAACTTCACCAAGTCAACATTCAAAATCAACTATGTGTTGGTGGGGGCTCATATTGAATCCCTGGAAGAGCCTTGCTTTGATTTATGTATTGCTGAGTATCCTTACCTTCGTGAATGGGTTTTTGATTCTAGAATTGATGCTACAAAAGTAGAGGATGGTAATACAGTTATTCAATTAGATGATAAGAGGAAGGAGCCGATAATGGAATCCACAATAGAAGATGGTGTGAGAGTCTACTTGTGGAGCCAAATGAAGAAGAACTACACACGATTCTCAATAGCATTAGAACAAGCAACCAATTTTGATATAGAGATCCCTACCAAGGCTTCAATAAGTAAATACTTATCCATTGTATCATGGTTTACACAATTCCTTTCAATCGCCTTATTCAGACAACAATATCCATGCGCAATTTCTCTGAAGAACAAAGGAGAATACCAGAATTCTCTTTTGTTATTCGTAGTCAAGGAATCCACGAAGCCACTGCTTAACAATTCTCTCATAAAGTACAATGAGTTGAAGGATAAGATGCCTCATGTTTTAAAAACATGGTATGAAAACTATGAGCAGGTTTCACCGATAGCAAATTATCTTGTGCGTTCATTGGGGACAGAGCCATTTGACACACCCGATTTCTTAATCGTTGCACAGGCACTTGATGGATATTTCAAGAGGTTTGTAAATAAGAAAGACGGTAAGGATGTAAAGCAGTACAAGCAACAGATTGATAAACTGCTTAATAGATATCAAGGGGTTGAGGCACTGTGTAAATGTCATATAGACAGTGAGGTTCTAACTCAGAGTCGGCACAAGTATTCTCATCTGATTCCTGATGGTGAGAAAGGCATTGAAAAAGCAGCAAAAGGAAGAGCTTTGTACTGGTTGACAGAGAAATGCAAGGTTCTATTGACATGCTGTATACTTGATATGCTTGGACTGACGATTGAGGAGATTAATATTTGTTGCCATGAATCACCAGTCTGGCTGATTATTGATTCCTTACCCTTCGAAGATTCTGACTAACCTTTTCTCTATTTCTCTATTCATCGCCCCTGCCATAGGCGCGGCGTGAGGAGATGCCGGGTCAAGCCCGGCATGACGAAGATCCCTCGACTTCGCTCGGAATGACAGGGTGCGCGCTCAGATGAAAGAGAGGCCCGGTCATGCAACTTGAATAAATTGCTTTTTTGCGGGTGGCATTTTGAAAATTGTGTTTATCTTTGAGCTGTAAATGCAGATCAAGCGAATGTTTGATCAAATGGTAAAGTCAAGAGCACCGGATCTTTCTGGGAGAAGGTGCTCTTTATTGACTAAGTCGGGTAGGTACTGAGGAGGTTCCTTTCTTTCGTTTACACTTTACCATTCTGCATTTATTTATGGACGTAAAGATAACGATCCTGCTCTGCGTACAAGGTGCGCATGGCACTCCCATGTTTGTCCGCGCCTACTGGCGCAGGCGGCATGGCCGCAAGGAGTTCGTGCGGGCGTATTGGCGCTATCGCCGATGATCCTGCGCGACTGATGTGATATACTGCACGAAGCCCGGCTGGGAGCCGTCTTTGCAAAAAGGCGGCTCTTTTTGAGATGCAGAATCAAATAATCTTCCTATCTTTATGATATCAATACCTTTGCATTATGGCACAACAACATTATCCCTGCGAGACCTGCAAGCTCAGGGCGCACTATGAAAAGAGTCCCAAGTCTTTCCGGGGCCGGTTCTGGCGCTGGCATATCAACTTCTGTCCGGGGTTCAAGGCCTACTTCACCCATCAGGACGAAGAGACTAAGACGGCAATCCGTGAGAAGTATAACTTTCAAAAATACAAATAGCATTGCCCGGATGCCGATCATGTTACGCAACTTCCATCTGTTTTTGATTCTCGCATTCGTCCTGGTTCCTTCCTGCCAGCCGGATCCGACACGGGAGGCCATCGGGCAGCAACTGAAGTTGTACCCGGAGACCCGGGTACAGGACATCTATAAGAGTTTCTGTCAGGACAATCTGGGACCGGGGCATTTGATTCCCAATACGGAGGCGGCAAAAGCCTATTTGCTGGAGGAATTGCAGACCTATCGCGAGGACGTCGAAAACGGCCGGTATGACAAGCCTGCCCTACGCTATGTTTCTGTCGGTGACGCAGGGAATTATGTCCGCGTGGACTTGTCCGTCATTCTGGACGGAAAGGTTGATGAAGAAACACTTCTGGCGGCCTTCGTCAGGAGCGCCAATGAAGGGAGAACGATGTCGACGGACGAATGGAAAGAGAAGTGGGCCTCCGTGGCCGACGTCATCCGGAAGGACTTCCCCGCCCTCCCGGATGCGGAAAAAGACCTGGCCGCCATCGACTCCCTGATGGCTGAAGAGCATTATATCCTGCACCACAGCCGCATCTTCAACGAGACCTACCACCCCCACTACCGCATCGTAGCACGGGATATCTTCGACAAAGAGCTGAAACCGAGGATAAACGATTAGCCCAGCACCACATCCAGCACCATCATCAGCGCGAAGCCAAGGGCAAAGCCTATGGTGCCGATGTTGGAGTGTTTCCCCTGGGAATAGTCCGGAACCAATTCCTCAACCACAACGTAAAGCATGGCGCCGGCAGCGAAGGCCAACATGTACGGCATGATGCCAAGGATGGATGTTGCCAGCAGCAAGACCAGTGCGCCGCCGATCGGCTCGACAATGCCGCTCAATGCCCCGATACCGAAGGCTTTCCAGCGGCTGTTGCCTTCTGCCCTTAACGGCATGGAAATAATGGCACCTTCCGGAACATTCTGAATGGCGATACCCAGCGACAAGGCCAGCGCCCCGGCCATATTGAAATCAGCTGTGAGGGCGCCTGCGATGGCTACGCCCACAGCCATGCCTTCCGGAAAGTTATGGATGGTGACAGCCAGGGCCAGCTTGGCGGTGCGGGAAAGACGGCTCTTCGGTCCTTCCGTACTGCCGGATGCATGAATGTGCGGTGTGATGTAGTCGATCAGCAAGAGGAAGGCAAAGCCGGCCAGCAGGCCGATGACAGGCGGCACGACAGCCGATGTCCCCTGCCCCATCTCGATGGCCGGGATAATCAGTGACCACACGGAAGCGGCTACCATTACGCCGGAGGCAAAGCCCAGCAGGACTTTCTGCAGCATCGCCGGCATATCCCGCCTCATAAAGAAGACGAAAGCCGATCCCAGGACAGTCCCCAGGAACGGTATCATCAATGCGATAAAGACTGGATTCATCCTAGAGAAGGGCCGCTATCTGCGCATCGATCTCTTCCGGGTTCACGACGGGCTCGAACCGGGCTACGACATGGCCTTTGCGGTCGATGAGGAATTTGGTAAAGTTCCACTTGATATCCGGGTTGGAGGCGTAGTCCGGATCGTTCCGGGAGAGCATGCCGTCCATGAATTTGCCCCTGTCGCTGTCGCCGAAACCAGCAAAGGGCTTCTGGGCATACAGCCACTTGAAAACTTCGTTGGCATTCTCGCCGTTCACGTCGGACTTGGCCATCAGAGGGAAGGTGACGCCATAGTTCACACGGCAGAATTCTTCGATTTCTTCATTGCTGCCGGGCTCCTGGTGGCCGAACTGATCGCAAGGGAAACCGATCACGTAAAAACCCTCGGGCGCATATTTCTGATACAGCGCCTCCAGACCGTCATACTGCGGCGTGAATCCGCACTTGGACGCGGTATTCACAATCAGCAGGACCTTGCCTTTGTAGTCTGCAAAATTCACCTGGCTTCCATCGTTGGATTCGGCTTTGAACTGGTAGATCGTGTCTTTGTCGCTCGCGCAGCTGACGGCGAAAATAGCGACAAAAAAGAGCAGGAAGATTCTTCTGAGTTTCATATTCAGTCAGTTGTTTTATTATTGTCTTTCAGTTGGTTGATGATGTCATCCAGCATCTTGAAGAGGCCGGGGACAGTCTCGGGCGTGACGCTTTCGCAAAGGACAGCACTGCCGACGCTTTCCGGGACGTCAGTTAGTTTATTCTGCAAGTCACGTCCTTTTTTCGTGAGCTTCACGATCATCTGGCGGGCGTCCTTCTCGCCTTTGGTCCGCGTCAGGATACCTTCGGCCTCCATCCGCTTGAGCAGCGGCGTCACGGTATTGGTCTCCAGCAGCAGTCGCTTGGCGATGTCGTTGACCGGCTGTGCATCCTTCTCCCACAGGACCATCAACACCAGATACTGGGGGTACGTAAGTCCGTACTCCCCCAACAGCGGGTGATAAGCCTGCGTAATCAGGCGAGAAGCAGAGTATAGCCTGAAACAGAGCTGGTTGTCCAATCTGAACTTCTCCTCCATTACAGCATTTCCTCTACGTCCTTTTCAAAAGATACAGGCTCTGCCGTCGGAGCGAACCGCTTGATGACGGTACCGTCACGATTGATCAGGAATTTCGTAAAGTTCCAAAGGATATCGCTGTCCTTCTTCGCACTCTTGCTGAT
>JAEEGJ010002821.1_pt1 | contig 77131 bp, 70 predicted proteins | sample 8958761 | NCBI WGS metagenome assembly JAEEGJ01 (sample SAMN16246546, study PRJNA631951) | gut metagenome | biome: gut microbiome; feature: rumen; material: RS-attached | host: Bos | place: Iran: Karaj | collected 2018-10 | reverse complement strand
ACGGCAAGTACAGTCTCGAAGAGACAGTTGCTCCTGACGGCTACACAACAGTAACCAAGTTCACATTCACAGTTGAGAATGGCAAGGTCAAGGACGTAAGCACAGTTACAGACGGCAAGGCTTATGTTGACGAAGACGGACACCTTGTTGTAGAGGATAACAAGTCCACAATCACACTTGACAAGAAGTCACTGGGCGCAGAACCAATACCGGAATCAGCAGGCAAGGCAACATTCGTGCTTGCAGTTGAGGAAACCGGCAAGACACTTGAAGGCGTAACAGTCGGCGAAGGTGAAAAGGCAAAGACTCTCACAGCTGATGACAAGTCAGTTAAGTTCGAGGGCAACAGTGCCAAGTTTGAAGGCTTGAAGGACGGCAAGTACAGTCTCGAAGAGACAGTTGCTCCTGACGGCTACACAACAGTAACCAAGTTCACATTCACAGTTGAAAACGGCAAGGTTACAGATGTAAGCACCGTAACAGACGGCAAGGCTTACGTTGATGAAGACGGTCACCTTGTAGTAGAGGATACAAAGAATACTATCACACTTGACAAGAAGTCACTGGGCGCAGAGCCTATTCCGGAATCAGCAGGCAAGGCAACATTCGTACTTGCAGTTGAAGAAACCGGCAAGACCCTTGAAGGCGTAACAGTCGGCGAAGGTGAAAAGGCAAAGACCCTCACATCTTCTGATAAGTCAGTTACATTCGAGGGCAACAGTGCTAAGTTTGAAGGTTTGAAGGACGGCAAGTACAGTCTCGAAGAGACAGTTGCTCCTGACGGCTACACAACAGTAACCAAGTTCACATTCACAGTTGAGAATGGCAAGGTCAAGGACGTAAGCACAGTTACAGACGGCAAGGCTTATGTAGATGAAGACGGACACCTTGTTGTAGAGGATAACAAGTCCACAATCACACTTGACAAGAAGTCTCTCGGTGCAGAGCCAATACCGGAATCAGCAGGCAAGGCAACATTCGTGCTTGCAGTTGAGGAAACCGGCAAGACACTTGAAGGCGTAACAGTCGGCGAAGGTGAAAAGGCTAAGACTCTCACAGCTGATGACAAGTCAGTTACATTCGAGGGCAACAGCGCCAAGTTTGAAGGCTTGAAGGACGGCAAGTACAGTCTCGAAGAGACAGCAGCTCCTGACGGCTATACAACAGTAACCAAGTTCACATTCACAGTCAAGGACGGCAAGGTTACAGATGTAAGCACTGTAACAGACGGCAAGGCTTATGTTGATGAAAACGGACACCTCGTTGTAGAGGATACAAAGTCTGTTATCACTATCGACAAGCTCGCTCTCGGCGGAACACCTATTCCGGAGTCAGCAGGCAAGGCTAAGTTCACTCTCAATGCAAAGGGTGAATCAAACGACCTCAGCGGCGTAACAGTCGGCGAGGGCTCGGCTGCAAAGGCAGTTAAAAACGGTGCGAAGTCTGTAGAGTTCGAGGGCAACAGCGCTAAGCTCACAGGTCTGAAGGACGGCGTTTACTCACTGGTTGAGAATGCAGCTCCTACAGGTTATTCAGTAGTTACCGAGTTCACATTCACAGTTGAGAACGGCAGGGTAACAAAGGTAGATACAGTAACAACCGGCAGAACTTCAGTATCTGAGGACGGCAAGAGCTTCAGTGTTGAGGATGCTGCATACGTAAGCATAAGCAAGAGTGATATCACCGGCGAAAATGAGATCGCAGGCGCAAAGATCCAGATCACAAATGCTGATATCGACTGGTCTTCTATCCTTGAAGCAAACAAGGGCGACAGCGATTTCGTGAACGTATATGACAGCAATAACAATGTTATCGGTGTCGAGTGGATATCAGGAAGCACAGCCAAGATCATTCAGGCACTTATCGACGGTAAGTACACACTGAAGGAAACAGGCGACAAGTTTGAGAACGGCGGAAAGGTATATGATATCATAACCTCCGAGCTTGAATTCACTATCAAGGACAGCAGGATCGTTGATGCAAGCGGTAAGGATCTCAAGACTGAAAATGATAAGGACGCTGAAGGCGGCTACTATGTAGTTGACAAGAACGGCAACAATATTGAGGTATGCGATGCAGAGGCAGTTGTAACAACAACTACAACTACTACAGGCACAACAACCACAACAAACACAACAACCACAACTACCACAACTACTACAACTACGACAACTACAGTAACTGATACCTCTTCAACAACAACTACAACAACTACTACATCTACAAGCACAACTACACCCGTAACAACAACGACTACAACGACAACAAAGGCTGCGGCTAAGGTCAATATCAACAAGGTTGATGACATCGCAGGCAGTGAAGTAAAGGGTGCCAAGCTCACACTTACAGGTAAGGACGGCAGCGGCAGATCTGTTGTATTCAAGGACGGTCAGCTTGAGGTCGGCGAAGGCGGCGAGGCTGTAAACAGCGTCGGAAACGCACTCGTATGGATCTCAGGTACAGAAAAGACCATCGTTACAGTTGAGGACGGTACATATACTCTCGTAGAGCTTCAGGCTCCGGAGGAGTATGAGAAGGCTGAGAGCGTAGAGTTCACAGTCAAGGACGGAAAGGTCGTTAAGGGCGGCGAGTCTGATGGCAGTGTAGTTATGGTAGACAAGCACATAGTGACAACTACAACTACCACAACTACTACGACAACAACAACGACGACAACCACAACCACTACTACAACAACATCGACTACAACTACTACCACAACTACGACCACACCTACAACTACAACAACAACCACTACGACAACTACAACTACAACTCCTACAACCACAACAACTACTACCACCACAACTACAACTCCTACAACTACCACCACAACAGAAACGACTACCACCACTACTACAACAACTACTACATCAACTACAACCACTACTACGACAACGACTACAACTACAACAACCACCACAACAACTACTACCACAACGACTACGACCACCACACCTACCACAACAACTACAACCGTTACAAGTACCGATCAGAAGGGCAATGAGATATCTCTCACCACCTCTACTACAACTGTAACAGATGACAGCAGTCAGGTATCAAGAACAACTTCAACTACTACCGAGACTACTACATCTACTACAACAGAAACTGATCCGGCTACTACAACAACCACAACTACAACAACTACTACCGCAACCACAACCAAGACAAACAGCACTACAACAAAGAAGTCTACCGCAGGTTCTCCGAATACAGGCGCTAAGCGCGCAGGCGCAGCATTTGCGGTCATCGCACTTGCAATGGCTGCAGCGTTCGCAGCTCGTCCAAGGAAGAATGACGAAGACTGATACAGTATAAGATAAAGACTTATCTTGACGGCTGTCAGGCAGCAATGCCTGGCAGCCGACTTTTTTTGAAAAAATACTTGTAATCGGCAAGAAAATCTGCTATAATAATACTGCATTATGATATTATGGAGGTGCATTATGAGTTCTGACCCTTATGGGAATAATATGAATAGTATTCCACGCTTCGGCAGACGATAATGCTCTCGTCCTTCGCCGGAGTGAATTTCGGCGAAAGGAGCAAAGCTGTCCGTTTAGTGCGGACGGCAAAAAATATGATAAACTTTTACAATTACACTAACGGTGTGCTGACTCAGTGCGAAGCTCCTGCTGCTGGCTGCTGGATCTCGGTCGTCGATCCTACTCCGCAGGAGGTAAAGGAACTGATCGAGGATTACGGTCTCGACAGCGGCTTCGTTAAGTCCTCTATCGATGAGGAGGAGTCGTCACGTATCGAACGTGAGGACGACCAGACACTTGTTATCATAGACACGCCGGTTTCGGCTATTGATGACGACAAGACCAAAAACTTCTATACCCTGCCTATGGGTATAATCGTAACATCGGAGTATGTTTTCACTATCTCCATACGCGAAACGCAGATCATAAATGAGGCGACAAGAGGCGGTATCCGAAACCTCCGTCCCGACTTCAAAACAAGATTCGTGCTTCAGCTGCTGCTGAGGATATCGGCACTGTTCCTTACCTACCTGAAACAGATAGACAAGATATCATCGGCTGCCGAGCAGGAGCTCCACGACGCAATGAAGAACGAGCTTCTCATGCAGCTCCTTGCTCTTGAGAAGTCACTCGTATACTTTTCCACGTCGCTCAAAGCGAATGAAGCAACTATCGAGAAGATATTCCGCGGCAGAGTCATCAAGCTCTACGACGAGGATCAGGATCTTCTTGAGGACGTGCTCATCGAGATGAAGCAGGCGATAGAGATGTCCAGCATCTATTCGGGCATTCTGTCCAGTATGATGGACGGCTTCTCGTCGATAATCTCAAATAACCAGAATATCGTCATGTGGCGATTGACTATAGTCACTATCATACTTGAGATACCGAATATCATGTTTGCCTTTTATGGTATCAACACAGAAGATATACCATTCAACTATACATGGGTGGCGCTTTCGCTGACCGCGTTCCTGACGGGAATAACAGCCTTTGTTCTGCTGAAATGGAAAAAGAAATAGCTTGTACGGGCGGATATTATCCGCCCTTTTTTGTTTGAAATTCGGAATTATAGGTGCTGCCTTTGGCAGCACCTGATAATATCATCGAAGCTTGCGGACGTCCAATGGGCGTCCCTGCTGATATCCAACGGCTAATGGCTAAAAGCTTTAAGATATTAGCAAATTATGGATTTACAAACCTTGATTAGTGTGGTATAATAACTGTGTATACATATTTTATGTAAAGGACGGTCCTTTATTATGTCGAAGAATTATGATGTTATTATAGCCGGCTGCGGTGCAGCAGGACTTTACGCGGCTATCAATCTCCCGAAAGAGCTGAATATACTTATCATATGCAAGCGTGATCTGCCGCTCTGCAATTCATCGCTTGCGCAGGGAGGTATCGCGGGAGTATACAACTCTCCTTCGGACAATATCCAGTATCATCAGAATGATACCCTGATCGCAGGCAGCTTCAAGAACAATGTTGAAGCTGTTCATACCCTTGTCAGCGAGGCTGCTCAGGATATCGAGCATATCATCAAGCTTGGAGTTGAGTTCGACAAGAACCCCGACGGCACCTACCATCGCACCCTTGAGGGCGGCCACAGCCATCACCGTATCTTCCACCATGCCGACGCGACCGGCAAGGAGATAACCTCAACTCTCCTCGAAAACGTCCGGAAGCTCAGCAATGTCACTATTATGGAAAACACAATGATGTGCGCTGTCAAGCAGACAAAGACAGGCTATTCGGCTTTCCTGAAGCTGCATGATGATACCTATGAGACCTGCAACTGCCATTTCATGATACTTGCAACAGGCGGTATCGGACGTGTGTACCAGTTCACTACAAACTCTGCTATCGCTACAGGCGACGGTATAACCTTTGCCTACGAAATGGGCGCTAAGATAAAGAACCTCAGTTATGTGCAGTTCCACCCGACTGCGTTCAACAACAGAGCTACACGTGAGTGCTTCCTTATTTCGGAGGCTGTCCGCGGCGAGGGCGCTTATCTGCTTAACTGCAAGAAGGAGCGCTTCATGCACAACTATGACGAGCGTCTTGAGCTTGCTCCGAGAGATGTTGTTTCACACGCTATCGTGCTTGAATCGCGCAAGCAGAATTCTACGGACTTCTATCTTGACATAAGCTATAAGGACAGCGAGTTTTTAAAGAAACGCTTCCCGATGATATACCAGAATCTTCTTGAACAGGGCTACGATCTCACCAAGGAGCCTGTACCGATATTCCCGTGTCAGCACTACCTTATGGGCGGTATCGACGTTGACAACAACTCCGAGACAAGTCTGCCGAACCTCTATGCCTGCGGCGAATGTTCGCATACAGGTGTTCACGGCAGCAACCGCCTTGCGAGCAATTCACTGCTTGAAGCGCTTGTATTCTCACGCCATGCGGCAAATAGTATCGCTTCCAAGCTTGCTGACGCTCCTAAGGATTTTGATGAGGCAGAGTTCGACGCTCATGCCGGCAGTCCGAGGATACCCAAGGGCGTCCGCACGGAGACAAGAAAGATACTCCAGAACTGCTACTTCGTTATCCCCGACAAAAAGGCAGCCGCAGAGGGCTTCAGGCGCGTTAAGGAGATACGCGAGGACCTTATAAACGGCGGTTATTTTGTGGATGCCGACTTCGTGCTTGCCAAGTCCATAGTGACTGTTGCCTATATAATACTCGGTGAGGTAATGCAGTAATTATCCTCAGGAGGTCTGATGTCGCCGTGCTGATGCGTTACTTTTAATGAGGTGATGTATATGAAAAATAGCATAAGGCTTATGGCTGCACTCCTGCTTTCTGCCGCTGCGGCAGTTGCTTCTGCAGCATATCATGTCAGCGCAGCTTCAACAATGGTAAAGGGCGACATCAACCGTGATGATATTGTATCTGTAGGAGATATGGTGGTGCTGAAAAATCATCTGCTCGGCAGATACGGACTTAACGATACTCAGACCATCGCAGCCGATATAAACGGAGACTGCGCAGTGGACTCGCTTGATCTTGCTGCCTTGCAGGATATTATCCTCGGAAGCATGGATAAGCTCCCTGTGGGAACGTGGATAGGCGACTGCGGCGGCGGAAAGAGATATTTCTGCTTTGACAGCGGTACTGTGAAGATAACTGACCCGACGGCAGGTACGTCGGAAAGCTTTCTGCTTGATGTTACAGGAAATGAGGCTGTTTTCAGGGCGCCTGACAGCGGCAGTGAGCTTTCTGCGTTCATTACATGGACGGACGATCTTTCATTCGTATTGAAATGGGAGAACGGAAGCACTGAGAGCTTTCGCTACTTCTGCGCGGAAAAGATAAGTCCTGAGGAGTTCCTCAGCGGCAGGTGGGTAACTTCCGGTGGGCGTACATTCGAGATAAGCGGTCTGAGCGGTAAACTGACGGAAAAGGACGGTACTGTGAGCCGTTTTGAATACGCTCCCGACGGCGAAAATATCACATTCCGTTTCGGAAGCACCGATAACAGGACTCCCGGAAAGATAGTCCATAACGACTCCATGCATTTTACTGTGACATGGAACGACGGTACTTCTGAAAGGTTCACACGTCAGGAGATAGAGGTGCGTGACGGTATAACCTACGTGAACGGTATACTCATCGCAAACAAGACCTACTCTCTGCCCTCTGACTATAATCCCGGTAAGATCCTCTCCGAAGCACAGGCGGCTTTTGATACCATGAAGGCTGACGCCGCAAAGGAGGGCATATATCTTAGTATAGTTTCGGGCTTCAGGTCGTATACTTATCAGGGACAGCTCTACAGCAGCTACGTGAACCGTGACGGAAAGGCGGCTGCGGATACCTACTCCGCAAGGGCAGGACATTCTGAACACCAGACCGGTCTCGCCATGGATATAAACAATGCAGGCAGCGGCTTCAATAATACAAAGGAAGCAAAATGGCTCGCCGCAAACTGCGTGAAATACGGTTTTATCATACGCTATCCTCTGGGCAAGGAGGATATAACAGGCTATCAGTATGAGTCCTGGCACGTCCGCTACCTCGGCAGGGAGCTTGCAAGGGAGGTCGCGGATTCGGGGCTTACCTTGGAGGAGTTCCTGTGTATAGACTCTAAATATAAAACATGATTTTGCGGAGCAAAATCATGTTTTGAGCCGTTAGCCATTAGCCGTTAGCTCATTGTAGGGGCGGATATTATCCGCCCGTAATAAAATGTTCGCTGTATAGGGGAGGGCGCCATCGCCCTCCCATTAAGGGAACGCCTTCTCTTGCAAGGCGTTCCCTCTTCAAAAACAGTCCGCCGGACTGTTTTTGAATTCACCCTTTGCGAGGCGCCTATCGGATACGAGGCTCTGCCCCGCCCCCCGCAAGGGCTGTCAGCCCTTGACCTGACCAAAGGGTTGTGAACCCTTTGGAATCCCGTTCATGGTTTTGGCATAATTATTGTGCTGTAAGCGATGTACAATTAACAGCATAATTTAATGTGAGCGAGTTTACGAGCGCCAACGTGGCAAGCGCCGCCGCTCGCTCAGCGGCAAATTTTGATTTACGATAGAAAGGAATAATATCATGAAGCTTTTACAATGCTATGTTGACAATATAATCACTACCGCACTCATGGAGGACATAAACTATACCGACGCTGCGGCGGATAACCTTATCCCCCCGGAGCACAGGAGCTCCGCTTACTATGTCGCAAAGGACACGGGAGTTGTCTGCGGTATCGAGATCGCTAAACGAGTTTTCGACCTTGCAGGCGGTGACGTTGACTTTAAGATACTCCTCAGCGACGGTACAAAGGTGCAGAAAGGCGACATAATCGCTGAGCTGGAGGGAAGTACCCTTACTCTGCTGAAGGGCGAGAGGACTGCGCTCAATCTGCTTCAGCATATGTCCGGTATCGCAACTGCCACAAACAAGTGCGTTGAGCTCGTAAAGGGCACAAAGGCTGCCGTTACCGATACGAGAAAAACTCTCCCCGGTCTCCGTGCGATACAGAAGTATGCGGTGACAGTGGGCGGCGGAAAAAATCACCGCTTCAACCTCTCCGACGCGGCTATGCTCAAGGACAACCATATCGACGCTTACGGCGGTATCACAGCGGCGGTTTCGGCTCTCCGTGAGAAGATAGGACATACCGTCAAAATAGAAGTAGAGGTGCGCACTCTTGACGAGCTCAGGGAAGCTCTCGAAACAGGTGTGGAGATAATCATGCTTGACAATATGAGCTGCGACGAGATGAAGCAGGCTGTAGATATAGCAGGCGGAAAAGCTCTGCTCGAAGCATCGGGAAACGTAACCGCCGAAAATATCCGCGCTGTTGCGGAGACAGGCGTTGATATAATCTCTCTCGGAGCTCTTACACATTCTGTAAAGTGCTTCGATATTTCCATGAAGATAAAGAAGTGAAATCAGTTGCTTTTTCATAAGAATAAACCATAAACGGAGGTCACAATGAAGCTGCTTGCAATAGACGGAAACAGTATACTCAACCGGGCTTTTTACGGTATAAAGCTGCTCACCAACAAAAAAGGACAATTCACCAACGCCATATTCGGCTTTATGAATATATACCTCAGGAATGTTGAGGACGTGAAGCCCGACGCGGTCGCTGTGGCTTTCGACCTGCGCACTCCTACTTTCCGGCATAAGGCTGTGTCCTACTACAAGGCGAACCGAAAGGGTATGCCCCCGGAGCTTGCCGAGCAGCTGCCGAGAGTGAAGGAGCTCCTCACTCTTATGGGCGTAAAGGTAGTTGAGTGTGAGGGCTATGAAGCGGACGACGTTCTCGGCACGCTTTCAAAGCTCTGCTCTGACAGCGGAAACGAGTGCTTCGTACTGACCGGCGACCGTGACAGCCTGCAGCTCATCGACGACAGGGTAACTGTTGTGCTTGCCACCAACAAGGAGAATATATACTACACTCCTCAGCGGTTTACTGAGGATTACGGCTTCGAGCCGATAAAGCTCATAGACCTGAAAGCCCTTATGGGAGACAGCTCCGACAACATTCCCGGAGTTGCGGGGATAGGCGAAAAAACAGCCTCCGCTCTCATAAAGGAGTACGGCTGCATAGAGACGCTCTATGAAAAATACGAGGAGTCGGGGCTCACAAAGGGAGTCAAAGCAAAGCTTGCGGCAGGCGCTGATTCCGCAAAGGAGAGCAAATGGCTTGTGACTATAGTCCGTGACGCTCCCATAGAGACAGACCTTGAAAGCTACAGACCCGGTGCTCCCGACAGAGGCGCTATCGGACGTATGCTCACGGAGCTGGAAATGTTCAAGCTCCTTGACAAGCTGGGTATAAACGCTGCGGAGAGCACAAATTCGGCTCCGGAGACAAAGGCTGAGGAGGCTCCTGCCATTGACGCAGAGATAAGTGAACTGACAGCTGATATCATCGGAAAAATAAAAAAATGCGAGTATCTTTTCCGTGATGATAAGCTCTCTGTACGCAGCGGTGACAAGGTCTATACCACCGGGAACGAGGATATCATAAAAGCGTTTTTCGGCTCGGACTGCGAAAAGTCCACTGACGACGCAAAGGCTCATTACCGCTGGGCAATGGCTCACGGAGGCGAGCTGAAAAGCCTTAAAAACGACGCGGCTATCTGCGGATATCTGCTGAATACATCAGCTTCCGACTACGCTGTGGACAAGCTCTGCGCCGAGTACGGCGTTCACTTCTACAGCGAAAACGGTGACCTTGCGGAGCTCCTTTCGCTCCGTGGGCTTATTGAAAAGCTCCGCGCCGAGATAGAGTCCGAGGGCATGACAGAGCTTCTTGAAAAGGTGGAGCTGCCGCTTACAGAGGTGCTTGCATCAATGGAGGACGCAGGCGTTCTCATTGACAAAAAGGGCGTTGAGGACTTCGGCGTGTCACTTTCGGAAATGACAGAGGAAACTCAGCAGATGATATACGACGAGGCAGGGCACGAGTTCAATATATCCTCGCCCAAGCAGCTGGGAACGGTACTCTTTGAGGAAATGGGACTGCCTGCAAAGAAGAAGACAAAGAGCGGATATTCCACCAATGCGGAGGTGCTGGAGGAGCTGCGCAACTATGCTCCCATAGTTGACAACGTGCTGAAATACAGGCAGTACACAAAGCTTAATTCCACTTACGTTGTGGGACTTCTTGACAAGATAGCTCCCGACGGACGTATCCATACATGGTTCAGACAGACGGAGACAAGAACGGGACGTATCAGCTCCACGGAGCCGAATATGCAGAATATCCCTGTACGTACCGAGCTTGGCGCACAGATGAGAAAGTTCTTCACCGCCGGCGAGGGAAAGGTGCTTATCGACGCGGACTACAGCCAGATAGAGCTGAGAGTTATGGCTCACCTCTGCGGCGATGAGAATATGACGGAGGCGTTCACTTCGGGAGAGGATATACACACCTCAACTGCGGCTCAGGTATTCGATATGCCCCTGTTCATGGTCACTCCGGAGATGAGAAGTGCCGCAAAGGCAGTTAACTTCGGTATAATCTACGGTATCGGAGCCTTTTCACTTGCAAAGGATATCGGTACTTCCGTTGCCAAGGCAAAGAAGTACATCGCGGACTACCTTGCAAAGTATCCCAAGGTGAACGAGTTCATGGAGAACACGGTGGACAGCGCCTTCAGGGACGGCTATGTCACCACTATGTTCGGCAGAAAGCGCCGTATCCCGGAGCTTTCCTCTTCAAACAAGGTATTACAGGCGGCAGGCAAGCGTATCGCTATGAACACTCCCGTGCAGGGAACTGCGGCAGACCTTATAAAGATAGCAATGATAAATGTTTATAACCGCCTCAAAACGGAAAAGCTCAGCGCAAAGCTGATATTGCAGGTACACGACGAGCTCATCATCGAGTCGGATACAGCCTGTGCTGACAGGTGCGCGGATCTTCTCAAAGAGGAGATGCAGGGCGTTTACGATATGAAGGTGCCTCTTGCAGTCGATGTTCATCAGGGACATTCATGGTACGACGCTAAGTCATAAGCCTTTAGCCTGTAGGGGACGCCGCCCTCGGCGTCCCTCAAATTACACATAAAAGGGCAGGAACCGATGAATAATTCTCAATTCTCAATTCTCAATTCTCAATTAAACTACGAGGCGCTGTCCGCTCTTGACAGGCTTTGTATCGGCGGGGACGGCTGGTCCGCGGAGGACTTCCGCTCAGAAGCTGAAAAGGACGGCGGCATAGTTCTTGCGGCATACCGCGGCGAGAGCCTCGCAGGGCTTATAGCCGGCTTTACAGCCGCGGATACGGGAGAGATACTCACTGTGGCGACTGCTCCTGAGTACCGCAGACAGGGTGTGGGGAAAATGCTTATGGAAGCTTTTCTTGAAGCCATACCGGAGGGCGTGGAGACTATAGCCCTTGAAGTAAGGCAGTCCAATGCCGCAGCTGTCGCTCTTTATAAGAGCTTCGGCTTTGAAAGGGTGGGGGTGCGGAAAAGGTTCTACCGTGACCCTGTTGAGGACGCTGACGTTATGGTGCTTGATAGAACTAAGACCTAAGAGCTAAGAACTAAGTGTAGGGGCGAACAGTGTTCGCCCGTGTATGTCCCTACATAAGTAAATAAAAAAGAAAGAAGTTAAAGTATGCTTATACTCGGAATAGAAAGCTCCTGCGACGAGACCGCCGCAAGCGTGGTAAAGGACTGCCGGACTATACTCTCTTCAGTCGTATCCACACAGATAGAGGAGCACAGAAAGTACGGCGGAGTAGTACCGGAGATAGCCTCACGCAGACACTGTGAGAATATCCTCGGCGTTGTAAGTCAGGCTCTTGACGAGGCTCAGGTGAAGCTCTCAGACCTCGACGGCATAGCTGTTACCTACGCTCCCGGACTTATAGGCGCTCTCCTTGTGGGAGTGAGCTTCGCAAAGGCTCTTGCCATGTCCTCTGGAAAGCCGCTCATACCGGTACATCACATAGCAGGCCATATCGCAACGAACTATCTGACATTCCCGGAGCTTGAACCGCCTTACCTCTGTCTTGTGGCAAGCGGCGGTCACAGTCATATAATAGAAGTCCTCGGCTATACCGATTTCCATGTAGTGGGAAGAACTCACGATGACGCGGCAGGAGAGTGCTTTGACAAGTGCGCGAGGGCTATGGGCTTTCCGTATCCCGGCGGAGTACATATAGACAATGCCGCGCAGACAGGCGACAGTAACGCATTCAGGCTGCCTCACCCGGCTGTGGCAGGAAGCGAGTTCGATTTCAGCTTCTCCGGACTGAAGACAAATGTTATAAACCTTCTCCACAACGCTGAGCAGAAGGGGACAGACATAAACCGGAACGATCTTGCGGCAAGTCTTCAGGCGACTATCGCGGAGATACTCACAGACAAGACCGTCCGTGCCGCCGAAGCGCTCGGCTATAAAAAGGTGGCACTTGCAGGAGGCGTTTCCGCAAATACCGGAGTACGCGCCGCACTGTCGGAAGCCTGTGCGAAGCGCGGTTTCGAGTTCTATATGCCGGAGAAGAAGCTCTGCGGTGACAACGGCGCTATGATAGCCTGTCAGGGAAGCTATAACCTGCTTGCAGGCATAACCGCCGACGAGAGCCTTAACGCCGTGGCAACTCTGTCTATGGACGACCTCAGCAAAAAGTAAGATAAAAAGCTGCACTCAGGTGCGGCTTTTTTTGTATATATGCGGTTCTTCCCGGACATAATAGCACTGAGGTGAAACGTATGAAGGAAAGGGGACTGCTGCCGTCTCTTGATGACAGTATAGCCGAAATACGCCGTGTTTCCGGGGGTTCCTCCGATGTGCTGATAAACCGTTTTGTCACAGGAGGTATACACTGCGCTCTGCTCTGCTGCGAGGGTATGGTCTCGGCGTCGGTAATAACCGAGCTCATATTCGAGCCCATAACGGGTATTGAAAAAAAGAACAGCCCCGGAGAGCTTTTCCATTATATATCCGAGGAGCTGCTTTTATCCACGGACCGACCTGAGGTGAATGACTACGATACTCTGTTCAGGCTTATGAACTCAGGCTTTGCCGTACTGCTGGCAGAGGGCATGGAAAGCGGTCTTGCGTTCGGAGTGCAGGGCTATGCTTCAAGAGGAGTGCAGGAGCCCTCAGGTGAGGGCAACATCATGGGAGCCCATGAGGGCTTTACGGAAACGATCCGTGTGAATATGTCACAGATACGCAGGCGACTGAAAAGTCCGGAGCTGGTCATGGAGATTTTCACAAAGGGCAGCATGAGCTGCACCGACCTGTGCCTGTGCTATATGAAGGACCGTGTCCCGCAGGAGCTCATAGACAAGATAAAAAGCTCACTTGGAGAGATGGATACCGAAGCGGTTCTCACAACAGGATATATCCGCCCCTTTGTAGAGAACGGCAGCTTTGAGCTTTTTGATTCCGCAGGCACTACTGAGCGTCCCGACGTTCTATGCTCGAAGCTTATTGAGGGACGGGCTGCGATATTCGTTGACGGCGTTCCGTATGCGGTAGTGATACCCCGGCTTTTCTGCGAGAGCTTCCAGACACTTGACGATTACGCCTTCAAGCCCTATTACAGTACATTCATACGCTGGCTGAAATATCTTGCCTTCCTTGCGGCTGTGCTTTTGCCTTCTTTCTATGTGGCGATAGTCATGTATCACCCGGAGCTGCTCAACAGTACGCTGTTCATGCTCCTTGTGGAAGCGGAGAAAAAAGCTCCGCTGTCCATAGTAACGGAATCGCTTTTTGTGCTGCTGATGTATGAAATGGTAAGGGAAGCAGGTGTGCGGCTTCCGAAGCCTGCCGGCGGGGCGGTGAGTATAATAAGCGGTCTTATCATAGGCGACGCTGCGGTAAACTCCGGACTTGTCAGCACTCCGCTGCTCACTATGACCGCTCTTGCTGTACTTGGCGGACTTGTAGTACCTGAGCTGGATCCGCAGATAACCGTACTGCGTTTTGCTTTCATCATAGCAGGCGGTACGCTCGGACTTTTCGGCATAAGCCTGCTTGCCTGTGCGGTCCTTGTGAATATATGCGCTACCGAGGATTACGGTTTCCCTTATACTACGCCGCTGTCACCGTTCAAAAGCTCAGGCATGGGGGATACGGCTGTGCGCAGCGATATAAAGAAAATGCAGGACCGGGGCTTCACTGTGGAGGAATACCATGAATAGCATATCTAAGTATCAGCTTGCGGCTATGCTGCTCATAACAGACGCATTCTGCCTCTTCTGTACCGGAGGGAGCATATCCCTTGTTACACTTGGCGGTATCCTTTCGGCAGCAGGGGTGCAGTTCCTTATGGCGCTTTCGTTCACGCAGTACGGCGGTATTGATACAAAGGGACAGAAGATGTTGTTTCTTGTATACCTGCTGTTTTTCGGCGGTACGCTTTTTTCGTCGCTGTGGCGGACCGGCAGTGCCATATATATCCCCTATGAGGAAAGGCTCGGACTGTGGGGCAGACTGCTCACAGCCGGACTTATAGCGCTGGTATGTCTTTACAGTTCTTCTACGGGGATAAGAGCGGTGTCACGTGCGGCTGTTATAGCTGCTGCGGCAGGGCTGCTGTGTATTGTCATCGACTTCGGCAGCGCGGTGTTCAATGCTGACTGGAACAATATCAGCCGCCCTGAAACACACAGTTATATCTATGAATTCATGAGAGGCTTCGCGCTCAGCGGCGGGCTTGGAAGCTTTTTTGTGCTGACCGGAAAGGTCAGAGGGAGCCGCAGCAGTGCAGCGGCAGTATATTTCGGGGCAAAGGCGGCGCTTACAGCGGCAGTGCTGCTGACTGCCCTGCCTGTTTCGGGAGGGATAGCGGATATAACTGATTTCCCCGTGATAACAGCCGCCCAGCTCTCGCAGCCGTTTGAAGCGCAGCGCATAGACTCTGTTTTCCTTGTGGTATTTGTATCATTCGCGGTGTTCGCGGTAACTGTGCAGGTAATGACGGCTTCCTGTCTCCTGAAAGAGCTGTTCCCGAAATTCCGGCGCTGGCGGAGCAGTGCGGTGACAGTCCTTATTATCGGAGCCGCTCTGCTGATATCGGGACGGGAACTCATACTTCTGCGTGCGGCAGCTTTGGCTGCGGTAATGCTGCTGACAGTTCTTAGGACAATAAAAAATCCGCTGCCGAAGCAAGCGGATAGATGATGTATTTATTTTTTCTGCCTGAGCTGCCTGAAAAAATCCGACAGTATATCTGCACATTCCTTTTCCATTATCCCGCCTGTGACTTCAGGGCGGTAATTGTATGGCAGCTCGAACATTTTCTGCACCGATACCGCGGAGCCGCTTTTGAGATCATAAGCGCCGAAGAAAACGTCGTCTATACGTGAGTTGATTATGGCGCCGCAGCACATGGGGCAGGGTTCAAGGGTGACGTATATCGCACATTCCGGAAGTCTCCAGCCGCCGAGTCTGCGGCAGGCGCTGTCGATAGCTATGAGCTCTGCGTGAGCAAGGGCGTTCTTTGCTCCCTCACGCATATTTCTTCCCTCGCCGACTATCTCGCCGGTGGTCTTTTTTACAACAACAGCTCCCACAGGGACCTCGCCCTCGTCAAAGGCTTCCTTAGCAAGCTCAAGGGCACGCCGCATATATTTTTCCATTTATACTCCTAAACGATTATCTTTATTGCAGCTGCAAGTATACAGAGGCATATATCAGCTGAAACGGGGAAAGTTCTGAAAGCCGTCAGGAGACGTTCCTTCAGGGACAGTTCCGAGGTGAAGTCCGCTATCCTGTGGACGTCGTTGCCTCTTCTGAAAAGGTACAGAAGAACTGCTCCGGCAGCGCCGATAACAAATACGATAAGTATGAATCCGTTTCGCATAAGGTGAAGCGAATCCGTGGTATCTGCCTCTACAAGTATCAGTGCGAGGCGGTACATCTTGAATATCACCTGCACGAATATGGCTGTGAATATGGAGCCGCTCCGCAGCATACCTATTGAAGCGACGGCGGATATCATAAGTGCAGCCGGCATTTCACGGAAATCCTGAACGAGAAGTCCCGACATTACTGATGTGACTATTATCGCAAATGTATCGCCGAACTGCCTGAGTGCTCCGAATATAGCTCCTCTGAAAAACAGCTCTGACAATACGGATATGATTATGATATCAAATATCGTATAGATAACGAACTGTTCCTGATCCCATACGGATGCGTCTGCGTTTATATCGCGGAAGTAATTGAAAACGTCCCTTGTTCTGTTGGTATAAATGCTCGGAAGACTTGTTATCGCGCTTACCGCAAGAGCCATGAATATAGCTCCGAACATATCCGAGGCATGGTTCAGCGTAGTCATGAATTCCACGCGCTTCGGCATTTTCAGCTTGCGGCGCAGGTAATGTGCAGGTATCAGCATCCTGAACAGTGAAATAAGGATAAGGGCGGTGACTATCTCGGTGCTGCCGCCTGATATAGCTGTACTTACAAAGGAAGTGTGTATATCGAAGCCGATGACGTCAAAGACAGCAACACCAATGCGGCTTATCAGGTTGTCAACAACTATCCATATGAACATTGCTATTCCGGCAATATTCATTATCTTTCCGATACATTCCTCTTCGGCAACGGGAAAGGATTTATTTTCAAAGCCTTTTCCTTCCACGAAAACACTTTCCTTGCGGTTGCGTGTGAAGTTGAAGGCATAGGGGATATCTATTTTTCTCCGCCATGTGATATAGTTTTCATTATATGCTTCATTCTGTGTAGAATAGTCGAATTGCTCGACAACATCTATTACAGTATCTTCTGAGGTGTCTGAGACTTTCATTGGCTCACCTCCCTACAATATCTCAATTTATATAATATCATATTTCAGGGGAAACAATGTAGATTTTTTAGTGTATTTATATGAACAAACAGTTAATCCGATAAAACAATTATCTATGGAGGAGCTATGAAAAAAAAGATATTTGCCGCAGTGTTACCGCTTTTAACGGCTCTGATGACAGGCTGTTCCGCCGGGAGGATACACGAGAGAAGTTACCTTCGTGCGTTTGCAGTAAACGGAGGTGCTGAAAAGGAGCTTACCTTCGCGTTTTTCGCTGAGGACGGCACTGTCACTGCCACCGGAAATGATATCGGTTCTGCAAAAGAAAATGCCGGACTTAAAAACGGCAGGGATATATTCACTGGCTATACCGAACTCATTATCGTTGACGGGAAGGAAAGCCGCAGTATACTTGGTGAAATGCTCAGAGAATGGAAGGTGTCGCCGTCGTGCAGGGTGGTATACTGCAACGAAGGCAGGAAGCTCCTTGAAGAGAATGACACGGAAAAGCTATTAGGCATTGCCGGACAGGCGGTAAAGCAGGGGATAGCTCCGGAATGTGATATAATAACAGTCCTTGGCGAGCTGTGTGAATATGGTGCTGCGGAGGCGGCAGAGCTTTACCCGGACGGCACTGCCGGCAGACACATTATTAGTTAGTTCTGGTGGCGGACAACGCCGTATTCGTCGTCGAGGCGGTAGTAGGGACAGGCATAGTTGGTGCCCTGCAGGAAACGGTACATCTCGTCCTCGTCGAGATTGACCATGCAGACGTAGCATTCGTAGTCCTCATCGTAGACATAGTTAGTGCAGGTCTCGCAGTTTGTAGCTTTTTTCTTTTCCATATTATCTCCTTCCGTAAATCAAAATTTAGCTTTGCTAAATTTTGATTTAGTTGAGAATTGAGAGTGGAGAGTTAAGAGTTAATGAGTTCGCTGCGCTCATATTATTTAAATTATATCGCCGCAGGCGATACACCACAACTGTCAACTCTCAATTCTCAACTCTAAACTAGATCATAATTTTGCGAAGCAAAATTATGATCTATTATAGCATATATTATGGGAAATATCAATCGTGCGGGTTATTGACAAAAATATAACAACGTGCGCTTTTTTATATATCATCATAACGGTTTACCGCTTCTTCTTGTACATTTTAAAGGGCACAGAGCAATAAATGCAATAACTTTAGGTAATATTGCTATTCCTAAAAAATACCGTAAATGACTATTGACACATTGACAAAAAACAGATATAATAGTATCAGAGGAACGTTTGGCTTTTGCCTGACGCTCTGTTTTTTGCGATTTTTTTTCGCATAATTATCCGATAATCTTTTTAGGAGGTATTATAAAATGTCATTGACAAAAAATCCCAACGTATTAAAGTGGGTTGACGAGATGATCGCTCTCTGCCAGCCTGATAAGGTAGTATGGATCGACGGCTCAAAGGAGCAGATCGACTCACTTATCGAGGAAGTTACTTCACTCCCCGACGACAGCTGGGACAAAATGTATAAGCTCAATCCCGAGAAGTATCCGAATTGTCTGTATCACAGAACACGCGCCAACGACGTTGCCCGTGTTGAGGACAGAACATTTATATGCTCAAAGGAAAAGAAAGGCGCAGGTCCTACAAACAACTGGATGGCTCCCGACGAGATGAAGGCTCTCCTCACACCTATGTACAAGGGCGTTATGAAGGGCAGAACAATGTATGTTATCCCTTACTCAATGGGTCCTATTGGTTCTCCTCTTGCTAAGGTCGGCGTTGAGGTAACTGATTCCATCTACGTTGTTCTCAATATGAACATCATGACACGTATGGGCAAGCAGGCTTTCGAGAACCTCGGCGATACCTCCGATGATTTCGTAAGAGGTCTCCACTCAAAGGCTGACGTTGATCCTGAGAAGAGATACATCGTTCAGTTCCCTGAGGAGAATACCATCTGGTCTATCAACTCTGCCTACGGCGGAAACGTTCTCCTCGGCAAGAAGTGCTTCGCACTCCGTATCGCTTCCTTCCAGGGCAAGAACGAGGCATGGATGGCTGAGCACATGCTTATCCTCGGTCTCAAGAAGCCCAACGGAGAGGTTAAGTATATCACAGCAGCTTTCCCGTCAGCCTGCGGAAAGACCAACCTTGCAATGCTCATTCCGCCCGAGGGATACAAGAAGGACGGCTATGAGGTATTCACAGTCGGCGATGATATCGCATGGATGAAGCCCGGCAAGGACGGCAGACTTTACGCTATCAACCCTGAGAACGGCTTCTTCGGCGTTGCTCCCGGAACAAACGCAAAGTCCAACTACAATGCTCTTGCTTGTACAAAGAACGGTGCTATCTTCACAAACGTTGCTCTCGACAACAGCGACAACACTGTATGGTGGGAGAAGCTCAACGAGAATCCGCCTAAGGACGCTACAGAGTGGACAGGTATCAAGTGCGACGGTGAGGCCTGGGTAGCTGAGGGCAAGAAGCTTGCTCACCCCAACTCAAGATTCACAGCTCCCGCTCAGAACTGCCCCTGCATCTCTCCTGAGTTCAACAATCCTGAGGGTGTTCCTGTATCTGCTATCATCTTCGGCGGCAGACGTGCATCGACAGCTCCTCTCGTATATCAGTCATTCGACTGGACACACGGTACATACATCGGATCAGCTGTATCTTCAGAGACAACAGCTGCTGCAACAGGCGCAGTAGGCGTGCTCCGTCACGATCCTATGGCTATGAAGCCCTTCATCGGCTACAATGTAGGCGACTACTGGGCACACTGGCTCGAAATGGGCGCAAGACTCGGCAGCAAGGCTCCTAAGATCTTCAATGTAAACTGGTTCAGAACTGACGACCAGGGCAACTTCCTCTGGCCCGGCTACGGCGAGAACATGAGAGTTCTTGACTGGATCATCAAGAGAGTTGACGGCGAAGTTGACGCTGTTGAGACTCCTATCGGATACCTCCCCAAGCCTGAGGATATCAACCTCAAGGGCATCGAGGACGAGGTAACACCTTCTGCTCTCAAGCAGCTCCTCACAGTCAATAAGGACGAGTGGAAGAAGGAGATCGCTGAGATGAGAAGATACTATGACGAGGACATCAAGGCGAAGGGCGGCAATATCCCGCAGGCACTCTATGATGAGCTCGACATGATCGAAGCAAATCTTAACAAGTAATTTTTGATATAAGCAACTTGCAAATATAAGGGCTGTCGCTTTGCGGCAGCCTTTTATCGTACAAACAGGGAATATAGGGGGGATTTTGTGTTTATTTTATACTTGTGTATAACTATAGTTTCTGCACTTTTTATGTTGTATATGATACACTGGTATATACAGAAAAAGGATATATCGTCACTTACATCTGAGGCGGACGGGGAGATAGTAAAAGTCACGAAGCAGGATTATAAAGAGCCTGACAGCGAAGAGAAAAAGACTGTTTATACTCTGAAAGTTGTTTATTCTGTTGGCGGCAGGCAATATAAAACTTCTATGCGCACAATCGAAGAAGGGGGAAGCTATCAGGAAGGACAGTCGGTGACTGTTATGTACGATAAAAACAAGCCGCGACATTCATATGTTAAAGGCGATAAAGAGCCTCAGCTTGTTTGGCGGAATTATATGATCGTCTCTGTAATACTCTTTGCGTTATGTGTGATAGTTCTTGTAATGACCATGCCGTTAACACTTGGATTTTCGAGAACGCAGAAAGAACGATTCAATTTTGTCATGCACATATTTTTCTTTTTGTTTGCTATAATAGGACTCATCGTTTATTCTCGAACAAAGGAATATAAAAAGAAGCGTGAGAACGGCATATCAGCAAGGAAAGAACTGGGAGCATTTATATTAATTATAGGCAAAACCGGATTTGATCTGATATGGGATATAATCGAAATGCTGATAAAGAAGTAAGGGCATGAAAAGCTCCCCATTCGGGGAGCTTTTTCAGTCCTTGGTATGTTCAAAAAGGTCGCCGGGCTGACAGTCGAGAGCCTCGCATATAGCGTTCATGGTCTCGAAGCGTATGCCCTTCATCTTGCCGGTTTTCAGGTTGGAAAGGTTGACGTTGGTCATACCCACCCTTTCGGCGAGCTCGTTCAGCGACATTTTTCGGTCAGCCATCATCTTGTCAAGTCTGATTATTATTGCCATGCCGCACCGCCTTTACGCTATCAGGTCGTTGTCTTCCTGAAGACTGAGACCGTATACGAAAACCTCGGATATAATGCCGATTATGACGCCTAATGCGATCAGAAGGATATTCTGCATATCAAAGGATAAGGACACTGCGAAATGGCTGTCGTCTAAAGGTATAGTCGAACAGGACGGTATAAGGCCGCCTGCAAACAGGACAACTGCCATAATGCGGAGCTTTGTTATTATCTTCTTTGAGAACGGCTTGCCTGTTTTGCGTATTTCAAGGAGTATCAGCGCAAGAAGTCCCAGCTCGGCGAATATTATGAGAGAGTACAGGCTGTTGGTCAGGTACTCCTTGAGGAGCGTATTGCCTGCAAAGCGAATGAACTGCCATACAGCTGCTCCGAGAGCTGCAAAGCAGAGAATACAGCTCAGCACGGTGTCGATAAAGGTACGTTTTTTCAGTTTTTCGGATATCATTTTGTTCATAACAACATCTCCTTTTTAAAGTATCACTTTAAGCTTTTAAAGTTTTTATCAGCTGATGTATGCATTATAGCACGTAAATTAAAGCAAGTCAATAAGTTTTTAAAGTATTACTTTAAATATTGTAAGACTGCACAGGTTGGAAATAAAAGCCAACCTGTAGATATACAATTTCAACAAAGGCACCACTTGACGAATTGTAATATAAATGTGATAATATACCTTACGGAATATTATTCGCTATGAAGCGTCTGAGTTATCAACGGTGATCCGTTTGTTACATGAGGAGGTGATTAAGACAAATTTCACGAAAAAGTGGACAAATAACAGGAAATCACAGAAAAGGGCTTGCATTTCCTTCCGTAAACTGCTATTATTATAAAGCATTGTTTTTTGAAAGGAAAGAGAAAATGGAGAAGTTCATCAAGTGGTTCGTTTCGAAACTTCCGGAGCGGCTGCAAAAAATATACTATAAATATGAAGAAAAATGGCTTTACCTCGTTTTTGGAGGACTTACCACCGTAGTCTCTATTGTGACCAAATTACTGCTTTTCTGGCTCGTACCCGGTAACCCCAAGTGGGAAAGCACAGCAGGAGTGGTATTTTCGTGGATATGCTCGGTGACCTTTGCTTTCTTCACGAATAAGAAGTATGTTTTCAGGAATGAGACCAAGAACGCAAAGGAGTTCTGGAAGGTCTTCGCTTCGTTTTACGGTGCAAGATTTGCCACCCTCGCTATGGAGGAGGTCATATTCCTCATATTCTGCGACTGGCTCGGCGTAAACAAGACATTCATCACTTTGGCGAGTCAGGTCATTATTTTCATTGCGAATTATATCCTCAGCAAGATCTTTGTGTTCAAAAACAAGGAAAAAGCTTCTGTGGAGCAGAACAATGACTGATACTCTGAAAATAGGGAATGTCGCCATAGAGCGGACTGCCGCCCTTGCACCAATGGCGGGAGTTGCCGACCGCGCCTACAGGCTTATGTGCAAGAAGTACGGAGCCGCCTATGTTGTGAGCGAAATGGTGTCCGCAAAGGGCATATGCTACAGCGACCGCAAGACGGCGGAGCTGTGTACGGTCACGGACGGAGAGCGCCCGATGGCGGTGCAGCTCTTCGGCAATGAACCCGATTTTATGGCTGAGGCAGTAAAGATAGTCCTTGACTACAAGCCTGATATAATAGATATAAATATGGGCTGCCCTGTGCCGAAGGTGGTCGGTACGGGAGCCGGTTCCGCGCTTATGAAGGACACAAAGCTGGCGGCAGCTGTCGCGGAAGCCGCTGTAAAAGCTGCAGGCGAAACTCCTGTTACCGTGAAGATACGCAGCGGATGGAGCAAGGACAGTATCAACGCTCCCGAAATGGCAAAAGCTCTTGAAGCGGCAGGCGTTGCGGCAATAGCGGTACACGGGCGTACAAGGGATATGTTTTACAGCGGCGAATCGGATATGAACGTGGTAAAAGCCGTTAAGGAAGCGGTAAATATCCCGGTCATCGGGAACGGTGACATCACGGACTTCCGCTCCTGTTCGGAAATGTATGACCGCACTGGCTGCGACCTTGTTATGATAGGACGGGGAAGCTACGGCAACCCTTTCATATTCCGCGAAATAGCGGCAAAGCTGCACGGAGAGACTTACGAGCCGCCGTGCCTTGAAGAAAAAATGCGGGTCATGCTTGAGCATATAAGACTTATTCTTGAACTTAGCGAAAAGTGTGAGGAGCTGGCTATGCACGAGGCGAGAAAGCACGCTGCATGGTACATGAACGGGTACTACGGCTCAGCGAAGTTCCGCGGACGCTGCTATCAGCTTTCATCATACAAGGAAGCGGAAGAGCTTGCAGCTGAATTTACTGAGCTTCAGAGAAACAGAGAAATCAACAAAGTGTAAATATTTCATATACATAAAGGACAAAAATAGTGCTTTTTGTCGGTGTGCACAAATTGTGAACAAAAATTTCGTATGAATGAACAAATTTTAGTCGATAATAAAGCTGGAAGCTGAAATTTGGCGTAGAATCGACGTTCTCAAATAAGATTTAATCTTTTGCTGAATAAAACAGCTTGTAAACTCATTTAAGTTTGATACAATTTGTAATTGCCAAATCGAAAAATATGTGATATAATATGATTTGAAAAGTGGTATATTTGTGGCGTTTTTATACTGCTTTTGCAAAGGAGACCTTTATGAAACTTAGAAAAGGACGTGCTGCCGGTGCATTGGTGGTTCTTATCGCACTGGTCGCAGGCGGTATAGGCTGTGGAAATATAGTCGGAAAACTTGACGGAAATAAGCAGTCTGTATCCGAAACAACAACAACTACTACGGTTCCGGAGGAAACTACCGAGGAGCCTACAACGCTTCCGCCGGATAAGGTCGTTCACGTAACGGCTGCAGGCGACAATCTTATACATCATTCAGTCATGGTAAATGCCCGTGAGCTGGCAGGCGGCAGCGGTTACGACTTCAAGCCCCTGTATTCCGAGGTCAAGTATCTCATTCAGGACGCTGATCTTGCTATTCTTAATCAGGAAACGGTAATTTCCGAAAGCAACGAGGTAAGAGGCGCTGAAGGCGGAGTCCTTATATTCAATTCGCCGCCGGAGGTCGCTGACGCAGTTATCGACCTCGGCTTTGACGTTTTCACAATGGCAAACAATCATCTGCTCGATATGGGGACCGACGGTCTTGAGGAGTCCATAAACTTCTGGAACAGGAAGGCGGCGACAAATGACCTCACAGTCCTCGGAGCCTACTTAAATGAAGATGACGCGAACCGTATACGCATACGCGAGGTGAACGGCGTAAAGATTGCTTTTCTTGCCTATGCAGCCCATATAAACGGCTTCGATGCGCTGCTCGACGATGTGCCTCTCCGTGTGATAAAGAACGAAGAGGAGGACGTCATCGAAAGACAGATCAAGGAAGCAAGAGAGCTGGCTGACGTGGTAATAGTCTCTGCTCACTGGGGCGCTGAAGATACGAACGTGGTCAGCGAGGACAGGATCGAGCTTGCAAATAAAATGGTGAACTGGGGCGCCGATGTTATACTCGGCTGCCATACCCACACAGCTCAGACAATGGAATGGATCGAGCGTGAGGACGGCACAAAAGGCTTCGTTTACTACTCAATGGGAAATTTCATCTGCGCTCAGACGGATAACTTCAATGTTGTCGGAGAGCTTGCAGACTTTGATATAGTTATTGACGGAGAGACCGGCAAACTGAGTCTTGAGGACGTTGGATGCATTCCGACGGTCGTCCATTACGAGGGTGGTTTCTCCAATATGAAGGTCTATCCATACAGCAAATATTCACCGGAGCTTGCAGAGCGTCACGGTCTGCCTTATGCGGTGCCTCAGGGCACTTATACGGACTTCGGCTGGGACGTCATAAACCGCATAATAGATGAGGCGATTCCGCCGGAATTCCGCAAGCTGAACAAATAATTTGATAAATTCATTTCTCGTTCAAAAGCAGCTTTAAAATGGCTTTTTTGAGAAAAAAACTCATTGTGCAAACCGTGCAAAAATTACTTTTACTGTTTATGTAAAATACCAAAAACGATATGAACCTATTTACTTTTTTTTAGACCTGATATATAATGAAATCATGAATAAATATAGATTTGGGATTAAGTATCTCATCACGGCAGTGTGGTGCGTCTTATGACAAAATCACTGCGTGCAGAGCATGTTTCAGTCACGGACTGACGGCAGAGGGGAGCTTCAGAGCGGCGTGGACAAACGCCGGATCTGTACAGGGTCCGCCGTAACCGCAGCCTTGAAAGCTTTAGTCTCGTCTGTATGACTGGCAGCGGCTTTCAGCCGTCCGCTTGGCACGATTTCATTCGTATATCGGTGAACATTTCATTCGTATATTAGTGAACATGGTTTTGCAGAGAGGGCGGAAAGACAGATCCGCTGCTAAAAGACAAGATATAATAAAAGGGGCATACCCGTTCCTTTGTTATATAACATTATTGAAGAAGGAGGAAAAAATAATGAAGACAAAAAAGGTAGTCGTCGGAGCATTGGCTGCGATGCTTTCACTTTCAGTCTGCTCACTTGCACCTGTTGCAGCTGCTGGCGAAACAGTGCAGATATCCGTTGGCAAAACAAGCGCAGAGGCAGGTGCAGCTTTCTCGGTGGATGTATCACTGGCTGATATCCCATCTTCCGGTATCCAGGCACTCGACTTTGCTGTAACTTATGACAGCAAGGTGCTCACAATCGAATCCGTTGAACAGGGAGCTCTCATAAACAAGAGCGCAGAGACAGCTGATAAGTCAGCATCACTCTCACCTCTCTTTGAAAGCTCAATCAACAAATCAGAGGGTTATGTGAGCATGATCTGGTCCACTTCTACTGATGACGCTTCGTACTGGCTCAAGGGCGACGGCGTGTTCTGTACTATCAAGGGTACTGTCGTAAGCGGTGCAGCAAACGGTACAGAATCAGCTCTCAAGATTGTTCCTATCAGTCGTGAGACATACGCGGGTTCAGGCTCCTCAAACGGAGACATCGGCTGTGGCTATGAGAAGGACGGAAAGCCTGTCAAGATCGCAACAGCGGTTTCTAACGGCAGCGTAACAGTAGGCTCAATCGTTACAACTACAACAACTCAGCCGCCTACGAGCAAGATCGTTCGCGGTGACGCAAACTGTGACGGTACGATCGATATGGGAGATGCGGTTCTCATCATGCAGAGCCTCGCTAACCCGAATAAGTATGGTTTGGATGGTACAGACTCCAAGCATATCACTTCACAGGGTCAGCTCAACGGCGATGTTGATGAAGACGTTGCGGGTCTTACATCAAATGATGCTCTCAAGATCCAGAAGTTCCTGCTCAAGCTCATAACTGAGCTCTGATCCGAGATTATCTGATTTGTCCCCCTTACAAAGGAATACAAACCCAATTTATGTTTTATTAATAGGCGTAAAAACCTAAAGAAAGGAATTATTACAAATGAAAAAGTTAATTTCTGCAGTCACATCACTGTGTATGGCTGCATCACTGGTAAGTGCAGTAGTACCTGCAACAGTAGGCGCTGCTGATGCTTCCAAGGGCTTTGCTATTAAAACATATGACATCAGCAAGCCAGCTTCAGCTGATGCTCAGTCCTCCGTAACAATCAATAAGAAGGATATCCCTGCTGGCGGTTATGTTCTTCCTTCGGCAGTTTACTATTCAGAAGGCGTTGATAATTCAACTGATTCACTTCTCGTTTCTATAACAACAGACTCAAAGGATATCAAGTTCCAGCTTCACGATCCTACAGAGTCCTATACAGACGATGAGAAGGAATATTCAATCAAGGGTTCAACTTTCAAGTGCGATAACTATATCTCATTTGCAGGTAATTACAATAAGCTTGACGGTTATTCAGCAGCTGGTCTCTATGTATTCGGTGTAGATTCATCCCAGACCGCAGCTGGTACCGACAATTACTACATTGGATGCTCATGGATGAGTAACGGTGAGGATTATGCTTGGGCTGGCGATAAGTCCGATTCATATCCTTTCTATGTATTCGATACAGTTATTCCCCAGAACATCGCAGCTGGTACTTACACACTCAAGTACTGTGAGTACAACACAGATGCTTCAGGCAAGAACAACAACCCCTCACCTATGGTTGAAGGCGAAAAGACAAGATTCACCACAGAGGGCAAGAACCTCAAGCTTGAGACAATGACAATCAAGGTTGTTGAGGACGGCGGCGAAACACCTACAACTACAACAACAACTGCTACTCAGCCTACAACAACATCTACAACAGTTACAACAGGCGGCGGTCAGACAACAAACGCTGACATCAGCTTCGCTTTCGTTGATGAGAACGGTAAATCTACAGTTTCAGCTAAGGCTGGCGACGAGATCACAGTATTCGCTAACGTAACAGCTGGCGGCAAGCCTGTATCAGCTATGGACGTTCAGTTCAAGGCTTCCGAGCAGATCAAGATCACTGCTATCGGCGGCAAGACAGCTGCTCTCGGCAACAAGAAGGTTTCTACAAACCTCGACGAGTACCGTGCAAACTTCACATCAACAGGTACAGACGGTGAGCCTCTCGTTCCTACAGACGGCAAGGCTGCATTCACACTCGTTGTTTCAATCCCTGCAGGTACAGCAGACGGAACTTACACAGTAGGTTTCGACAGCCAGTGCAAGGTATTCAAGGACAGCACAAAGTTCAATTACGAGACATCATTTGTTCCTTTCGAGATCACAGTTGGTGAAAAGGAAATCACAACAACTACAACAACAACAACTACAACTACTACAGTTACATCTGACAAGACAACAACAACTACTACTACAACTACAACAACTACACCTCCTACAGGTACAACTACAACAACTACAACACCTGGCGACAAGCTCACTCCTGTATGGGGCGATGCTAACTGCGACGGCGCTGTAGACGTTTGTGACGTTGTTCTCGTACTCACATACCTCAACGACAACACAATCGATTACTTCACAGCTCAGGGTAAGGTTAACGCTGACGTTAACGCTCCTCAGGCTAAGGAAGGTGCAGTAGATCCTAAGGGCGTTAAGATCGATGCTGACGACCAGGAGACACTCACAAAGTTCTGCCTCAAGTACATCGACAAGCTTCCCGTTTGAGAACAGTATAAGAACGTACTAATTTAATAAGAGCGTAATGCTCGGAAAGGAAATGCACTGATGAAGAAACTGCTTTCTGCAGTTACATCCGTTGCCATGAGCGTATCGCTCATGGCAGGTGCATTTGCTTCGTCAGTTAGTGCTGCCGGTAGTTTAACTGCCGAGCAGCCTAACATTAGTATGGGCGAAGTACTGGATGTTTCTGCTAAGACATTCGCTGCAGACGGAACAGTTGAATGGAAGATCCCGACAGTAACAGCAGCACCCGGCCAGACGGTCACAATGCCAATTGTTGCACTGGGTTCAAGCCTTGAGGTTTCAGGCGGACAGTTTACAATCAAAGCTGGCTCGCCGATTAAGTTCGATTCAATCGTAACAGGTAATGCATACGGTTACAATATTGCTTCCAATGCAGACGAAAATACATTTCTTTTTAGTGGTGTAAAGGGTAAGGTAGCTGCAGAGAATTCTGTAGTTGGTACTCTTAAATTCACTATCCCCGCAGATTGTGCGGAGGGCAAATATGACATAAAGTGGTCTGAGGGTACAGTAAGTGCTCCCCAGGGCGTAAATGTAACAGACAAGGTAAAATTCACAGATGGTGCAATCAATGTCAAGAAAGACGCTGAGGACGGTTCTGTTGAGTGGGTACTTGACAATGTTACAGCTGAGCCAGGCGAGAAGGTTACTCTCAAGGCTTATGTCAACAATACAGAAGGTTCCGCAATAGGAGTTGCAGGCGGTCAGTTCGTTATAAGCGCTGATTCACCTGTCAAGTTCGATTCCGTAAAGGACGGCGGAGCTTACGACGCTACGATCGAGGTCAACAACACAGGTGCCAATCCTGCGTTCCTCTTCTCAAAGTTCGCTAAGGACGGCGTAGTTGCAGCCGATAAGGCTGAGATCATGACACTTACTTATGTTGTTCCTACAGATTGCGCTGAGGGCAAATATAACATCAAGTGGTCAGATCAGACTGTAAGTAACGGAAAGGCTCAGAATATTACTTCAAAGGTAACATTCAAGGACGGTTCCATTACAGTTAAGAAGCCATCAGCTGATGGCAAGATCAAGTGGGTTCTCGGTACAGAGAACGCTAAGCCCGGCGATACAGTACAGCTCAGCGCTGTTGTTGATTCAGCAGACGCAGCAGTTGCTATCGCAGGCGCACAGTTCGCAATCGTTTCAGAGACTGACGATATCAAGCTCACAGCATCTTCTGAGAAATCAGAGGCTTATGATGCAGCTATAAGCGCTAACATCGACAAGGGCATCCTTATGTTCGGCAAGCCGGGTTCAGCAGCTGTAGCAGCAGCAGACGGCAAGACTGTTGTCAAGCTCTCATTCAAGGTTGACGAAAAGTGTAAAGAAGGCACATACAAGATAAAGTGGGCTGATCAGAGCGTCAGCAACGCATTATCACAGAATATCACTTCAAAGGTACAGTTCGTTGACGGTACTATCAAGGTAGGTTCAGACGTTACTACTGACGGTATCACATGGGACATCGATGATGTTACTGTTGAGCCCGGCACAAAGAGCGTTGACCTCAAGGTTACCGTTAAGGGAACTTCTGACCTCGCTATCGCAGGCGGTCAGTTCGGTATCTCAGCTAAGACTCCTATCACTCTGAGTGAGATCAAGGGTACTCCTTACGGCGCAGAGCTCTCAAAGAACGCTGAGCAGAATGTTTACCTCTTCGCTAAGAGAACAGGTAAGGCTGAGGCTGACGGTACAGTTATCATGACACTTACTTTTGCTATTCCTGAAGATACTGCTGCTGGTACTTATGCAGTACAGTGGAAGGATACAACTGTAAGCGCTGAAAAGGGCGTTAACGTAACTTCAAAGGTGAAGTTTGAGGACGGTTCCATCACAATCGGAAAAGTTACAACTTCTACCGTAACTACAGTTACAACATCGTCCGGAGAAACTAAGCCTACTACAACCACAATCAGCAGCGTAGATCCTTCTACAAGCACATCAACAACAATAACCATTCCTCAGGATAAGGATATTGCTTGGCTGGTAGGCAGCGCAGAAGGCTACCCCGGTGATGAGGTCAAGATCAAGGTTAAGGTTTACGATCCTTCAAACAATGCACTCGCTATCAGCGGCGCTATGTTTGATATGGTAGCAGGCGACGGTGTCAAGCTCACAGGTGTAAGCGACAAGTCCGCTTACGGCGCTGATATTTTAAAGAGCGAAGACCAGATAAGACTTATGTTCTTTGACGGCAAGGGTGAAAGACACTCTGCTGCTAACGGTTCGACAGTAGTTGAGCTTACTTACAAGATCAATGACGACGCTAAGGCTGGTTCTATCCCTGTGGATATCAAGAATCTTTCAGCTTCAGGCGATAAGGCTGTAAATATTGCAGACAAGATCTTTGTTGTAGGCGGCGAGATAAAGGTTCTTACACCTACTACAACTACAACGTCAACAACCACAACTACAACAACGAGCAAGACGACAACATCGTCAACAAGCTCGACAACAAGTTCGACAAGCGGTCCGACAACATCGACCACTTCTTCGACTTCAAGCAAGACGACAACATCGTCAACAAGCTCGACAACAAGTTCAACAAGCGGTCCGACAACATCGACCACTTCTTCGACTTCAAGCAAGACGACAACATCGTCAACAAGCTCGACAACAAGTTCGACAAGCGGTCCGACAACATCGACCACTTCTTCAACTTCGAGCACATCAACAAATACTACAACAAGCACAGTTACATCAACTCTTTATCCTACAACCTCAACTTCTGCAGGCTGGGTAAGAGCTTATGCAACAATTGATACCGAAGTTGGTTTCTACTTCAGCCATGACAATGGTGAAAACGGTGGATTCCAGGCTGGTCAGGTAAAGGCTATCAGTATCGTAGACGTTTACGATAACGGTCAGTCAGTCGTTAGAAAGAATCTTGATTATTCATTGATCAACTTCCACGGCGCAACACCTGAGAGCGTATACAATTCTGTTGAGCATCACACAGACAAGGATGTAACAATGGAGGAATTCAAGTACGATGTTCAGGCATACTACGGTGATCTGCCGCTGGTAGATTCAACCGGTGCTGCACTCAGCATCACTGCACTTATCGGTGTTAAGGGTGATATCACTCTCAGCAACATGGTAGATGCAACAGACTGCTCAATTGCGCTTTCTTACTATGCGTTCTTGTCAGTTAACGGAAATGTTCCTTCAGGCTTCAGTATTTGTGATGCAAACGCTAACGGACTTAAAGTTCCGGAGAGCAGCGCTTCGTTATTTGAAGACTTTGCAGCATTCCTCGGCGATGTAACCGAGAATGAATGGGATGCAGGCAACTGGTCAACAAAGAAGAATAACAGAGAGATAAGCTCAGTTGACTCTTCACAGATCCTTGGATTCTACGCAAGAAGATCATCATCTGCATATTCTGAGTATTCAAATGGTCAGATATGGAAGGATTTGGTCAAGAGCACAGAAACCGAGGAAGAAGGTTCATAATCTGAATAAAAAGCAGGCCGAAAGGCCTGCTTTTTTTTACAATTATTACCGATTGACATAATATGAGAATAAGTGCTATAATAGGTATGCTGAAGCTAAAATAATGAACCGAAAACGCGATAAATAATACTAAAAGTTCATTTAACCGAAAATATTACGCTCAATTATGGTGCATATTGTGAAATAAGCACAAAAATGCGGAATATTAATCGTCAATTATTTTTGAAAAAAATGCGTACTTCTGCTTGACTTATTGTTGTTTGTGTGATAAAATGTAGTTATGAATTTTGGGGCGAATTGTACTCTTACGCAGATTGCACCCCCCCGAAATTTAGCCTAATGCACGGGGCCACTTGTGACCAAGACGTGTCTCGGGCAAAAGGGGAATAAACATGTTAGAGAGGTATAGAACGATGAAGAATTCATTATTCAAGAGGGCAATCGCAGCAGCAGCAGCTGTTCCGCTGGCTCTCACACAGTGTCTTACTTACGCAAACGCTGTATCAACAAACGATGTTGCAGGTACCGTAAAAGTTCAGGCAGAGGAGAAGAGCGGAGTAACTATAGAGGATCTGCTTTATATCCCCGCTGACCAGACAGTATCCAGGTGGAACAAGAATCTGGCTCATCATTTTGCTTCATTTGAGGGTAAGAGCGGTAAAATCGACATCAATGACTATGCTGCTGACATTATCAGCAAGGCAGGCGATTACAAGGACGTTGCAGAGTATGCATTAAGTCTCGTAAGCGATATCGAGTACAACGTAAAGTCAAACCTTGACGTTGTTATCACAGGTAAGATCGCTGAGCCTGATTTCAATGAAGTAATCAGGAATGAAATGAATAATGCGTCAAAGGCTCCCAAGAAGGCTCCTGGACGCGCAATGGCTCCAAAGTATGAAATTCCTGAGGGATTTGATATGTCTATCATTCCCGAAGGCATAGATATTGAGGAACTCAAGAATATCGACCTTTCAACTATCGATAAAGAGGTTCGTCAGGATCTCGCTGACAAGTACGATATTCCCGAACTTGCAAGCGACGACGTAAAGACAATCAGTGATCTCACAAGCCTCAAGGAAAAAGAGCTTGACAACGAGACCATCAAGAATATCGCTCAGGACTATGTTGCTATCGAGCTTTCAGATATCGACTTCACTGAGACAGAGGAAGAGGAAGAGCCTACAAAGGTTGGCGGTACTTTCACACTTACAATCAACGGTTCTGACATAAACAAGGGTACAACAGTTTCTGCTGAGTTCGAGTACAAGTGCAACGACGGCAAGACATATTACCTTGGTCAGCTTCCCAAGTTCTTCCAGGACAGCTTAAAGGCTATCAAGGCAGCAGGCGACAAGGGCATCCAGAAGAAGTTCCAGAAGTCACTTGCTGATACGCTTCAGAAGAAGTACGATGAGAAGATCGATAAGTTCATCAAGGCTGCAGGTGAGGGAGACAGAATGGTTACATACTTCCTCAACTCTCATAAGCGCGTTAAGACTTTCGCAAATGTTTCTGAGATGATCGCAAGAGTAAATCAGTATCTGGCTGCTAGGGGAGTTGCTCAGCAGATCCCCGTAAAAGCAACTGATATCGCTGCTGATGAGAATGTTCTCAAGATCTATGCAAAGGCTATGGAGGCTACAGGCAACAGAATCAATATCTCCGCTGCTGATGCAGGTAAGTTTGCAGACAGCCTCATGAACATCAAGGCTGAAACAGAAGGCGCTAAGGGCACAGTTACATTTACAGTTCCCGAAAGCGACAAGGAGATCAAGGAGTTAACAGAATACCTTGCTAAGCAGGGCTACGTTCTTGTTAATTCTTACAAGAAGATCACAGCTGCTGCAGATCTTTCAGGTCTCAAGACCAAGGAGATCGGCGACGTTGACCTTCAGATCGAAAGAGTTCTTGTAACAAATACAACAACTACATCAGTTACAACTACACCCGTAACAACAACTGTTACAACTTCTGTTGTTAAGCAGTATCTCGATTACGATACAGATACAGCTTACTACAGCAATATCGAAGAGAGCTTCGATAAGGAGCAGGTTCAGAACGCTAAGCTCCACACAATCTATGTTGAAGGCTACACAGACGCTGAAGGCAATAAGGTAAACAAGGCAGAGACTGATAAGGTAGAGGATGTCTCAGCTGACAGAATCAGCTTCGGTACAGCTACACCCGCCAATACATACAAGGCTGGCAATGACAAGTTCAAGTACAGCGTACAGATCTATGTAGACGGCAAGCCTGCTAAGGACAATGTTGGTCTCAGCGCATCTATCGATGTACTCATCGGTGTTAAGGGCGACGCAAACCTCGACGGTTATGCAGACGCAGTTGACGCTTCACAGGTACTCAGATACTACACAGAGCTTTCAGGCGGCAAGAAGTCAAGCGAAGTTAATCTCTCATCAAGCCCGCTCGTAACAAGTACAACAAGCGAGTATGAAGAGTTCGCTGCATTCCTCTGCGATGTAAATCCTGATGCTGATCCTCCTGTAACAAGACTTGCAAGAAAGAATGCAAGAGTTATTGACGCAGTTGATTCATCACAGATCATGAGATTCTACACATTAAGATCTTCAGAGGATAACGCTTCCAAGTCAAACAAGGAGCTCTGGGCTACTGCAACAGCCAAGAACTAATGACTGATAATATCGGTCAACACTGAGAATGTTTAATCTGCCGCCGATTTGCGGCGGCAGAGAACATATATAATATATTATATCTGAAAGGAAATAATGACAATGAAGAAGAATGCATTTAAGAGTGCTATCGCAGCACTCGCTGTATCTGCTGTAGCTCTTACAGGCTCAGCTATGACTGCTTTTGCTGGTTCAGCAACAGGCGATAAGTATGATACATCAAAGTATGACCCAACTAAGTCAGAGATCAAGCCTACAGTATCACTTTCACAGAAGCAGGTTAACATTAGCGACATCGCTACACCTGTTACTATGCAGCTTACCGTTAAGGATGCTGAGGGCAAATACGCTCCTACAGGTTTCCATGTAGATTATGACTCAAAGCTCACTCTCGTTGAGAGAGACGGCGATATCGCTGAGCTCGGCGATGCTGGTAAGAAGCTCAAGAGCAAGGATATGACAAAGAACGGCGATCACGGTTTCTTTGTAACAACTGGCTCACCTGAGAACACAGGTAGAGACGGCGTTCTCTGGGAATTTGATTTAAAGCTTCCTTCAGACGCTAAGGTTGGCGACAAGTATGAAGTAAATATCATGTACAAGAGCACAGAGACAGCTAAGGACCTCTTCACAAACGTAGCACAGAACGACGAAGGTCAGCTCATGCAGGCTTGGGTATTCACAAACGGTATCGAGCAGGGCTACATCGAGGTAGTTGGACCTACAACAACAACTACAACACCTCCTACAACAACAACTACAACACCTCCTACAACAACAACAACTTCAACAACTACAACAACACCTCCTACATCAACTACAACAACACCTCCTACAACAACTACAACAACACCTCCTACAACTACAACAACTAAGAAGGTAACTACAACAACTAAGAAGGTTACAACAACTACTACAAATAAGAACAACGCAACTAAGACAGGCGAAAAGGGCGTAGGTCTCGCAGTAGCAGGCCTCGCAGTAGCTGTAGGTACAGCATTTGTTCTCAGAAAGAAGGAAGACTAATTAATTAGTCATCTTAATGTATAATCAAAAGGCTCTCCGGATGGAGAGCCTTTTTTTAATCCTTTTTTACCGGCGGAGCCCAGTTTATACCGCCCCAGCCGTCAACATTAGCACGTTTCATGGCTCCGAAGAGCCTGTCCTTGAAGCCGTGGTCGTTTCTTTCCATTTCGGCAAGGAAATCCTTTGTTTTCTGCCGGTTGGTGTGACCGTCTGCCGGACATACAGATTTCACAATTGGGAGCTCATTCCTTTTTGCTGCCCTGCGTATCTCCTTTTCCGGAGCAAGTACAAGAGGACGTATAACAGTGACCTTCTTGTGAGTGAGGTAGGTGCTTGGCGAAAAACAGCCGATGCGCCCCTCAGTGAAAAGATTCATAACAAAGGTCTCCACAGCGTCGTCGTAGTTGTGACCGAGAGCGACCTTGTTACAGCCGAGGTCATTTGCGGCGTCGTGGAGAGCGCCCCGCCTCATTCGCGCACAGAGACTGCAGGGACTTGGCTCCTTGCGCACATCGAAAACTATCTCGCCTATCTGGGTAGGGATAACGTGGTATTCCGTGCAATACCTCTCACAGAGCTCAGAAACGGCTGTAAAGTCGCTTTGCGAGTCCTTGAATCCCATATCGAGAGTAGCTCCCACAACGTCGTATTCAATGCCTATAAAGCGTCTGAGAAGTATCAGCCCCTGCAGGAGCACAAGACTGTCCTTTCCGCCCGATACGCCTACGAGGATACGGTCGCCGTCGCTGATGAGTCCGTACTCCTGAATCGCCTTCCGCATATAACCGAGTATCTTCTGCATGATGACCTCCAAAAAAGTGATTTCCCCTGATTATAACACAGTTCAGCTGAAATTGCAACACTCGCGGCGATAAATTACCGTTTTTCATTTCTCTGACGCGAAAAAGGCGGCGCGAGCTTCGCGCTTATATCATATTAATGAGTAAAAAGCAACCGCTTTATGCCCCTGCTAAGCAATATTTTGATGTATATTTTCAAAAAATTTGCAATTTAAACTTGCAATAGCGAAAAAAATATATTATAATATATTGTATGATACTATATTCATTTGGAAACAGAAAGGAGCTGCGCATATAGCGCGGATACTGCAATGATATTATTTAAGCCTATCATGCTTGCACTTATAACACAGCAACTGAAAAATCTGCTCATTTTGCTGGCGGCGATTATAGTAATATTAATACTGATAATTCTTCTTTTCAGCGGCAAAAGCAAATTCAGACGACTGCTTTCGCTTTTCCTTGAAGAGCAGCCGGAAATGGGCGGCGAAATACCTCGCAGGAGCGAGCCTGCTGAACGTGCTCCCGTTCAGAAAAGGCAGCAGCCTGAGGAGGAATTCGCAAATCAGAAACGTACCTCAGAGCCGATAGTTGAAATGGCTACACTTGTAAGAAAGAGCGACGACCGCCTGAGAATAATAGAAAGTTCGGGACAGGTGAGAATGGTCGATGAGTATTACGAGCTGATATTTGTTACGAGGAAGGGACAGAAGCTGAAGATAGAGTGTTCTGCGGAGGCATATGACAAGGTCCCCTTCAATCAGCCCGGTTCGCTTACATACAGAAGGAATATGCTTGTAAAGTTCAAGTATTATGAGGATACGGTTTACAACTGATAAAGAGGGGGCGGCTTTAGTCGTCCCTTATTTGTATACAGAAACGGACGTGGAAAAATGGTCAATTTCAATAACGAATGGGACGAGCTGCTGAAGGGTGAGTTCGACAAGGACTACTATCTGAAGCTCAGACAGACGTTGATAACAGAATACAGAACGCAGCGAATATATCCGGGTATGTATGACATCTTCAACGCGATGAAATACACCTCATATAACGACGTGAGGTGCGTCATAATAGGTCAGGATCCCTATCACGGCGAGGGACAGGCTCACGGGCTGAGCTTTTCCGTAAGGAAGGGCGTAGCGCCTCCGCCGTCACTGATAAATATATTCAAGGAGATACGTGACGATGTGGGTATAGACAATCTCGGCAAGCACGGTGAGCTTACAAAATGGGCGCAGCAGGGAGTGCTGCTGCTGAATTCCGTCCTTACAGTACGTGCGGATCAGGCAAGGAGCCACCGTGGTATAGGCTGGGAGAACTTCACCACAGACGTTATACAGCTCCTCAACAAGCGTGAGAAGCCGATGGTGTTCATGCTGTGGGGCGGCGACGCAAAGGCGAAGCAGCAGTTCATAACCAATCCTGCCCATCTTATACTCAGAGCCGCACATCCGAGCCCGCTTTCAGCGTACAACGGATTTTTCGGCTGCAGGCATTTTTCAAAGGCAAACGCATTTCTCCGTGCAAAGGGGCTGGGAGAGATAGACTGGTCGATAGACTAAACGGAGGAAAGGTATGCATATAAAAGAGCTTTTCGGCAAAAAGACCGTTTTTTCATTCGAGGTCTTTCCACCGAAGAAAACAAGTCCCGTAGAGGTGATATACGATACTCTTGACGAGCTCAACGGACTCAGACCCGACTTCATAAGCGTTACCTTCGGTGCGGGCGGAAGCGGAAACAGCAGGTACGCTCTTGAGATCGCTTCAAGGATAAAGGAGAGCGGTATTACGCCGATGCTCCACCTGCCATGTATAAACTTCACAAGGGCAGAGATAGACGCAGCGCTTGAAGAAGCACAGGAACGTGGCATAGAGAACATACTTGCCCTCAGAGGCGATATAAACCCTGATATCCCGCCTGTAAATGAGTTCAGCTATGCCAGCGACCTTATAAACTACATAAAGAACAAGGGCAGCTTTGATATAGCGGGAGCCTGTTACCCTGAGTGCCACCCCGACGCCGAGAATCTGATAGAGGATATAACCAATCTCCGCAAAAAGGTGGACGCAGGCGCAGATCACCTTATCACACAGCTTTTCTTCGATAACGACAGCTTTTACGAATTCCGAGAAAAGGCTGCCATAGCAGGAATAAACGTGCCCATCGAGGCAGGTATCATGCCTGTTGTAAATAAAAACCAGATAGAGCGCATGGTAACTACCTGCGGCGCAAGTCTGCCAAAGAAGTTCGTGCGTATAATGACAAAATACGAGCACAGTCCAGAGGCTCTTCAGGACGCCGGCATAGCCTATGCGGTAGACCAGATAGTTGACCTTGTGGCGAGCGGTGTTGACGGAATACACCTTTATACTATGAACAAGCCCTATGTTGCCCGCAAGATAAGCGAGGCGGTATCGGGCATAATAGGTGCGTGATGGAGCTGCTGCCGGTATCAAAGGCGGAAGCCGCACGGTATATGGGAGTAAAGGGAGAGCCGGACAGCGCTGTTTCCGGGCTGCTTGACCGTGCCGAAAAGCAGGTGCGTGAGAAGGTACGTCCAAAGTATGTTTATCTTGAGACCGATGTAAGCTTTACAGACAGGGGAGTTATCCTCGGTGCTATGACTGAGCCGCTTACAGGTAAAGATATAACACGGCACCTGAAGGGCTGCAGCAAAGCCGTACTTCTTGCCGCTACGCTCTCTCAGGAAGCCGATAAGCTCATACGTCAGGCGGCTGTGACGGATATGGCGTATTCCCTCGCTCTGGACTGTATATGCAGCGCAGCTATAGAGCAGGTCTGTGACCGCGCCGAGGAAGAAATATTCTCAGAGCACCCCGCTGCTTACAGAACATGGCGATTCAGTCCGGGATACGGCGACCTGCCGATAACGCTGCAGCGCAGTTTCCTGCTGGCACTGAACGCGCAGAGACGGATAGGACTGACAGTTACTGACAGTTCACTGCTGATACCTTCCAAATCTGTAACAGCACTCATAGGCATTTCAGAACGACCTGTTGAGAAAGGCGGTAAGGGTTGTGCAGTATGCACGATGAAGGACAGCTGCGCATACCGGCTTTCAGGCAGAATTTGTAAAAATTAGTACGTAATACAGGCACTTTTTAATACTGATTTAATCAGGAATATGTGATATTATCACTATAAAACGCTTCAAAATATATGAAAAATAGATATTGACATAAATAGTAACAAAGTGATATAATTAAGAAAAACGCAATAATTGATAAATGCGCAATTAAAGATATGTTCAAATTTGGAAAGTGCTAACTAAAAAAGGAGTTAGATGATGAGAAAAGCAAGGTATTTCATTTCTGCATTGCTGATAGCTGCAATGCCCGCATCTCTTCTTTCATGCAGTAAAAAGGACGAGCAGCCTAAGTACAGCAAGCAGCTCGATACCTCTGTAAGAGAAGAGATACATAAGAATGCCGCTGAATCTGATCTTCTTACAGGTGACAAGCTGGAAAACGGCGAGATAAAGTGGCTGTCAGACTGGGATATCAACCCGGACTCTACAGGTAAGAACGTGCCTACGGATCTTGCAGTATTTCAGGAACGCTACGGCGGCACTGTAAAATATTATAAATGTACATATGAAAACCGCTACGATAAGCTGGCGGAGTATATAAACTCTGACGAAGGCATAGACTTTTTCTATGGAGGAAATCTTGACGCCTTTCCAAACGGAGCGATTAAGAAGATATTTGCCCCGGTCGATGACTATATCGACTTCGATTCACCTCTCTGGGAGGACGTTAAGGACCTGAACGACAGCTTTATCCTGAATGGAAAGCATTATATGGCTGGTGTCCAGGCAACAGGCGATAAGGTCGGAGTTATCTACAATAAGAAAACCGTTGCAGAAGCAGGTCTCGAGGATCCCGCAGACCTCTATGCAAAGGGAAAGTGGGACTGGGACGCATTCGAGAATATGCTCGAACAGTACGTTGACCCCTCCAAGCAGAGATACGGTATCGACGGCTGGTGGTTCGAGTTTGGTCTTATGAATACTATCGGTATCCCGCCTGTAAGCCTTGAAGAAGGCAGACTCATAAGCAATATCGGCGATCCCTCAATGGAGCGCGTCCAGAACTGGATGTATGAGCTCAGTCAGAAGGGGTATATTGCCATAGGAAGCGAGGATCTCGGCTGGGAAGCCAGACCCGCATACATCGGAGAGGGCAAGACGCTGTTCTATCCTGCGGGCTTGTATGAGTTCTACAAGGAGAAGTCACAGTGGAGCGCTACCTTCGGAAATGACGCGTTCTTCGTTCCTATGCCTAAGGACCCGAAGGCAGATGAATATTATATCCCCACAGGCTTTGAAGCCTATATGTTCGTCAGCGGCGGTTCAAATCCGGAGGGCGTGGCAAAATATCTCGACTGCAAGAGATTCACTCATCTTGACGAGGATACAAAAGCTCTCGCCGATAAACAGTTCACCGAAGACTACGGCTGGTCCCAGGATATGCTCGACATGAAGAATAGTATGCAGGAGCTTGCCGAAGCAAACCCGGTTATCGACATCTCAAGAGGAATCTCGGACGACTGCGGCGAACTTCTTGACGACAGCCTCAGAAAGTCAGCAAGAGGTACACCGTGGAACGAAACTTATGAAGCAATATATTCAACTGTCGATAAGTATCTTGAAAAGGTAAACGCAGAGATCTGATCTGCGGATACCGAATGAATCTCATAGACCATTATTAAGTACATCGGTATATATTCAGCTTTTAGACAATACACAATAAATTCTGTAATAGATCGTGAATGGGTATGATCTTGTTATAAAAATCTTGGAAAGGAGGCTGTGATCATGGAGAAAGTGCTTGTTACAGGGGGATGCGGACTAATAGGTCAGCATATTTGTTCAGGACTGCTTAAAAAGGGATATGAGGTCATAGCTATTGACAGAGCGGAGACCGGATACAACGAGGGAAAGGACAACTATACCTTTGTTGAATGCGATCCTACTGACAAGAATACCATTGCAGAATTATTTGAAAAATACAATTTCTATGCTGTTGTACACGCTGCATTTACAGTTGACAACGACTACGGACCTTTGGTGACCGATAAGGAGATGAAGGAATCTGCCACAGCGGATAAGTTCATTTATCATTATGCCACTACGTCAACTGTTAAGAAGGTCGTTATGCTCAGCACCTCTCAGGTTTACCAGTTCCCGAAAACACGTGAACCTATACGCGAGGACAGCGACCTGAAGCCTGTTACCAATTATGCGAGTATGAAGTATGCTTCCGAGAAGGCAATGTCTTCCGAAATGCAGCATCATAAGGGTGAGGATATCATCGGCTGTATCATAAGGTATGCACCGGTGTATACCTTAAACTTCACCGATAACCTCATGGTGAAGTTAACAGACCCTAAGGACGGCTCTCTTTTCGTGTATGGCGAGGGACAGTACGGCTTCCAGTTCTGTTGCGTACATAACCTTGTTGATTTCATTCTCTGCTTTATCAAGAATGCCGATTCAACAAGATATTCGGGAGTATATAACGTGAGCGACAAGCTCCTCACTACCGCTGCCGATATCATTACTTTCATGCGTGAGCATCACCGCCTCGGAGCTGTAATGCAGAAATCCTCTTCCGGAGCGGTATCATCGAAGATAAAAGGCATATTCGGAGCGAGCAAGGAGGAGAAGCAGAATTACCGCTATCTTGATCTGAGCAAGCATGAAAACAACAATATGCTCGACTGCACACGTGCGTCAAAGTTCGTTACGTTCAGGTGGGATATACATAACACCAAGTAAAATATGCAAGCCCCTTGTGTCAAAAGACACAAGGGGCTTTTTATGCTTATTTATTCTATTATCGTGTAATTGTCAGCAGCGTTCTCCTTTGTAGCGTGTTCAGCAACGCTCAGGACCTTTACTTTAAGCGGGCGTGTACCCATATTTATCTCGATGATATCGCCCACCTTTACGTCGTAGGAAGCCCTTGCGGCTTTGCCGTTCACGACTACCTTTTCAGCGTCGCAGGCTTCGTTTGCAACTGTGCGGCGCTTGATAAGGCGGGTGACCTTGAGGTATTTATCCAGTCTCATATATTCCTTCCTTATACAGAATATGGAAAACAAACGGGGACAGAAGACTGTCCCCGTTATATTCATTACTTTTTCTTCTTCTTGCTGTTCTTTACAGTGTTAACAGCTTCCTTGAGACCTCTGCCAGCCTTGAAAGCGGGAGCCTTGCAAGGAGGGCAAACCATCTTAGCCTTTGTCTTGGGGTTGATGCAGGTCTTTTCGCCTCTCTCACGAACCTCGAAAGTACCGAAGCCTGTGATGGAAACCTTGTCGCCCTTTACGAGAGCTTCCTGGATAGATGAAAGTGTAGCCTCAAGTGCTGCTGCAGCGTCCTTCTTTGTGCAGCTTGCCTTCTCTGCGATAGAGTTGATGAGTTCAGTCTTTGTCATTTTTACGTTCCTCCATTTTACTGATAATTGATTTTGCCTTGTCCCAAAAAACGTCAAGCTCTTCAATAGGAAGATCCTTCATATCGAGTTTTTCCGCAGAAGTAAGATCTTCTGTGACGGAAAAGCGCTTGATAAACTTTTCCGTAGCGGATTTAAGTGCTAACTCGGCGTCAACACCGAGGTGACGAGCTGCATTTACGCACGAGAAAAGCAGATCGCCGATCTCTTCTTCGATATTAGCCTTATCGCCGTTGGCGATAGCAGCGTCCAGTTCTGCCTTTTCATTTCCGATACAAGCTACTGCATCCTCAGCGCAGCGAAAATCCATACCTGCGCGCATTGCTCTTTTGCCTACCTTCTGAGCTCTCATAAGAGCCGGAAGTGACTTGGCAACGCTTGTTAGCGTATCAGTATATCGTTCCTGTCCCTTTGTTTCCATTTTTATGGCGTCCCAGTTCTTCAGCACCTGGTCGGTGGTATTTGCCGTAACGTCACCGAAAACGTGGGGGTGGCGGATGATTAGCTTCTTGCAGACTTCGTCGCACACATCGTCGAAAGTAAACGTACTTGTTTCTTCCTCGATCCTGCAATGGAAAACTACCTGAAGCAGAACGTCGCCCAGCTCTTCACGAAGAAGCGCCTTGTCGTCAAGGTCGATAGCTTCTATGACCTCGCAGGTCTCTTCTATGAAGTCACTTTTGATAGACTTGTGGGTCTGCTCTCTGTCCCAGGGGCAGCCGCCCTCGCCTCTCAAAAGCCTGACTATATCGAGCAGATCGCTGATCGAGTAATGATCTTTCTGCTGATAATCAACCATAGGAAAACACTTCCTTAATGACGGGCTATGTAATATAATACCCTAAAATTTGTCAAATTGCAACCTATTTTTTACAATTTCGTCAATTTTGTAGAATAAAAGGTTTTACTTAGTTGTGGTTTGTATATTTTTGCCATATAATTACTCTCGGTTATATATAAGTAAATATAAAAACCTGATTATTTTCCTACCTGTCTACAAATCCGACCTTATGGAAAGCTTTTGAAACTATCCTTCCGGAGTACCTCAGAGCCTTCTGCGCACCCTCTGAATAACACTCCTTCAGGTAAGCCTTATCGGCGCTGAGCTTTGCGAACTCAGTACGGACAGGTTCAAGGTGGTCTGCAACAGCTTCGCCAACGGCGAGCTTGAAGTCGCCGTAGCCCTTTCCTGCGAATTCAGACTCTATAGCCTTGAAGTCCTTGCCGGTAACGCAGGAGTATATAGTCATAAGGTTATTTATGCCGTCCTTGCCCTCACGGTAGCATATCTCAGCCTCGCTGTCGGTGACGGCTCTCTTGAATTTGCGCACGATAGTGTCCTTATCGTCGAGGATAAGTATGCAGGCATTGGGGTTCTCGTCGGATTTTGACATCTTCTTTGTGGGCTCCTGCAGTGACATTATCTTTGCGCCTACCTCCGGGATATAAGGCTCCGGGAGGGTAAAGAAGTCGCCGTAGCGCTGGTTGAAGCGCTGAGCGATATTTCTTGCCAGCTCAAGATGCTGTTTCTGGTCAACGCCTACCGGTACGAGATCCGCGTTGTAGGCGAGGATATCCGCAGCCATGAGGGTAGGGTATGTGAACAGACCTGCGTTTATATCGTCCGGGTGTTTCTGGCTCTTGTCCTTGAACTGTGTCATACGTGAGAGCTCGCCGAACTGTGTATTGCATCCGAGTATCCAGTTGAGCTCTGCGTGAGTGGGAGCGTGGCTCTGTATAAAGAGTATCGACCTCTGCGGGTCAACGCCGCAGGCCATGAGCAGAGCATATGAATTGAGAGTATTCTGACGGAGCTTTGCAGGCTCCTGTCTTACGGTTATAGCGTGCATATCAACAACGCAGTATATGCAGTTGTACTGTTCCTGCAGAGCGCCCCAGTTTCTTACGGCGCCGATATAGTTGCCGAGAGTGAAGGTGCCTGTAGGCTGGATACCGCTGAATATCAGCTTTTTATCGTCCATTAGAGGTTCTCCTTACTGATTTGCTTCTTCTCTTCTGAGAGCGTCGTCCTTGAGCTGACAGTTTCTGATCTCATTGAGAACGCGCTGATAGAGAACGTAGAATGAGCGAAGCTCCTTCTCCTCTTCGGGGATAAGGCCTTCAGCTATCTGAGTCTTGTATACTCCGCCTTTTGTGAGGAGGAATATATTGTTTGTCTTGCCTTTGGGAAGGTCGTAAGCCTTTGTCTTTTCAGCCTTTGGCATGAGCTGACCTGCGTTTGCAACGAGGGCGTGAGCAGCCTGAACGAGATTTCTGTATCTCTGTGAAGCTCCGGTGTACTCGCCGCCGTTGTTGAAGTAGATATTAGCGGCTCCGTTGATGAAACATACCATAGTGGTAAGCACCTCTGAGGACATGGGGATATCGATAACGACTCCGAAAACATCGTCCCTCTTCAGCTTGATGATATCATTGAAATACTCGGCAGGGAAATTTATCGCCTGACCTCTTGTCATGAGATATTTCTGTGTGACATTATATCTGTCTGTCATTCTGTTTGGCATAGTGGATTATCCTTTCAGTGTAATTTCTTGGGGTATATAAATATTTTGGCGGTTTACTGTGTATACGGCGTTCGCAATTGCTTATTATACCACAAATCCAAATTCGGTCAAGATCAAGACAAGCGCCATGAATGGCGGCCCTGACAGGATTTGTATTTGTGGTTCCGGACAATTACGCAAACGCCCGGCAGTCTCCGACCACCCAAAAAGTTATTTACCCATTTCTTTTTTTTCAATCGAGCATTTCCTTTGTCATCCGGGCGAGTATTTCCATGCCCTTCTTTATCTGCTCGTTTGTAGGTGTGGAATAATTGAGTCTGAACGAGTGGCTTACCTCGTCCTGCTCTATGCTGAACGAATTTCCGGGAACGACTGCTATCTTGTATTCCTGAACAGCCTTTTTGCAGAATTCGTTCATATCGCAGTTCTCCGGGAGGTCGCACCATACGAAGAGACCGCCCTGAGGCTTGATATAGTTTATCTTCTTTGAGAACTCATTGTCTATGTAGCCGCACATGAGGTCGCACTTTTCCTTGTAGATAGCGCGGAGCTTTTTGAAATGAGCTTCTCTGTCAACTGTGGACATGAACCTGTAGGATACTACCTGAGCCCACATATTCGAGTGTACGTCAGCGACCTGCTTGCAGACTACCATTTTCTGTATTACCGGTGCCGGAGCGGAGCAGTAGCCTGTTCTGAAGCCTGAGGATATGATCTTTGAGAATGTGCTGGAGTATATTACTCTACCCTCGGTGTCGAAGCTCTTTATGCATGGAACATTCTCGCCTGCGAAGCGGAGCTCGCCGTAGGGGTCGTCCTCAAGTATGATGAAGTCGTACTTGCAGGCAAGGTCGTATACAGCCTTTCTCTTTGCAAGTGACATGGTTTTGCCAGTAGGATTCTGGAAGTTGGGTATAACGTAGAGGAGCTTGACGTTCTTCTCTGTTTTGAGAGCGTTTTCCAGCTTTCCGAGATCGATGCCGTCGTCCTCCATCTCAATGCCTTTGAGGTGGACGTTATATGAGCGGAAAGCGTTGAGGGAGCCGATGAAGCTCGGAGACTCAACGAGCAGAGTGTCGCCTTCGTTGAGGAGCACCTTGCAGGCAAGCTCGTTAGCCTGCTGACCGCCCGATGTTATGATGAGATCGTCGAATTCCTTATGGAAGCAGCCTTTTTCGGTCATCCAGCTCTTGAGAAGGTCACGGAGAGGAGTATAGCCCTCGGTCACGCTGTACTGGAGAGCGAGTATAGGGTCGTCTCTGAGAAGCTCTGCGGAGATCTCAGCGATGCGCTCCTTGGGGAAAGCCTCTGGAGCAGGATTTCCTGCCGCGAAGGATATTACTTCCGGATCTGACGTGAATTTCAGTATTTCTCTGATGGCTGAAGCCTGAAGCTTGCTTACCTTGTCTGAGAATTTATATTCCATGATAAAAACCAGCCTTTCATATTTCTGAATGATATATAGTTGAAATAGTTATCATTGTATGTGGAACGATACAGTATATAAAATCAGTCCATTTTATATTATATCACATAATTCAGAATTCTGCAACATATATTTTTGTGAAAAAGGGATTTTTGGTATGCAAAAAGTCAAAAGGGAGGCGTTTCGGACTGAAAAAGCAGAATTTCATCAAGGGCTCGATAATACTGATGATATCGGCAGCGGCAGCGAAAATACTCGGTGCGGTGTTCAGGATACCGCTCACCAATATACTTGGCGGTATAGGAATGAGCTATTTCAGCTGCGCGTACAGTCTGTTCATGCCGGTGTATGCTCTGACCGTTACCGGACTGAGTTCAGCAGTGGCGCGTATGACGGCTCAGAGCACAGCCCTCGGTATGTACGCCAACGCCCGTAAGGTACGCCGTGAAGCTCTTATGATCTTTTCGGCTGCAGGACTCGCAGGGAGCCTGCTGATACTTCTTCTTGCCAAGCCGTTCAGTCTTTATTTTACCGGCAGCACTGAGGCGTCGGCGGCGGTAGCCATGATAGCTCCGGCTGTATTTTTCGGATGTATAACCGCGGTGGAGCGCGGCTACTATGAGGGCATGAGCAATATGTACCCCACTGCTCTGTCACAGGCGGCGGAGAGCGTTGTAAAGGCGGCTGCGGGACTGTTCCTGTGCAGCTACGTTACCGCACATCCGGTCATGGTAATGAGTTTTTTTCCGGGAGTCACGGATATACGCGGGGCAGCCGCGGCGGCAGGAATACTCGGCGTCACGCTTTCCACGGCAGGAGCGGTGCTTTTTTTTGCTGTGATGCGGCTTTTTATTCATGCTCCGCAGGGCGGCGAGACCTTTACCATGAGCAGAAAAGCTATCGCAGGTGAGCTTTTCTCGACGGCTCTTCCCATCGGAGTAAGCGCACTTGTGACCAATCTCACAGCTCTTGTTGATATGTGGACTGTGATATGGTGCATATCCCGTTTCGGCAGCCCTGCGGCAGCTCCGACAGGAATATCCGAAGGAGAGCTGCCGCAGTTTATATACGGTTCGTTTGCGGGCATAGCGCTTACTGTATTCAGTCTTGTGCCGTCGGTGACGAATATGCTCGGCAAGGGAGCTCTTACCTGCATAGCCTCCGCCCGCGGCAGCGGTGACAAAGGAGCTCTTGAGCAAGGCACAATGCAGGCGCTTCTGACTTCTTCGGTCATATCTGTTCCCGCTGCGGCAGGGATATTCGTGCTTGCGCCTCAGATACTGGCTTTTCTCTATCCACGCCAGTCTGACGAAGCCGCACTGTGTACGTCTCCCCTCAGGTATCTCATGGCAGGTATGGTATGTCTGTGCGTGTCCTATCCGCTTTTCAGTATGCTTCAGGCAGTGGGGAAGCCTGCTGCGCCGCTGAAAATAATGCTTGCCGGGACTGCGGTGAAGCTTATCTGCAATCTTCTTTTCATACCCTTTATGGGCGTTGACGGAGCGGCGCTCTCCACTTCTGTATGCTATGTGCTCATTCTTGCAGCTTCGCTGTGGACATATATCAGGGCTTCGGGAGTAAGGCTGAGGTTTTCACCCTTCGGAAGAGTGATGTATTCGGGAGCTATGTGCGGCGGTTCGGCATACCTTGCGGCCTGTGCGGCTGAACGCTTTGGAGCACCCGTATTTGCGGTTATAGGAGCGTCTGCGGCTGTCGGCGGGACCGTGTATATAGTGCTTCTGAGAGTGCTTTCCGTGCTTCCGGAAAGCTGTTCCGGACGCGGTTAGTGGAATTTTGTTGACGTAGCTGTAATATATGCTTTTTTATGTTTAAAAGCGTCAAAAAACTGTATGCTGATTGTTATAATCTCTGAAAATACAGTGAGTATATTGCAAAAATGTGTGAAAAGTGCTACAATAATAATATGAAAAGAACCTGTTAAGGGGACAGGGGAGGTTAGTAAAATGAAAGGAACAATAATAAGAGTTATAGCAGCCGCAGCGGCATTATCACTGATACTTGCGCCCTCAGTGTCAAGGGTGTATGCAGGACCTGCAGCCGGAGATCCGTACCAGTTTGATGAAGGAATTGATCCGGATAATTCAAAGATCAGACCTACACTGTCATTGAGTCAGATAGAGCTCCCGCTGAACAAGGCGAAGGAAGAGCCCGAACAGAAGATAGAAATGACAGTTAACGGTGCAGAGGGTAAGTATTCTTCCACGGGTATACACGTCAAGTTTGATGACAGACTGATAATACTGGACGACGACGGCGATTATGCCGAGAGCGGTCCTGCGCTGTCAAGGATAGGCATGATAGAGAATTCAGCCGACTGGATAGATGAGAACGACGTGCCCCACGGCGTGTTCGTAATGACAGGCGCTTCTTCAAACAAGGGCAAGGACGGCGTCATGTGGATATTCAATGTATGCCTGCCTGAAGATGTAAAGGAAGGCGATGTATATCCCATAGAGATATACTATCAGAAGGCCAAGAATTCCAGCGATATGTTCACGAATCTTTCGCAGGACAAGCAGGGCAGACTCATGGACGCATGGGTATTTACCCGCGGAATCGAGCAGGGTTATATAAAAATAACCGCTGAAGAGCCTACAACTGTTCCTGAGCCTGAAATAAACCTGAAGAACGGAGATCCTACAGGTGACGGGATCATAGACGCGGTAGACGCTTCATATATGATGGCGAATTATGCAAAGATCTCAACTGTCGGCTATGAACCGACGGAAGAGGAAATGTATACCTGCGACGTTAATAAGGACGGCATGATAGACGCAGTGGACGCTTCTATAGTTCTTGCGTACTATGCATATGTGTCAGCAGGAGGAGAACTCAGCTTTGATGAGTTCGCTGTATTATGATTTCTTCTGTGACAAGCCATAGACAGATAAAAAGAAAGCCCGCGCAAGCGGGCTTTCTTGATGCTTATTTGATTACCGACGGATCGGGAGCGCTGATATTTTCAGCCGTCACGGCAAACTTGATGACCGTGCCCTTGTCGTTGGGGTTGCTTCCTGTCGGGAAGAAGCAGACGGTGAAATCGTTCACGTCCTTCCGGAGAACGAATCCGCCCACGATACCGCTGAACTGACCGTTTGACGGGATATCGAAGGGATCGAGGAAGTATTTGTCCTTTTTGAAGATCTCTCCTGCGTAGAGCTGGCTGCGCACGTCAGAATATACGTCGGTGCCGTCTGCAAGCTGTATATAGAAGTTGTTGAGTGTACTGAGAGTATAAGCGGTATCAGTATTGTTCCTGAGGTCGATATCAAAGTAAACGAATTTTTCGCTGTCATCAGAATCGGGAACTATTACGGATTTAAGAGTGAAGGATGTATCATTCTCTGTTATCTCGCTTCCGATGACGCCCTTTATCTCATGTGAACCGATGGGGTCAACCGGAGTTGTGTTTTTTGTGGGTATGATATCCTCTAAAGAATCTGTTGTATTGTTTTTGCTGTTATCCATACATCCTGCTGAAACAGCAGCTGTGATGAAGGCTGCAAGAATGAGCGCGGCAGCTTTTTTTATTTTCATTGTTTTCTCCTCCGTTGTATCATGGACCGTATAACGGTATATATTTATTTTTGGCACATATAGTATATCACAACTGTGCATTGAATGTCAAGTGATGATTATTTATTGCTGAAAACCGAAAAAATTTGAATGCCTACTTGAAAACATAGTAAACCTATGGTATAATAGAATACAGATTCCCGGAAAGGACGTGTAACACTTTATGAAGATATCTACCAAAGGAAGATATGCACTGAGAATGCTTTATGACCTTGCTCTGCACTGTGAAGAGGGTTATGTTTCCCTTAAAGATATAGCTGACAGACAGGGAATATCCAAGAAGTACCTTGAACAGATAGTTCCGCTGCTCAACAAGACGGGTCTCCTCAGGACCAACCGAGGAAACAAGGGCGGATATATGCTGGCAGGCAAAGCGGAAGAAGTGACTGTCGGCGATATCCTCAGAGCTACAGAGGGAAGTCTCGCACCTGTAGCCTGCCTTGAATTTGAACCGAATGAATGTCCGAGAGTGAGCGAGTGCGCGACCCTGTACGTATGGGAAGGGCTGTACAAGGCAGTGAACGAATATCTTGACAGCGTGACACTCAGGGATATAATCGACCGCGGCGTAAGCATTTCAGGCGATTACTGCATATAAAGCCATGGCAGATGCGGTCACAAAGGGCATGATAGCCGATTCGGGCTTGCATGACTATAAAATAGACTTGATAAGTATTGATTATACGGCTTCAAAGCTTGTTATTATGCTGAAAGACTTAAAGGGCGGCGATGCCGAGCTTGTTGTCTGTCCGTTTTCGGAGCTTAACATCACACATGACGAGCCGTGGGGCAAGGGCAGCTATATAGTCTCATCGGAGCTTACGTCGGAGGGCGGCAGAGAGACTATGCTCCTTGAACTCAATTCGGGAGACAGCATAACAGTTAAATACGCATGAAAAAAGGGAGTGATAATGTTTTTATCACTCCCTTTCGGCATATATTATTTCTTGATATTATTCAAACATAGGAGTTGAGAGATAACGCTCACCTGTATCGGGAAGCAGAGCAACTATGGTCTTGCCCTTGTTTTCGGGACGCTTTGCAAGCTGTATAGCAGCCCATACTGCCGCACCCGATGAGATACCCACCAGTACGCCCTCATTTCTTACGATAGCCTTGCCTGTCTCAAATGCGTCCTCATTTGAAACCGTGATCACCTCGTCGTATATCTTTGTATTGAGAGTTTCCGGCACAAAGCCTGCGCCGATACCCTGTATCTTGTGGGGACCTGCCTTGCCCTCGGAGAGCACAGGAGAGCTTTTGGGCTCAACAGCAACGATCTTGACATCTGGATTCTTTGATTTGAGGTAAGCGCCTGTACCGCTGACAGTACCGCCTGTGCCTACGCCTGAAACGAAGATATCGACTTTTCCGTCGGTATCGTCCCATATCTCAACGCCTGTTGTCTTTTCGTGTATAGCCGGATTTGCGGGATTAGTGAACTGTGAAGGGATAAAGCTGCCCTTTATTTCCTGAGCGAGCTCCTCAGCCTTGGCGATAGCGCCCTTCATGCCCTTTGAACCGTCCGTGAGCACCAGCTCTGCACCGTAAGCTTTCATGAGGTTGCGGCGCTCTATGCTCATGGTCTCCGGCATAGTGATGATAAGGCGGTAGCCTCTTGAAGCGGCTACGGCAGCAAGACCGATACCGGTGTTACCGCTGGTAGGCTCGATGATAACGCTGCCTTCTTTGAGTATGCCCTTTGCCTCGGCGTCGTCTATCATAGCTTTTGCAACTCTGTCCTTGACGCTTCCTGCCGGGTTGAAGTATTCGAGCTTAGCAAGTACAGTAGAACTGAGCTCGTTTATTTTTTCTGTGTTTGTGAGTTCAAGAAGCGGAGTGCCGCCGATCAGGTCTGTGATCTTTTTATAGATTTTCATAATAATATCTCCTTTATATGATTATTTTATTCATCAGTCTTTATATATGTGCTTTAAGCGGCAACATCGCATTGAACAGCGTTTCATGCAGCACACCTCCAAACAATATTGATATCACCTATATGTTTGATATGATTATATTATAACAGCTGAATTTACATTTGTCAACCCTTTTTTTGATTTTTTCACTGCAAAGCAAAAAGCCCGGAAGCAATCCGCGCTGAACTGCTTCCGGGCTGTATTTTTTTATTCTGCTATCAGTTGGAGCCTGTCTGTGTACCCTTGGCGATCTTGGCGTAATCGCCTGCAGCGCTGAGGCTTACGATATCCATAGCGTTTGAGTCATAGTATACCCATACGAGCATACCTGCGAGACCGGGATTGTTCTTGAGGTTGATGTAGTAATCAACTGTATCTCCTGCCTTTGCGGAGACATTGTCGCCGTATGCAACGAATCCGGACTCACCTGAAACATTCTGAGGGTCGATGGAGCCGCCGACTCTGATGTCGCCCTGGATAACCTTGGGCTTCTGTGAAACGCCGCGGAGGCTTGAGAAGTCAGGGGTGAATCTTACAGCGTAATCCTTTTCAGGGATATTGTCCTTGAGCTTGAAGGTCACCTTGATGAACTGGTCGTTGAATGCATAACCGTCCTGAGTAATCTTTACGCCGTTCTTTTCGGTATCCTTGTCAGGATCTACGGAGATATCGATCCAGAGACAGTATCTCTTGTCGATCTTGCTTACATATTCATCGGAAGCTTCTGTAGCCTTTGTGATGATCTCTGTAACTACCTGACCCTGAGCGTCTGTAGCCTTCTCTCCGTTTGCCTCAGTTACCTCAACTATTTCGGTAGCGGGCTGTGCAGATGTGGGATCCTCGCCGGAGAGACCGTCGTTGCCTGCGGGCATTCCGGTCGCAGCGAAATCTTCGAGAGAACCGGACTGGAAAGGAGTAACGACAACATTTCCTTTATCATCCTTTATCTGGTCGATCTCGATATCGGGAGTTGCGGACTGCTGATCGGAAGCAGCGGTAGTGGTAGTCTTGTCAGAGCTGCCGTTGTTTGAGCCCTGCTCCTTTGAAGCGAGACATGATGTAAATGAAGTAAGAGCAACGCAGAGAACAGCTGCCAGTGCGATCGCTTTTTTTCTTGAATCAAACATAGTTTTCTATCCTTTCATAAGGGATGAATTTTTTTGCGGAGAAATATGCACCGCTCATCTTATATTAATTATACACACGCTGCAATTGTTTGTCAAGCCGAAGCCGGAATTGTAATCAATTATTTGACAAAGAGACACAGTTTCACCACTTTTGTTTCACTGTTTTGTCATTTTTATTTGCCGGGCAGACGTTAATTATGAAAATAAAAAATATGGAAACAGGTCAGTTTATTGGCAGATTAATATATAAAAACGTGGGTTTTCAACGTATATTAGTCGAAATGCCGTATTGCAAAGAACGCCGGAGCGTGATATAATTATAGTAAGTGTTTTTAGTTTGCTTTCGGTGTTATATCGGGGGCATTGAGGGAAAGGACATTTGACAATGGGAAAAAAGGCAATGGCGCTCTTCACAGCCGCAGCGATGCTGCTGCCTGGCGTGTCATGCGCAAAGAAAGGCGGATCGTCTGCGCTGTCAGAAAAAGAAAAAGAGACAGTAACGCAGGAGGCAACGACTGCCGCTACCGAGGAGGAAACTATAGAGATGGCGACCGAGCATATAAGCCCAGTTGAGACCGTTTCAGCGATTATCGGCTCTCAGATGACCGACAGGAGGACCATCGGAAGAGCTCAGGGAAGTAATACGGCAAAATTCCCGCTTGCAGACCTGATAGACGAAGGGGACAGGATCATTTCCTTTACATTCGTTGTTTATTCAGGCGACGGAGCAAGCAGTATAGGCGAGTTCAAGGGCGGCTGCGGAATATCGGTTGACGATAAGTGCGCGGCGGCTACACATAAGGGCTGGTATCAGTCAGAGGAGTTCACAGCGCCCACACAGGGCACATACGGCGAGATAACATGGAACGTACCGGATGAACTTAAGGATTATATCCACGAGAGCGGAGAAGTAATGTTCGGCTACTGGTGGGGAAACTGTGAGAGCCTGAGGATAGAAAATGTGATATGTACTCTTGAAAGAACAAGGGAAGTGCCTGTTGACGGTGCCGGCATAGCAAAATCAGGCGAGAGCGTGAATTATTCTGAAGGCGACAGGACAGTGCGCGTCCCCCTTGACTTTATCCCCTCAGGCATGGTGCCGGAGGTCGTAACATTCAGTATAGAATCAGACGGCAGGCTCGGAAAATTCACCGGCGCTTTCGGTATAAACTCATCGGCAGGCGAATATACTGACGGTGATACAGCCGTGTTTACCGACGATTCCGCGCTCGACCTCGTGTGGTTCGTACCGGACAAGGCAAAGGGCTATATAGCCGACGGCAATGAACTGCTGTTCAAATATTGGTGGAGCGAACAGCCGTCTGTTACATTAAAGAGCATAAACGTGAAGTACAGCACCGGAACAGGCGATTATCCTGCTCCGGAGACCAAACCTGTGCTGGAAGTGGCTACTGAGACAGCAGCCCACAGTCTGAACGGATTCCGCAGCGCAGCTGAGATAGTATCAGATATAAAGGTCGGCTGGAACCTCGGAAATACCCTTGACAGCTACAATACCGGCAAAAAAGGTCTCAGCACCGAAGTGGGCTGGGGCAATATGAAAACTACGAAGGAAATGATACAGTCCGTAAAAAGCGCGGGCTTCAATGCTGTAAGGATACCTGTAACGTGGGCAGAGCATATGGACGGAGATTTGATACGGAAGGAATGGCTCGACCGTGTGCAGGAGGTAGTTGACTACGCCTACAGCGAGGACCTTTTCGTGATACTGAATATGCATCACGACGACTATATATGGTTCGATCCGCAGGCGGCTTCATATGAGGAGGACAGCGCACGTCTCAAAAAGATATGGGAGCAGATAGCAGAGCGCTTCGCAGACTATGACGACCGCCTTCTCTTTGAGGGAATGAACGAGCCAAGGACCGTCGGTTCATCAATGGAGTGGATGGGCGGAACCAAGGAAGAACGCAGGATAGTCAACAAGTATGCCAGGGATTTTGTGAGCACAGTCCGGGCAAGCGGCGGAAAGAACGCCGACAGATCCCTCATTGTTACTTCATACGCGGCTTCTGCCGACAGTGTGGCTATAAACGATATGTCAGTACCGGGCGTAAAAAACGTCATATTCAGCGTTCATTATTACGCTCCGTGGAACTTTGCCGAGGGAAATGAAACGGTATTCACCGAGAGCGGCAAGGGCGAGCTTGAAGCCAAGTTCTCGGAGCTGAAGCAGAAGTTCATTGACAAGGGCATACCTGTTATCATTGACGAGTTCGGCTGTGTAAACGCTGCCGACGCGGCTACAAGAAGCAGCTATTATACATATTACATAAGCGCAGCCAAGTCCAAGGGCATAAAGTGCTTTGTATGGGACAACGGCAAGATGAGCGGCGAGTCAAGCTTCGGCATATTCAACCGCGGAGCCCTTTCATGGGTGGGAAATGTCCTCAGCGCTATTATGGAAGGTGCAAAATAATACTTCATAAAATGCGGAGCTTTGCTCCGCATTTTTTTACGTGAAATAGCTGTTCCGGGCTGAAAACAAATCTTTCCGCTTGACATTGCACAAAAAATATTATATAATCAGCGTATAAGATTTTATCTGAGGAGGTCAAAAACATGAAAAAAATAATCTCAGCATTCATTTCAACAGTTCTTGGAGTTACAGCTCTCTCATCAGTCACAGCAGTGGCGGCAGACAAAGACAGCATGGTACTGCTCGGAGACAGCATAGCTGCAGGATATACGAGGAAGGGCGACGTAGAGCATAATTACGGCGAGATATGCGGCGACTATCTCGGCTGCGACGTATTCAACTACGCAAAGGTCGGCGATACGACCGATGATATGCTCGAAAAGCTCGCAGGATTCAGCGCTGAACAGAACAAGAACCTTTCAGATGCGGAGTATGTTGTCATTTCCGTAGGCGGCAACGATATAATGGGCTATATCGCAAAGTATATGCTCGATTATGCGGAGCGCAAGGATTTCTTCAACGAGGGCTATTCCGCAAAGGATGTTCCCGAACATCCGAATGTTGCGGATATGACAAGAATGATAGATGTAAACGCTGTCAAGGAGCGTATGCAGGGCTCATATACCGAAGCCATGAGCTTCAGCACCGAGATAGGAAATCTGAGCAGTGATATATGCGGAAGTTATGACAAAAAAGCAAAGACGTACAGCGGCGGATATATCGGAGACCATGTGATAACCAATGTACAGAAGGCAGTTGACAGCATAAAGAAGACAAATCCGAACGCAAAGGTATATGTTCAGACTATATTCCAGCCTGTACAGCTTGAGCCGTCATATGTCAGCACAAAATACGGAAAGGGCTCAAATGCCTCATTGATGCTCAGCGTTGTCAGACTTGAGCTTGAGAACATCATGAAGTCCTATTCCGACCAGCTTGCAGACGTAAGCGGTATAGAAGTAGTGGACGTATGGGATCAGTTCACATCATACAACGGAGAGATAGGCAGCGGAAAGACCGCTTATGATATGCTCAGTACGAACAATCCAGGCAATACACATTACTTTGTGGACATACAGGCAGAAAAGCTCTCTGATATCGACGTTCACCCGAATCAGAGCGGACACGTTGCTATCGCGGCTGCCATTCTTGAAAAGATAGGCAAGCTCCACGACGATACAGGACTTCTCAGCAGTACCTTTGAGAGCCTCAGCGACAAGAGCAGCTATCCGGAGCACGCGCTTGCGACTTATAAAAAGGTAGCAGGTGAACAGCAGCCTTCCGCAAAGTCAGGCGATGTAAATTCCGACGGCTTCGTTGACGCGGTAGACGCTTCCAGCGTTCTTGCAGAGTATGCAAAGCGTTCCACAGGCGAAGGCAGCTTCACGGACGCACAGGCAAAGCTTGCTGACGTTGACGTCAACGGTATCGTTGATTCCGTTGACGCTTCAAAGATACTTGCATACTATGCATATCTTTCTTCCAGTACCGGTTCAGTCAAGCCAATAGAAGAATTTATAAAGACATTATGATAAGGACGTTATAATTGTTCAGCGGACAGTTGACTACTGTCCGCTGCTTCATACATTAAGGAGAACGGACAATGAAAAAAATGTATTTCGTGGTTAATCTTCTTGCAGGAAAAGCTGTCATGAACAAAAAGCTCGGTGCAGTTATTGATGAATTCATCAAGGACGACTTCAACGTAACGGTACACATCACTCAGAGCGCAGATGACGCTGCGGAGCAGGCTGCATATGCCTGCAGGCACGGCTATGACCTGCTTGTTGCGGCAGGCGGTGACGGTACGCTGAGCCAGTGCCTTCAGGGAGTCATGAGATGCGAAAACAGGATACCCATCGGATATGTGCCTTCGGGCTCTACGAATGATTTTGCAAAGAGTCTCGGTATACCCTCTGACCAGCTGAAAGCTGCGGCTGCCATAGCGCACGGAGAACCTGTTCTCTGCGATGTGGGCAGCTTCAACGACAGCTATTTCTCCTATGTCGCAGCCTTCGGAGCTTTTACGAATATCACCTACGAAACGCCCCAGAAGATCAAGAATATTTTCGGACACGCAGCCTATATCGCGGACTGCGCCGCTCACATCGGCAGCATAAAGGCAAAGCCTCTGCGTATAGAATATGAAGGCAATGTGATAGAGGACGAATTCATATACGGCATGATCACGAATACATCTTCTGTGGCGGGTATGATAAATCTGACAGATTTTCTGCTTGACGACGGATTGTTTGAAGTCACTCTCGTAAGAAAGCCGAAAAATCCTGCCGACCTCGGAATGACTGCCCTTGCTCTCCTGAAAAATGATATCTCCGACAAAAATATAATTTTCTTCCGCACCAATGAAGTTACGGTCACAAACCTTTCCGAAGAGCCCTTCACGTGGACGAGGGACGGAGAGTACGGCGGCATGGAAAAAGAGAACCGCTTATACTGCTACAGGAGAGCGGTGCCTTTTATAGTGTGCGGAAAGGAAGAGCTCCCATTAGAAGTGAATCAGCAATGAAAAAGATATACGGAAATAAGCAGCTCCTTGACGTACTGTCGGGTATGGCTGCAAGCGGCAGGACCGCTCATTCGGTAATAATAAGCGGCGAAAAGGGCAGCGGCAGAAAGCTTGTCGCAAAGTATTATACTATGGCGCTTATGTGCGAGTCACCCGATAACGGAAAGCCCTGCGGTGTGTGCAATGCCTGCCGCAATGTGGAAAATGATATCCACCCTGATGTGATATATCCCGAAAAGACAGGAAAGCTCGGCAATTACAGCGTGGCGACCGCACGTGACGTTATAGCTGACGCATATGTCAGACCAAACAACAGAAGCGGCTGCAAGGTGTATATTTTCGCCGACTGCCGCAATGTTGACGCAAGAACGCAGAACACTCTGCTGAAGCTTATCGAGGAACCGCCGGAGTATGCGTATTTCATATTTACCTGCGGTTCAAAGAATGAGTTCCTTGCGACTATAATATCCCGCTGCGTGTGCTTCAGCACGTCTCTGTGCACTGAGGAGGAAGCCGCCGAAGCCCTTGCCGGGAGCGGATACGGTCAGCAGGAGATAAGAGCTGCCGTCAGCTGCTTCCACGGCAATATCGGTATGTGCGAGGAATATATAAACGATGAGAAAGTACGGAAGAGCGTGGATTTGACAAAATCGCTCGCCGATAGTATAATAAGAAAAGATGAGTATGCTCTCTCTGTGGGACTTTTCTCACTTGGCCGCGAGCGCGGTGAAGTCAGAGAGCAGCTTGTGATGCTCGACAAGCTTGTGCGTGACGCGGCTGTACTGGCAAAGGACAGCAAAGCACAGACAATAGGCTGCTTCCGTGAGGGAGCCGCGGCGCTGTCACAGTCCGTGACCGCTTTTCAGTCTGCGCGTATTCATTCGTGTATAGAAAACGCATGGAGAGCTGTTGAGAACAATGTGAGCATACCGCTGGCGCTTACGGCGCTGGGCGCTGAGATAATGGAGATAGTCGGATAGACTTTCAGATAGGAGCTTCTATGAAAGAAATAGTCGGAGTACGCTTCAAGAGCGTAGGAAAAATATATTACTTCTCACCGGGAGATATAAAGGCTGAGGTGGGCGACCACGCCATAGTTGAGACTGTACGCGGCGTGGAGTGCGGAGAGGTAGTGATCGCAAACCGCCAGATAGACGACGAGATGGTAACATCTCCGCTGAAGCCTATAATCAGACTCGCGGACGAGAACGACATGAAGACCGTTGAGAAGAACAAACAGCGAGAGAAGGACGCATTCAGGATATGCGAGGAAAAGATAGCCTTCCGCAAGCTCAGTATGAAGCTGGTGGACGTTGAGTGTACCTTTGACAACAACAAGCTGCTTTTCTATTTCACAGCCGAGAACCGCGTGGACTTCCGCGAGCTGGTCAAGGACCTTGCGGCTGTATTCAGAACAAGGATAGAGTTGCGTCAGATAGGAGTCCGGGACGAGGCAAAGATACTTGGCGGACTGGGTATATGCGGCAGGGAATTCTGCTGTAAGGGATATATGGGAGATTTCCAGCCCGTGTCCATAAAAATGGCAAAGGAGCAGGGGCTTTCACTGAATCCCACCAAGATATCAGGTACCTGCGGCAGACTGATGTGCTGCCTTAAAAACGAACAGAACGCATACGAAGCCCTTCTGAAGATCACTCCCAAGGTTGGAGCTATAGTAGTTACTCCGGACGGCGACAGGGGCAAGGTTGAGGACGTAAACCTCATCACCGGCAAGCTCCGTGTAAAGACAGATAAATCAGAAGTCCCCGTAACTCTTGACAGGAGCGAGGTAAAGCTTCTTAAAGACGCTGAGATAAGAGTGAACAAAGAGGAACTCAAGGCGCTCAAGAGCCTTGAGGATCAGTAATGGAAAACAGACCAAAGGTGAATTACGGTCTGCTGCTTGACAGCAAGCTCGTTGAACTTGAAAAGAGCGGCGAAAGACCGGTGCTGCTGCTTCATGCCTGCTGTGCGCCGTGCAGCAGCCATACACTTACCGTGCTTGATAAATACTTTCGCATAACGCTGTATTTCTGCAATCCCAATATAGCTCCGGAAGAGGAATTCGATTTCCGCTTTCAGGAGCTTAAACGTCTTGTGGAAGAAATGGGACTTGACATTCCCGTTATAGAGGAACCCTACGACCCTGCGCCCTTTTATGAGCTGGCAAAGGGACTTGAAGACCTGCCCGAAAGGGGAGAGCGCTGCCGGAAATGCATAGCATATCGTTTGCGAATGGCAGGAAACAAGGCGAGGGAGCTGGGCTGTGACTATTTCACGACTACGCTCACAATAAGTCCCCATAAGGACTGTACATTCATAAATGAGTGCGGAGAACAGGTGCAGGATGAATGCGGAGTTGCCTATCTTTTCTCCGATTTCAAGAAGCACGACGGCTACAAGCATTCCATAGAGCTGTCAAGGCAGTACAATCTGTACAGACAGAACTACTGCGGCTGCGTCTACAGCAAAAAAGCCGTCAGCCGTTAGCCATTAGCTATGTAGGGGCGCACAGTGTGCGCCCGAATATCAAATGTAATTATGAAAAGCTTTATCGTATACGAAATGGAATACACAGGCGCAGTGCCTGAAAAAACCAGAATTGAAATGATACCTTTTCATGACAGGTATTACAGCCAGTATGAGCGAATATACAACGAGTGCTTCTTTGATATGCGGAAAGCTCTGGATATTGAGCCCTACAGCTTCCTTTCGGATATTCGGCAGATAAAGGATAAAAAGGAAAATATCTTCCTGCTCATGGACGGTGAAACTGTCATAGGCAGCGTGGGTTGTTACGGTACGGAAATAGACGACCTGATAGTTGCTAAGAAGTATCGGGGCAGAGGGTTCGGAAAGCAGCTGTTGCTTTGGGCGACAGAACATATCAGGGAATATACCGGTGAGCCGATAACGCTCCGTGTGGCTGAATGGAATCAGCGTGCAGTGAAGCTCTATACACAGAACGGATTTGTTATAAAAAGCAAAGAGGAGATAAAACGCTGATCTGTAGAGGCGGATATTATCCGCCCGTATAAGAGGTGAATAAAATGATTGATAAATTTACTTTTCAGCTTATTCTGTGCGGGATTGGTGATGTAATAATATGGTTTGGGATATACTTCCTTTGTGCTAAATCACATATCAGAAAAGCGGAGAAGAATAATGAAGTTCCCGATCTGAAAGGCTTGAGGATTAGTTTTATCGTTTCATGGCTTATAATACATTCTTTGTTTGTGTGGCTGGGTATTGAACTGGTAAAATGGGGCGGACCGGATTAATATAGTTTTAGGAGTGGTGCTAATGGGCAAAGAACTGAAAACAAACGCTATGCGTTTTCTTGATAAAAGCAAGATAGATTATACCGTGCAGACCTACGAATGCGAGGAGTTCATCGACGGTATCCACACAGCCGAAAAGCTGGGGCAGCCCCTTGAAGAGACCTTCAAGACCCTTGTGGCAAAGGGAAAGAGCGGCAGCTATTACTGCTTCCTGCTTCCTGTTGCTCTGGAGCTTGACTTGAAAAAAGCTGCAAAGAGCGTTGACGAGAAGTCAGTGGAGCTTCTCCACGTAAAGGACATAACGGCGGTAACAGGCTATGTACGCGGGGGCTGTACGCCTATAGGCATGAAAAAGCAGTTCATGACAGTGGTACACAACAGTGCCGAGACCATGCAGCATTTCTACATAAGCGGCGGACGCATAGGCGTGCAGATACATCTGTCGCCGCAGGCTCTTGTAAAGGCGATACGCGGAAAATTCGAGGATATAATACTTCCGCAGGCTGAACAGTAAGCCAGCTTTACAATAAGATATTTTTATGATTAGCACTCTTACACTGAGAGTGCTAATTTTCATTATACTGTCACAAAACCTTGATATTCCTTTCAAAAAAGGGCAGTAATATATAGACAATGAAAGGAAAGGGAGCGATACCGATGGAAAGTGCATATTATGAGGAAAACTGCATAGGATAAATATGAAAAATTTATTGGAGGTATGAATTATGTATGGACTTACACCTTTCGGCGGCACAGGTTTTGATCTGTGGAACGCATTCAATGACTTTGACAAAAACTTCTTCGGCGGTAATATGCCGCTGAACAACTGCCGTACCGATATCCGCGACGACGGAGACAAGTACGTGATGGAATCCGAGCTTCCGGGCTTCGAGAAGGAGGACATCAAGCTCGACATCAACGGCTCACAGCTGACTATCGCGGCTGAGCACAGCACTAACAATGACGAAAAGGACGACAAGGGCAATTATATCCGCCGTGAGAGGACCTTCGGTTCGTATAAGCGGAGCTTCGATATCGGGGATATAAATACGGACGCTATCAGCGCGGAGTACAAGAACGGTATCCTCACCATTGAGCTGCCGAAAAAGGCTCCGGAAGCGCCGGTTGCCAAGCGCCTTGAAATAAAGTAATGGCTGCCTGCCATTAAAAATAACACACCCTGTATTGAGCCATGAAGAGACAATATCTCTTCGTGGCTCTTTTTTAGTGCTTAGCTCTACTCACTAAACGCCGTGCGAGGCAAGGGAGCGGCTGCTCGGCTCGTTTATGCAGGATTAACATTCTGAGCGGGCAAAATCCGTCGGAATGTACAAATCGCTTTCCTGTTAAAAAATATTTCTTCACTTTTCTGACCGGATATGATATAATATTATTATGTATAAATATACACGCAAGCTCACGGAGGTGACCGAAAAATTGAAAAGGCTCTGTATAAGTGATCTTGACGGTACACTGCTGGACCCTAAGCCTGAAATAACAGCGCATACAGCGGAGGTCGTCAATGCTCTGACGGCAGGGGGAATGTACTTTACCTTTGCTACTGCAAGATCGATATATTCTGCCATACCAATAACCTCGGCGCTGGATATAAATGTTCCGTGCATACTTATGAACGGCGTGAGTATTTACGACATAAAAAACAAGAGCTACATAAAGAGCGAATTCATTGATCCGGCGGTCTCCGCGGAGTTGCTTCGCATATATAAGCGCCACGGTGTGGAATGCTTTATGTACCGCATAGACGACGGTGCGCTCACCTGCTATTATGAGAAGCTCACCAGCAGGGTAATGAGGAGCTTTGCCGAGGTCAGGAAGCATGAGTACAAAAAGCCTTTTGTGCAGTGCCGCCTTGAGGACTATGCCGACGGATATACGGTATATTTCACCACAAGAGGACGCTATGAGGAGCTTCTGCCGGTGAAGCTGGAAGCCGAGAAGATATCAGGCATAGACCATGCTTTTTACCTTGACGTATACGATGATTCGTGGTATCTGGAGTTCTTTTCACATAAAGCCTCAAAGTCCAACGGACTGCGTTTCCTCCGGGAGAAATACGGCTTTGATGAGATAATCGCATTTGGTGACAACCTCAATGACCTGCCCCTGTTCGCGGAGGCGGATATAAAAGTTGCGGTAGGCAACGCAAGAGACGAGGTAAAGGCTGCTGCCGACTATGTCATCGGTACCAACTCCGAGGACGGAGTTGCAAAGTGGCTGGCTGATGAATTAAAAGTTGAGAATTGAGAGTTGAGAGTTTAGAGCTGCGGTGTCGCCTGCGGCGAATTTTAAATGATATGAGCACAGTGAACGCAATAACTGTCAACTCTCCACTCTCCACTCTCAACTGACATAGATATGATAATCTTTAACATGAAAGGAAAATACATAAAATGAAGAAATTAATGCTGGGAAACGAAGCCTTCGCAAGAGGCTTGTATGAAGCGGGCTGCCGCGTAGTATCGAGCTACCCCGGTACACCGTCCACGGAGATAACCGAAGAGGTCGCAAAGTACGACGAGGTGTACGCAGAATGGGCTCCCAATGAGAAGGTCGCTATGGAGACAGCTCTCGGAGCTTCTATCGCAGGCGCAAGGAGCTTCTGCGGAATGAAGCACGTTGGTCTCAACGTAGCCGCAGACCCGCTGTATACAGCAGGATATACAGGAGTAAACGCAGGTATGGTCATCGCAGTTGCCGACGATCAGGGTATGCATTCCTCCCAGAACGAGCAGGACAGCCGCCACCACGCTATAGCTTCAAAGGTGCCCATGCTTGAACCATCAGACTCTACAGAATGTAAGGAGTTCGTCAAGCTTGCCTTCGAGCTTTCGGAGAAGTTTGACGCACCGTTCATAGTAAGAATGTCCACGAGAGTTGCTCACTCACAGAGCATAGTTGAAATGGAGGAGCGCAATGACCTCCCTCTTAAAGACTACGAAAAGACTCCCAGCAAGTTCGTTATGATGCCTGCATACGCAAAGGGCAGACACGTATTCGTTGAGGAGCGTACAAAGAAGCTCATCGAGTATTCCGAGACTACCCCCCTCAACAGAGTTGAGATATCAGACAAGGCTGAGTTCGGCGTTATCACCAACGGAGCCGCTTACCAGTACGTAAAGGAAGCTCTCGGCGACAAGGCTTCCGTACTTAAACTGGGTATGGTAAATCCTCTCCCGGTAAAGCTCATTCAGGACTTTGCAAAGAAGTATGAGCAGGTATACGTTATCGAGGAGCTTGACGGCATAATCGAGGAGCACTGCCGCAACATCGGCGTGAACAACGTGAAGGGCAAGGAGATATTCGGCTATATCGGAGAGCTTCCCCAGTCTGTCATCGCAGAGAAGCTTCTCGGTGAGAAGAAGGACTTTGTTGCTCTTGATGATGAAATACCTGTACGTCCTCCTGTTATGTGTGCGGGATGTCCCCACAGAGGACTGTTCTACTGCCTGAAAAAGCTGGGTGTTACGGTATCCGGAGATATCGGCTGCTACACTCTCGGAGCTGCCGCACCTCTCAACGCTATAGATACAACTATCTGCATGGGAGCTTCCATATCCGGACTTCACGGCTTCAACAAGGCAAGGGGAGCGGAGTCAGAGCACAAGACGGTTGCGGTCATCGGCGATTCCACCTTCATGCACAGCGGCATGACAGGTCTTGTGAATATCGCTTACAATAATTCAAATTCAACAGTTATCATACTCGATAACTCTATCACAGGCATGACAGGTCATCAGCAGAACCCCACCACAGGCAAGAACCTCAAGGGCGATCCTGCTGCGGCAGTAAACCTTGAAGAGCTCTGCAAGGCTATCGGCATCAAGCGCGTAAGAGTTACAGACCCCTACAAGCTTGCCGAGACAGAGGCAGCTATCAAGGAGGAGCTCGCAGCTGACGAGGCTTCTGTTATTATCTCACGCCGTCCATGCGCACTTCTGAAGTACGTTAAGCACAATCCGCCTGTAAAGGTGAATACAGACAAGTGTGTAGGCTGCAAGATGTGCATGAAGCTGGGATGTCCCGCTATATCGATGCGCGACGGCAAGGCAGTTGTTGACCACACTCTCTGCGTAGGCTGCGGAATCTGCCAGGAGCAGTGCAAGGTCGGCGCAATCGAGTGAATAGTAAGTAGTGAGTAGAACTTAGAACTAAGATCTAAGAACTAAGTAGGGGCGGTAACTTCCTGTAGTACAGGGAGATGTCCGAAGGACAGAGGGTCGCGGCTCCTGTTGGGAGTTCCGCCGCCCGTGAAAATAAGGAAATTATCATGTTACAGATGAACATATATGAGGAATTTGCCCACTGGCTGGACGATATCCTCGAAAACAACGATATGCCTGAGGAGACAAAGGCGTTCTGTTTCAATCTCTATGAGGAGTCTGAAGAAGATCACATCTACGCGGTACAGCTTGTAGCTGCCTGCGAATTTGATCCCGATGACAAGGAGGGCGAATGGGCGTGTGAGGAGGTATGGAGCTGTGAAGAGAATATCTTTACTGTCGATACTTCCGACGAGGACGATACAGGTCGTGAACACGCACAGGAGCTTATAAAGGAAATGGCTGAGGAATATATCAGCAACGGAAGATATAAGGACATTTTAAGCGGGGGCAGAGGCGCCGCTATAGGATTTGTAGACGGCGATCTTGAAATAATATAGGGAGAGTATGGAAAAATGGACGATTTAATGCAAAGCGTAGGAGGACCCAACGGTATCGGCGATCTTAACAGCATGAAAGAGCTTGCGCAGCAGGCAGCTGAGGAAGCTGAAAATGCAGCTATGCAGTCAACAGGCTACAGTAACGCACAGAGTGGCTACGGACAGCAGTCAACAGGCTACAGCAATGCGCAGAGCGGCTACGGACAGCAGTCAACGGGCTACAGTAATTCTCAGAGTGGCTACGGACAGCAGTCAACGGGCTACAGCAATGCGCAAAGCAGCTACGGACAGCAGTCAACGGGCTACAGTAATTCTCAGAGCGGTTACGGACAGCAGTCATCAGGCTACGGTAATTCGCAGTACGGTTATGGACAGCAGTCATCAGGCTACGGTAATTCGCAGTACGGTTATGGACAGCAGTCAACGGGCTACGGTAATTCGCAGTACGGCTACGGACAGCAGTCATCAGGCTACGGTGATTCGCAGTACGGTTATGGACAGCGTTCCACGGGCTACAGTGATACTTCTTACAGTTCGACCCCGGATTTCGGAGCTTCATATGCCGGTTTCGATGAGCCTGTTCAGTTCACGTCGGTTTTAAAGGGCGCTCTTGGCGCAATTATCGGTGCGATACCCGGTTTCTTCCTGATCGCAGGTCTCGCAAGAATGGGCTTTATTGCCTCATTGTGCGGTGCCGTACTTGCCGGCGGAGTATTCTTCGGATACTATATCGCTACAAGAAACGACAAGACTGCGTCAAAGGTAATGTTTATCGTATGCATATCCGTAATGGTAATAACGGTATTCCTGGCAGTCCGTATGTCATGGACTTACAAGCTGAGAGACACTCTTATCGCCGCGAAAAGCTATGCTAATTCTGAGATAGCCAATAACGATAAGTATGAGGGTATTACAGAATCGACTGTAGACGATGCTTTATACTATATGTTCGGTTTTTCGGATCCTACGTATTCAAATTGTTCGGCGCATTTCAGCAGGATACTTGATCACTATGACATAAAGGGAAAATTTGTGATCTCTGTTCTGGAAAATTACCTCTTCTGCGCTATGGGAGGATTATGGCTGTTCTCCAAGTTCGGAAAGAAAGACTGATAAAGATCATTGATATTAAGGAGTAATATATAATGGAAACTAAATCTATAATGATAGTCGGAGTCGGCGGACAGGGTTCGCTGCTTGCTTCAAGACTTCTCGGAAATGTGCTTCTCGCACAGGGCTATGACGTAAAGGTCAGCGAGGTACATGGAATGTCACAGAGAGGCGGCTCCGTTGTCACTTATGTAAAATACGGCGATAAGGTATATTCACCTGTTATCGAAAAGGGTGAGGCAGACGCTGTTATATCCTTCGAGCTCCTCGAAGCCGCAAGATGCCTTCCTTATCTGAAGAAGGGCGGAAAGCTCATAACCTCCACACAGCAGATAGACCCCATGCCGGTCATCACAGGAGCTGCAAAGTATCCCGATAATCTCGTGGAAAAGCTCAGGGCGGCAGGTGCTGAGATAGTAGCTGTGGACGCTCTCTCACTGGCTGAGCAGGCAGGTACGGCAAAGGCTTCAAACGTAGTTCTCATGGGCGTTCTCGCCTCACGTATGGACTATCCCGACGAGCTCTGGCAGAAGGCACTGGAGCAGTGCGTACCGGCTAAGTTCCTCGAACTCAACAAGAAGGCTTTCGAGCTTGGCAAAGCAGCTAAGTAAATAGAACTAAGAGCTAAGAAATTAGAAAGTAGAAAGTAGTAATTAGTAGGAGCTGATATTATCCGCCCGCAGATGATGAATGATAATAAATTACCATTTGCAGGGGACACCGCCCTCGGCGTCCCGCATTCGGGCGAATAATATCCTATTCTACAGTAAAAGCATAATTAAATTTACATAATAAATCCACAAATAAGGAGTCGAAGTCCAATGGAAAAATATTGGAACAAAGAGATCGAATGTATGTCGCGGGAGAAAATGAAAAAGCTCCAGGACGAGCGTCTCGTGGCACAGGTAAAGCACGTATACGAAAATGTGAAGTACTACCGTGATCTCATGGACAAAAAGGGCGTCAAGCCCGAAGACATCAAGGGAACAGAGGATCTTCACAAGCTGCCGTTTCTCAGCAAGGCTGATCTTCGTGACGCATATCCATACGGCTTGCTTGCAAAGCCTCTCAGCGAATGTGTAAGGATACATTCCACAAGCGGCACCACAGGCAAGAGAGTAGTCGCTTTCTATACGCAGAACGACGTTGATATGTGGGACGACTGCTGCGCGAGAGCTATAACCGCGGCAGGCGGCACAAAGGAGGACGTTGTTCAGGTAGCCTACGGCTACGGACTGTTTACCGGCGGTATGGGACTGCACGGCGGCTCCCACAAGGTAGGCTCTCTTACACTGCCTATGAGTTCGGGAAATACCGAAAGGCAGATACAGTTCATGCAGGATCTCGGCGCGACGATACTCTGCTGCACTCCTTCCTACGCAGCTTACATAGGAGAGACTCTTCACGATATGGGACTTTCTCCCGACGATATCAAGCTTAAAGCCGGTATCTTCGGAGCAGAGCCGTGGACTGAGGAGATGCGCCGTTCTATTGAGAAATCCCTTGGTATAAAGGCTTTCGATATCTACGGACTTACAGAGTCCAGCGGTCCCGGCGTCGCCTTCGAGTGCTCGGAGCAGTCGGGTATGCACATCAACGAGGACAACTTTATCCCTGAGATAATAGATCCCGATACGGGAGAGGTTCTCCCTGAGGGCGAGGTTGGAGAGCTTGTGTTCACAAGCATCACCAAGGAAGCCTTCCCGCTTCTCAGATACCGCACACGCGATCTCTGCGTACTGAGCAGAAAAAAGTGCTCATGCGGACGTACACTCATAAAAATGGCGAAGCCTATGGGCAGAAGCGACGATATGCTGATAATCCGCGGAGTAAACGTATTCCCGTCACAGATAGAAACAGTTCTCATAGAACAGGGATATTCTCCGAATTATCTTATTGAGGTCGACCGTGTGAACAATACGGATACTCTCGATATCAGCGTAGAGATGAACCCAGAGCAGTTCTCGGACAAGGTTAAGGATATGCAGAAGCAGGAGCGTGATCTTGCCGTTGCTATCAAGACAATGCTGGGTATAAATCCTAAGGTTCATCTTGTATCGCCTAAATCGATCACACGAAGCGAGGGTAAGGCTGTACGAGTTGTCGACAGACGAAAGCTTCATGATTAAGGTTTAAACAGAAGCGCTCAACGCGCGGCTGTTCAAATATTTTCTACTTATTATAAGGAGGTTTCATTTATGAAAATCAGATTGTTTTCCACAAATTATATGCCGGAGCAGGAGAAATATCAGAGGTTCGCTGCATTTGAGAATGAACTTAATCAGTTCATCCAGGGGGTAAAGGTTATCGACATCAAGTACAGTACATCGGCAGGTCTCTGCCACGACGCGCAGACACACGTAAACGAGTACGTTGACGAGCATTCTGTTCTCGTAATGTATGAGGACCTTCCTAAGACAGCTGCAAAGAAAAAGTGATCCTTCACGGCGTTGAAAATATCCTGACTTGAAGGAGGAAGATCATATGTCAAATGTAAGACAGATCTCAGTTTTTATAGACAATAAACCCAATCAGCTGGCAGGCGTCATGAGAATGATGAAGGAGAGCAGGATAAATGCCCGCGCTCTCACTGTTGCCGACACAAAGGATTTCGGTATTCTTCGTATGATAGTCAACGATACCGATAAGGCGGTGGAGAAGCTCAAGGCAGCTTCCTTTGCTGTTGCAGTAACAGAGATAGTTGCCATATCCATTCCTGATTCGCCCGGACAGCTCAGCCGCGTACTTGATATCCTCGGAAGCAGGAACGTAAATATCGAGTATCTCTATACTTTTCTCGGTAAGTCGGACAAATCAGTATCATTTGTGATAAGAGTGGACGATAACGAAAACGCTTCCGAAGCTCTTACTGACGGGGGTATTATTCAGCTTACCGAAAATGATATCGCTGAAATGTAAGGATTGCACAAAAAGAATAACTGCTTGTAAAATTATTTTGAAAACACTTGACATGATTCCCAGGAATGATGTATAATATTTATGTAAGAATCAGCGGGAAACCCCGACGGGAGTGATGTGTTATGAGTATTCTCGATAAGTTCAATGATGCAAGCAGAGGCGTTTCGGAGAAGGCTAAAAGCATTTCGGAGGCTAATAATCTTAAAAGAAAGATACTCTATGAGGAGGAAAGGATCGTAGAGATCTTTACAGATATCGGAAAGAAGTACTATAAGGATCACGGTGAGGACATTGAAGGTCTCAAGGCTCTCTGTGACGATATAGATACAAGACGCAGAAGAATAAAGAAGATGAGATATGAGCTCAACGGCATAAGAGGCTACAAGGTTTGTCCCAAGTGCGACGCTGAGGTCAATGAACGCTTCCAGTTCTGCGGACGCTGCGGCGCGAGACTTCCTGATATCGAGGACGAGGACTTTATGTCGCTTGAGCCTAATGATTATTACACGGAAAGCAGCAATAACTTCTTCAATGCTGATCCAAACAAGAACTATTGATCATAAGGGCTGTTCTGAGACTATCGGAACAGCCTTTTTATACTCAGGGGCATTGCGGAAGCGCCTGCTTATACGTCTGCACAGTATCCTTGCGGGGATACACAGTACGAACCAGAAGCAGGAAAAGGGGATACATATCTGTCCGAGAAAATTAAAGGGCATATCAGAGTAATCCCATACGTTCCAGTGCATAATAATATTGTCAAAAATGCCGACGGCAAACTCTGTGGCGGTTATGATAAGAGTACCCGCAACACAGCTGCGTATAAGAGTCATCTTGCTGCGGCTGTTCAGTGCGTAAAGCGCCGCAAGCACCGCGCCTCCGGTGAGAGACATGGTCCAGTGAGTGTAACCGCGCATGGCTATCTCGATAAGACTGTAACAGAAAAATCCCATAAGAAAAGAATATAACAGCTGTGAGAGCTTCATAGTATCACCTCAGAAATCATTATCACCATTTTTTACAATGAATATACAGAAGGGGAGTTGGAATATATGAGAAAGAGCTGCATACTTATGCACATATCGAGCCTGCCGTCAAACTACGGCATAGGAAAAATGGGAAAGGCTGCATTTGACTTTGTTGACTTCCTGAAGTCGGCAGGAGTAAAATGCTGGCAGATACTGCCCCTTTCTCCTACGAGCTATGGTGATTCGCCTTATCAGTCATTCTCTGTACACGCGGGAAATCCTTACTTCATAGACTTTGAGGTCCTTGAAGGAGACGGTCTTCTTGAACGCCACGAGTACGATATGTTCGACTGGGAAAATGAGCCTGACAAGGTGGATTACAGTCTCCTTTACGACAACTGCTACGACGTGCTCCACATTGCCTACGAGCGCTTCAAGCCTGCTAAGTTCCCGGATTACAGGAAGTTCTGCACCGAGAATAAAAAATGGCTGGATGAGTATGCGCTTTTCATGGCGCTGAAATTCCGCTATGATGGAAAGCCATGGTACTCCTGGGAGGAGGATATCTCCATGCACAGGGCTAAAGCCGTTGCTCAGGCGAAGAAGGAACTTAAAAAGGATATAGGCTTCCATAAGTTCATACAGTTCGAGTTCAGCCGCCAGTGGAAGGTGCTTAAAAAGTATGCCAACGACAGCGGCATTGAGATAATAGGAGATATACCCATATACTGCGCCCTTGACAGCGTTGAGGCATGGGCTTCGCCCAAGCTGTTCTGGTTTGACAAGGAGCGCAAGCCTGTTGCGGTGGCAGGCTGTCCGCCTGATGACTTCTCGCCACTGGGACAGCTCTGGGGAAATCCACTGTACGACTGGGACTACCATAAAAAGACCGGCTATGAGTGGTGGATAGACCGTATCGGCGCCGCGTCAAAGCTCTACGACATAGTGCGTATAGACCATTTCCGCGGCTTTGAGAGCTATTATACCATACCCTACGGCAACGAGGACGCAACCGTGGGAGAGTGGAAGAAGGGGCCGAACTATGAGCTGTTCAAGCTTGCTGAGAAGAAGCTTGGAAAGCTTGATATCATTGCGGAGGACCTGGGCTTCATTACTCCAGAGGTGAGAAAAATGCTGGACAAATGCGGCTATCCGGGAATGAAGGTGCTGCAGTTTGGATTCAGCGACGGCAGGAACGAGTACCTGCCCCACAATTACAGCAGTACAAATTACTACGCATACACAGGCACTCACGATAATGAGACTCTTATAGGCTGGGTGGAGACCCTTGATAAGAAGTCACTTAAATTCGCTCTGAAATACCTCAGCGTAAAGCGTAAAAAGGATATCCCTGCGGCTGTTGTACGTGCCGCATGGGGAAGTGTTGCGGAGGTGGCTGCGGCGCAGATACAGGACTTCCTTGACAGCCCTAAGGAGGGAAGGATGAATACGCCCTCAACTCTCGGCGGCAACTGGGAGTTCCGTACTCACGCCTCGGATTTTACGCCGGAGCTTGCGAAGAAGATCAAAAAGCTGAACAAGATGTACAACAGAGCTTAGAGCTAAGAATAAAAGCTGTAAGGACATATCTAAGTTCTTAGATCTGAGATCTTAGTTCTTGAAAAGGAGTAAGGGAATATGGACAAGAATCAATTTATGGAAAAATTCACCGGAAGACTTCCCAAGGATATAAAGGCCGCAACTCCGCAGCAGCTTCACGACGCTCTCGGTAAGACGGTCATGGAGATGTTTGCAGACCGGTGGAGCAGTGCCCGTCAAAAGCACCTCTCAAAGCGCCGTGCGGCTTACCTTTCCATGGAGTTCCTTGTGGGAAGAGCGGTATACAATAATCTGCTGGTGCTCGGTATCTACGATGAGGTGGGCGAGGTATTCAAAGAGCTGGGGCTCGACCTTGCAGACCTTGAGGAAATAGAGGACGCAGCTCTCGGAAACGGCGGTCTCGGCAGACTTGCTGCCTGCTTCCTTGACAGTGCCGCAAGCCTCGGACTTCCTCTTGACGGCTACGGTATACGTTATAAGTACGGACTGTTCAGGCAGTCAATAGTTGACGGCTTTCAGCGTGAGGAGATAGACGACTGGACAAGGTACGGCGACCCGTGGTCGGTGCGCTGCGAGGAGGATACTGTCCTTATCGAGTACAGCGGTCAGACTGTAAGGGCTGTGCCATACGATATGCCGGTATTCGGCTTCCGCACGGAGAATGTGGGTACTCTGAGACTTTGGCAGGCTGAGCCTGTGAAGGAGTTCGACTTCGATATATTCAACAAGCAGGACTACCTTGAAGCGTCAAAGGAGAAGATATACGCCGAGGACATATCCCGTGTGCTGTATCCCAACGACGACACCGACGAGGGAAAGAAGCTCAGGCTCAAACAGCAGTATTTCTTCAGCTGCGCTTCCCTTACTGATATAATAAGGAAGCACAAGGCTCGTTTCGGTACTCTCGATAACTTGGCGGATTATATCTCCGTTCAGCTCAATGATACCCACCCTGTTATATCTATCCCGGAGCTCATAAGGCAGCTTGTGGACAATGAGGGCTTCACCTTTGAGAGAGCTCTTGAAATGGCTAAGAAAATATTCAACTACACCAACCATACCGTAATGCAGGAGGCTCTTGAAAAGTGGCGCACAGACCTTGTGGAAGAGCTGCTGCCACGTATCTATGCTATAATCATACAGATAAACGAGGCTCTTATCGCGGATATGTACAATGGGGGAGTTGAAAGGAAAAAGACAGACCGCATAAAGATAATAAAGGGTGACCTTATCCACATGGCGGACATGGCATGCTATGCTTCAAGCCATATCAACGGCGTTGCGGAGATACACACACAGATACTCAAGGATACCGTCCTTTCGGACTGGTTCAGTCTTTATCCGGAGCGCTTCCGCAACGAGACAAACGGAATAACCCAGAGGCGCTGGATAGCCCTCTGCAACAGGGAGTTGTCGGCTCTTATCACTAAGCTCCTCGGAAGCGATGACTGGATAAATGACCTTGATAAGCTGAAGGAGCTTGCAAAATATGCGGACTATGAGAATATACTCCGCAGCTTCATTGATATCAAGCAGGGGAAAAAGCGTCAGCTTGCGGAGTTTATAAGGCTGCGCGACGGCGTGGATATCTCTCCGGATTCTGTATTCGACATACAGATAAAGCGCCTTCACGAGTACAAGAGGCAGCTCCTCAACGCCTTTTCTATCCTGTGGATATACTACGGCATAAAGGACGGCAGTATACAGAACTTCCCGCCGACCACCTATATCTTCGGAGCTAAATCAGCTCCCGGATACCGCCGCGCAAAGGCTATAATCAAGTATATCAATGAAGTCGGTAGGATAGTCTCTGAGGACCCCGATACCCGTGATCTTATTAAGGTTGTGTTCGTGCAGAACTACAACGTATCCTATGCGGAAAAGCTTGTGGCAGCTGCGGATATCTCGGAACAGATATCCACCGCAGGCACTGAGGCAAGCGGTACGGGAAATATGAAGCTCATGCTCAACGGAGCGGTAACTCTCGGCACCTACGACGGCGCTAATATTGAGATAGTGCAGGAGGCAGGAGAGGAGAACAATTACATCTTCGGAGCCCGTGTTGAAGAGCTTGAAAAGATAGTTCCCGAATACGACAGCAGAAGCATATTCGCAGGCGACGATATGATACGAAAAGTAGTGTCATCGCTTATCGACGGAACTGTTTCCGACGGCGGCAGCGGTGATTTCCGCGAGCTTTATATGGCTCTCCTTGACGGCGCGAGCTGGCACGCTCCCGATCATTATTATCTCCTCGGAGATATGAGGGACTACGTTGAGACAAAGCTGCGCTGCATTTACGACTACAGCAATGACAGGCTCGCCTTTGCACGGAAGCAGTGGCTGAATATGTGCAATGCCGGCAAGTTCAGCTCCGACAGGACTATCGCAGACTATGCTGAGAATATATGGAGGATATAGCCATTAGCCTCGGCTTTCAGGAAATAGCGCTTTATACAGACAATACGTCCGCATTTGTGATTATCTCACAGGTGCGGACGTTTTTTATGACAAATGTAACTGAGGAAGTGACATCTGACATCTTTGAAAAAGTCCGCATATGCTGTATCATAAGTACAGTAAAGGTGGCAGGGATACAACATAATCCCCTGCACGGATCAAAAAGGAGATGTTATTATGAAAAAATGGGAAAAGGTTTTAATGTGTATATTCGCGATCGGCACAGGTATTTTCGCTGTTGAAATTCTTTACAGGCACTTCTTTCTTGAAATCCCTTTCGATTATTATATGTTTGACACGGTAACTTCTGTTCTGGCATGGATATTTATAGTTTCGGTATTAGGTACGATTGCGATACTGATATCCTGCAGACTGAGAAAGCGTACTGATACGGGATTAAAGCCTGTGTCAAAGCTTTACAGAGCAAGCTTCTTTGCGTCATTCATACCGTTTCTGTTACTTTTTATCAGCTCGCTGATATCTGCTGTGGGCGGTTTTACGTTTTTAGGTTCCACCAGCTACGGCTTTGATGCGTTCTGGAGCAATATAGTTATTATGGGAGTGTATGCTTTCGGAGTAATTATCCCCATATTCCCGCTGTGTATATTCTGGCAGATACTTTATCTCATCAAGAGGAGAAGATACAGAAAGCTTATGAAGGAAAGCAACTGATTTACGGCTCAGTGAAATTATATCAAGGATGTGAGTGTATGAAAAAACTAATGGTCACCGAAGTTTTTGCCTTTACGGCAATGGCTTTAATCTGCTTTGTTTTTAAATGTATGTTCAGAGATGATATAGATTCTGTCCTTTTATTGCACAACATCGGTATCTTCTGCGGTATAAAGGCGACAGGCGTACTGCTCGATATCCTTTCGGAAAAAGAACATACCCATTCGGGTATCCGTTTGAAGATGAGTACGATCGCACTGGCTGTATTGCTTCCTTTTGCACTTAGCAGAACATGGAAAGGCCTTTATATATTTGCAGGTTCAATTTATGGAGCAGCATTCGTTTTCGTCTTTGATCTTGCAGTGTTTGTACTTTGCAGAACTATCAGATTTGTCAGGAAGAAAACAACTGCCGACTAATAGAAAAAACTCCCCGATATATGCCGGGGAGCTTTTTTATGTTAAAATATAAAAATATGTAAAGCCGACTTGACAAAAAATGTAAAGCGTGCTATACTAATATTGTAAAGTTAGCTTTACTTTTGCAAAGGAAGGTGATTATTTGAAGAATAAGATACAGGAGCTGCGAAAAGCCCGAAAGGTCACGCAGCAGGAGCTTGCGGACGCTCTAAGCGTCACGCGGCAGACTATAATATCACTGGAAAACGGAAAATACAATGCATCCCTCACACTTGCCCACAAGGCGGCGCAGTTCTTCGGTGTTGCTATCGAGGATCTGTTCATATTCGAGGGCGAGGAGAATTTATAAGGAGGAAAATTATGGAGAATTTCAGAATTACAATAAAGAAGAGAATTTATTTTTTCATTCTTCTTGCGGTTATCATGGTTGCAGGAATAATTCTGCTTGCAGCATTCGGAAGAGCTAATGACGGATTTAATGCAACAAGCGGCATATTAGGCGCAATGCTTGCAATTGCTGTCGGCAACATCATTAC
>JAEEGJ010002820.1_pt1 | contig 77137 bp, 64 predicted proteins | sample 8958761 | NCBI WGS metagenome assembly JAEEGJ01 (sample SAMN16246546, study PRJNA631951) | gut metagenome | biome: gut microbiome; feature: rumen; material: RS-attached | host: Bos | place: Iran: Karaj | collected 2018-10 | reverse complement strand
GTCTAAATTGACTGTTAAGCACATCATTCAGAGGTCTTATCTTCCTCTTTCCTGACAGTGCCCACACAGATTGTCCTGTCCAACTTGTTAAAGAACCTGTTGCTCTTGCTGAGCGACAACAGGCGTGTATTCTACGCCCTTTTCTGAGGATTGCAAGTGGTTTATAACGAATTTTTAAAAGTTTTTTAAAATTTTTGCCAGATTTTTGATATTACGGGCTATTTTATTACACTGCCCTGCATGATTATGTGGCCATGCGGCCTTGTAATCGACTGTTTAGCTATTTACGGAGGCTGAATGTCAGACAATCCGTGAAGCCGTCAAAGGATCACGCTCCTGTAATGACAGGCCTAGCCATTCTTTTGTATCCAGCCAAACCGTAAGTTACTAATAATTGATCTTCAGACAGCCTTCCAGCTTTCTATGCTTCGTTCTTTTGTACTGAAGTTAATACCTACCTTAATAACGTGACGTCCGTCTGACTGCCAGGGAATCGCATATTTTCTGTCGTCAATCTGCTGCAGAGCCTCCTCAACTGAGCCATCTAACTTAAGTTCCATAACATAGACCGTACTGTCTGTCTTAACCAGGATATCCATGCGCCCCTTGGCCACACGTACCTGAGAGTAAACAAACTTATTAAGGAATGAGAACATAACGTACAGCATAGCCGTAAAGTGTCCCTCTGATGATGGCGCATCCATCAGAGTTCCTTCCTGATAAGGGATCGATGAAAAATAGCCCTGAGCTGCAGTAAGCGCCCGGTCTATGTCACCGTCCATCAACGCCTCACTAATGTCCCAGCAGGCGTTATTGGTACTGTTTATGTCAGACCAAACATAATACGGAATAAAATACTCTGTCAGCCCAGTTTTTACCTCCTCATTCGGATAAACAAGTGTATAGCGCCTTGAACGGCTGTCATACTCCCTGATGGTCAGGTAACCGCTCTGATAAAAAAGAGGAAGGATGCTGTGCATACTGTCTGTAGGTGCATCAAACTCCGAGGCATCAGCCATGCTGCCGTCAATTTGGGTAATGTTAGTGTGAAATTTTCTGATCTGGTTAAGAAGAAATCCTGGCGTACCGGTAGCAAACCAGTAATTTTCAAAATCGGCGTTCTTCATCGCTGACAGCAGGCTGAACGGGTTATAAACTCCAGTCCCATTGTATGAAAAATGATACCCATCATATTTTGACTTAAGCCTCTTCAATACCTCCGACTGTGACAAACCATATTTTTCGGACATTTCCGCAATGCCTTCGCCGAAATCTGATTTAAGCTCTTCGTTGGTGATACCGCAGATCGCAGAGAAATGCGGCATCATGGAAATAACCTCCAGATTATTGATCTGCGAAAAGATGCTGAGCTGTGAAAATTTTGTAATGCCAGTTATAAAAACAAAGCGCAGATAAGGATCGAGTGCCTTTAGAGGTGAATAGAACCCCTGCATCTCTGTACGCATCTGCTCGAGCCGATCTTTGTCGTGAAGCACATTGAGCATAGGTGAGTCATACTCATCTATAAGCACAACAACCCGCTTGCCTCTCGTTTCATATAAATCTTCAACAAGACTCTGAAACCGTTCGGATATGTTCTCCCCGCCCTCAGGCATACCATAGCCACGTTCCATTCTCCTCAGCTGATGTTTTATCTGGCATCGGAGATCCTCGACAGTTCCTAGCTTAGCCGTGTCAAGGGAAAAATGCAGCACAGGATATTCAAACCACTCCGTCTCTAAATCCGCAATGGCCAGCCCATTAAAAAGGTCCTTTTTCCCACGGAAATAACTCTCGAATGTGCTGACAAGTAGTGACTTTCCAAAGCGTCGGGGACGGGAAAGAAAAACGTACTGATACCGATGGGCAAGTTCGTAAATATATTTTGTCTTGTCCACATAGAGAAAGTCACCGCTGCGGATTTTCTCGAAAGTCTGAATGCCGATTGGATAATTAATCATATTCCCTCCGCCCAAACCGCCCGGAATAAAAAAATTGCTACACCCAAACCGCATACTGTGCAGAGCAGCCATGCATAGTTGCTCAGAATTCTGCACAATAACACTTACCAGCTCCCAGTAATAGCGGTGCCCCAATTTTTAACGTTTCAGTGAAAAACGAATTCACAGTTCACTGACACCACCATGTCCTGGAGCGAGTCAGTATCTCCAGCATCCTGTTTAAGACCATTTATCTCAGACTGCCTTCCAGCTCTCTATGGTGCGCTCCTTAGTACTGAAGTTAATTCCAACCTTAACCACACGGCGTCCATCTGACTGCCAAGGAATTGCATAATTCCTGTCGTCAATCTGCCGCAGAGCCTGATCGACAGATCCGTCAAGTTTCAGTTCCATTACATAGACGCTGCGTTCAGTCTTAACGACTATATCCATCCTGCCTTTTGCTACTCTTACCTGTGAGTAAACAAACTTGCTGAGAAACGAGAACATCACGTAAAGCATAGCCGTGAAGTGACCCTCTGACGAAGGAGCATCCATAAGTGTCCCTTCCTGGTATGGAATTGAAGAGAAATAGCTCTGCGCAGCAGTAAGTGCCTTGTCTATGTCATCACCTATCAAAGCTTCGCTGATATCCCAGCATGCATTGTTCGTACTGTTAAAATCAGAACAGACATAATAAGGGATAAACGATTCAGTAAGACCGACCTTCACCTCTTCATTTGGATACCCCAAGGTATAGCGCCTGGAACGGCTGTCATAATTTCTTATAGTCAGGTATCCGCTCTGATAAAACAGCGGAAGAATGCTGTGCATGTTCTCCGTTGGAGCATCGAACTCCGCGGAATCAGCCAAGCTCCCGTCAATTTTCGTTATATCTGTATGAAATTTCCTGATTTGGTTTATGAGAAATCTCGGAGTTCCTGTTGAAAACCAGTAGTACTCAAAGTCACAGTTTTTCATGGATGAGAGCAGGCTGAAGGGGTTATATATACCCGGAGACGTAGATGCAAAATGATAACCGTCATATTTCTCCTGAAGCCTGTCAAGCACCTCAGAACGTGTCAGGTTATATTTTTCTGCCATCTTCGTTAAACCTTCATCAAAGCTTGACTCAAGCTCCTCCCCGGTGATGCCGCAGACGGCAGAGAAATCCTCATCCATGGAGATGTTCTCGAGATTGTTTAGCTGCGAAAATATGCTCAGCTGTGAGAACTTGGTAATTCCGGTGATGAAGACGAAACGCAGATAAGGATCCAAATCTTTAAGAGGAGAATAGAACCCCTGCATCTCAGTGCGCATAAGTTCAAGTCGATCCTTATCATGAAGTACGGTGAGCATAGGAGAGTCATACTCGTCTATAAGCACAACGACCTGCCTGCCTTTCTTTTCGTATAACCTCTGAACAAGATTAAGGAGACGTGCCGAAATATTCTGTCCGCCAGCAGGCAAGCCATACTCGCGCTCGATTCTCTCAAGCTGTTGGATTATCAGGCAATGTACATCCTCTACGGTGCCGAGCTTAGCCGAGGCCAATGAAAAATGCAGCACGGGATATTCAGTCCACTCCGTTTCCAATTCAGCTGCAGCAAGGCCTTTAAAAAGGCTCTTCTTACCGCGGAAATAGCTCTCCAGCGTGCTGACAAGGAGTGACTTCCCAAAGCGGCGGGGACGGGAAAGGAAGACGTACTGATACCCATGAGCCAGTTCATATATATATTTTGTCTTGTCAACGTAAAGATAATTCCCGCTGCGGATTTTCTCAAAAGTCTGTATACCGATAGGATATTTCATAATATTACTGCCCGACACTGGCCTGTTCATCAAAAGCGTAGGCAAGTTTTTTGGCAAAAGCAGGAGAAATTCCCTTGTTGCCATTAATTACAGTGCTGATATGTTTTTCTGTAACGCCCGTTCTTGCAGCCAGTTCGCTTCTTGACATATGCATACTGTTAATCTTTTCCTGCAGCACCAGCCCTGGGTGAGGCTCTTTATTCAGAATACCCACTTTGAACTCCTGTATACATAATATACAACTTACCTAAATGGTAATCAGGACTTTTTAAATAAAATTACCTATATTATTTATAAAATATAAGATTTCCGTTACCAAATAATCGTTTAGCCATCTTGTAAACAGAAATACTGTTACTTGATAAAATCTGAACTTAAGATTATCACAGCCGCTTTGTCAAAGCTGAGCGACTACGTCTCATTATGAAGGATATTTCTGAGTTTTCTGCGGCAGGCATCTAGCTTGTGCGAGCAGGCTCCGTCCGCGCTATATAACCCCAGCGAAGGAGAAAGACTGTATCAGTAGATTACACACTCCAGGATATGACAGATCACGACGGTAAGCTCAACGCAGTTCAGCGTATAGAAATGAAAATCATTCTCGCCCTAGGTGCGGAGGCCCCTCACCATGTCACTGGCGATCGACGCGCCGTTGAGCTGCCTCGTCATGGTATCGTCGTCCTCGATGCCGCGGAAGCACTGATCGAGCAACCTTGGGAACTTCACATTGGTGAACTTCTACGTTCTGAAAAGGAGCTTGTAGTTTGAGACCGACAAGATCAGAGGGATAATCTCACCCTTGATTCCTTTTGCGGCGCACCTGTTGCGGAACCTGAGGAACGCCTCGACATCAAAAACGAACTGGGTAATGGCATGGTCGGTGCCAGCGTTGAACTTTGTCTTGAGGTCTCGAGATCGGCCTCGGCTGAAATGGCCCCGGGAATGACGCGACATAAATTTTGAAGTCTTCGACCTCCTTGAGGATCTTCGCCAAGTCAAATCACCACATAAAGCCCGTGCTTATAATATGGTCTGCTGCTGACTGCCCCGCTAATAGATCACCTCCTTAAGCTCGTATATGACAGTGCCTGAACCATTGATTCCAGCGGAGCAGACCATTTTCCCGTCAGGCGAGACGAGGAAAGTTTTCGCATGCCTCCCAAGCAGCACGCTGAGCGGCAGATCAATATCCATGTCTGTAATCCGGTCCAGGTCAGTATCGCTGATAAAGAATATTCTGTCAGTCCAGCCCCCGGCATCCGGCACGGTTTCCGGCGTCACCGCCCTTCTCCAGATGCTGCTGACCCGGCGCCTCTTGATATTCACGGGAAGGATTCTCCTGCAGCGCGGGCAGCAGAGGACTCATATCCATACTCACTGTCCTCGCTGTAGAAATCCCAGGCCGTAATATCCGGTCTATCCCTGAGCTAGTTCCTGACATCGCTCTCATGCCAGATGTGCACGATGTTCTCAGACGGGCAGTCAACTGAGGAGAGCCTCTTCCCGCATTTGCACAGAAGGTTTGACATTCCTCTCTCCCAATCATAAAAATTCCGCAAGCCGGAAATCAATCCCGAGCGCCCGTTTTTCCGCAGAGTGCAGCCCGTCTTTTTTCTCCGCCGCCCTGCCCGCCGATGGGCAACAGCCTTCGGATAAAGGCAATTCTTCCACCTGAAACTGAAAAGCCCGCCGCAGTGCCAGTCACCGCAGCGGGCCTCACGTCTCTTCACTGAATAGCCGGCTCAGTAGATGCCGCGCTTCAGGATATGGCAGATCGCGAAGGTGAGCTCAGCGCGGTTCAGCGTGTAGAAATGGAAGTCCTTCACGCCCTCGGTGCGGAGGACCCTCACCATGTCGATGGCTATCGACGCGCCGATCAGCTGCCTCGTCACGGTGTCGCTGTCCTCGATGCCTCGGAACCTCTGATCGAGCCACTTCGGGATCTTCACATTGGTGAACTTCGACATCTTGAGAAGCGTCTTGTAGTTGGATACCGGCAGGATCCCGGGGATAATCTCGCCCTTGATGCCTTTGGCCGCGCACCTGTCGCGGAAGCGGAGGAAGGCCTCGACGTCAAAGAAGAACTGGGTGATGGCCTGGTCGGCGCCCGCATCGAACTTTGCCTTGAGGTTGTCGAGATCCGCCTCGGCCGAGACGGCCTCAGGATGGACCTCAGGATAGGCAGCGACATAGATCTTAAAGTCCGCTACCTCCTTCAGGAGCTTCACGAGATCAACCGCGTACATCTCGGGCTTCACGGTCGGATCCGGGAGATCTCCGCGGAGCGCAACGATATTCCTGATGCCGTTGTCCCAGTAGTCCTTGGCGATTTCCCTGAGCTCGTCCTTCGACGCGCCTACGCAGGTGAGGTGCGGGGCCGCGGTGATGCCGGTCTTGGACTGGATGTCCTTCACCACCTTATGGGTCCTGTCACGGGTGCTCGCGTTCGCGCCGTAAGTGACTGATACGAAGCTCGGGTGCAGGATCTTGAGCTTGTCAATTGAGTTCCAGAGAGTCTTCGTCATCTCCTCCGTCTTAGGCGGAAAGAATTCGTATGAAATGCTGATGTCATCAGACAGCTCGGAGAAGCTCTGGTTGAGCTCCTCAAACTGCCTGGCGTGCCTGTGTTCAATCTCCATAGGTGCTCCCTGGTGTGTTCTGATATTTCAGGAATTATAAAGCAAAAAAAATGGGGCCCGCAAAGGACCCCATTGTCTATAACCCTAAACCGTAAGAAGAATTAAATTACTTCTTGTAGCCGGTGGTAAGGTTGTCAAGACGGCTGTTAGCACGAGCAGCCTCGTCCTTAGCGGTCTGAACGTCAGCCTTCAGGCTGTCAACGTCAGAAGCGAGCTGGTCAACCTTAGCGGTAAGATTGTCAACCTTAGCGTTAAGAGCCTCATCGGTGCTGGAGCAGCCAGTCATCATGGAAGCGCCGAGAACGATAGAACCAAGAACAACGAGATACTTATTCATCTTAACTCTCCAAAAAGTTAATTTTATAGAAGTCCTGAAAACAGAACCTAGGCTAATATTAGCACAGCTGAAAATGTTGTCAATCTCACAAAAATTTAATGACAAATCACATTTTGATCTGAAACAAAAAACAGGCTCAAATCACACTTTTTCAATTACAAAAGCAGATCTTCATCACAGCATCCTGGCTTTCAGCCTTGATTGCACACCGGCGCTGCCTCTGAAAGCGGGCACAGAGCCCTGAAAAAGTCTCTTTTATTGAACGATTTGCCTATGCAGGGAGAGATGAATTCAGAAATACTGAAGCCCTGGAGCAGATGCCAGCCGGCACAGGCAATAAAAAAAGGCGGCCCTTTCGGACCGCCCTCTTATTTATGGGTCTGCAGTGCAGACTTTATTCTCTTAGCGCTTCAGCTCAAGGAGGATTACCCTGCCGGTGCCGGAGAGGCTTACGGAGCCGCCGCTTACAGTGCCGGTAGCGCCGGAGAAGCCATCCTGCAGCTCAGTGCCGTCCTCGAAGCATCCGCTTACGTTGACGCTGGAGGCAGAGCCGAGGTGAATGACAACTGCGTTGCTGTAGTCACCATCGGTGTACTTGCGGCAGATGCTGCCGTCAGAGGTAGTGCTCTGCTCGCCTGCGCCGACTGCGGCGTTACGGAACCTGAACTGACCAACCTTCTGCCAGGTTGCAACCATGTCGTTGGAGGAGAAGTCGGTGCTCAGAGTATCGACGTTCTCTGCCCAGTCAGACTGCTTGCTGACATCTGAAGGGAAGTTCATGTCAGAACGGGTGCCGTGCTCAGCATCGTTGCCTGAACCGCCGTTATCGTTCACACGCGCAGTCTCGTCGCCGTAGTAGACCTGTACGCCGCCCGGAAGGAGCTCAAGCATGATTCCGAGTTCGGACTGGTCGCCAGGACGGCAGAGCTTGGTATCGTGTGAGGATACGTAGCTGAGCGCGTTGAGCTTGTGCGGCTTGCCGAACATGTTGGCATAGGTGTTCCAGGTGTTGACGCTCGGAACCTGGCAGCCAAGGCTGAAGTTGATCATGGAGTCGAAGCCGCCCTGTGAGTTGTAGCCAGCGCCGTCAGTAGGATCGGTGCCGAACATCCAGTGCTCGCCGGTCATCCAGAAGCTGTCGGTCCAGTCTGCGCCAGGCTCGCCTGCGTGGTTCTTTCTCCAGGTCTGGAGGGCCTCGTTGCTGTACTCCTTGAGGAGCTTCCAGGTGGACTTGGCAACATGCTTCGCGGTGTCGCAGCGGAAGCCGTCGATACCGAACTCCTCAACCCAGGATGCGAGCCAGTGTGCCTCGAACTCCGCAACAGACATGGAGCCGCTGCGGTACTTCTTGGCTGCCGGTACGTCGTACTTGGCGTTGCCGGATGCCCACTTCTTCTGCAGGAACTGAGGGATGCCGACATGTGCGCCATGGGTATCGTTGTTCTTGAAGTCAGGGAGGAAGCTGGTGCAGAGCTCAGTGTCAGAGCTGCCGCATCCGCCGTAGGCGCCGAACCTCAGCCAGTCCTTGCCCCACCAGTTGTCCCACTTGGAGTTGGGAGACTCGTCGATAGGCTTCTGGTGGAAGCTCTCGCCGGTCCAGTCCTTGCACGGATCCCATCCGTCCTTGGTCAGGCCGAAGTTGAAGTCGCACATATCCTGGAGGGTAGCGTAGCCGGTGTGGTTCATGACGATGTCGAGAACTACACGGATGCCGCGCTTGTGGGCCTCGGTAACGAAGGTACGGAACTCGTCAACGGTACCCATGTTCGGATCGAGAGCGGTCCAGTCAAGGCCATAGTAGCCGTGGTAAGCCCAGTGAGCGAAGTTGCCTGATGAGCCGCCGCCGGTCCAGCCGTGAGCCTGCTCGTACGGAGCGGTAATCCAGATGGCGTTCATACCGAGGGACTTGATGTAGTCAAGGCGCTCAGTCATGCCCTTGATATCGCCGCCGTGGAAGGTTGCGGTTGAATGGCCATGGGTGTCCTTGTAAGGACGGTTGAAGTTATGGTCGTTGGAGGTGTCACCATTCTGGAAACGGTCAGTCATGACAAAGTACACGAGAGCGTTGTCCCAGGTGAAGTGACTCTCAGCCTTGGGTGCAGTCCACTTCTTCTTTGAGAGAGAGAAGGTCTTGGAAACACCGTCAAAGGTTATAGTGAGCTCTGCAGTCTTCGGAGCTTCGCCGGCCTCAGTGTCAGTAGCCTCAATCTTGCGTCCGATGCGGATGATCGCGCCGTTGTTGAAGGCAATAGGCTCGCTGCCGTCGACAGAGTAGGTGCCCTGTGCGGAGCCGTCAATGCCATCGCCGCGTACGACGAACGCTGCATCAACGTAGCCGGAATCCTCAACGTCATCCTTCTGGCTGATGGAAACGCCGTTTACGGAGCCGCCATTGACAGTGAGGCTGATGGTAGCCTTGCTGGAGGTCATGCCGCAGTCAGCCGCTGCCTTGAAGGTCTTGGAAGACCAGTCGAAGCAGGACTTGTCAGCAGAGAATGCTGCGCCGGGCTGCATGTCAGCCGGGTAGCGCTCGCCGTTGACGCTGCTGAAGATGGCAAGGACGTTCTTGGTGGTTGACGGAGTGAAGTACCAGAACTTCTCGGCGCAGCCGGTAAGCTCGGTCATCGCGTCGCCAGGCCACTTTGCAGTAAGAGCGGTCTCGGTGTCCTTGGTGTAGGCATAGATGGCAGGAGCGGTTGAGACGTCAGCCTTCAGGACGATTGATCCCTCAGGTGCCTCGCACTTCTTGAAAGGAGGAATCTCGACAGTGTCGCCGGTATCCTCGGTCCAGTCAGTGCTGCCGCCGGTGCAGCCATCCTGGTCTTCCCTGGCAGGAACGTTGACCTTGACGGAAGCGGAGCCCTTGCGGTTGCCGGATGCGCTAACCGCGTCAACCTTGACGGTCTTGACGGATGCTACGCAGCCCTTCTTGAAGGAGAAGGCGTGCTTGGTCTCAGTGGCGTCGGTCTTGACAGACTCGCTGCCGCCGGTCCAGCTGTAGGTAAGTCCGCTGAGTCCGGTGTAGACAGTTACATCCGCAACATAGGTGCTGTCAGAAGAATTGCCTTCCTCCTCAGAGATAGTTACGTCGATCGGAGCCGTGCAGGCTGCAGGAAGGGAATCGTCACCCTCGGTGCACTGCTCAACCTCAACCTCGTGGCAGTCGCCTGAGCCGCCGGTCAGATGGCCGACAGATGCGAGAGGCACGGAGTACTCATCGGTGTCTTCCTTCTCGTGGGAGGTGGAGTCATCCTTTGAGTATGCTTCGGAGGCTGCGTCAATCAGGCTGGGATCCCAAGGTACAGCATCCATCATGCTCTCGCCGAAGGTGGAGAACCACATGACCTTGATGCCGTTGGTCTCAAGCCAGCTCTTGTCAATGTCAAGAGTTGCCAGAGGGATGGTTACCTGATAGAGGTGTCCGGTAGCGACGCCGGTCTTGAGGTTCTGGTGGGCGCTGATGCCGCTGAGGTATGCGTCCTTGGAGAGGCCGTAGTTGTCAGGGGAGCCCATATAGGTGGATGCAAGGGTCTTCTTGTCAACGTGGCCGCGGGTTACGCCTGCCTTGTCGAAACCGATGAGGTAGCCGTTCTTAGCGTCATAGCTGAACTTGCCGTCAGCGTTGGTCTTGAAGACGCCAGGCTCGCCGGTGCCGTTTCTCGGGTGGAACATCAGGATGGTGTCTACGCCTTCCTTGATGGAGTAGAAGTCACCCTGGGTCCAGAGGTTGAAGCCGTCAACGGTATGGCCGTCGCCCGGAGTGCGCTTGCCGGTGTTGATGGCAATGCCCATGGGCAGGAACTGGTCGTTCGCGTAGTTGAAGTCACCGAGCGGATCCTGGTTCTGCAGATCAGGGAGCTCAGCCATCAGGTAGAGGTTGCTGTCATCCCACGCAGCATAGACTGCATAGATGTCGGTAGCCTTCTCGTGATAGCCGCGGAATGCCCTAGGATCATCGTTGGCTGCGCCGCGGGCAACCATCATGTCCTCAGTCCAGTCGTCGTAGGAGGAGATGGTCTTGTTCTTGCCGACCTGTCCGTTAGGATTGGTGGCATAGGAGCCCTGCTCAATTGAGCCCTCAGCTGCGCCGCTGCAGACGGTCTTGGTGGTCTTGGTGCACTGCTTGCCGGAAGTGCCGGAGCACTCAGCAGGATCAGCAGGCTGGAGATCGCCGCCGTCTACGCAGGTGTTGGTCGAGGCAATGTAGGTCTGATCATCAGTGCAGACTGCATGAGGCTCGCAGGTGGTGCCTACAAGAACCTCGCCCTCGCCGCAGGTGATCTCAGGCTCAACGCACTTGCCGTTCTTCAGTACCTTCGGTGCCTTGCACTCAACAACAGGCTCATCGCCGCCGTTCTTGACCAGCTTGTAGGTCAGATCGGAGTCGTTGACCTGGAGGGTGTAGTCGCCGACCTCAGAGTAGAGGACGTCGCCGCAGGAGATCTGGTAAGAGCAGAGCTTCTTGTCCTTGCCCTTGCCCCATACGGTGTGCTCCCAGTCAGCATCGCTGGTGACCTTGAAGCGCTGTGCGCCGTCAGCGTCGCCGAGTCCGGTGAGCTGGAGTCCAATCTCCCAGTTGCCGGTCTTGCTGTTGAACTTCATGGCGTCGAATGTCCAGCCGTTGGTGGTGCCGGCGTAGTACATTGCGTCATGGGTAGGCTGGATGTTCGGCTCACAGATAAGAGTCTCAGGGTTCCTGGTCTCATCGGAAGCGCACTTCGCGTAGCACTTGCCGTTGATGAGCTCCTCGGTGCTCTTGCAGGTTACCGGATCATACTTGGTCAGGCTGTATGCAGGAGCTGCCTTGTTGTCAGAGACGTGAAGGATGTAGGTTCCGCTCTCGCTTACAGGAACATCGCCGCAGGTAGCCTGGTTGTCGCAGAGGGTGCTGCCGCTGCCCTGGCCGAATACCTGGCCCTTCCAGTCACCCTGAGTGGTGATCTTGAAGCGCTGAGCTCCGTTCGCGTCGCCCTCGCCGGTGAAATTAATCTTGGTGGTCCACTCATCCTTGTCGGAATCGTAGTCCATCTTGGTGAAGGTCCAGCTGTTGGTGGTGCCTGCGTAGTAGAGCTGAGCAAAATCCTTCTTATTAGGAGTAGGACCGCCGCAGGATACTGACCAGGAAGGAGAGGTGCTGTCGGTTACGGTGATGGTGCACTCGCCGGTCTCGGAGAGAGCTACATCGCCGCAGGAAGCCTGATTGGAGCAGAGTGAGCTGCCGCTTCCAAGTCCCCAGACATTGCCGGCCCAGCCGTTCTGCTCGGTAACCTTGAAGCGCTGCGCGCCGTTGGCGTCGCCCTGGCCGCTCAGAGTGAACTTGCCGCTCCAGGAATCGCTGTCCTTGTCGTAGGTAAGTGCGGTGAAGCCCCAGTCGTTCATGGTTCCGGCAACATAGAGCTGCTGGAAGTCCTGAACAACGGGAACAGGCTCAGGCTTACCGCCGCACCAGGTAGAATCAGTACAAATCGCAGCAGCAGACATTCCCTTGACGGTAATGGTAGCCATTCCGCCGCTTACAGTGATGTCAGCGCCTGCAGACCTGTCAGACTGTCCGAGGATTTCCTTGTAGGTTCCGTCGGGCATGTTGGTCTTGAAGCTCTTGGTAACATCTGAGTTGGTGGCATTGAGGACATAGAAGCCCTTGTTGCCCCTCGAGAACCAGATTACCTTGCCTTCGCTTCCGGTGTTGGTCACACCCTCGCCTCTGGTGGCGCGGGCGAACGATACGGCGTTCTGTACGAACGGAACGCGGTGCTGGCAGAGCCAGCCGCCGGTGCAGCGGTCAGCCCAGAGCGGCCCGCCCGGATCATGCGCGCTGAACTCATAGCCGGAGTATACCTGGCGGAGCTGACCCCACGGGTATGCGACCATGAAGGACTGAGCGAGGTTGTAGAGGGCGCCCCACTTGTAGGTCATGTAGGAGGTGCCTGCTGAGCCTCTCTCGTTATCGTGGTTGTTGACGAATACCTCAGCCTGGTTGCTCTTGAGCTGGAACCAGCTGTCGTTCATGCCGAGGAGGTACTTGACTTTGGCAGCGTCGTTCTGCCAGTTGCCCATCATGGCGCCGCAGTATCTGAACTCGGTTACAACAGAGTTGGGGATTCCGGTGTAGTCGGTGGGCTGCACAGGCTCTCCGTCTGCCCCGATAACCTCGAGGTATGCAGGAGGGTTGCCGGCCTTGCCGAGAATTGCCTGAATGTCGCTAGGCTGCATGTGCTTGGCAGCGTCGATACGGAATCCGTCAACGCCCATGCTCATGAGGTTCTTGAGATAGCCGGCGATCTTGTCCTGGGTGCTCGGGTTGTCGGTTGCGATATCAGGCATTCCGGACAGCGCGCAGTTGCGGATGGTCCAGGCATTGCCGTAATCGATCGAGCAGTTGTTCCTGTGGAAGTCATCGGCATTCAGATCCGGATATGACGGATTGTTCTGGTTGCCGTTGAAGTTCGAGCCGCCGAGACCGGTGCTGCCATCGGATCCGCGCTGGTTGAACACAGCATCAGCAAAGACCTTGACGCCTGCTGCGTGGCAGGTCTTGATCATGTTGCGGAGCTGCTGCTCGTTGCCGGTCATGGTAGTAAAGTTGTTGAAGTTGACAGGCTGGTATACCGCCCACCATACATCGGTTCTCGCAATGTGCTCAGCCGGCTGGGAGATCTGAACGCCGTCATATCCGCTGGGACCAAGGACCTCGGTACATTCTTTAGCAATGTTGTCGTAGGTCCACTGGAACGGATGGACGATGATCATCTCGCCAGTGCTAAGCGAAGCATTTGCGGCACCGGCTGCAAGGCCGAAACCGGTAAGAAGCGCAACCTGAAGGGCTACTTTCTTCATCTTCATGTTCGTTAGTTCCTATTCCTTATTTGGGAAGGCGTCCGCTGTAGTTTTAGTTATGGGACAAGTTTATTATGAGTTAAGGAAAACGCGTCAAAAAGATACACTTTCCCCACCGAGCTCACAATCCGGAATATTTTATATAAACGGGCCTTTTTAAATCGAGCGCGATGGTGATTTTTTGATAGATCGGTCACATATATTTTCGGGCAGTTACCAAGGCTTAATTTAAAAAGAGAAATTGCCAGAGAGAGGCGCGGAAGAGCCTTAATGAGGAGCCCGGGAATACGCGGGAGGCAGCATCTGAAGCTGCATCAGCATGCCTCCCGCAGAAGCGTTACCTGACAGCAGCATTCTTCAGGGAATATCCGGCAAGCCGCCTGGCCTCGCTCACGAAAAACACGAGTGGCGCGATACGGAACACATTGATGCCAAGGAGGAGCCAGGCGCCGTCAGTGCCCCTCTCAGAGAGGAAGATCGAGAGCGCGGCGTCAGTGCTGAGCCCGTGCAGCATCGCTGAGGCAATCGCCGTGATCTGCTCCGGGTACCCGGCATGTGCAAACGAAATGGTGAAGCAGGCGGCGATGGCAAAGCTCACGAGTATTGCCAAAGGCTGCCTTTTGCTTTTATCGAGGAGAAGCGCCACCGCCATGGCAAGGAGCACAATGGCCGACTCTGAAGCGGCAAGCGTGACGGCAGCATCGCTCCAAATGAGGAGAGCCAGGGGAAGCATCAGCTCCAGGGGAACGGTAAGGAGCATCAAGCAAACCGCTGATTTCCTTAAAAAATGAGCACCCTCGCGCTTTTCTCCTGCCTGTTGCCCGGCGCGGGGGACCTCTCCTGTGCCCTTTCCATCCTCAGCACTCCCTGCCGCCTCTGCGCGATGCTCCGGAGCGCTCTCTTCTTTCTCTGCCTCATTTTCATGTCTCTCTGTCTCTCCCTCAGCGGCATCCTGCACGGCTGCCTCCGCATCAGGTGCATTTTCCTGATTTGCATCCCCGGTCCCGGCTGCCTTCTCCCCGGAGGGCTCCGCCTTCCGGGGATCAGCCTTCAGGACCTCCGCGGCTTCTTCCCTGCTGAGGCTGATGCCCTCCACGCCCGGCTCTGCCGCTGTCCCCTTTTCCGGCTCAGCGTCAGCTGCGCCCGGAGCATCCACGAGCCTCGCCCCGCAGCTCCTGCAGAAGAGATCGCCCTCCCCTGCCTTTGTCCCGCATTTCACGCAGTATGTCATTGACGGATATCTCCCGGAAAATAAAGATCAAACCTGCTGCCCGGCAGCTCAATTGTGTTGTCAGGCTTCACGCCGCAGAGATACGGCGCGCCTTTCGGACGCTTCACGCTGACCCGGCGCGACGCGATACGGAGAGCCTTCCCGAGGAGCTCGCCCTGATCTGAGTCCTTCCCGACCAGCGAGTGGAAGATCCGCATGTCCTTCTTCACCTCGGCCTTCTTCCGGCCGTCAGAGGGGTACATCGGATCAAGATAGACGACGTCGCAGAGCATTTGGTCAGGAAGCTCCGCGATGGAGCGCTCCTCACGGAGGATCATGCGCTCAGAGATCCAGGGAAGAAGCCCGGACTCCTCAGCGCGGCGGAGCCCGTCCCGGAGGAGGATCCGCACGACGGGGTTCCTCTCGAACATCTCGACTTTGCAGCCGAGCCAGGCAAGGACAAAGGAGTCCCTCCCAAGCCCCGCAGTGGCGTCAAAGACATGGGGAGGCTCCATCCGGGAGAACACCGCCTTCGCGACACCCTGCGATCTGCCTCCGCCGTATTTCACCCGGTGGAGGAGCCTGCCTCCCGTGAAGTCGACAGAGAGCGACCCGTCCTTCGGCGCGTCAAGATCGAGGAGCTCCGCCCGCCCGGCGCCAAGGGAGAGGCGGAACCTCCGGGGGAATGACATGGCCGAGGCCTCGTCAAGCTCCGGAAACGACACAGCATCAGGTCCGTCCGGGAAAAATATCTCGAGAGGGAACATTTCTGCTCCGCTGCCGCTCCCGTCCGGAATCACTGCAGGCCCTGCCATGGAAACGCCTAGCCCGCTCCGCCCTGCTCTTTCGCGAGCGCGTCGCGGAGGATCCCGGTGAGCCTTGACGCGTCAGGCCTTACGCCGCGCCAGTCATAAAAGCTCTCCGCTGCCTGCATTACGAGCATGCCGAGCCCGTCAGATACTCCGCTGGCGCCGCACTCCTTGGCGTGGCGGAGGAATACGGTAGGCTCCGCGCCGTACATCAGATCGTAGCAGAAGGCGCCTTTGAGAGCGGAGTCCGGCACTCCGGGGAGCTTTCCCTGAAGCGATGATGACGTCGCGTTGATTACAAGATCATACGCGCCATCCGCGTCAGCGGGAGTTCCTGCGGAAACTGATACGGATCTGCACTTTGCCGCGAGGGCCTCAGCCTTTGAGGCGGTGCGGTTCGCGATGAAAAGCGACGCGGGCCTCTCCGCCTCAAGAGGGAAGAGGATGCCGCGCGAGGCGCCGCCAGCGCCGATGAGGAGCACGCGCGCTCCCTCAATCCTAACGCCCTGCGACTTCAGATCCGCGATGAACCCGGCGCCGTCGGTGTTGTCCCCGGAGATGGCCCCGTCACGGAAGATGAGCGTGTTGACCGCCCCGGCGGCCTCCGCGCGGGGAGAGAGGCTCTCACACATGGCGAAGGCCTCCTCCTTGAACGGGACGGTTACATTGCAGCCCCTGCCGCCCTCAGAGAAGAACTTTCTGACAGCCTCTCTGAAGCCATCGAGGGGCGCGAGGATCTTCTCATAGGAGATGTCCTCCCCGGTCTCATCCGCGAAGAAGCTGTGGATGAAGGGGGAGCGGCTGTGGGCAATCGGGTTGCCGAATACTGCGTATCTGTCCATTGTTTTTATTCAGTTTCTAAGGATTTTTCCGGTCATTCCGTCAATGACGGTTGAGGGGGACCTGAGCCTCATGGTCTCACCCGGCACTACATAGTCGACAAGATCCCCGAGAACCCTCACGGTGTCCTCATAGGTTCTGAGCGGCTCCTCGCCGGAGAAGTTGGCGCTCGTCGAAATCAGCGGATACCCGAGAAGCGCACAGATTCTCCGGACGCCCTCATGTTTTGTCACCCTCACTGCGACAGTGTCACGGTTTCCGGTCACAAGCCTTGAGAGCGAGGGAGACGCGGGCACCACGATGGAGAACGGCCCCGGCCAGTGCTTATCCATGAGGGATAGGCAGAGCGGGGAGAGAGCCTTCTCATTTATAAAAGGAGAAAGCTCCTCACGTGAGCCAGCGATCATGATTAGCCCCTTCGAGACAGGGCGCCTCTTGATCTCAATGACCCTTCTGACCGCTGACTCGTCCGAGGGATTGCAGCCGAGCCCGAAGACGGACTCGGTTGCGTAGGCGATGACGCCGCCCTCACTAACGACAGAGGCGGCCTTTTCGAGCGGATCCATTATTCTTTGAGTTTTTCCAATCTTTGTACTAAAAACTGCTGTAATTTTATAAATGTCGCTAATTCAGCAAGTTACTTATAAAATTTAAGCAAATTATAGTCTTTCAAACCAGCGTACTGCACGTCAGTTTCACTTAAGGCAGCTGCATACCAGCGCATGCTGCCGTTAAAATCCGGATGTTTTCGTATGAAACAGCGCCGGAATCATTCTTAGTGTTAATTGATTTCAGCTCGTCCTCGGACGACTTCTTACAGCGATGGTACTTGTAAGATGCTTCGGAAAATCCGAAGCGTCATTTCCAGCACAAAACTGTAAAACTGTAAACTTACTCGGCGCCTGAGAGCCTTGCCTGGAGCGCGGCGTCCTTGGCGACGACCTTCTCGGCTCCGGCCTTCCTGTCAGCAAGGAGCTTCTCCTTCAGGGCAGGATCGGATACGGCGAGGATCTCGGCTGCGAGGTAGGCGGCGTTCTTGGCGCCGGCCTTGCCGACTGCCATGGTGGCGACAGGAATTCCGCCCGGCATCTGCACGGTGGAAAGGAGCGCGTCAAGTCCCTGGAACGGGCCGCAGTCAACCGGGATGCCGATTACCGGGCAGACAGTCTGCGCGGCAACGGCTCCGGCGAGGTGGGCTGCAAGCCCTGCGGCGCAGATGAAGACGCGGCAGCCGCGCTTCTCGGCATCCTGCACAAAGCTCTTCGTAACATCCGGGGTGCGGTGGGCGGAGGTTACCTTGACCTCGCAGCGGATGCCGAGATTCTTCAGGATCTCTATGCCGGGCTCAACAACGGGGAAATCAGAGTCCGAACCCATAAGGAATGCAACAAAATTGTCTGACATATGTCCTCCGGCGCAGCGCGCCTCTGTCCTTCATATATATAAGAAAGCCGGGAGGGCCTTTTGCCGGCTCCTCCTGGTTTATGGAATTATAGAATGCTCACGACGTGGCGAGGAGCTTCCCGCTCTCGGTCCTGACGCCGAATCGCGGATCGTTGAAGCCGTACTGGGCAAAGCCCAGCTGCGCGCAGCTCTTGAGGTGCTCGCAGATCGTGGTGTAGTTCTCGTCGAACTCGTTCTGCTCCATATTGCCGGCGTCAAGATCAACCGAGGTTATCGCGGAGAGATCGCGGAAGATCTCCTCCATGTCCTTCGAGAGCTTCCCCGAGGAGTGGTGGTAGCTGCTGAAGCCTGACATGAAGTTGTCGGACCACTCCGAGACGCGGTAGAGGCTCTTCTCCATGTCGGTGGTGTCGTCCTCAAAGGGGATGGTGAGCTCCTCCTCGGCGACGAACTCCTCGTAGACCAGGGCGAAGAAGCGGATGAGCCAGCCCTTCATGGCGGGAGAGAAGCCCTCCTCGCTGGTACCGAAAATCGAGGAGATGTGCTTCAGGAACTCATGGTGATCATTCGGGCAGCCGCCGGCGATGAGGCCGCAGATGAAGCCGTGGATCTCGGCGCAGTCATAGGGAAGACGGTCGTCGATCATGACGCACATGCCGTCGGTATAGGATTTGCGGACTTCTTCAGACATGGAACCTCCGTAAAAGCTCTTGATGCTCTTTGAGTGTGTGATTTTAAGCGTTAAAGGCGCGCTCTGCAGGAAATCAGCCGCGGGAGGAAGATGCCTGATGGCGCTCTCACTCACTCTCCTGGAAGGAGCGCCGCATAGAACCCTGCGACCTGCTCCGGGCTGTACTCCATGCGCCTCTCCGCCCACCAGCGCACGGTCTCAACTATGCCGCCCGCAATCATCCTGATCCGGTAGCCCTCAGGGATCCCGTCCTTCCCCCGCGGGAGAAGCTCCGGGCTCTCCTGCAGCGCCGCGCTGAGATTCTCCGCGAAATACCTGAGGAAAAGGCCGGCGCTCCCGGTGCGGAGGATGTCGAGCATTTCCTCCTTCTCGTCCTGCAGGTGGTAGAGGATATGGCAGAGGAGCTCCGGCAGAGTCCTGCTCCTCAGCGAGAAGTCATGAGAGGCCTCGCGGTGCTGGTGCTCCTCAAGGATATGATCGAAGATTGACCGGCACATCTCGCGGAGGAGTCCGTCCTTGGTCTCAAAGTGCGCGTAGAAGGTCGACCTGCCGACATCGGCCTCATCGATGATCTCCTGTACGGTTATCTCCTCAAAGTTCTTCTTCCTGAGGAGCCTCGCGAGCGCCGCGAACACGGCGGACCGGCTTCTCCTCTGCCTCCGGTCGTACTTTTTATCCTCAGTCACTCTCATGCCCCCGCCTGACGCCTGTCATGAACATATTGTCCGTTAACGGACAGAGTGTAGCAAAGGCTCCGCTCTGCCGCAACCAGGCTCACACTGCATCCCGGGATAAGCACCATCTCCGCAAAAAAAAGAAGGCGCCTTCCCTGCCCTGGCGGGATCCCTTCCCGGCAGGGGCCGATTTCTCAGCGGTCCCTTTCCCTGAGGAGGAGCACCGCGTTGACCACGACGAATACCGAGCCGAAATTGTGCCAGAGCGCGGCCGTTACCGGGACCAGCACGCCGGATGCCGAAAGGATGATGGCGATGAAGTTGATGACAAGGGAGAACACGATGTTCTGCCTGATCCTGGCCATGCACTTCCTGGTCATCCGCATGAGATACGGGATGCGCTTTATGTCGTCGCTAACGAGCACCGCGTCAGCCGACTCAACGGCGATGTCTGATCCGATCCCTCCCATCGCAATCCCCGCGTAAGCCCCGGAGAGCGCCAGCGCGTCATTCACTCCGTCCCCGATCATCGCGGTCTTCCTGCCGCTCTCCTTTATGAAGCTCATCTTGTCCTCCGGCATCATGGAGCTTCTCACCTCGCTGATGCCGGCAATGCGCGCGATGCTCCCTGCGGCAGCCTCATTGTCGCCGGTGAGGAGCACCGGCGTTATGCCCTGCTCCTTAAGCGCCGCTACCGTATCCGGCGTATCCTCCCTCACCGTGTCAGAAAGGGCGATAAGCCCCATGAGGGTACCGTCTGCGGCGACGGCGATGACGGTCGCGCCGCGTCCGTAAAGCTCCCTGAGCTTCCATGCCGCGCCCGTCATGTCAATCCCCTCCTGCTCCATGAGCCCCGGCTTTCCGACTATAACCCGGCGTGATGCAATCTCAGCGCTTATGCCCTGTCCGGCAAGCACGGTGGTATTTACGGCCTCCAGGAGCTGGCTCCCGCCTTTCATGCAAGCTGCTAGAACTGCCTTCCCGAGGGGGTGCTCGCTGTTCTGCTCCGCCGCGGCGGCAAGCATCAGTATCCCGTCAGACGTGCTGCCGGGACTGACAGCAGCAATTTCCGTAACGGCAGGCTTCCCGTAAGTAAGCGTTCCGGTCTTGTCAAAGGCAATGCATTCAACTTCAGCAAGGCGCTGCAGCGCGTCTCCCGTGCGGATGAGTATGCCGTACCTCGTGAGGTTGCCGATGGCGGCCGCGACGGCAGCAGGGGTCGCGAGGATGAACGCGCATGGACAGAAGACCACGAGCACAGTCACCGCCCTTTCGAAATCGCCGGAAAGGAGCCACGCGGCGGCCGCGCATCCGAGCGCAGCGAACACAAGCCAGGTCGCCCACCTGTCGGCAAGCCGGACAACCGGCGCCTTTTCCGCGTCTGCGGTCTCGGCAAGCGCGATCATCCGCTGGAGCGACGAGTCTCCGCTCGCCTTCTCCGCCCGCATCTCGAAGGTGCCGTACTGGTTCAGCGTGCCGCTGATGAGCTCATCGCCCTCCTTTTTGTCAACCGGGATGGACTCGCCGGTCATGACCGACTGGTTTACTGATGTCCCGCCTTTCGTGAGGATCCCGTCAACAGGAATTGTCTCTCCCGCAAGCACGGTGAGCGTGTCACCGACCCTGACCTCCTCCGCGGGCACGATCACATCCTCTCTGCCGCGCTTGACGCGCGCGGTCCTCGGCGTGAGCTTCACGAGCCCCTCAATTCCCTTCCTGGCGCGTGCCGAGGTGCAGTCCTCAAGGAGCGAGCCGATCTGCATGATGATGGCCACCTCTCCCGCCGCAAACCACTCCCTGGTTGCGGCAGACGCAACGAGCGCGATGGACACCAGCATGTCGGCCTTCACATTGCGCTCAATGACAAGCGCCCTGCAGGCGCCGGTGACTATCGGCGTGCCGCAGAGGATTATGGCAGTCCAGGCAATGTCAAAGGGGAGCAGCTCACCCAGTGCTCCCGAAAGGCTGAGCGCAAGCGAGACCGCGCCCAGAATCACGCAGAAAAGCGTCACCTTCGTTTCATTTTCAAGCCAGCGTCTGAGCATTTTTCCTCCTTAGATGAGATACCGTACATTCTGTTCTGAAGTTATGGTACAGAATGTCCGATAGCGTTCACAGAGTCAGACAGGCCCGAAGGTTCATTACGGGACAGAAGGGCTCATCTGTCCGGTAAGGGAGCTTTGGAGGAAGCTGTCCGGAAAGCGGGGATCCAGATGGCTGGCAGGCGGGAAGCGCCTCACCTGGGGAGCGGCGCCTGGCAGAGCCATGAGGTCTCCGGAGCATCTCCGGCGGAAGGAGCGCACGCCCCCGGCAGGGCGCTTTCCGCAAGAGCGGAAATGTGACGGGTCATGCAAAAGATCAGGCACATGCAGGTTAACAACCTGCATGTCTTTCTGTTATCATAGCTGAAAGACAGAGGCGCAGGACAGATGCCCTGCAGCCGGAAGAGGAAAGAGCAATGGCGGCTGAAGACGAAAACGTGGTAGTGGGCCTCAATATCCAGGGGTATACCTTCAACCTTCGCGGAAAGAAGGATGACATGCCTCTCTATAAGGAGACCGAGTCTCGCCTCAACAGCAGGATCGCAAGGCTCCACAACCAGATGCCGCAGGCGACCAATGATCAGCTGGCCTTCATGACCGCGATCATGGCAACGTTCGACCAGATCCAGCAGGAGCAGCGCTTCAAGAAGGATGAGACTGTTCCCGTCGGGACTGAAAAGAGGATTAAGGCTCTCGGCGAGAGGCTGAAGGCGCTCGCGCGAAGCGAGCCTCCTGCAGCTCCGGAAAGCGCGCCTGCCGATGCGGCAGCCGCTCCCGCAGAGAGCCAGCCTACTGCGCCTCAGGATAATGCTCCCGGGGCAGCGCCCTCTGTCTGAGAAGAATTAGTCCGGTTCGTGCTCCGGGGCAATATGTTCCCTGAGCCGATACTAACGTAAATGGGAGTCTTGCCGTTTCCGGTGAGCATGCCCGGCCCTGCCGGGAAGCCTAAGGATACGGGATCTGACTCGCCACCTTGAGCCTCCGGGTTCAAGGACTGAGCCCTGGGCCGGGCCGGACGCCCCTTTATGAAAGCCCTGTGATGCCTCACCGCATCGCACGGCGACTGACAATTAGTCCGGTCCGGCTCCGGGGCGACATTTCCCTGAGCCGACTATCTCAAAAATGGAAGCCTTGCCGCCTCCGGTGAGCATGCCTGGAAAATCCGGGAAGCCTAAGGATGCGGGCCTGGCCTGCCACCTGAACCCTCGGGTTCACGGACTGAGCCCCGCCGGGCCGGACGCCCCCTTCCTTTATATGCTCCCAAAGGCCACAGAAGCCCGCATTCCGGACACATCCATGAATACCCCTGACAGGAAAGAGATCAGAAAGAAAATAAAGGCCCTGCGCGAGTCGCTTGCTGCGGATGAGCGGCTTAATGCGGGAAAGCTTGCCGCAGCCTTTGCCCTTACGCTCCCGGAGCTTCAGAACGCGGACACCATTGCCCTCTACATGACAGACCGCGGCGAGCTCCCGACCGAGTTCCTTCTTGAGGAGCTTCTTTCCAGGGGAAAGAGGATTGCCCTGCCGCGGGTTGATCCCGTTATAAATGGAAAGATGACCTTCCGCGTGTACCGGGATGGCGATGTCCTCGTCCCGGACCGCTTCGGCATCAGGGAGCCCGGTCCCCTTGCCCCTGAGGTTCCTCTCGGGGAGATTGACCTCATGTTCACGCCGCTCGTCGCCTTCGACCGCAGCGGCATGCGCCTCGGGATGGGCGGCGGCTTCTACGACAGGACTCTTGCCGAGAGGAAGAGGACAGGCAGTGGACCCTTTCCCGTGGGGCTCGCCCTCTCCTGCCAGGAGATCCCCTCAGTGCCCGCAGAGGAGTGGGACATGCCTTTGCCCGCAATTGTGACCGAGCGCGGAATTATCCGGATCTGAAACATTCTCCTGACAACTGTATAATCCGCACACGGCTCTTCATGGAAAACCAAAAATGACTCAGGATGACAAGAAAAAGGCGGCCGCCAAGGCTGCCCTGCAGTACGTTGAGGACGGGCAGATCCTCGGCGTCGGAACAGGATCGACCGTCAACTACTTCATTGACGATCTGAAGGATATAAAGGACAAAATCAAGGCTGCGGTATCAAGCTCCATCCGCTCAGCCGAGAGGCTCAAGGCGCTCGGCATCCCGGTGCTCAGCCTCAACGAGGTCGGGACCTTCGACATCTACGTTGACGGAGCAGACGAGATCAACCCGGCCCGCGAGATGATCAAGGGAGGCGGCGCAGCGCTTACCCGCGAGAAGATCGTCTCCCAGGCCGCGAGGAAGTTCGTCTGCATCGTAGACGACAGCAAGCTGGTGGACGTCCTCGGGAAGTTCCCCCTCCCCATCGAGGTCATCCCCATGGCAAGGACCCACGTCAAGGCCCAGATCGAGGAGATCACCGGCGGCGAGGCAGTCTACCGAGAGGGAGTAATCACCGACAACGGCAACGAGATCCTGGACGTCCACGGCCTTAAGATCACGGAGCCGAAGGCTCTTGAGGAGAGGCTCAACCAGATCCCGGGCGTTGTAACCGTCGGCATCTTCGCAAGGCGCCCAGCTGACATTCTCATCACCGGCACCGACAAGGGCGCGGTGATCAGCTGAGAGCGCTCTCAGCGTGACAGACGAAAGGCAGGCCATGGGCCTGCCTTTTTCGATCATGGGAAGCGCCCAATATCTCAGAGCGGGAGCCCGAAGTACATGCTGTAGAGCAGGAACTGCGCCGCAGCGGCTATGAGGAGCGCCGGGAGATAGAGGAGGTTGCTCCGGAAAATCATTCCGGCCTCGACTCCGTACCTGCCGGTAGCGAGAAGGTTCGCCGCCGAGAACGGAGAGAAGGCGCCGCTCACGCCCCAGCCCGTAAGGTAGCTCAGAGCGAGGAACGAGTGGCTCACCTCAGGGAAGACCGTGAGGATTACGGGAGCCGTGGCGCTGATCGTTATGAGCTGGTGGACTCCGAGCGACGAGAGCGCGGTCATCAGCATGACCATGAGCATGGCGGCGACCACGCCGTAGTGGCTCAGGAGGTCTCCGATGAACACCGGCGGCCAGGCGCGGAGCACCAGCCCGGCGCCCTCGGCGAGGACAGCGACGCCCAGGTAGAGCATCAGCACGTTGTCGATCTGAATGCAGCCGGCGCCCTTCTTCACCACGTCACCCGCGCTCATGCCCTTCTTCGGCATGAGGAGGAGCCCCGCGAGCGGGCAGACCACCGCGGTTACGGCGACGACCGGGATCTTGGGCAGGAGGAAGTGCCCCGCGAACACGAGGATCATCAGGGAGACCGGCATGACGAGCGACATGAACTTGAGCGGGTAGCCGCGCTCGTCATCCGCAATTTTTCCCGAGGCGGAGTAGACATAGACGAGGACCAGGCAGACCAGGCTGAGCCCCAGGCCGAACGGCAGGGTATGCGCGAGCTCCATGTCGGGGAAGAGCGTCATCATGACGGTGGTCGCGACGAAGAACGGCGACCAGAAGGTGGAGGTGTAGAGCGATCTCCCGAGGATCACCGCCTCGCGCGGCGAGAGCTTCCTCTTCCCGTCATCGGAGATGCGGTCACCGAGGATGATTACCGCCGCGACATTGAGTACCGACGAGAGGAGCGCCCCGGCGACGGTGCTCCCGAACATGCCCTTCCTGCCGTACCAGACGCTGCTGTCGACGCGGGTGCCGTCGCTGTTCTTCCTGGAGTGCGGCATGAGGCGGAGGAAGCAGACCGAGACAAAGAGCAGGATCATGTTCATGGGCCCAAGGACCACGCCGGAGAACCAGCCCTCGCCGTTGCCGGTCGCGACAGCGACGGCGATGAGCACTGCCCCGATGCCCGCGATGGTGAGGGTCTGGTGCCTGACGGATCTGCTCACGCGCTGGAAGATGAAAAAAGCGGCAGCCCAGACGCAGGCGGCGCCTGCGTAGCGGAGGACAAGGGAAAGATCAGGAAAATATTTTTTAAGATAGATCCCGGCGGCCTGGAGGACCATGAAAATAAGAAGAAGGACGCCGTCAGCAACGCGAAGCATAGAATTTAACCCGGTAGCAATGAACACTGCAGCGGGAACTGCGGCTGCGCAGGTATTTTAACCGCGGCAGGCGTGGATGGCAAGAGTAAAGTGTGCACTGTCTCACAAAATTTCAGAAAAACCCACACTATTGACAAAGCTGGAAATTTCTGAAAACGGCGCAGTAGCGGGATTCCTTATAAAAAAAATAAAAAATATTCTGTCGTATGAGGCGCATTTACAAGCTTTTTTTAAATTATCAGATATAATTATGGTGTTTGTATTTAAAACATAACAGGTTTGATTGCTCATAGTCTTTTCAGGAAAAAATTATGGATCTGATAGGAAAAAAGCAGGCTGATCCGACACAGGACTGGTTCCTGTCCCACTGTCATATTCACAAGTACCCGGCAAAAAGTACAATAATTCATGCCGGCGAACGCGCTGAGACTCTGTATTTCATCGTGAAGGGCTCAGTAACCGTAATCGTCAAGGATGAGGAAGGAAAGGAGATGATTCTTTCCTACCTCAATCAGGGCGACTTCATCGGCGAGCTCGGACTTTTCGACGAGACCGGCGAGCCGGTCCGCACCGCCTGGGTAAAGGCCAAGACGCAGTGCGACATTGCCGAGATCTCCTACAAGAAGTTCCGTCAGCTCATCCAGGTCAATCCTGAAATCCTGATGCGCCTCTCAAGGCAGATGGCACGCCGCCTCAAGGTAACCTCCAGCAAGGTAGGCGGACTTGCCTTCCTCGATGTCCAGGGCCGCATCGCGCGCGAGCTCGTCAAGCTTGCCCACCAGCCTGACGCCATGACCCATCCTGACGGAATGCAGATCAAGATCACCCGCCAGGAGATCGGACAGATCGTAGGCTGCTCGAGGGAGACCGTCGGCAGGATCCTGAAGATGCTTGAGGAAGAGCACCAGATCTCCGCGCACGGCAAGACCATCGTGGTCTACGGCACCAGGTAAATCCTTAAAGGTGCTGAAAGGGGCAGGCGGCAAGAGAATTGCCGCCTGCCTTTTTTTGTATAATGAATTTTTGTTTCTGAATATTTATGCAGTGGAAAAACATAATTATTCAGTATAAAATAGTGCCGCAAAGCAGTATTATGAGTGAGGATTTGAAATGGAAAAAGTAACGAGGGATTGGCAGAACCAGTACATGGTCCCTCTTTTCTGCCCTCCGGACTTCATCCCGGTAAAGGGCCAGGGCTGCCACGTCTGGGATCAGGAAGGACGCGAGTACATCGACATCTCAGGCGGAATCGCGGTCAACTCGCTCGGCCACTGCAATCCTGAGCTGGTGAAGGCGCTCACCGAGCAGGCGAACAATATCTGGCACGTGAGCAACCTGCTCACCTCGGAGCCTCTCCTGCGCCTCGCAAAGCGCATCACCGAGGCAACCTTCGCCGACGTCGCCTTCTTCTGCAACTCCGGCGCGGAGGCCAATGAGGCAGCGCTGAAGCTTGCCCGCCGCTACGCGCTCGAGCACTACGGAGAGGAGAAGGACGAGATCATCTCCTTCGTGAAGTCATTCCACGGCAGGACCCTCTTCACCGTCTCAGTAGGCGGCCAGGACAAGTACTCGAAGGGCTTCGGCCCCCGCCCTGCCGAGATCACCCATCTCCCATTCAACGACATCAAGGCCCTTGAGGAGCATATCTCCGAGAAGACCTGCGCCGTAATCATGGAGCCTATACAGGGCGAGAGCGGCATCATCCCCGCTGATAAGGAGTTCATGAAGAAGGCCCGCGAGCTCTGCGACAAATACCATGCGCTCCTCGTCTTCGATGAGGTCCAGACCGGAAACGGCAGGACCGGGTACCTCTACGCCTACATGGCCTACGGCGTCAGGCCCGACATCATGACGACCGCGAAGGGCCTCGCAGGCGGCCTCCCTATCGGCGCGATGATCACGAGGCGCACCGTTGGCGAGAGCTTCAGGCCGGGCGTCCACGGCACCACCTTCGGCGGCAACCCGCTCGTCTGCGCCGTAGCTGACAAGGCGCTCTCCATCATCAACACGAAGGAGACCCTTTACGGAGTAAAGGAGAGAAGCGGGATGTTCTTCGAGGGGCTCAACGCCATCAGGGAGAGGACCGGCGTGTTCCAGCTTATCCGCGGCATGGGCCTCCTCATCGGCTGCGTGCTCGCTGACAGGTTCGCCGGACACTCCGGCGACTTCGTCCGCCTCGGCTACAAAAACGGCCTCTTCACCCTCGTCGCCGGCCCCAATGTCGTACGTATCGCCCCGAGCCTCAACATCCCCAAGGAGGATATTGAGGAGGCGCTGAAGCGCTTCGAGAAGACCGCGGAGGAATTCAGGGATCAGTTCGGAAAAGGGGACTGATTTCAGAAGAGCTCTGAAGAAGGATAAGAAAGCCCGGGCAGATGCCCGGGCTTTTCTGTCAGGCGTATCCTATCCTGGCTCCTGACAGACACCATGCTGCTGTCATCTGCCTGCCGTATCAGTACTGCAGGAGATCCCGATCACAGGAAGCCAAGCGGGATCAGTGCTTCAGGCAGCCTATCGGCACCACGTATATGCCGTCTTTCCTTCTGTAGGCGTACTTGCCGACTGCTGTCAGAACCATCAGAAATGAAGGCTCCGGCATCCGCGATGTGTCTATTTTCCCGGCAAGTGACCTAAGGCTCTCCGCGCCCTGTTCTATTTTAGCGTCGCCGCCGAGCTTAACCTCTACAAGCGCATATGTCCCGTTGCGCCGGTGAATGACGGTATCGCATTCGAGACCTGAGCTGTCACGGTAGTGATAGAGCTTCCCGTCAAGGGCCTCGGCATAAACCCTGAGATCGCGCACAGCCATTGACTCAAACAGCAGGCCGAAAGTCTCGAGATCCTTTATCAGATCACTGGGGCCCGCTCCCAAAGATGCTGCGGCCATGCTTGGATCAGCATAATAACGCGTATCGCTGGTGCGGATGGCAGCCTTGCTCCTGAGATTCGGGTTCCAGGCTTCAAGATCATCCACGACATACAGCCGCTTGAGCGCTCTGATATAGTCGGCTACAGTGTTCTCGTCCAAAGTTTCAGAATCATGGCTCAGCATGTCGGCACGGAACGTTGAATAGGAGACCTGCTGTGCAATGTTCCGGGAAAAAGATCGCATCAGCCTCTGCACCCGCCTAGGATCTCTTTTTACTCCGTCCACACGCTGGATGTCACTTTCCGCAACAGCCTCAACATAATCAAAAGCCTGATCCAGGGCGATGTCACCGCTGAGCAGGGTGGCTGCAGGCCAGCCTCCCCTGCAGGTTAGAAACGCTATATCGTCGATGTCCAGGCTGTTGTTCTGCACATCTGGTATCTTTCCGTCAAACAAATCCTGAATGCTGACCGTGCCGCTGGATTCACCAGACTCATAGAGGCTCATGGGACGCATCCTCATCCGGCATATTCTTCCGGTGCCGGTGTGAACAGTCGCATCAGCGTCCGGCAGGACCGAGGAGCCGGTAAGTATGAACTGAGAAGGAAGCCCGCGGATATCAACAGCGCATCGTACCGCGTCCCACAGTGCGGGAATAGTCTGCCACTCATCAATAAGACGAGGAACATCACCTTCAAGCAGTTTCTTTGAGCTTATTCCAATCATATTGAGGCTTTCCCTGAGCACATCAGTGTCGCCAAGATTCAGGATGCTTTTTGACTGCTGCCTGGCAGTCGTGGTCTTCCCGCACCATTTAGGGCCTTCTATAAGAACTGCTCCTTTTCCTGCAAGCCTGCGGGAAAGCATCTGATCTGCTATTCTTTTTTTATACATATCTGGCTGTCTTCCCTCTCATAATGATTTTCAATATAGTTAAAACATACTCGTGAATCAAACCGTTTCAGTCAATTTTAGGCCGTTTGCAGACTTTTTGTTAGTCCATTTGTAGTAATTTTGTTAGTATGTTTGTAGATTTTTTGTTAGGCTGTTTGTAGATTTTTTGTTAGGCAATTTATAGACTTTACGTTAGTCCATTTGTAGACTTTCCGTTAGGCCATTTGTAGACTTTCCGTTAGGCCGTTTGCTGTATCTGATGTTTTCCAGAAATTCTGCCATTCAGCAGATTTGTACGGCTTTCGGCCGTAAGGCAAATGATCCGCATCATAAACAGTGTTTTCACCCGCAGCTGACTGCATTTCCGCTCTGACATGCAGCGAAAAACTGGCCAACCGCGCTTACCGGATACAGCCATGTAACCCAGACTCCGTAGACCGTTCATCCGGAGAAAAAGCAGAAAGCGGCGGCTGACGTCAGCTCATCAGCATCAGGATGCGAAATTTGATGAATTCTGCTGACAGGGCTTCAGGCCCTGCAGCCATGGAGAAAGGGAGATCTACCACACTGTTCTGAAAGGCTCCGGCACCTGCCGGAGCCAGCTTTGACGCTACCGAAATCATTTTCCGGCGCTGGATGCGGTTACAGAGTCATGAAGTCTGACTCGTCATCGCAGGCTCTCTGGAATGCCCTCGCGCGGAGCGGCTCCTTCTGAATGCCGTTCTCATCGAAGTTGTCATCCCTGAGGTATCTCTCGAAGGCTGCCTTTACGGAAGGCCACTCCGAGTCAATTATCGAGAACCAGGAGGTGTCGCGGTTCCTGCCCTTGTAGACGACATAGTTCCGGAAGGTTCCCTCCGAGGTGAAGCCGAGGCGCCTTGCGGCATTGGCGGAGGGCTTGTTGAGAGAGTCGCACTTCCACTCGTAGCGCCTGTATCCCATCTCCTCGAAGACGTACTTCATGACCAGGTACTGCGCCTCGGTAGCGATCCTTGTATGCTTGAGCTTCGGCCCGTAGATTACCCAGCCCATCTCGGCGCTACGGTCTGCGGGATTGAGGCTCATGATGGAGAACGTGCCGAGAACCTCTCCGCTTTTGCGGTCAAGGACTGCGAGCTGATAGGGATCCTCGGTTGCGGCCATGCTCCCCGCGAGCGAAAGCGCCTGCTCCATGGTCTCCACCGGCTCAAGCGGCAGGTAGGTCCAGTCCTCGGGGCTCATCGAGAGATAGCACTCCGCAGCCTTCTCTGTGAGCTCCTGCCCCTTGAGGCGCACGACGCTGCACCACTTTCCGTCAATCCTGCTGATCTCAGGCTTTTCGCCCGGTGTGAACCCCGGAAGCGGGCGCCCGACTGTCTGTCCATAGATATTGGTCTGCATGGAAAATCCTCCCCCTTCGCATCTCAAATGCACCAAGGATTATAGAACGCGCCGCAGATGCATGTAACACTCTCCGGTGCCGCTTTCTGCAGATCCTGGCACGTGCCCGTAGCCCGGCAGAATCATGTTTTTTGCATGACATGATCCGCTATGACATATTTATCTCCATTAAAATTTGATCGGCTTCCAATTGGAGGTTACCATTCCTTAAAGAAACAGCACGCACTGATCTGCCTTTCAATATGCATCGCAGGATCTGCGGCTGCTCTCCAGGATTCCGGCGCTGGGCATAGCGTGCTCATACCGGAATTAATACAAGACATGAAACATGACAAGAAAGATATTCATCAAATGACAGAACATACTAAGACAGACAGCAAGGATCGCATAGAAAAGATTCAGAAAGAGATCGACAGCGATCACTTCAATACAATGAACGACCTGCTCTTCAAATTTACCTTCGGCAGAGAGGAGCGCAAGCACATAACCATCGATTTCCTGAACACCGTGCTCAGAAAGTCACTCGGTCACCTGATTAAGGATATTACGTTCATACCGACAGAGCAGATCCCGCAGAACGAGGCAGACAAAACTTCACTGTTTGACGTTGCCTGCGAGCTTGATACAGGCGAGCATGTTGATGTAGAGGTGCAGGTTATCAACCATAAGAACATGAGACAGAGAGCCATGATGTACTGCGCTGAGATGTATGTCAACGGGCTGCCTGCCGGCGAGGATTACAGGAATGCTCATCATGCTCTCACGATCAACATTCTTGCATTCACCCTCCTGCCGCAGAAATCCCCGCATGCGGTGTATAGTATGAACAATCTGGAGTCGGGTGACGTGCTGGATAAGGGGATGGAGGTGCATTTTCTTGAGATCCCCAAATTCCTGAGGGCCGGAAAGAAGGCGATCATGGATCTGACAAAGCTGGAGCGCTGGCTGTCGTATTTCGCGAACCGCCTGAGCAGGCAGGAGAAGAAAGAGCTGACAATGCTCGATCCGGCGATCAGTGATGCCTATGATGCGGCCAGGATCTTTTTCCAGAACGAGGAGGAACACATGAATTACATCAAGCGCGAAATAGATCTCATGGATTACCGTGCAGACATTCAGGATGCAGAGGAGCGCGGTGAGAAGCGCGGTGAGAAACGCGGTGAGAAACGCGGTGAAGAGCGCGGCATAAAAATCGGAGAGGAGCGCGGTGAGGAGCGCGGCATAAAAATCGGTGAAAAACGACTGTTAAGGCTTATGCAGCTTCTGACTGCACAGAACCGCAATGATGAAATTGCCAGGGCTATGACCGATGAGGCTTACCTCCAGGAGCTGTACCGCGCTTACAGCATCTGAGTGGCTGCTACGCCTTCAGGAGCACGGCACGGGGCCGTCTCGATAGAATTCTTCGGTACGGAGTTCTGCGGCAGGCATGCCCTCATGGCATGAATTCAAGCCGCAAAGACCGCAGATCATTTCAATGAGGTCAGCCTCATTTCCATGAGATTCCGGGATTCCTGAAGGCTGCGGAGAACAGTCCTGCCCGTGAAGAGCAGGAACAGGCTTTTGTCCTCAATACGATAATCCAGAAGCCAGTCTGGTTTAATATGATATAGGCGAAAGCCGCCATTCAGCTTTCAGCGCTAACTATTGCCAGATTCTTTGTCCATTTCATCAAACAGTTCGTCTGCAGAATTGTAAATCCTGGTTTTTACCTTGCCGCTGCCAATATCAATCGCCTCCTGCATAGCCTCCTCAGTCTCACGGTTATACCTGGGCATTTTCATGTCAAATGGCATACCGCCGACTGACAGTGCCCTGGCAATAAACATATTGACAGCCTGCGGCAACGTCATGCCCAGCTCCCTGAAAAGAGACTCGGCACTTGATTTGGTTTGAGGATCCATGCGCATATTGAAATTTGCGCTCTTAGCTCCAGCAGCACTCATTATGTACCTCCGCGGATTGATGGTGCGCATAAAGAAATATGGCTTGGTGAATCTTGTGACAATCATGACAGCAGGTGCCGGACGTCACATGATATACGCTTCCTGCATCAGGCTCCCGGGAGATCTGACTGACCGGCCTGCCGCCGTCTGTGAAATTGCCCTCCCGGAGATATCTCTCAAACGACTCCTGCTTCCTGGGCCACTCCTCAGAGATGATGTCCCAGATCCTGACGCCCTGGTTCTATCCCCTGAGTGAGCCTGAGGCGTCATAGAGCCCAGATCGCACATGAGGGCAGAGTCCGGATCATGAGCATCACGCACAGTCCTGCATCTGAGGCACCGGAGGTCATCAAAGACATAACTGAGTGCGGGATACAGCGCCCCAGCGGCCGCCCGAAGGCTCACCTCTTGATGCCACAGTGGGCAGCCAAGCTCTATGGTGCGCTCTGACTCATTGATATCCAGGAGCGGAACAGCTCCGGCTGCATCACTGTTTTTTCTCTAGGTCACTGCGAGACAGCAGGCATTCCGCCCCTCTACCGGGAATGATTCCCCGCAAAGCGCGCTGCCGCCGCTGCCCTGCCCCTGCTGAGTGAGCGATCTGAAGCTGAAGCCAGAGGAGAGGAACGATGCGGATGATTTCCTCAAAGAATCACCGCTCATGGGCGCAAGCCTCACGGGCTTTCCCTCTGAAACACTTATCCCTGGCCATAAAAGCAGGCAGTCCTTCATAAAGTCCCCTGTCCGCCCGCTTTTGCCGCTGAATTCCCCGCTGAGGCCGGATGTCCCGGGCCGTCTGACGTTCCCGGCTCTAAGGCCTTATGGGAAACGGCCTCACCGGGAGGCCTCCTGATCCCACCCGCCCCGTTTTCAGAATCCGCAGGCCGGCTATTCCTCATCCTCACCATCATCCCAGGAGAGCGAGCCGTCATAGTGAGGATTTCTGCATACCTCCTCATACTCCTGCCAGCAGGTCGGAAGCCCGCGGCACATCCAGTCGCTGCCGCGGTCCTCGAAATAGTCTCTCATCACCTTTCTGTGATCATCGGGATCAGGCTCGAAGGAGCGGGCCTCGGCAAGGCGGATCTTTTTCAGCTCTTCCCTGGAATTTGCGTGAATGGCCTTTTCCCTGTCCCTTCCTGTCGCCTTATTGTAGAAATAGGCGTCGTACCAGCCGCTGCTGTACAGCTCGCGGATTATCTTATCAGCTCTGTCATAGGACCGGAGCTCAGCGTCAATACGGGCGAGAGCATTGGTGCGGTAGAAGTCCCTGAGCTCCGGATGCTTCCTCCAGGCGTCCCGGGCCCACTTCTCTGCGTGCTCGATTATGTACCACGGGTCAGAGGCTTCCCCGCTCAGTCCTGATGCTGCCCCGCTCCCGCTCTCCTCATCATCCGGGCCTTCCGCACCGCACTCATCATCTTCTTCAGCATCATCCTCGCTGTCATCATCTTCCTCGTCCATGCCGAGCAGATCATAGAGGCTCCCGAGGAAAGTGAAATAATCCTTATACACAAGGCTGTCATCAAGCCTGCCTTCCTCAGCAAAATACACGGCGAACCTGCCGCTCTCCTTCTCGAAGATGACTGCATCTCCACTGCACATCGCGCCGACAGCAACCCAGCTGTCATCAGGCCTGTTCCCGTCAGAAGGATCTATAAGCGGAAGATGAGCGACGCCGTACAGCTGGCATCCGGCCGGCAGGAAGAGCTCGCCGCCGTCGCTGAAGGAGAGCCACTCCCGGTACTGCTCCGGGAACGTGATTCCGTTTTTCCTCTCAAATTCAGAGATCTGCTCCGGCGTGGCAGGATCGAGGAAATTCATCGTCCCCTGGCTTTCGAGCGTACCGGCGGTTTTCCTCAGCCTTTCTGAAACCATGGTCCCTCCGTTAAGGCGCATCATTATGGCGCTGAATATGAGATTTCCTGTATTGATTTGAGAGCATGAGCTCTTCAGCTTCCGGACGGGGAATCCGGCAGGGAGGCGGCAGCAGATTACTGCCTGCCCTTCGGTGCGTACATCTTGTAGATGAGCTGCGCCTCGGCCTCCTTGATCTCGCACTCATCGATGATCTCTGCGAGGGGCGCGCCGTGCTGGGCCATCTTCACCGCCCTGCTGTACATCTTGGCGTCAGGATCCTGCGACTCGACCTCATTGAGGCGGTCGGCGATGTCCTGCAGATCCTTCTCCGCCTCGGCGAGCCTCGCCGCGGTGTCCGAGAGTCCCTCGCGGAGCTCGGTGAGGGAGGCTCCGAGCTTCAGCGTGAGCTCGCGCGTGCGGTCATTGTCCTTCCTGAGCGCGGCGAGGCTGCTGACGCTGCTCTCCGAGAGCTCCCCGCGGAGCCTCTTCAGGCTGATGAAGAGCCATACGACCGCGCCGCCGATTAATACGGTCAGCACGGCCACGCAGAGGACGATGATGGCGTTCCGGTCAAGCATCTCAGGACGCGAACTGGCTCAGCTCGTCCCACTCGTTGTCGGAGAGGAGCTTGTTGAGGTCGACCAGGATGAGGAGATCATCCTTCCTGTTGGAGACGCCCTGGATGAACCTGGCGCTCTCCTCGGTGCCGACGCTCGGCGCGTCGTCGATCTCGGAAGCCTTGAGGTAAACCACCTCGGCGACCGAGTCAACGAGGATGCCGACCACCTGCTTCTCGGCCTCGATGATGATGATCCTCGAGTTGTCGGTGATCTCGGCAGGCATCAGCCCGAACTTGAGCCTGGTGTCGATGACGGTTACGACGTTGCCGCGGAGGTTAATTATGCCCAGCACGTAGTCAGGGGCTCCCGGAACCGGCGCTATCTCGGTATAGCGGAGAACCTCCTGCACCTGCATGACGTTTACGCCATAGGTCTCGTTCTCAAGCTTGAAGGTAACCCACTGGAACACTTCCTCGCTGGCCTTCTCCTCAGCAGGCTTGTCATTCTTCTTCTCATCAACTGCAGCCATCTTAACTCTCCGTGCGTTGCCGGAGGAGACATCCCCCGGATCCTAAACCATGATCACTATGATCTTATATCAACACCCTGCTCAAGAAGCTTGACCAGCTCCTCAACATTGAGCAGGACACACATTTTTGTCTTGACGATGCCGGCGAGCCACGGCCTCTGCCCGGGAGTCTCGCGCCACTTGACGCTCTCCCCGTCAACCTTCTCCGAGCTCGTGAGCTCGTGGCAGCCTATCGCCCAGCCGCTCGATCCGAGGTGGATCACGTAGCGGTAAGGCGGCAGCGCGGACTGATCGCTCTCCGGAACCATCCACTTCACCGTGTCGACGATGCGGAACTTCTTGTCCCTCACCGGCATGAGCCCTAGGTACCAGTCCGGTCCGGGCATCTTCGTAATCTGCGCCATGTTGCTGATGCCGCCGAGATCCGCGAGCCTCACCGCGAGCTTTATGCCGCCTGCCGTGAAGAAGAGGCACTGCCTCTCCCCCTCGTAGCGGATATTGGCCCACTCCGGCTCAGAAGGCTTGGCAGGCGCGGCCGAAGCGGCCTCTGCTGCTGCCTCCTGCTCCTCCTTAACCTCGGCAAGGTGCTTCTCCGAGACGAGCTCTCCGGTCTCCGAAGCGACGGCGGCCTCAGTTTGAGCCGCGGTCTCAGTTTCTGTCTCTGTCTCCTCAGCGGTTTCGGTGACGGTTTCCGCGGCAGTCTCTGTCTCCGTGACAGTCTCAGCGGCAGCCTCTGTCTTCGTCTCAGTCTTTGTCTCAGTCTCTGTGTCAGCAGAGGGAACGGCGGCAAGGAGCTCGCGGAGCTTCCTGCGCTCGTCGGTCTCGGGCTCCGCCTCCTTTACAGGGCGCGGAGCCGGAGCCTCCTGAAGAGGCTTCCGCTCAGGGAGTGGGGCGCGCGCCTCCCCTGCCTCAGCAGAGTCCTTTCCGGAAGCAGGCTCAGTCTTCCCGAGCCCCGTCTCCCGGAACATCGACTGGAAGTAGCCCTTCATCGCCTCGAGCTGAAGATCGCCACTCATAGCTCAATGCCCTCAAGCTTCATCATGCTTACAAAGAGATCGTGGTAGGCAAGGCTCCCGCGGCTCTCCGGATCTAGGAGCGGAAGGGGCACATGCTGCTGGCTCGAGTCGCGGAACTTGGTGTCAATCGGGATGTAGTTGCCCCAGAGGCTCGCGCTGTAGTCCTTCCTGATGGACTCAAGGCTCTGCACCGACGCGCGCGTCCTTCTGTCGTACATGGTGGGCACGATGAGGTAGCTGAACTGCCGCCCGGTGGAGGCGGTCATGACGTCAAAGGTCTTCATCATGCGCTCGAGGCCCTTGAGGGCCAGGAACTCGGTCTGGCAGGGGACGATGACGCGGCTCGCGGCGCCTATCGCGTTCACCATCAGGACGCCGAGCACCGGCGGGCAGTCGATGAGCACCGCGTCATAGTCTGAGGAGAGCGTCTCCAGGGCCTTCTTAAGGATGTTTCCGATGCCGTCCTCGTTCCCGAGCGTCCGGTCAAGGGTCGAGAGCGCGAGGGAGCCCGGCATGATGTCGATGCCCTCGTAGTCAGTCTTCATGATGAGCTCCCGGAGGAAGCCCTCGTCAAACTTCTGCTCGGTGAAGAGGTTGAAGAGCGTGTGCGGGAGCTCGTCCGAGTCGTACCCGAAATAGTTGGTGAGCGAGGCATGCGGATCGGTGTCGATGAGGAGGACCTTCATGTCAGACTTCTTCATCCAGCCCGCAAGGCTCACGCAGGTCGTGGTCTTCCCCACCCCGCCCTTCTGATTGGCTATAGTCCAGACTATCATTCTGAGTCCTCCTCAAGCTTTACCCCGCCGTCAGGGCCGCGCTTCACGTCATAGCCCTGACTGCTGCCTGCCGCCACGCCGCCCTCCTTTCCGGGCTCGTCCTTAAGGACCGGAAGCTTATGGCTGCCGGGAGCGTACTTGGAGACGGCGACGACGACGCGCCGGTTGTGCTCGCGCCCCCTCGCCGTGGTGTTCGAGACCACGGGCGAGAACTGGCCGTAGGCCTCTATCGCCATGCGGTCGGAGCTGATGCCCCTCTTCTCGAGCGCGTGGAGCATCGAGATGGCGCGCGCCGAGGAGAGCTCCCAGCTCGATCGGTAGAGCTCGTCGCCCACATAGCGGTCATCGGTGTAGCCCCGGAGGTGCACGTAGTTCCTGATGCTCCCCAGGACGTCGGCGAGGCGGTTGATGATGGGCTGGAACTGGTTCAGGATGGTCGCGCTCCCCTGCGGGAACATCAGCGACGAGTTGAAGTCGATGGTGAGCCAGAACTCCGAGCGGCGGATTACGATGATCTTGGCGTCGACGAGGTCCTGGAGCGAGGTGGAGATTTCCTGCTGCACGGAGTCAAGGGGCGCGCCGTTAACGCTCTCCGCGCTGATTTGGGAGTCGGCCGTCGACTCGTCGGTCTCGCCCTGCCCGCCCTGGGAGAGCATCTCGACGACGTCCGCGGAGTCATTGACGCCCTGGCTCTGCTGGTCGCCCTGCTGCGAGGAGCTCCCTGAGGCGGATCCGCCCGTGTCGATGACGCCGCCAGCGCCCTGCACCGGGGCGTTGACCAGGTTCATCACCGCCTCGGTCGAGTTGTTGGGCGCTTCCTTGCCGTCGACGCCGTAGCCGCTCGTCATGACCACGTTGCCGTTGTGGGCCGTGACGAAGCCCATGTCGGTGAAGCTCTGCACCAGGCCCTGCACGATGCTCTTCACCTCGCTCTGCGCTGACATGGCAAAGCCGTAGAGCACCACGAACAGCGCGAAGAGAAGAGTGAGGAGGTCGGCGTAGGACACCATCCAGCGGCCGGCGTCCTCCTTGGCGGCAGCCTTTTTACGCCTTGCCATCGTCTACCCCCTGGGAGCCTTCCGGCAGGTAGGCGGAGAGCTTGCGCTTGAGCTGCATCGAGTTCTCGCCTGTCGCGATGGAGACCAGGCCGTCCATAGTCATGAGAATGAACTCCATCTTGCCGCGGTTTATCGTGCGGAACCTGTTGGCCATGGGGAAGAATATGAGGTTTGCCGAGACCACGCCGTAAATGGTGGCGACGAAGGCGACGCCTATCGCGGGGCCGAGGAGGTCAGGCTGATCGAGGAGTCCCATCGCGTGGATGAGGCCCAGCACCGCGCCCACGATTCCGAAGCAGGGGGCGTAGCCTCCCATTGCCTCCCAGACCTTGGCGGGCTGGTCGTCGCGGTACTCCATCTCCTCGATCTGCTTGTCGAGGAGCGTGATGAGCTGATCCTTGTCGGTTCCGTCCACAATCATCTGCAGGCCGTCCCTGGTGAAGTTGTCCTTGACGCCCGCGAGGCTGTTCTCAAGGGCGAGGAGACCCTGCTGCCTGGCGGTCGAGGCCATCTGATCAATGAAGTCGAGCTGCGACTGCAGATCATATGAGGGAGGCGCGAAGAGCCACTTGATGTCCTTGAGCGCCTGGATGATGACCTTGAAGGGAAACTGCACGACAATGGCTCCGGTCGCGGAGCCAAGCACGATGAATACTGCCGGGATGTCGATAAGCGCGAGCGGGTTGCCGCCCTCGATGAGGTTTGCGGTGATTATCGCGCCTATGCCGATGATTATGCCGAGAAAGCTCATGAGCCGCCCCTGAGTTCTGTCAGAATCGCCTCCGCAATGTACTCAAGAGGGATTGCCGTGGAGGCAACGCCCGCGTTCATGACTGCCTGCGGCATGCCGTACACCACGCAGGTCTCCTCGTTCTGCGCCCAGACCGTGCCGCCGAGGTTCCTGATGAGCGAGCAGCCCTTGCAGCCGTCGGCTCCCATGCCGGTGAGGATCACGGAGAGCACCCTGCCGCCGTAGACGTTGGCGACCGATGCCGCGGTGAGGTCGATGCAGGGGCGGAAGATGATGTCAGGCGAGCTCTCGCCGATCTTGAGCCTGATGGTTCCGCCCGCGCGCTCGAGGATCATCTGCTTCCCGCCCGGTGCGATGTAGGCGTTCCCCGGGGCGAGCGTGTCGCCGGGCTCCGCCTCCTTCACATGGATCTTCGAGGAGCGGTCAAGCCTGTTGGCAAAAGGCTCGGTGAACCCGACCGGCATGTGCTGCACGATGATGACGGGGAGCGGGAACGACGCGGGGAGGAGCGGAATGACCTTCTGCAGCGCCATCGGGCCGCCTGTCGAGGCGCCGATGAACAGGAGGCCGTAGTCGAGCTTTCCGGTAACGCGGGCAAGGGAGCCCGGATAGAGGAGCCCCGCGCCGCGCGCGGCGTCAGGCGATTTCGCAGATACGGAGGTGCCGCCCGAAAGCGGGCTCCTCACCGGGCGCGCGCCGATGCCGGAGCTGCCTGTAGAGAAGCCGCGCGAGGCGGATCTCATCCTGGAGAGCGTATTCTGCGCCGCCGATCCTGCCTGTCCGGCGGCCGGGCGTGAGCCGAGGCCTGACTTCATGGCATTCTCGGCCGCGCTCCTCTCCATCGCGCCGCTCAGCACGTTCTTCACGTTCCTGAGCCTGTCCTCGGCACTCTCCTCCTCGCTCTTTCCGGAGGCCCTGAGCTCCTCGGCCTGGCGGCGCTTCTCCGCCATGATCTCGCTGATGGTGAGCGGGTGGCCGCCGTTCATCTTGCTCCAGCCGTTGAGGGAGGTGCTGCCGTGGCGCACGATATTGCCGAGCCTTGAGCCTGAGGAGGGCGCGGGCGCGCGGTGGGAGAAAAGCCCCGATCCGACAGAGGTCGAGGCGCCCCCGGCGAGGCGGTTCACGGATGATGCGGAGCTCCCGGCCGGCCTTCCCGCTGGGGAGGCCGAAGGGCGGGAGGAGGGCCTTCTGAGGGCCCTCGAGTGCGCGATGTTCTTGATCTTCTGGCAGAGCTCCTCCGCCGCGCCGTTCTCGCCCCTCACCACATCGTTGAAGTTCTTGGTCATGTAGTCGAGCGCGCCGGCGTCAAGCGCGTCGAAGGTGAGCGACGCGCCGTCCTTCGTCAGCGAGGAGAACATCAGGATGGGAGTCGGCATCTCCGCCATGATGGCGCGGGTCGCCTCGACGCCGGTCATGACCGGCATCTCGACGTCCATGGTGATTACGTCAGGCCTCAGCGAGCGGCACTTGTCGATGCCGTCCTTCCCGTTGACGGCAGTGCCCGCAACCTCGAGATCCGGATCCGCCTCAATGATTTTGGTGAGCTGTTTGCGAAAAAATGTCGAGTCATCGACAACCAGCACTCTGATCTTCATTATTCACCTTCTGTCTCAGTGACGGTGCGCGTACGACTTCAAGAGGTTCGGGATGTCGAGGATCAGCGCGATGCCTCCGTCAGAGGTAATGGTGGCGCCGGCGAGTCCCGGGGTCTTGTGCAGCAGATCATCGAGAGGCTTGATTACGACCTCCTCCTGGCCGATGAGCCCGTCGACCACGAAGGCGACCTGCTGTGCGGCGCACTGGACGATTACGACATAGCCCTTGTCCGGATGGCTCCTCTCCTCAGGCTTTACGAGCCAGTCCTCAAGGTAGAAGAGCGCGATGGCCTTCTCGCGGATGACAATGGTGGGCTGGCCGTCGACAACCTTGACGTTCCTGCCGAGCTCGAGGGAGAAGATCTCGCTGACCGAGGTGAGCGGGATGGCGAAGGGCTGGCTGCCCACCTGGACCATAAGGGTCGGGAGGATGGCGAGGGTAAGCGGCACCTTGATGCTGATGGTGGTGCCCACGCCGACCTTGGAGTCAATCTTGAGCGATCCGTTGAGCTTCGCGATTGAGGTCTTGACGACGTCCATTCCGACGCCGCGCCCGGAGATGTCGGTTACGACCTTATTGGTGGAGAAGCCCGGAGCGAAGATGAGGTTGAACGCCTCCTCGTCGGTCATGCGCTGCGCGGTCTCCTCATCGATGACGCCCCTACTCATCGCCACCTGCTTGAGGACCGCGGGCTCCATGCCTGCGCCGTCATCGGAAATGGTGAGGAGGATATGGTCGCCCTGCTGCGAGGCGGCAAGGGTGATGGTGCCCACCTCAGGCTTCCCGGCGCGGGCGCGGACCTCAGGCTCCTCGATGCCGTGGTCGCAGGAGTTCCTGACCATGTGGACCATCGGGTCGGCGAGCGCGTCCACCAGGTTCTTGTCGAGGTCGGTGTCCTCGCCCACCATCTTGAGCTCGATGTTCTTGTGGAGCTTTCTCGCGAGATCGCGCACAACCCTCGGGAAGCGGCCGAAGACCTTCTTCACCGGCTGCATTCTGGTCTTCATGACCGCGCTCTGCAGATCCGCGGTTACGACGTCAAGGTTCGATATAGCCTTGTTCATCTCCGGATCTGATTTGTTGGCGTTGATGTTGACCAGGCGGTTCCTGACGAGGACCAGCTCTCCCACCATGTTCATGATGGTGTCGAGGACCTTGGTGTTGACGCGGACGGTCGTCTCGGCCGCCGGGGCTGCCGCGGGAGCGGCCTTCGGAGCGGTCTGGATGTCCTTCGAGGCAAGCGAGCCGGTGCCGCCTGCAGACGCAGGGGCAGCGGGAGACTGAAGGGCCGCCTTGTCGCCCTCCGAGCCCGGGCCCTTGCCCTTGCCGTGGAGCTGATCCATCAGGGACTCGAACTCGGCGTCAGTCATGTCGCCGGAATCGGCCTGCGGCGCGGGAGCTGCCGGCTCGGGGGCTGCCGGGGCAGCGGCGGACGCCGCGCCGCCAGGGAGCGTCGTGCCGTTGTTCTTGAGGTCCGAGATCATTTTGTCGAAGTCGCCGTCAGTGGAGTCCGACTCGCGCGCCTTGTCATTGTCGGCGCCGGGGGCCACGCCCTGGCCGTGCAGCTGGTCAAGGAGCTTCTCGAACTCGTCCTCGGTGATGGTGTCAGAGTCGCCGCCCGCGTCTGCCGCCGGTGCAGGGGCAGGCTTCGGTGCGGGCTTCGGAGCCGGCTTCGGCGCGGGAGCGGGCTTCTGGGCAGGAGCTGCCGCAGGGGCGCCGCCGCCCTGGGCGAGCGCGTGCAGGCGGTCGATGATCTCCTTCGGGGCCGGATCGAACGGCTCCTGGTTCTGCACGCTTGCGTACATGCTGTTGATGATGTCGTACGCCTTCAGGATGGTGTCCATCAGCTCGGGGCTCACGTGCTGGTTGCCGTGGCGGAGGGCGTCGAACACGCTCTCGCAGGCATGGCAGATTTCGACGAGGTTCGTGAGGTTGAGGAATCCGGCTCCTCCCTTTATCGTGTGGTACGCGCGGAATATTGAATTCAGGAGCTCCGAGTCTTCCGGAGTCTTCTCCAGATCGACGAGCTGCTCTGACAGATTCTCAATATATTCCCCGGCCTCCACTATGAAGTCCTGCAGGATCTCCTGATCTACGCCTTCGTAAGCCATCTGATGCTCCTATACCTGGCCGGCCGGCGGCCGCCCAGTGCTCCCGGAAATCTTGAAAACGCCGGCCATGGCCGGCATTGCGCTGAGTGACGCCTAGCCCAGACGCGCGAATATCTTGCTCAGCTTGTCACTGAGGGTCGCGGCGGTGAAGGGCTTGACGATATAGCCGTTCACGCCTGCCTGCGCAGCCTCAATGATCTGCTCGCGCTTAGCCTCTGCGGTTACCATAAGCACCGGAAGCGACTTGAGCTTGTCATCGGCCCTGATGGCCTTCAGAAGATCGATTCCCTGCATGCCGGGCATGTTCCAGTCGGTGATTACGAACTGGAAGTCGCCTTTTTTAAGCATAGGCAGGGCGGTGGTGCCGTCATCAGCCTCCTGAGTGTTGTTAAAGCCAAGATCCCTGAGAAGATTCTTGATTATCCTGCGCATTGTCGAGAAATCATCGACAATCAGGATCTTCATGTTCTTGTTCAACGCAGCCTCCCTGCTGCACCCTGGACAGTGCTGTTATAGTTGTATTTTAAAAGTATAAACGATCAGAGCCCCTTTCAATGTGCCCCAACCGACAATATGCGCATGATATCCCAGTTTTTTTGATTAGAGGATTTAGAAAGGCGGAAAATCAGACCCAGTCGCGGAGCCTGCTCCTGAGGCGAAGCACCGCCTGGTTCAGGATCTGGCTGACGCGCGACTCGCTCACGTCGAAGATGCGGCCGATTTCCTTGAGGTTGAGCCCCTCGGTGTAATAGAGGGAGAGGATGACGCCCTCGCGCTTCGGGAGCTGCTCGATGGCCTCGGCGAGGGACTTCCGGAACTCCTCAGATGCGATCTGGCCGAACACCTGGTTCTCTCCGGCGTTCTGCCCTGCGCCGACCAGCGAGTCCTCCGGGACCCCGAGGTCATCCATGCCGACGACCGTGCAGACCGATGTCTCGTAGAGCATCTTCCCGTAGTCGTCCTGAGAGACGCGGAGGCGCTGCGCGATCTCGCCCGCGGTCGGGCTCCTCCCGAGCTCCTGCGCGAGAGCGGCCATGGTGTCCTCTATAAGGCGTGCGTTGCGGTGCACCGAGCGCGGGGCCCAGTCAACATTCCTGAGGTCATCAATCATGGCGCCGCGGATGCGGGTCTGCGCGTAGGTCTCGAACTTGATCCCCCGTCCCGGATCAAAGCCCTGCAGCGCCTCGAAAAGGCCGATCATCCCCGTCTGCACAAGGTCGTCGAGCTGCACGCTCCGGGGGAGGCGCGCCATGAGATGGAGCGCGGTCTTCCGGACGAGCGGAGCCCAGTGCCTGAGCTCCGCGTCATAGTCGCGGTTCCTGCGGTAAGCGCCGGCCCTGTTCAGCATGATTGAGTCAGTCCTTCTTCACGCCGTTGAGGAAGTTCTCGATGAAGAACTGCATGTGCCCGCCCGGCAGATAGGGAACCGGCCAGGAGAGCGCGCGGTTCGCGAGGGCGCGGATCGCGATTGAGGAGGGAGCCTTGGGGAAGGCGTCCACGACAACCTGCTGCCGCCTTATCGACTGGCGGATGTTCGGATCGAAGGGGATGCAGGATACGAGCTCCATCGAGATGTCGAGGAAGCGGTCAGTGACCTTCCAGAGCTGGTTGAAGAGATCCTGCCCCTCCTTCAGGGTCCTCACCATGTTGGCGACGACCTTGAAGCGGTAGACGCCGTACTGCTTGGAGAGGATCTTCATGAGCGCGTAGGCGTCGGAGAGCGAGGTCGGCTCGTTGCACACCACCACGATGACGTCCTGCGCGGCGCGGGCGAAGGAGAGCACCATGTCCGAGATGCCTGCTGCGGTGTCGACGATGAGGACGTCGATCTGGGTCTTCATCGAGCTGAACGCCCTGATGAGCCCCGCGTGCTGCGCCGTGGTGAGCTCGGTCATCTTCTGCGTGCCGGAGGTCGCGGGCAGGATGTAGACGCCGTAAGGGCCCTCGACCACGATGTCGTCAAGCGTGCACTTCCCCGAGAGCACGTGCGAGAGGTTGCGCTCCGGACGGATCCCGAGCATGATGTCGATGTTAGCGAGTCCCAGGTCAGCGTCGAACACCATGACGCGCTTTCCCAGCATCGCCATGGAGACGGCCATGTTGAGGGAGACGCTGGACTTCCCCACGCCGCCCTTGCCTCCGGTTACGGTAATGACCTTGACCCTGCCGTTGTTCGTGGGGGCAGCAGCCTGCGCGTTCCTGAGGCCGTCAGCCTGATCAAATGAATTCTCACCCATTTCTTATTTTTCCTGCAGCTAAAATTTGTTCTCAGCGTCTCCGCCCGCCGGCCGCGCGCCGCCCTGCGGCGCTGCCGTCAGAATCCTGTGTCCCGTCCTCAAGCCCGTCAAGCACGGCCTGCACGAGGACGTCGGCGCTTGCCGCCTCAAGGTCCTCCGGAACCCTCTGCCCGGTAGTCACATAGCTTACCGGAAGCCCGTTCTCAATGCACACCCCGATGGCGTCGCCCAGAGACATGCTCTCGTCGGTCTTCGTGATGATGGCGCCGGAGAGATCAACCCGGCTGAACCTCGCGTAGGTGTCGTCGAGGACGCGCCTCTGCGCCGTCGCCGGGATGACGAGGTAGGCGCTCACGGGAACCTGCGCCGAGCTCATGAGCCGGTCAAGCTCCTCTCCGAGGCGCTCGTCGCGCTGCCCCATGCCCGCGGTGTCGATGAGCACCAGGCGGCGGTTCCTGAACTGGTAGAGGACCTCCGGCATGTCCGACATCTCCGAGACGCTCTTCACCGGGCAGCCCATGATGCGCCCGTAGGTCTGGAGCTGGTCGTACGCCCCGATCCTGTAGTGGTCGGTCGTGATGAGCGCGACCTCGTCGGCGCCGAACTTCATCGCAAAATGCGCCGCGAGCTTGGCGATGGTCGTGGTCTTCCCGACGCCCGTCGGGCCGATGAGCGTCACCGCCCCGCCGTCCCGGAGGATCTCGTCGTGCCCCGTTGAGATGTCGTCAAGGAGAAGGCCCCTGAGCTCGCGCCAGGCGTCCTTCAGGCTGTCGCCCGAGTCAAGCCTCTTCGCGAGCGATCTCGCGTAGTTGCCGCTGAAGCCGCCCCTCTCGAGGAGCTTCGCGATCATGGAGCGCACCGGCTCGACGCGGTCCTCCTCCTGCTCCATGAGGCCGGAGAGCTGGTAGCGGAGCATCTTCCTGATGGACTCGATGTCGTCCTTCATCGCCTGCAGCTCATGACCGGAGACCTCGCCCTGCCTCCTCTCCGGGGTGAGGGGCTGCCTCTCAGCCTGCGCCCTCCCGCGCCCCGGCCTCTGCATGGCGGAGCGCTCCGCGAGCGTACCCGGCATCCCGCCCTCCTGCTGCCTGCCTGCGTACTTCTTCTGCCGCTCGAGGAGCTCGGAGAGCGAGTCGGCGAACGAGCCGCGATCGGATGCGGGCTGCTCGGCCCTCGGCGCGCGCGCTGCGGATCTGCCGCCCCTTCCGGAGCGGGGAGCTGGCGCAGAATCAGGCGCGCCGCCGAAGCCCCCGCCGAATGAGGCGGAGCCGTCGCGCCCGAATACCGGCGCGTCATCCGAGAGGCTGTCATCCTCAGCGCCGCGCCCAAGAGCAGAGGCGTAGCCGCCGTCCCTCGCGCCCTGCACCGCGCGGCGGCGGAGAGCCGCCCGGGAGAGGCCGCTGTAGCCTATCTGGCCGGAGTCATCATCCGGGGCAGGCGCCGGTGCGCGCCTCTCCGGAGCCGGATCGGGAAGCGATGCGTCGTCATCCCCGTCAACCGCCGCGACGATCTCCACCCCGCCCGAGACCTTCTTGTTGGACATGATGACCGCGTCCGCCCCGAGCTCCTTCTTCACCTGCTCGAGGGCCGATCTCATGTCCTTTGCCAGAAAACGCTTTATCTTCACTTAATCATCCCTGTCTGACGCTGCTGCCCTACTGAGCTTACTATCTTAATCTGCTTTTCCTCCGGGATTTCCTGGTAGGAAAGGACCCTGAGCCCCGGTATTGAGTTCTTCACGAACCTCGAGAGCGTCGTGCGGAGCACTCCCGAGGTGAGCAGGATGGCAGGCTCGCCGTCAAGCTCCTGCTTCTCCGCCGCCTCCGCAAGCGACTTCTGCATCCTCTGCGCGAGCCCCGGCTCAATCGCCGCGCCGCTCTGCCCGCCGCTCTGCAGCGACTTGTGGAGGATCCTCTCAAGCTCGGGAGCAAGCGTGATGACGGGAATGACATCGCCTCCTCCCACGATATCCTGAATTATAAACCGCCTGAGCGCGATGCGGCAGGCAGCCGTCAGAACCTCCGGATCCTGGCTCCGCGGCGCGTACTCCACGATGGTCTGGATGATGGTGCGCATGTCGCGGATGGGGACGCCCTCCGAGAGCAGGTTCTGCAGCACCTTCGCGAGGTTCCCGAGGCTGATGATGCCGGGAACCAGGCCCTCGACGAGCTTCGGAGAGGACTTCGCGACGATGTTGAGGAGGTTCTGCACCTCCTCGTGCCCGAGGAGGACGTCCGCGTTGTTGGAGAGGATCTGCGAGAGGTGCGTCGCGATGACGGTCGGCGCGTCAACCACGGTGTAGCCGTAGCCCTGCGCGCGGTTCTCCTGATCTGCGGAGATCCACACCGCCTCAAGGCCGAAGGCCGGATCCACGGTCTTGGTGCCCTGCACCTCGCCGAACACCTGCCCCGGGTTTATCGCCATCTTGCGGTCGGTGAACACGTCGGCCTCGCCGAAGCTCACGCCCTCAATCGTGATGCGGTAGCGGTTCGGGGAGAGATCGAGGTTGTCCCTTATATGAACGGCCGGGATGAGGAAGCCGAGATCCTGCGACATCTTCTTCCTCACGCCCTTCACGCGGTTCAGAAGCTCTCCGCCCTTCGCCTTGTCCACAAGCGGGATGAGGCGGTAGCCGATCTCAAGCCCCACGACGTCGATCGGAGTTACGTCGTCCCAGGAGAGCTCCTTCTGCTTCTGCTTCATGGCGTTCGACTCGCCCACGGGCTCAGCGGGAGCCTTCGCCTTCGCCGCGGCAAGCTCCTTCTCGCGCCTCACGAGGAGGTACGCTCCCCCCAGGCAGGCGAAGGCAAGGAGGAGGAAAGGCACATGCGGCATGCCGGGGACGATGCCCATCAGGAAAAGTATGGCGCCTGAAATGATTAGGGGCTTCGGCACGGAGAACATCTGCCCGAGCACCAGCTTTCCCATGTCGTTCGACTCGTTCTGCCTCGTAACGATGATGGCGGAGGAGATCGAGAGGAGGAGCGAGGGGATCTGGGCGACGAGGCCGTCTCCTATCGTGAGCTTCGAGTAGCGTCCGGCGGCGTCCGACACGGTCATGCCGTTCGAGACGCCGATGATGAGGCCGAACACCAGGTTGATGACCATGATGAGGATGCCGGCGATGGCGTCGCCCTTCACGAACTTGCTGGTACCGTCCATGGAGCCGTAGAACTCCGCCTCCGCCGCGACGTCCTTTCGCCTTGCCTTGGCGACGTCCTGAGTGATGAGCCCGGCGTTGAGGTCGGCGTCGATCGCCATCTGCTTGCCCGGCATCGCGTCCAGGGTGAACCTTGCGGTTACCTCGGAGATTCGGCCGGCGCCCTTCGTGATTACGACGAAGTTGATGATGATGAGGATGGCGAACACTACGAAGCCGATGAGGTAGTTGTTGCCGATGAGCACGTCGCCGAAGGCGTGTATGACCTTGCCCGCCGCCTCGGCGCCCTCGGAGCCGTGCATCAGCACGACTCTGGTCGAGGCGATGTTGAGCGCGAGGCGGAGGAGCGTCGCGACGAGGAGCACGGTCGGGAAGGCCGCGAAGTCAAGGGGGCGCTTCGAGTAGATGGTGACGAGGAGCACCAGCATCGAGAGCGTGATGTTGAAGGTGAAGGAGATGTCGAGGAGCCACGCGGGGATCGGGAGCATTATCAGGGAAAGGCCGATGAGTATGAGAAAGGGCGTTCCGATGCCCTTTGTCATAAACTTCGACAGGTTTTCCTTTGTGAATGCAGCCTTCAGATCCATTAACAGGACTCCTCCCCGCGGAAATTATACAGACTAACGGAGCGGGGAGGAAAAGCTCGGTTCAATCATTGAGACACGCGTCAAAAGATTGTCTCTCCCCATGGGATATGGGGAGGTGCAAATTCCCTGCCGGAAGAGGAAGGGACTGAGGCTCACACCTCTTCCGAAAGTACGATCTTCTGTTCCGGGACAGAGAAAACCATGGCAAAGCGGCGGGTTTTCTTGACCGGAATGTAATTGCCATAGTCGTGCTTCAGGATCTGCGCTTTGGCCTCCTCAAGCTTCTTCTCAGGAGACTCGCCGTCGCGGGCGCACTTCATCTCGATAACCAGCCTTCTGCCCGGCATCTCAAATGTAAGGTCAGCCCTGCCGCCGTTCTCTGCCGCCTCGCTCCTGACATCGTAGCCGGCTCCCAGACAGTAAAGGAGCGGCGTGTCGCATGCGGCGTACTCGTTCTCGGCCTTGTGGAGGCTGTTCAGAACCTTGTAAGTGCGGTTGAAAAGAAGCGCTATGTCCTTGTCAGACACATCAGGATTGTTAAGCAAATACCCTGACTGCTTGAGGGCCTGTACACCCTGCTGATCGCACTTTTTGAAAGTGTCTGACAGGAGAATGTTGGCCCATGCATGCCTGAGCTCGAGGTTGGGAAGTCCCAGATAGAAAGAGAACGGATCTGCTTTCTTGATGGTGTAGTAGCCGCACTGTGCCAGGATGACGGCTTTGCCTGTCTGGCTCATGGGCTCAATATTCATGAAAAATTCATTGCGGGGGACCTGCGGCTGCTCATCATCGTGGGTTACGCCCCCGGCCGCTGTCATGAAATTCTGCAGCAGCGTGCTGACACCGCTGTCTCTGAACCAGTAATCCGAGAATTTATGCCTTCCGTTGGGTGCGAGGAAATTGAGAACCGACCAGGGCTGGTACACATGGACTGAAGCGTCCTCGTCAAAGCAGTACCCGTCGTAATGAGCTCTGAGCTCATCCATAACCTGGCAGATCTGCACTTCGGTCACCGCATCAGTACTTATCCCGAAAATTGAAGAGGTCGCCGCTTTCAGATGAGGAGCGAAACAATGCCTTATCTCATCCTCAGTATATCCGAGCAAAGCGCCATATAGAGGATTAAGGCTCAGGTCCTCAATGCTTGAGCCAGCACTGAACAGAGCTGCCTTGTTGAAGCGGGATACACCGGTAACGAAAATAAAGCGGAACCTGCCGCTGTTTTTCTTAACCGATAAGTAGAAATCACGGATTGCCTCCCTGATTTCGTTGAAAACTTCAGGGTTGCCGAGATTAGCATTCAGCGGGCTGTCGTATTCATCTACCAGCAGAACCATTGAATTATTCTCTGCCATAAGGCAGATTTCATTCATCAGAGTTTTTATGGTTCTGTATTTATCAGGAGTCTCCTTAGAGCCCAGCACGCCTGCTTTTTTTGCGATGCCAAGAAATGTTTCAACTGCATCCTTCTGGAAACTCCCGACACTGCGACACTCAAGATCTGAGAAGTCAAAACGCAGGACCGGGTAGGTTTTATCCGTCCACTTTTTTTCTATGGCAAGGCCTTTGAACATTTCAGTGCCGCGGGAGAAGAGGCTTTCGAGAGTTGATACGAGGAGGCTCTTGCCGAACCGGCGCGGACGTGAGATGAAGCACTGGTCATTGTTTTCAATCATCCGGCAGATGATATCAGTCTTGTCGACGTAGACCATATCTTCAGTCCTGATTACATCAAATGACTGTTTGCCTAAAGGCAGTTTTTTCATGATATCACCTGCTTTTTACCGCTTCCCTGGTAACAGTCTACCATCTATTTTTGCGTTAAAGCAGCAGACGGAGCACAAAAGTCCCGTTCTCCTGACATGCGATTATTCAGATCAGGCTGGCACCAGTCAGTTCTAATTTCCAAAGCAGCTGTTGAGAATTTCAGGCTCACCTGACAGTTTTCAGCTGTACAGGCTGAAGCATCTTCGGACATGCGCGCTCTGACTTGGAACCTTATGCGGCATCAGCACTCTCCTCATAGATCCATGCTTCAGGCGCTGGAACGGGCAGGAACACTGCTTATTCGCCGGACATAATAATCCCGCAGCTTACAGGGCCGCGGGACTTTCAGTGTGCGTGCTGTTTTTCTGCTCCGGCTCATCAGAACTGGAAGCGGGAGCCTATTGCGCTGCTGGCCTCTTCGTCAGTGTGCTCAGAGCCCGCCTGGGATCAGCCGCCCTTAGGTGCAGCCCGTCCCTTAATGCTCCTCCTGAGCCCCTTCAGTGTCCGGAGCGCCTCGTCCTTAGCAAGGGTTCCGCGGTAGAGGCAGTCATAGAGCACATTCCAGTACTTCCTGATGATGCCCGCGTTCTCCTCTCCAGCCTTCTCGGCCGCACGCTCAGCAAAGCTCCTCACCGTCTCGCCGGTCTCGCGCGTGAGCCCCGGGATGAGCCTTGAGATCCTCTCCTCGAAGCGTGAGACCTCAGCCGCGAACGGCTCGCTCTTCCTTCTTGAGGAGATGAGGAGCACCGCGAGCATGGTGAGGAGGATGAAGCCGATGATGATTATGCCCGCCTTCACCAGCTTCTCGAAATAGCCTGCATAGCGGCTCCTGACGCCCCCGGAGGAGGGCTCGTCAAGGCCGTAGTTGACGACTAGCCTTGCCCAGCTGAAGGAGATGTCGTCCATCATGTTCTTCATCCAGGTGTAAGCCCTCCCCGCAAGTCCCATGGCCGCGGCATCGGACACGCCGTCGTCAGCGCCATGCAGGACCACGTAGCGGTTGATGAGGGCCGTCGGATCAATCTCCTGCCAGGTGCCGGCGTACCAGGCCTCGACCCAGACGTGGGCGTTGTTCTCCCTTATGGTCAGATAGTCGCCGTCCTGGCTCCTGGTGCCGCCCACGAAGCCTCCGACGAGCCTCGCGGGGATGCCCATCGAGCGGAGGACGTAGGCGGTTGCCGAGGCGTAGTGGCTGCAGTAGCCGGTCTTCGTCCTGAAGAGGAAATGATCGATTGCCGAATCGCTCCTGTCCGGCTCAACGTCAAGCGAGTAGGCAAAGCCGCCCGCCTTGAGGTAGCCCAGGAAGCGAGCGACGGCGTCCTCGGGCGACGATGACTCGTTCCGGATTTTTATGGCAAGCTGCCTCGTCCTCGGGTTGCTGCCGCTCCGCCGGAGCCTCGCGTCGAAGTACCCGGGCCTCTCCTCCGAGCGGTCAATGCCGGAGAAGATCGAGAAGCGGTAGCTCTCCCTCTGCATCACCTTCCTCTTCGAGAGCCAGACGTCATCCTGCCTGAGGTAGATGCAGGTGTCGCACTCTGAGCTCCCGAGGAGCGTCGGCAGGAAGTGATCCATGCCGGGCTCCATGAAGACAGTGTAGCCGCCCCGCTTCCCGCCGGTGAGCCTCGGCCCGGGCGCGTCCACGAAATAGGGGATCCTGACGTCCAGGGACTTCACGAGGTCAGATGACCGCCCGGACATCTTCCAGGTCCTGCCGTCAAAGAGCGGATAGACTGCCGTCCGGAAGTAGAGGCTCTGCGGGATCTCGGTGCCCGGATCAAAGGAGACGCGCATCACCATGCGGTCGGACTGGATGATCTTCCCCAAATCATCGGTGCTCACCTCGTCTGTGAAGCCCGATCTAGAGGTGTCCCCGATCTGGGAGTTCCAGAACGGCTGGATACGCGGCATGAATATGAAGATTGCGATGGCGAGCGGCAGCGCCTCAAGCGCGATTACGGCGCTCACCTTCGCCGCCCCGCGGAAGTCAAGGCAGCTCTCGAGGAACACCGCCGTAAGGAGGTAGAGGAACACCACGGCAGGCAGGAAGAAAATCATGACGACGCCGGTGTTGAACACCAGGACGAGGCCCGCCAGGAAGAAGATGCCGAGCTGGTGGTAGAAGACGTCGCGCTGCGAGCTGTACTCCAGGAACTTGAGCGAGGTGCCTCCCGCAAGGAGATCAATGAAGAGGCTGAGCGCGGACCTGGTCGCCGCGAAATACCCGCCTATCACCGCGATGACAGTGAGCGTTATGGCAAGGCGCGCGTAGCGGTGCATGGGCGGCACGATGCGGAACGAGCGGAGGAAGCGCCACAGGCAGGGGAACGGCGCCAGGACCGAGATGACGAGGTCAATCCTCCCCATAAGCGGGATCCAGACGAGGAAGAAGCTCAGCGTGAGGGTGATGAGCGCCTTCCTGCTTATTACAGTCCTCTTCTCTTCTTCTTTCATGGTATGAGCGCCATCCTCTCGAGAATCCTCTCCATGTGCTCCCGCCCGGAGCCAGGCCCTATGACAGAGCCGCCGAAATCGACGCCGAAGGTCCGGCCCGCGTCAGTGAGCATCAGCACGCCGTGGCAGGCGACCGAGAGGCAGGTCTCGCGGTCCGCAGGGTAGGAGAACACCTCGATGACCGGCGTCTCGGTCGAGTCCTCGGAGAAGTCCTTGCTGTAGTAGCCGCGGCCCTGCGCCACATGCTTCCAGGAGATGAAGGAGAGCGGCTCGCCGGTCCGGTACGGGCGGAGCCCAGCGAGCTCGTCCATGCCGGCGCCCTTCACGTGCCCGGAGATCCTCTCATTGCGCTCGCCCCGGGGCCCGCCGCTCCGGAGGACGCACTCGCCTGCCTCAGGCCTCGGGTAGGCAAGGCAGCTCTGCCTGAAGTCGACTGCCGCGCGCGAGCGGAAGAGCCCCAGTGGGAAGGTGCTCTCGAGCGAGATGATGCCGGGCGCCGCCCTCCCGCGCCTCGTGAGGAGGCAGGAGACCCCGATCTCGCCGTGCCCGTCCAGGACCGGCATGAACTCCGGGATGAAACCCTCGGCGTCGGCGCGGCAGGTTATGGACCAGCGCTTACGCTCCGACGCGATGCGCAGGCGGAACCTCGCCGTCTGCCCGACGTAGCGGTTCTCTGACTCCACGGGCTCAATCGAGATGCCGGAGATGTTCCGGTAGGAGTAGACCATCACCGTCACGAATATGCTGAAGAGCCAGGCGGAGAGGCCGATGATCAGGTTGTTCTCGGCGTTGATGCCGAAGATGAGGAACGCGATGAGCGCTGCGACAAAGAGCGTCCCAGCCGCGCTCGGGTAGATGGCAGTCGAGTCGATTTTCGGCACGAACATGCTCTTTCCCTTCATCTTGAGCGCGAGCCAGCGGTCAAGCCACAGGCGGCAGAGATGCCCGAAGCCGCCCCAGATCCCCCTTGCGCTGTCCATCAGACCGACACTCCGACGCTCTTCAGGATATGCTCGGAAAGGCCGTTGAGGTCGCCTATCGTGCCGGCGCCGCGCCTCATGCGGTGCTCCGCGACGGCCGGGAACACCGCCTGCACGTCCTCGGGGATGACATAGTCGCGGGAGTCAAGGTAGGCCCAGGAGCGCGAGGCGGCAAGGAGCGCTATCGCGGCGCGGGGCGAGAGCGGGTTCGGGATCTTGGCGTCGGATCTTGAGGCGGCGATGAGGTCCTGGATGTAGTCGAGCGCCGCGTCGGAGGCCTTCACCGCGGCCGCCTCCTTCCTTATCTCAATGATCTCCGAGGCATCGGTGATGGCGTCAAGCCTGCCCTCAGTCTTCTTCCCGAGGAGGATGTTCCTCTCCGCCTCCCTCGCGGGATATCCGATCTCAATCCTCATCATGAAGCGGTCAAGCTCCGACTCCGGGAGCGTGTAGGTGCCGCTCTGGTCCTGCGGGTTCTGCGTCGCGATGACGAAGAAGGGCTCGGGGAGAGGGTAGGTCTCGCGGTCAACCGAGACCTGCCTCTCGGCCATGGCCTCAAGGAGCGCGCTCTGCGTCCTTGGGCTCCCGCGGTTGATCTCGTCGGCAAGGAGGACCTGGGTGAAGACCGGCCCCTTCCTGAACTCGAACTTCCCGCTCTCACGGTTCATGACCGCCATGCCGATAAGGTCGGCAGGCAGCATGTCCGAGGTGAACTGCACTCTCTGGAAGGAGAGCCCCAGGAGCGAGGAGAGCCCGGTCGCGAGCGTGGTCTTCCCCATGCCCGGCAGATCCTCGATGAGGAGGTGCCCGCCCGAGATGAGGCAGCAGACCGCAAGGCGGATCTGCCGCTCCTTCCCCAGAAGCACGCCGTTAAGGATCTTTATAAGGGTGTCTGCCGTTCTCATCTCATACCTCATTCTGTTACCTGCCCTCTACCCGATCAAGCGGGCGCAGAGCCCGCGCTCCCCGCGGAAAAGTCAGTCTATCAGAGGCGCCCTACCATTGCCTGCACTGCAGGGCAAAATTGGAACGGCGCTCAAAAAAAAGATCTCCGCGGGGCAGAGTGAGTATATTTGCGCAGTGGGAGATATGCCAATGAGATTTAGTACTGTGACGCTATAAGATTTTCTTATGAAGGCGCCTCTAAGGGGAATGATCCGGGCCCGGCCGGCCTGCGGGCGGCAGCGGCATCCGGTGAGTGGCATGCCTGCCGGAAGGCGGGCCATTTTATCAGACATAAATCCTGATTGCCCGGAATTAACTTCAAAAATGTAACATGACTCACAGAAAAAACCGTTTTAAGCTCTCAAATCGGCCATTTTCCGGAAGCGTGAAAGATATACTAAATGATATAATCAGAGGCGGGGGAAGGGACTGTTCCGTCTAATCTGCCGCACGCGGAACTGCTGTGCCCTTCCGGTCAGCTCACCGCAACAGCCTTCCGCAGGAGGCAGCAGATGAAGGTCAAAGAATACACAGTTCCGGAACTCAGCGAATACCTTGAGAGCCTCAGATCGCTATATGACATCGTGAGGCTTGTTGCCCCGGAGAGCTGCCGCATCATCGAGCTTGACCATGACAGCTACGCCTTCGGCCGGAAATGCTTCGGCTGCTGGGAGAGGAGCGAGAGGTGCAAGACCTGCACCAGCGCGATGGCGCTCAAGACCTCTGTCGCGCAGGGCAAAGTCGTTATCAAGAAGACAAGCCAGTTCTCCGTCTACTCCGTCCCGGTAAGGCTCCGGGGCGCGAATGACGTGGTGTTCCCCTGCGTCATCGAGATGGTGACGACCCACCGCAACTCCATCCCCGTAACCTACACCGATGACCGGCAGGACACGCTTATAGTGCCCGCCGGATCAGGCGCCTCCGGGACCGGCGCCGACCAGTTCGCGACCGGAAAGACTGACCTCCTCACCGGACTCCCGAGCTGGGCTGAGTTCTGCCAGACGACCAGGGACATCTTCATCCAGTCCCCCTCCGAGCCCCGCGTCATAGTCATGACCGACATCTGGAAGTTCGGGCTCGTGAACGAGCTCTTCGGCATCGAGAGCGGCAACACCATCCTCCGCGGCATGGCTGACGCGCTCCGCGACAGCGGCCTCAGGTACGAGAGCATCTGCCGCAGGGGCTCCGACCATTTCATCATGTCATTCAAGAGCGCTGACTACAGCGAGGCAAAGCTCACCGACCTCCTCATGAAGCTCAGCTCGATGTTCACCGAGTCGGTCTGCCGCATATTCCTGCAGGCCGGAGTCTACCGGGCAAACGACCTCACCATGCCGCTCTCCTCGATGTGCGACCGCGCGAAGCTCGCGCTCAACGCCATCAAGGAGAAGACCAAGTTCATGATCAGCGAGTTCGATCAGAACATGCTTGACAGGCTGGTTCATGAGCAGCATGTCCTGAGCTCGTTCAGATCGGACCTCGAGGCGGGAGAGTTCCAGGTCTACCTGCAGCCGCAGGTCGACAGGGAAGGCTCCATCAAGGGAGCCGAGGCGCTGGTGCGCTGGATCAAGCCGGACGGCACCATCGTCCCTCCGGACAGCTTCATCGGCATCCTGGAGCGCAGCTGCCTCATCTCCGACCTCGACCGCATGGTCTGGGATCTCGCGGCAGGCTACCTCGCCGCCTGGCGGAACATTGCCGGGAAGGACTTCTACATCTCGGTCAACATCTCTCCCCTGGACTTCTTCCACATCGACGTGATCTCCTATATGGAGAACCTCGTAAGGAAGTACGGCATCGACAAGAAGTCGCTCCACCTCGAGATAACCGAATCCTTCATGATGAGCGACACCGAGAAGCAGCTCCGCATCGCTGATCGCCTGATGGAGGCCGGCTGGATCCTCGAGATCGACGACTTCGGCAAGGGCTACTCGTCGCTCGGAGTGCTGAAGGATCTGAACTTCAATACCCTCAAGATCGACAAGTCCTTCATCGACGAGACGGAGAACCAGGAGAGGAGCCGCGCCATCCTCGAGAGCGTATTCGAGATGACGAAGAAGCTCAGGATGGAGGTCATAACCGAGGGAGTAGAGAGGAAGGAGCAGGTCGATCGCCTCTCGGCGATGGGCTGCAAGACCTTCCAGGGCTACTACTTCGACAGGCCCCTGCCGGTCCCTGACTTCATCTCGAAATATCTGTCAGGATCCGAGGCCTGATCATATTATGGCCGCCCGCTCTTCATGATAGAATCTCCTCCCAAAAGGAGAGTCTATCATGGGAAAGAAAAAGACCGGCGGCAGTTCAACCACCATCGCCCTCAACAAGAGGGCGCACCACGACTATTTCATCGACGAGCGCTTCGAGGCAGGCCTGCAGCTGCAGGGCTGGGAGGTGAAGTCGCTCCGCGCCGGACGGGCGAGCATCGTGAACGGCTACGTCCTCATGAAGAACGGCGAGGCCTGGCTCCTCGGCTCGCAGTTCACCCCGCTTGACGCAGCCTGCACCCACACCATCTGCGATCCGGACCGGACGAGGAAGCTCCTCCTCAACCAGCGCGAGATCGACAAGCTCACGGGATTCGCGAACAGGAAGGGCTTCACCGTCATCCCGCTCGCGCTCTACTGGAAGGGATCCTGGGTCAAGTGCGAAATCGGGATCTGCCGCGGAAAGAAGGACTACGACAAGCGCGAGGACATCAAGACGCGCGACTGGGCGAGGGAGCACCAGCGCATCATGAAGCGCGGCGGCAGGTAAGGCTGAAGTCCTGACATCCGGAGCGGCAGGGCCGCTCCCTTTAATTGCCTGAGGAACCATGTCTCAGTCCCGTGAGGCACCCCGGGCTATCTGAAAAACAAACAGAAGGCGACAATCCCCTCGACAGCTCCCGTAACTGCCCCGATGATCATGGATGTCCCATCCTCAAGCGAGCCGAAAAAGAGCCATCCGTGCTCATGCCAGTATGAGCCACGGTACACGCCGACAGCCATGAAGAAGATTTCCCAGAGGACAAGGAAGAAAATCGCGTAGCCACTGCCGCTGCCTGACGCGCTCTCCTGGGATGATGCGCTTTCATCCGTCTCCTCCTGAGCCTCCCCGGAAGACGGATGGACTTCCATATCATGGCCCAGAGGGGCATAGCTGACGCCATCAGGGCTGAGTCCCTCTATAGCATCGCCCTGCCAGGCCGCCATTAGGAGGTCCTCCTCATCAAAGCCCTGGCATCCCGTAGGGAGAGACACGCTGCGGTAAAAGCAGCAGCTCCAGTCACTGCTGCCGGCACTTTCCCATAAGGCGCCGGACCAGTAAGCTCCCGCCTCAGAATTCCCCAAAAGACATGAAGGCCCGGGGCAGGGAATGCCCGTGGTATCCGGAATAAGCGTGATGTTCCGGAAAGAAGACTCTCCCTGCGCCTCCACCGATAGCAGGGGGAGTACGAAAGATGCCTTGATAGCGCCCCTGCCGCAGCTTTCTGAAATTGCCATTATGACCTCACCTCAGAAACACCTTTACCGAGCCCTGGAGAACACCAAAAATACCAACCTGACTGCTGCACTGATGATTCCCAGGATCGTGAAAATCTTTACGCCATTCTCAGTCCAGCCAAGCGAGTCAGTAAGCAGGCCGATAGCTAAGCCGCAGAATGGGGACGCAATTATCGCAAAGACCTGAAGGAGTGTGAACAGGTCTGAGCCGCTGTCCGTAGCCGGCTGAGCTTCATCACTGCCAGGCGCCAGGGCTCAGAGCTCATGAGTCATGCCTGCCGGAGAACAGGAGAAACACAATGCCGACAAGCACCTCAATCACAGCAAAGATGACAGCGCTCTGCCATACACCAACCTCACCCCAGATCCACTTCCCCTGTTCAGCGGCCCAGACTCCCTTTAGCGCACCTGTAGTCGGAAAGACAGCTGCCAGTAAAACGAGGAAGAAAATTCCGGATGCAGACAGCTTTTCGCTGTCCTCATTCTGTGCCCAGCTTTCACCGCTCTTATGAGATGCCTGGTGAAGCGATTCCAGGCACCTTGCGGCACCCGCGCTCCCGTGAGCCGCTGCCCTCTGCCACCACTTCTCCGCCTCAGAGGAGCTCTTTTCAACGCCGTCACCGCTGCAGTATGCGCTGCCAAGCCGGAGCTCTGCATCCGCGTCGCCCTGCTCTGCCTTCTTCAGAAGCTCTGAAACCTCATCGTTCATAACCGCAATTCTCCCTTAAAAAGGAACCGGGAGGCTCCTGCGCCGGGCCTGAAGATCATCTGCCGGCGCCTGAGCGTCCCTCTTCTCTCAATATAGGTGCCGGAAGAGCTCTGTTCAACTTAAAAGCTGATTAAAAATGTCATAACGGATCATATTTTACAAATTCCATCTGTTTTGCCGTATTTCAGAGCATCTCCTTGAATATCAGAGGGATCTCAGGTGTTATTTGCAACCCAGATCAGGTACAGGATGAGCGAAATGACGCCTGCGATGCACCATGCGATCACCCACCCCGACGAATCGGCAATCAGGGCAAAAATGAAGAAAACCACAGCCGGCACCAGCGGGATCACGAATACCATAACGAACCAGAAGACTGCAATGATCGCCAAAGTCTTGAGCAACTCGTTCAGGCAGCCGCCTTTTTTCTTCGGCTCCGGGGCGGGCTGCGGGGCAGGAGCCGGTTTTGGCGCCGGCTTCGGAGCAGGCGCGGGCTGCGGGGCAGGTTTCGGCGCAGGCTTGGCTGGCTTAGGTGCAGGAGCCGGTTTGGGGACGGGCTTAGGTGCTGGCGCGGGCTGCGGTTTTGGGGCAGGCTTCGGGGCTGGCTTGGGCGCAGGCTGAGGCGCTGGGGCAGGTTTCGGCGCAGGCCTCGCTCCGCCGGCACTGCCTGATGCCTTTGTCCCGGCCTTCTCTCCGGCACCTCCAGCGAAAGGATCAAAGCCGTGATCCTCCGGCTCGCTGACTTTCTTAATCAGCCCGAGGGCAAATGAAATGCTGTCGACCGCGTAGACAGCGAGATCCTTCCTGAAGCGCTGATCCTTGACCAGGGATTCCTTTACGCCAGCCGCATCGCGGAGATAATCAGCATTGTTCTCCTTCATGGCCAGGCTGTAGAGCTTCTCTCCGTATCCGCCCTCGGCAACTGCGGACATCACCTGCCTCATGGCCGGGAAATCATCAAAGGCCTGGCAGTCATCAAGAAAAGCGACGAGGCGCTTTTCCCTTAAGACACCCATGCCCGACTGCCTGATAACAAGGCGCAGTGCCTCATTGAGCTTCATTGCGGTATCCTTCCTTTAATCTGCTGCCTCCCATGTTCCGGCACAGACAGCAGTCACTTCAGCAGCCTGTCGAATATTTTATTGTTCACAAATGCCATGGGAATGAGCAACACAAGGTTTGCTATAAGGTTGACCGGCACCCAGACCAGCCAGCTTACGCCGCTGTCTGCCTCGAGCAGCGTCAGATAAACCGATATTGCAATAAAGATGGCAATGAAGACGAAAACGGCAGCGTACCTGACAATTCTGTAGGCCTTTTCATGATCATTATCGCTTTCAGCGTGCGAAGTCCTGAACGACTCCAGGCGCTGCGCTGCCTCAGCGCTCCCCTGGGCAGCAGCCCTCCGCCACCACTTCTCAGCCTTACCGGGGTCCCTCTCAACGCCCTTCCCGCTGAAGTACAGGCTGCCGAGCCTCAGCTGCACGTCAGCATCGCCCTGCTCAGCCTTATGCGAGAGCGCGGCAATCTCATCATCCATAACAGGCCCTCCCTGAAGGCGAATTTGCATAAATTTTCATGTCACCTTCAATAATAATGCCTGCTGTGCCGCTGATCAAACTCCGGCAGCTTCTGAAATGTCATATCAGATCATTTTGAGACTGCAAATCCGCAGTCCGGGATGCAGTAAAGGCGGCAGAAGCGGCACGTTCCAAAACTCCTGCTGTCTGCGGCAGCTCTACTGAGAAAAAAATAATCCAGCGGCTTTCCGTAAGGCGGGACTTTTTCATGACTGTGCGCCGTATTTCTCTTCAGTCCATCAGAACTCAAGTCGGGCGCGGAGCGGCGCATTTTGCCCGCATCAGTCACCACAGGGGAAAAAAGGCCGGCAAATAAAAAAACTGTGCCGACCTTCATGGATAGATAATTTAGTGATTAAAATCACGTAACCTACGTTAAGATAATTTCACTTCTTGTTAATTCTCCTCTCATGTTAGGTTCTTCTGCAATTCTTTCGTAAAAATCATTGGGACTTGTAATAATATTTATCAGATTATGGCCTCTGTTAATAATTATTTCTTCAGAAAAAATCCAACTATCCTTTTCAAAACATATTTCCTCACCATTGGTCAAAGTAAAAATTATAGCCCTAGTAAGATCTATGTCGTACTCAAGAAGTGATTTCATGTAAATTTTTTTATTTTCATTTACTATACGAATATTTGCAATTTCCTTATTAATTAAATTATCACGCATTTCAACTTCTCTAAGACCAGATACTATGTTAGCATCAGTGGTTTCATTTAAGTTAAAAATAGCTATATCCTCTGTTGTTCCAAAATAATCATGAGGCTGTAATGTATTCTCAAGTGAAAACACCTTATTATCAATATATAAACCAACAATCTGATATACGGAATTTGTAAACACAAAGTCATTGCACTTGTATTTTTTGAATGACAAACCTACAGTATCCCTAAAAATTGAAGGATTAATTAGATGATTGAATTTCTTCATTGTCTTTATCCTTAACAAAATGTACTCGTTGCTGTTTAATCAATCCTTTGTTAGAACAAAATTTTATGCCAATATCAACTGCTGGAGAACCATCGGTACTAGTATACTCTCTGTAGATGATAATAGTTCCATCAGCCATGTTCGTTCTAACACCATTGCCTTTTTTCAAAGGTTCCTCTATCCCGCCATAAGCCAACTTGTTATAAAAAGCCTTGGACTCCGAATATTGATCTGAGCAGTTAATTACACGTATTTGCGAACTAGTACCTCTTTCACCAAAATAACCATTTTGGAATTTGTATTTACTAGTCAGTTCTGGTAAATTCTCAGCTATCGAATGATAATGGGTAGCACCGCCCTTATATCCAGTTCCCATACTAATCAACCACCTTGCTATTTGAATGTGTCATCTCAAATAAACTAGGATAACGATGTAGATTAGTATCATCCCTAAACTTATTATTAAAAAATTTTAATTTTTTTGCAGTCCCGGTGAATTTCTGAACAAAAAAGCTGATTATTTTGTGACCAGTGTCGCAACGATGAACATCGCGGCCGCGCTCAGTTTGCTTAAACTCCATACAGTATATATAATGAAATCAGTAGAGGCGTTGCCTCAGAGCCCTGAGCCGGGTGGGAAAAAGCTGAACAGACGTTGCGCGTGCTGTTTTTTCTGACACGGCTTGCTTTTAGTAAGACCAAGCAGGACAGTTCCAATGACAGACAAATCAATCAACCTGGCAGCAGCAGCGGCCGTACTGGTGGCACTCGCAGTTCCTGCCCTCTCCGGCTGCGGCAGCAGAAACGCCGTGGCTGCCGGAGTGGCAGTCGGGGCCCCTGCGGAAAAGCTCGCGAACACCTACCGAAAGCGGCTTCCTATCGATCTCGATGAGTCCCACAAGGTTATCGATGTGCTCTCATCAACCAAGAACGACAGCGTTACTTTCACCTTCGTAGTACAGACCACCGACAAGAACGCCGATCCGGTAAAATTCCAGGAAGCATTCCGCACCAACTCCTGCCACAGCCGCACGTCAATGAACATCCTGAGCTTCTCCGACACGCTTGAGAGCCGCCTCGTAACCGAGGACAAGAAGGAGCTCGCGCGCGCAAGCGTCACTAAGAAGTACTGCAACACCTTCGAGAGATAAGGAGAAATTCCTCTTACTCACAGGGCGCGGACGAGGGAGCCTTCGGGCTTTCTCCCCGCGCCTTCGTGATCATGCGTAAAATAGCCGGGATTAGCCCGGAGGAACTGTAAATGTCAGAGAGAGACGAAGTGAGAGCCGACGCTGAGACGGATGAGGCGTCTCCGGCCGCGGGAGGGCCCGCCGCTGTCTCACCGTCAGCCCAGGAAGGCGATGCCCCTGCCGCAGTGAGGCATGATGCCCGCGGGAAAGCAAAGCCCAGCCCCTTCGCGACCTGGAAGAGGGGCAGCACCGGGCCCCTCGATCTCCTGAAGCACAGCGAGCTCCGCTACTCGACAGACGGCCTGGAGTTCATCAGGACCATCGTGAGGATCCTCGTAATCGCGATGTTCATCTGCGCCATAGCCGCGACCTACGTGATGAAGCGCTACGTCGCGGGCAATTCGCCTGCCGGCACCTTCATCATCGTCTTCTGCTGGTCGATGCCGATCATCATCTACTGCCCGCTCAGCGTGATATTCCACATCAGGAAGAGCTACCTCGTGAGGGTCGAGAACGGGCGCCTGATCTACCGCCGCTACTTCATCAGGACCGAGATCCCGCTCTCGGAGATCGATGACGCACTGGACACCAAGCCGGTCATCCGCGACCGGAACGGCGTCTGGATCCCGAAGCGCCACGGGAGGATCCTCCTCTCCGAGATCGACACCCTGCCGGGGCTCCCCTACATCGAGCAGCTCTGCTCGTTCCTCCGCTGCCGCCTCCCGGAGGAGCCGGCAGCCTCGGAGAAGAGCACGATATTCTCGCTCGGTGTCATACTCCTACTCCTGATTTCCAACGTGTTCGTCTTCACGGGCTTCATCTCCCCGGGGCTCAGCGCCTCGCACCTTGGGATCAGGACCGGGCTCATCCTGGACGCGGTCGGGATCCTCTTCATCTGGTTCGGGAGCACCGGCACACGGAGCATGCGCTACGAGAAGAAGAAGGGTGATGAGAAGAAGGAGACTGCGGAGGAGAGGCAGAAGGAACAGTCGGTGAAAAGCGCCCCGAGCGAGGCGCTCTGAGAATGCCCCGCTTCCGGGGCTATGTGTCAGGATCTTGTAAGGTAGTCCCCGGTACAGATCCAGTGGTAGGTGGTGAGCTCGGTGAGCCCCATCGGGCCGCGCGCGTGGAGCTTCTGCGTTGAGATCGCGACCTCGGCGCCGAGCCCGAACTGCCCGCCGTCGGTGAACCGCGTGGAGGCGTTCACATAGACAGCGGCGCTTCCCGCACCGTTCATGAACTTCTCCGCATTCGAGGCTGAGTCAGTCATGATCGCGTCCGAGTGCGACGCGCCGTGGGCGCGCATGTGCGAAAGCGCCTCGTCAACGCCTGATACCACCTTCACCGCGCAGGAGAGGGAGAGCCACTCGGTGTCAAAGGTCTCCTCATCCGCCGTCTCAAGATCCGCCGCACCAGCCTTCTTAAGAAGGTCATAGGCCTTAGGCTCAGCGGCGATTTTCACCCCGTCCTTTCTGAAGAGCTCAGCGAGCATCGGGAGGAACTTCTCCGCCACCTTCTCGTGGACCAGAACGGTGTCAAGCGAGTTGCAGGCCGCGGGGCGCTGTATTTTGGAGTTCTCGATTACCCTGAGGGAGCGCGAGAGGTCCGCGGTCTCGTCGACGAAGATGTGGCTCACGCCGAAGCCCCCGACGATTACCGGCACCGTGCTCTCCTTCCGGCAGCGCTCGGCAAGCGCCCGTCCGCCACGGGGGATAATCATGTCGACGTATTTGTCCATGGTGAGGAGCTCGCCTACATATTTTCTGTCGGTGTCAGCGATGTAGGTAACGGAGGCCTCGGGAAGAGACGACTCAGTGAGCGCCTCCCTGATGATGCGGGTCAGGACCATGTTGGTTCCGAAGGTCTCGGAGCCGCCCCTGAGGATGCAGGCGTTGCCGGTCTTGAGCGCGAGCGACGCGATGTCTACGGTTACATTGGGGCGCGCCTCATAGATTACGCCGAGGACCCCGATGGGGACACGGCGCTTCCTGAGCCTGAGGCCGTTCGGGAGCACGCGGGAGTCAAACTCCTCGCCCACGGGATCGGGGAGGGATGCGACCTTCCTGACGCCCCCGATAATCTCGTCAAGCCTTGCTTTGGTGAGCGTCAGGCGGTCAAGCTTCGCCTCCGAGAGGCCGTTCTTCCTTGCGGCCTCAACGTCAGCCGCGTTCTTCTCCGAGATCTCGGCGCGCGCGGCGTCAAGCCTCTCTGCGAGCGCCAGGAGCGCCCTGTTCTTCTCTGCCGTTGAGGCGGAGGCGAGGACATATGATGCCCCGCTCGCCTTACGGGCCGCGTCTTCCATGTCAAACATCAGATTCCCTCGCTTACTGCCAGATCATCGCGGTGCACGGCAACGCTGCCGCACTCATACCCGAGGATCTTCTCGAACTCGTCGGAGTGGTGCCCCATGATGAGCCCAAGCTCCTTGGAGGAGTAGCGCGTGATGCCGCGCCCCAGCTCCTTTCCCTCGAGGCTCCGGACGGAGACGACCTCGCGCCTCCCGAACTCGCCCTCGACTTTCTTGATTCCGCTCGGGAGGAGGCTTGAGCCCCTCTCGAGTATGGCCTTAGCGGCGCCGCTGTCCACGAAGATGGAGCCGCTCGGCACCTTGCAGGACACAATCCACATCTTGCGGCTCAGGACCGGGTTCTCGGAGCCGCGGAAGAGCGTGCCGTGGGAGCCGCCCCTGAGGAGGTCTCCGATGTTGGCAGGCTCCGCGCCTGACATGACCACGGTGTCGATGCCGGACATGGTCGCGATGGACGCCGCCTCGATCTTGGTCGACATGCCGCCGGTGCCGAGACCGGAGACGCTGCCGCCCGCCATGGCGCGGATCTCGTCAGTGATCTCAGGGACGACATAGATGAACCTCGCGCTTTTGTCCTTCTCGGGGTTCGCGGTATAGAGCCCCTTCTGGTCAGTGAGGAGCACGAGGAGATCCGCCTCGATCATAACCGCGACGCGCGCGGAGAGGTTGTCGTTGTCGCCAATTTTTATCCCCGGGGTCGCGAGCGCGTCGTTCTCGTTGATTACCGGGATGATCTTATGCTCGAGCATCGCCCGGATGGTGTCGCGGGCGTTGAGGTACCTCACGCGGTCCTCAAGGTCGGCGCCCGTAAGGAGGATCTGCCCGACGTTGAAGCCGTAGATGGAGAAGAGGTTCTGCCAGGTGTTGAAGAGGCGGTTCTGCCCCACGGTCGCGACCATCTGCCGGTTGATGAGGTTCTTGGGGAGCTTGGGGTAGCCCAAAGTCTCGCGCCCGGCGGCCTGCGCGCCGCTGCTCACCACGACGACCTGCACGCCGCTGCTCTCGAGCCTCGCGAGCTCGCGAACGATTTCAACCATATGGGACAGGCACAGCCTGTTCCCTCCCTGGGTAAGCACGCTTGTGCCGAACTTGACCACTATGGTCTTTGGTGTTTTCATGTTCATTGTTGTTATCTGAGATACCAGTCTACAGCGCTCCTCACTGCCTCGTCGAGCATCGCGGCCATTTTACCCCGTTCAAGGAGGATCACATCGGAAACGTCAGCCGCGTCGGAAATCTTCTCTATGTCGCTCTCGGGGACGAGCGGATCGCCCTTCATGCCGATGATCTGCAGAGGCACATGTATGCCGGTGCGGAATACGCCCTGAAGCGAGAGCGAGAAAATCCTGCTCTTCGCGGCGGCGGCCGGCCAGACGCTCTCGCGCCCCAGGCGGTTCATGAAGACCGCCCGGAGCATGCCGGGGATGAGATTCTGCGCCTCAGCGTTCGTGAATATGTAGTCCGCGGGAGGGCTCACGAGGCACATATGGCTGAAGAGCCCCGGCCTCATGGCGCTGAGGCGCAGGGCGATGTTGCCGCCGAAGCGGACGGCGAACACGGAGATTCTCCGGGTGTCGACTGCAGGCTCGTCGCGGAGGGCGTCGATGATGAGGCGGCAGACCAGGGAGCAGTCCTCGGTGAGGTCGAACTGAGCCGACATGCCGCAGCCAGGCGGATCGATCGTAAGCATGGCAAGGCCCGCCGGCCGGAAATAGTTCTCGTAGAGGGGATCGAAGTCAACCGAGCAGCTCTCGAGGTCGGGTAGCACCACGACGAGCGGGCTCTGTGAGCGGTCCTTCTCGAAGCGGAGGAGCGCCTTCACGGTCTTCCCGCCATCAGTGGCGGAGATTTCCCGGGCGCCGGTGGCGCGCTCAAGGATGCTGACGGCCTGCCGGAGGGCCTTCTCCGAGGCGTTGTCGCGGCGGAGATAGGGATAGGCCGCCGTGGAGTAGAGGTGCGCGGCGCGGAGGAGGAGCGCTGTCGGATCGCTTCCCCTCTCCTCTGCGGCGTTCGCCTCGCGGAGGACCTTACCGGCCTCGGACGAGAACTCATAAATCCAGTTTCCCGGTCCGTACTGCGCGACGGTATCAAGGATGCCGGGGCGCGAGCGCTTTGCGTCAGACGCCGCGATCCTCGAGAGGACCTCCTCGGTCTCCACGGGCGAGATGCCGTGCCAGGCCCACTCGGCGCGGTGGAGCATGCGGAACCAGCTCTTCCGGCAGCCGCCCGGGAAGCGGTGCTCCTCAATTTCCGGGAGATCGCCGCGGTAGGAGACCATCGAGGTCTCCGTGCCCCTCACCTGCTCCGCAATCATCCTCTCCTGGAGGCTGCTGCCGCCCATGTCATCCATGCTCACTCCCGGCCTTTAAGTCAAACTCTTACACGACTTCACAAAAAGAGCCGGCAGTCCTCTGTCGGGCGCGGCGCTCTGTGCAATAATAGAAATTTACAGCAGTTTACCATCATATGAGAGACAAAGGAGCGCGCACAATGGCAGGAGCTGTTCAGGAGCAGGCAGGCGGCATGGCCGCAGCGAGGAAGAAGCCTCTTATGGCTGTCCATGACGGGGCATTTCATGCCGATGACTGCACGGCATACTCGATTATGAAGCACCTGCACCCCTCGCTCGAGCTGGTGCGCACCCGCGATCCCGAGGTCATCGCGACGGCCGACTACGTGATGGACGTAGGCGGTGAGTACGACAACATCACAAAGTTCGATCACCACCAGAAGTCCTTTACTGAGAAAAGGAACGACGAGTTCAATACCAAGTACGCTGCGGCCGGCCTCACCTGGAGGAAGTTCGGAAAGGACTACGTGAAGAAGGAGCTCGAGCTCGCCGATGATGACGACGCGACCGCGGAGCGCGTCGCGGCAAGGGTTGACCGCAACTACATGCGCTTTCTCGACGCGAACGACAACGGCATCGACGTGGGAGTACCCCGCGAGTACCCGGGTGTCCCCTCCGCTGTCGCCATGTACAACGCGGTGGTCGGGACCAAGGGCAACTCCGGATTCCTCGCGGCCGCCAGGATGTGCGAGATGATCCTGAGAGGCGAGGTGAGGAGCGAGTACCGCTACATCTGCGCCGAGGCGGAGATGCTTAAGGCAGCGAAGGAGGCGAAGGACGGCATCATCGAGACCTCCGAGAGCCTGCCCTTCACCCAGGTGGCGTTCGAGAACTGGGAGAGCTTCAAGGACTGCGAGGTCGTCGTCTACACCGAGCAGCAGAGCGGGCGCTGGAGAATACAGTCGCTTCCCGCGGTGCTTGGTCAGCAGTTCAGCAGGCGCTGCCCTGCCCCGAAGGAGTGGTGCGGGCTCAGCGGCGAGAGGCTGCAGGAGGTCTCCGGGCACAAGGGATTCATCTTCGTGCACGCGAACGGCTTCACAGGAGGAGCAGAGACACGCGAGCAGATGCTCGACATTGCGGAGGACTGGGTCAGGAAGTCGCGCGCAGAGAGGGAAGCTGAGAAGAAGTAGCTCATGGCGCAGAGAAGGATTCTGAGAAGCTCCCCGGCACATAATGAAGGGGAGATTTTCTGCCGGCCGGCTTTTCAGCTTGCACGCGCCGGACTTATCAGCGCTGCGGTGAGTCCGGCCGGGATGGGTCCTGTCTCGCATATCTCCTGAGATGCTGAAAGGCTTCTTATACAGTGAAATCAGTGGCAGAACCCGGTCTTTGCTGAAATAATGTCTGAAAAATGAACCTGGAGAACACCCATGGGAAATGACATCGCAGATCTCATCCGGCACGGCGAGACAAGCAGGGTGCAGTTCAAGCTCAGATTCACCACCCAAAAAGAGATTGCCCGGGAGATGGCAGCTTTCGCCAACTGTGAAGGAGGAGTCATCATCTTCGGAGTCGAGGACAAGACTGGCAGCGTTTCAGGCCTCAGTTACAGTGAAATTCAGGAGACCAGCCGCGAGCTCGCAAATGCCGCCAATGAGCAGGTAAAGCCCCAGGTTTATATCACTACCGATGTTGCTGACACTGACGGCGGCATGGTACTCATATGCCGGATACCTGAGGGCAGGTCAAAGCCATATAAGGATATCGGAGGCACCATTTGGATTAAGCAGGGCGCAGACAAGCGCAGGGTTACCGAGAACAGCGAAATACTCGGGCTTTTCCAGAACAGCGATGCTTACAAAGCCGATCTCACGGGCATTCCGGAAACCTCTGTCAGCGATCTGGACACTCTTGCCCTGAACGGCTTTTTCGAAAATGTGTATCACAGGAAGATCAGCGAGTTCGGCGTGGCACCGGACAAACTGCTCAGAGCCGCACGCATTACAGACAAGGAAGGCAGGCTCACAGCGGCCGGACTTCTGTTCTTCGGCAGTTACCCGCAGCTGTATCTCCCCTGGTTCACTATCAAGGCAGTCGCATTCAGGGGCAATGATATTGCCGGCACGGACTACGATGACAGCAGGGACATCGAAGGCACAATTCCTGCAATGTTCAGGGAGGGAATGCACTGGGTCAAGTCATTTCTCAGAAGGCCTCAGAACGGCAAGGGATTCAACAGCACAGGTGATCTGGAAATACCGGAGCCAGTCCTTGAGGAACTGCTTCAAAACGCACTGGTTCACATTGATCTCCTGAAGCCGGCAGCTATCCGTCTGCTGGTTTTCAGCGACAGAGTTGAAATTATCAATCCGGGATGTCTCCCCGGAAACCAGACGGTCGATGAAATCAAACTTGGCAACTCGCATCCGCGCAACTTTCAGCTTGCCAACTTCTGCGCCAAGATCATGCCCTACCGCGGTCTGGGATCCGGAATTCCCCGTGCCTGCGCTATGGACAGCAGCATTGAATTCGTCAATTCAAAGGAAGGCAATCAGTTCAAAGCCATTATCAGAAGGATACCCAGTGAAAATGTCCCTGATAAAACAGAAAATGTCCCCAATGGAGACAAAAATGTCCCTGATAAATCGGAAAATGTCCCCAATGGAGACAAAAATGTCCCTGATAAATCGGAAAATGTCCCCAATGGAGACAAAAATGTCCCTGATAAATCGGAAAATGTCCCCAATGGAGATCTCAATATTCCCAGTGAAATACTCGACGCTCTCGGCAGTGCCGGGGAAAAAGAGAATGTCACCCGCAGATGGAAGGCCATACTGTCCTGCATGAAACAGGACAATACCGTGAGCACGATGGATATTGCCGCCAGACTTAACGTTTCAGACAAAACTGTCAAACGCGACATTCAGTCAATGAACAGCTTCATACGCGTGCAGTGGACAGGCTCCAGAAGGTACGGCCACTGGGAAATAGCGGCTGCTTAGCTGACAGCAGAATTCGCTGATTGCGGTGATATGCACGGAAAATAACGCAGCGCTGCGGAAGGTGTTCTGACACTCAAGAATGCCTTGCTGCATATGATGCTGTAAGCGATGCGCTGCGGGATCGGCCTTAAGCCGGAAATCAGTAGTTTACGAAAGTTATGTTCATAATTATAGGTAATACTTATGACTTCTATCAGTGCAGCCAACCTACGTCAGAATATTTATAAGATTTTAAACGACGTCAATGAAAACTCAGAGCCGATTACCATAACAAATACAAAGGGCAGGAACGCTGTGATTATTTCAGAAGATGACTGGAAGGCCATCCAGGAGACAATATACTTAAACAGCATTCCTGGTATGGCTGAATCCATTCGAGAAGGCGGCGAGACTCCCATTGAAGATTGTGTCCCGGATGATGAAGCAGGTTGGTAAATCTTCCGCGCAGCCTATGCCAGGCAGGCTTTAAGAGATATTCCAAATCCTAAGTCTGCTCATTCAGATGTGAAAGCAAGCTGATCGCGGTTGAAACCGCGGACCTGTTATCTGTCCTGCTTCCCTCATGACGAATCATTGTTCCATGAAGCGAAGCCGTTATGCCAGCTGCTGCGGCAGCAGAGGAATACCAGTCTGGTTCCATAAATGCCCGAGTGTCCTTAACGGGAGGCCCTGCGCCAGATACGATTTCCGCAATTCCAAGCCAGGACCTGCAGACGGAGCAGGATCCGGCTCCGGCTGCCAGGCAGTATCAGCAGGCTGAAACGATCCGGCTGAAACAGTGGAAATCCCCGCGGTCCTGATCGAATCCATTGGCACAAGTGGCTGAAGGTCATTCTGCCGCCGGACGGTCTTATGTTTTTGCGGAAATGAGACGGAGCAAATCCAAAAGATCGGAATAAAATGGTCAAAAAGATCGGAATAAAACCTCAGAAAAGATCGGAATAGAATCTCAGAAAAGTTCGGAATTTCCCGGGATCATTATGGAAAACCACTATTACCGCCCCAGGATCTGCGATGCTATCCTGCAGAGGAGTCTCCGTACCAGCGGCGCCGTGCTTGTTTCGGGCCCCAGGCGGTGCGGCAAGACCAGTACTGCCGAACATGCGGCAGAAAGCGCGCTCTTCCTGCAGGATCCTGAGAGAAGGGCCGGATGTCTCAGGATGGCCCAGACTCAGCCTTCGTTCCTCCTGAAAGGAGCAAAGCCCCGCCTTATCGATGAGTGGCAGGATGCCCTGATCCTTTGGGACGCAGTGCGCTTTGCAGTTGATCAGACGCCCGGAATGGGTCAGTTCATCCTCACCGGAAGCGTATCGCCTGACTGGCAGAAAGAGTTCATGGCGGGCAAAGGCGGCAGCGGCGCAGACGAATCACAGAAGATCAGGCATACCGGGACAGGCCGCATCTCGGAGATGATGATGCGCCCGATGTCGCTCTGGGAATCCGGAGAGTCTGACGGCACAGTCTCTATCAAAAGCCTCTTCGACGGACAGAGCGATGTCGCAGCAGAGAGCCGTATCACACTTGAGGATCTTGCTTATGCCATCTGCCGCGGCGGCTGGCCTGAATCCCTGGACATAGAGAGGAGCTCTGCCCTTGAGTCAGTCAGGGATTACGCCGATGCCCTGTGCCGCAGGGATTTGGGCGCAGCGGACGGAGTCCGTAAGGATCCTGAGCGCGCAATGGCCATCCTCCGCTCCCTGGGCAGGCACATCTCCTCCATGACTTCGGACAGGTCCATTATGCAGGATGTGAGTGCCTCCGGCATCTCTCTCACGGACAAGACGCTTGAGGTCTATCTCTCCGCGCTCAGAAGGCTCTTTATTGTCGAGGACGTAAAAGCATGGCAGCCGCCCTTAAGGTCCAGTACAAAGATCAGGAGTTCTGCCAAACGCCAGCTCTGCGATCCTTCCATCGCCGCGGCCGCGCTGGGAATGGGGCCAGAGGACATCCTCAATGACTTTGAGCATTTCGGATACCTCTTTGAGTCCCTCTGTGCCAGAGACCTCAGAGTATATTCAGAGCCGCTCCGCGGCACGGTCAGGCATTACAGCGACAGCCGCGGCCTGAAGGCTGACCTCATTGTCACACTCGGAGACGGCCGCTGGGCTGCAGCCGATGCGAGGCTCGGGAGTGAGGAGACAGAGGAAGGCGCCCGGGATCTTGTCCGCCTAGCAGGAGACATTGACACGGAAAGGCTCCGGGCGCCTTCCTTCCTGATGGTAATCACAGGCGGAGGATTTGCCTATCGCCGCAGGGACGGCGTGTTCGTGGTGCCGGCCGGGTGCCTGAAAGATTAGAAAAGTATCCTGTCGTGGAGCCTTCCAGCGCGTGGGTAAATTCAGTCCCGGCTGTCATTGAGCCAATTTTTATGCTCAATGACAGCTTCTACGATCTCGGACACGGAAGCGCCTGCGGCACAGGGAACATCACTGACCACGCTGCAGCTCCAGCAGCAGCTCATCGACCAGATACAGATCTCCCATGTTATGGAGGTGATTCTTCGGCTCAGAAAGATTTAGGTATGTCTCTGAGCGGTAAAAGACATCCATGGCGTCAGGGATGCTGATGTCAAGGGCTTTCGCCAGCAGGCATATTATCCTGCTGTATTTCATCTGGAGCAGCGTCGGATTAACAAGATCGCTCATTCAGAAGGCCTCCGAACTGACAAAACGCAGGTATCTGTCAATTATTTTCTGGTTATGTATGCAGATTTGATGTTACTGTTCACAGCCGTTTTGTACCGATACGGATTTCAATAAAAATGCAAAATCATGACTCGCTATGACATTTTGACAGGTATTAAAATTTGATTGCCACAGCACGTACTGCTATCATTTCTAAATGGATGAGGAAATTCTCATGTTTTTGCCAACCAGCCATGAGAGTTACCTTTTCCTGTCTGACAATACGCAGAACTATGCAGAATCACTGCAGTAGTTCAGCCGTGGTCAGCGTCACTCCCTACCAAAGGGGCGTGAATTGAAACAGTGTGTGAAGCGCATCATAGCTTGGCGTCAGGAATTGTCTGATGCCATCCTCAGCACTGAGTGCCTTGTATATCTGAGTTTTTCAAAACCATGTACTAAAAACTGCCGTAAATTTTATAAAATATTGTTAATTCGACAAGTTATATAAATTTAAGCAATTTATAGAGCTCTTTTAAACCAGTACAATGTACTAACCATCAGTTTCACTCAAGACAGCCTGCAGACTTCCGCTGCTCAAATCAGAGCTGCTGCATGCCAGCGCAGGCTGCCATTAAAAATCCGGATGTTTGCTGTACAAACAGTTGCCGGAACTATTCTTGGTTTTAATTGCTTTCAGCTCGTCCTCGGACGACTTCTTACAGCGATGGCACTTTAGAGATGCTTCTAAAAACCTGAAGCGTCATTTCCAGTACATAACTGTAAAACTGAAATTGTATACCACGTCGCCCGTCACTCCTGCCTTCGCCGCGGCATTCTCGATGGCAGATACGGCAAATTCCACTTCCTCCGGTGAGTAAGTCTGTTCCATTCTGAGAGTCCCATGCTGATAAAACAGTTCTAAAACCATGGTGATCGTTCAGACTGCGCCTGCAGCAAAGGAAGCACAGATGGCAGATTCCGAAGCAGTACATTCCCTGCCGGTTCTCAAAAGGTTATCATTTTCTGCACTGGGTTTCAATATCCCGAAGCCTGTGTAAAATGCCCTGCCGCTTATGAAGAAAGACAGCACATTCTGATGAAATCAGGGACAGGCCCCGCACAATTCAGGAATTGCACCTTCGGCAGCAGCTCTCATTCTGCGCGGCAGAGACAATAAAGGCGCCCTGCGGCGCCTTCAATTATCAGAACAGAGCTTACGGCTCAGTATCAGAAGAGCTCAAGAGCGGTCTTCACAACATTCTCGACGGTGAAGCCGAATACCTTGAAGAGCTCGTCCGCCGGAGCAGACTCGCCGAAGGTGTTCATGCCGACAACCTTTCCGTCAAGCCCGACATACTTGTACCAGTAGTCGCTGATGCCGGCCTCGATGGCAACGCGGCGGCGTACGGAGGAGGGCAGGACGCTCTCGCGGTACTCGCTGCTCTGGCTGTCGAACACGTCAGTCGAGGGCATGGAGACAACCCGGACCTTCTTTCCCTGGGCGCTAAGGGTGTCAGCCGCCTTCATGGCAAGCGCAACCTCGGAGCCGGTCGCGATGAAGATGAGGTCAGGAGTGCCCTCGCAGCCGCGGAGGATGTATCCGCCCTTGGCGATGTTGGCGAGCTGCTCGGGAGTCCTCTCCTGCTGCTCAAGACCCTGGCGGGAGAAGATGAGTGAGGTCGGTCCCTGGAGGCGGTCAATCGCTGCCTTCCAGGCAACAGCGGACTCAACCTGATCGCAAGGGCGCCATACGCTCATGTTCGGGGTGAGGCGGAGCTCTGCGGTCTGCTCGACCGGCTGATGGGTAGGTCCGTCCTCGCCGAGTCCGATGGAGTCGTGGGTGTAGACGAAGATGGTCGGGATCTTCATAAGGGAGGCCATCCTGACGCCGTTCTTCGCGTACTCCATGAACATCAGGAACGTTGCGCCGTAGGGCCTGAAGCCGCCGTGGAGAAGGGCGCCGTTCATGATGGCGGTCATGCCGAACTCGCGGACGCCGTAGTGGACATAGTTGCCTGACGCGTCATCGCCGGTGATGGACTTTGATCCGGAGTACATGGTGAGGTTGCTCGGGGCAAGGTCAGCAGAGCCGCCGAGGAACTCGGGAAGGAGCGGGCCGTAGGCGTTGAGCGCGTTCTGGCTGGCCTTCCTGGAGGCAATCTTCTGCGGATGCGCCTGGAGGTCTTTGATGTACTCGTCAGCCTTCTCGTCGAAGCCCTCGGGGAGCCTTCCCTCCATGCGGCGGACGAACTCCGAGGCGAGCTCAGGATACTTCTCGCTGTAGGCCTTGAAGAGGCTCTGCCAGTCAGCGTAGGCCTTCTCGCCCTTCTCTACCGCGCTCCACTCCTTGTAGTACTCCTCAGGAATTTCAAACGGAGGATATTCCCAGCCGAGCTTCTTCCTGGCCTCAACGATGCCCTCCTCTCCGAGAGGTGAGCCGTGGACTCCGTTGGTGCCCTCCTTCGGTGCGCCGAAGCCAATGATGGTCTTGCAGCAGATGATGGTCGGGTGCTCGGTGTCGGCCTGGGCCTCCTTAATCGCGTTCGCGATGGCGTCGCGGTCATAGCCGTCAACCTTGAGGACCTGCCAGCCGTAGGCGGCGAAGCGCGCCGCTGTGTCCTCTGCGAACCAGCCGCTGGTCTTGCCGTCAATCGAGATGCCGTTGTCATCCCAGAAGGCGATGAGGCGGCCGAGCTTGAGGGTTCCGGCGAGGGAGCAGGCCTCGTGGGAGACGCCCTCCATCAGGCAGCCGTCGCCCATGAACACGTAGGTGTAGTGGTCAACGACCTTGAATCCCGGGCGGTTGAAGTTCGCCTCGAGGATCTTCTCGGCGAGCGCCATGCCGACCGCGTTGGTGATGCCCTGCCCGAGAGGTCCGGTGGTGGTCTCGACGCCGTCAGCGTAGCCGTACTCAGGGTGTCCGGGGGTCTTGGAGTGGAGCTGGCGGAAGTTCTTGAGATCCTCCATGCTCATGTCGTAGCCGGTGAGATGGAGAAGGGAGTAGAGGAGCATGGAGCCGTGGCCGTTCGAAAGGACGAAGCGGTCGCGGTCATACCACTTGGGCTGCTTCGGATCGTGCTTGAGGAATCCGCGCCAGAGAACCTCCGCGATGTCCGCCATTCCGAGAGGTACTCCCGGATGGCCGGACTTAGCCTTCTGAATCGCATCCATGCTGAGGGCACGGATCGCGTTTGCCAACTGCCTGCTGCTTAGCATCTGCTGATACTCCCGATTTTCAAGATACATGTATAGAGGAAATTGGCTCAATTATATCCCATATACAGCGGATAAACGCGCCGCCTTTCGGGGAAAGGCAATGAAAGTCACGAAAAGAGGCGGCTTTGGGAAGCTCTTCCACGTGGAAAAATCAAAGGGGCGCCAAGAAGGCGCCCCGCTGCGGAAGTCCCGGGATCAGGCAAAGAGCCTGAAGCCCCGGCCCCGGAGGAACCTCACCGCGTCCTCGCTCGTAACGCGGAGCATGCACTCCGGCTCGTCAAGATCCGCTGACTCATGGGTGCTGTCAATCGTGAGGAGGCCGCTCGCGAAGAGCACCGAGGGGATCTCCGGGCGGAAGCTGTAGAAGGGCCCCAGCGCGAACTCCGGCGAGAGCGGGCGCTGCAGGAAGTCGTCTATCCCGAAGACGTCGCCCGAGAGCGAGTCAAGCACGCTGTCAAGGAGCGGATCCGACTCGAAGGCGCGCACCGGGGCAAGAGCGACCGCGGCCTTCTCCGCGGCTGCGGGGCTCACCACGCGGATCTTCCCCGGAGTGAAGCGGTAGCCGCCGTACTGGTGGTAGAAGAGCCCGAAGAGCGACTCAGGCGAGAGGTTGGTGTTCTCTGAGAGCGTCTTCGCGTCTGAGAGGTACTTTTCCTTAGCCTCCGCAGGAGTGAAGCCAGTGACGGCGGCAAACCTCGGCATCCTCGAGATATCGACGATGCCGTCCAGAACCTCGCCGAACATGTCGCGGCAGAGGAGCACCGGATAGCATTTGGAGAGAAAGACGAAGCGCACCCTTTCCTTCAGGTTGAAGAGCGGGAAGAGGAACTTCGCGAGCGCCTGGTCGATGTTCTCGAGGTCAGGGTTGCCGTAGTTCATGTAGAGCGGATAGTCCGCGTGCTTGATGATTACGGCAATCCCATCAAGCGCTGATATAACCTCCTTGAGTGCCGAGGTCGGCGTGTCAGAGCGTAGCTGTATGCCCTGAGAGACGGCAAAGTCGCTCACGAAGCGGAAAAGATGCCGCCTGAGATCATCCGAGTCGCGCGGGATGAGCCGGAGGTCCAGCGAGAGCAC